>Ga0307514_10000195_pt1 | contig 169666 bp, 144 predicted proteins | sample 16_EM_MG_FD_203088 | JGI IMG/M metagenome (GOLD analysis project Ga0307514, IMG submission 203088) | Populus trichocarpa ectomycorrhiza microbial communities from riparian zone in the Pacific Northwest, United States - 16_EM | ecosystem: Host-associated > Plants > Roots > Unclassified...
ACTCCTGGCGTGTAAGGAACCTCCTTGTGATGGTGTTGAGGCTCAATAAATCTCTCAAGTATCGTGAGCTTATACCCACACCAGACTGCTCAGGCCCAGCACCAACTTTCGTCCCTTTCTACAGTGGATACTGCACTGCTCGCATGTGGTGGACAATGCCAGAGATGACCCCTTTCTGTTGCCCTGAATTTTCATGCCGAAAGAAGTTCACCTCAGACAGCTGGCGACTTAAACATATCAAATTAGACCATCCTGAACACCTTTAGAAGAATCTGAGTGTTGCCAGCATGCCCCGACGCGTTGAACTCTCTCAGCGTCGTGAATTCAATGCTGACAAAGATTCAGTCGAAGACTTGGACGCGTTTCCCTATCTCAAACAGGTTGAAAACATCGCAGACACAATGTCTCAACCACCGCCACCTCTGCCGCGGACGGAAATATACCCCGGCGCCAGCACTCCGCTGATTGCCTACATTGCTGAGCCATGGGAACGCGACGCTCAGGGCTGTCTTGAGACAAACCTACAAAACAATCCCTACTATCCGTTTGCGACGCGTGAAGAGTACAAATATATCCAGTGTGGGATCAAGAAGAAGGGCATGAAGACGTACTATGACAATGTGCTGAAGGAAGAAAACACTGGTCTGCATTTCCCAAGCTTCAAAAACGGGGATGGCGTGCAGAAGCTCGGGGCTAGCATGCCAGATGATCAGGCTCTCGGGGAGTGGGAACTACACACTCTCCAGGATATGAGATGGAATGACAATCACCAACGCCCTATCAAAAACTGGAGTCGATACATCATCCAAAGAATGAGATGGTTGATGCGGCAGCCAGCCTATCCCGAGCAGCTCATTATAGCCCCTCAGCGGTGCATCAACAGCGATACGCCCCCGAAACGCCTCTATACCGAAATGCACACTGCGGACTGGTGGTGGGAGCCACAGGTAACGAGAGATACTTGAGGATATGAATGTGCTAATTGATGCTTAGTCAACTCTCAGAGTGGGGAATCCACTGGTTCCCTTGATCTTTATGTCCGACAGAACGCATCTCTCGAATTTTGCTGGCGACAAGAAAGAGTGGCCTGTATATATGACAATTCGCAATCAATCTTCAAACATCAGCCAGACGCCCTCAAAGCAAAGTGTCGTAATTGTTGCTCTCCTACCGATTCCAATCAAGAACCGCAATATTCCTCAGATGCGGCTGGATGAGCAGCGGCAAACAAACCAAGAGGTGCTGAACGAAGTACTCCGGCTGCTACTACAGTCACTCACCTTTAAACAAAATCCCAGCGCTGGGAGCGGGTATTACAACGTTCTCTGTGCAGATGGCAACTTCAGGCGTTCCAAACCGGTTTTACCAGCATGGCTTGCAGATGGTCCAGAGTATAGCGACCTACACCATCTCGAGCGGCATGTCTGTTTTTGGTGCGAGTGTGCAACCAATGAACTCGGAGATTATGTGCATCCTGACAAGGAACATCCCCGGCGGGATCACAACCTATATAAAACACTCAGCCATTCCAACACCAAGGCAGCGGATGCCGAACTCTCGTCGCGCCATGTTCACCATGGATTCTAAGTGTTTCGACACATTTCCTGTATTGTGAGCGATCTCCCGAAGCTCTACCTCCTCCAAACAATGCAGATCGGCATGCTTGACCACCTCCAGAAGAGCATTTTCCACTTCATGAAGACGCAGGAAAGGCTCGACAAGTACAATGCAATCTGGTTATCCGTGCCTGCTTACCACGACCTCACACCAAAAGACAAGTCATATGAGGAAGTTTCTCAATGGAATGGGAGAGAGATGAATGAAATGAGCAGGTATCTGCTTGGAGTTGTAACCCAGTCTCTACAAGGCGGAAACCCCGCTCAGCGTCGCATATTCAATTGCGCAATTGAGTTCACACGGGCATTGTTAGAATTCTATATGTATGCTCAATATAAATCTCACGATGATGCAACATTGAGCTACATGGAGGACGCCTTGCATCGTGTTCACACCTTCAAAGATGTGTTCTTACTCGGGCGAGCCGGCAAAAAGGCGAAGGCCAAAGCCAATGCCCAGAGAACAGAAGCGTGAAGAAGCAAAAGGTAGACGAGGAAACAAATGCTGAAACGTGGACGCCGTCCAAGAAGCGGCACAAAATGAACGCCTGGCGGGATTATATTAGTCACGAGATAGATATTTCGAAGGAGTTAGATGCCGACTTCAACTTTCCGAAGATCCACTTGATGTCTCATTGGGCCGAACAGGTTCGTCGATACGGAGCCTTGCAACTGTATTCTGCCGAGAAACATGAACAAGCACATAAAACGAACCTCAAGAACAGTTGGAATGCCTCCAATCACAATCTCAACTACCTGCCACAAGTAATCACCTTTCAGCGTCGCATCCTCTGCTTCGAAATCGGAGAGCTCAATCTCCAAGCCCTCGCTCAGCAGCGGGAGAACAGGAATGCCGCCTGCAAAGTCCTCCTTTCCGGTGCTGATCTGGCTGCCCCTCAGAGCCCCCAGTCATATGCGAAGCCCGAATTCATAGGACCCCAAAACCGCCGTGATGCAAAGCATCCTGACGCTAAAATCAAAGATTTCAGAGCATTGCTCAACAATAGGAAAGACGCAACGCACCGCGCGGCAATATACAGCGGCACGGGGGAGTTTATACAGCATAAGAGTCGTAACAAGACGTATATATCTGATGAACAAGTGCATGCAATGGAGCTCTGTATTTACCATGGTATTAAGGTTCAAGTTGAGGGTTTGGAAGGTGAACGCATATCTCGGATGTGGCAAGGCACAGGAAGCCAGAGCTGGCTCAGACGGGATCGACAGAACTACTGGGTGTGGGTAAAGCAACGCCCGGGGAGGTGTTATGGCGCGCTGAATGGGTGTCTCCCGTGGCAACTGCAACGACTATTCAAAATCAAGCTCCAAAACAAGGATGGAGCTTTCGTTGAGTACTGGTTAGCCCTGGCGCTCACCACAATACCTGAAAACTCAGGTAACTTGGATCCCGTCTCGAGATTTGTACACGTGAGAAAAGTACCGGCAGCCACTGTTTTCCAAGTTTGCAGAGTGGGAAACATCATCGGCCGCACGCACATAATTCCAGAGATAGCTACTAGTAGTAAGACAGGAGACGAACGGAACAAGCGATGGATTGTCAATGGCCACATAGATCTGGCGACTTGGAATGATGTGTATAATTAGTAAAGAGAGAATTGCATTTTGGGGGCAGTGAGAAGGAACGCGAGGAGAGATTTTCGCAGCGTCACCCATCGCCTTGCAATCCCGTATAATTGGTAAAGACAGAATGGCATTTTGCGCGCAGGTAGAAGGAACGCGAGGAGAGATTTTCCCAGCGTCACCCATCGCCTTGCAATCCCGTATAATTAGTAAAGAGAGAATTGCATTTTGCGCGCAGGTAGAAGGAATGCAAGGAGAGATTTTCGCAGCGTCACCCATCGCATTGCAATCCCGTATGATTAGTAAAGACAGAATTGCCTGTTGCGCGCAGGTAGAAGGAACACGAGAAGAGATTTTTGTAGCGTCACCCATCACATTGCAATTCCGATGCAAGCGCGTACCCAATGAACGCATTCGGATGTATGGTCACAGTTGGCCGCAACGCCAGAGTGTTCTTTTACAATCGGAGATCCACAGAGCAAGATGAAACGGTGAAACCGCGGTTGGAGGGCGACATGCAACGCGACGTGTTGTATTGACGCCGAGCGCACAGTAATCCGCCACCGGGGTGTCTCTGACGGCTCTGACAGAGCACGTCCACTCTGCTGGAGCCATTCCGCACGGATGGACACATTTTTTGCTCATGTTGCTTTTCGCCTTTTCGGACATCGCTTGGCTTGTTCTCGTTGTCTCTGGTGACGTTGCAATTGTTCTCATCGCTCTGCCGATAGGTGTACTTATGGACTTTTCTCTAGGTGCGCTGGTCGATCATTCTCTAGGTTGGCTTATCATCTTCCGGATGCTTGGTGTGTATGTTGATTGTTCTGGTGCACTTATCCCTGCTCTCCGGGTGCCGCTGGACTTCTCTGTCGTTAAGTGCACTCTGATCCCTCATTCCGGCACCTCCAGTGGGGTCATTATATCTGGATTTCGGTTCTGGTAGTGTCATCCCTCTCTTTAAAGGTCGTTGCTCTGCCGATGACTCATCTCCTCTAATAGGTGTTGTGGCCGATGCGAAGTTTGGTTTTGTACTCGTCGTCTTCATTGATTCGGATCAGGTGAGAGGCATTCCTGACGTCCAGTGGAGCATCTCCGTGTTCCACACACAGCCGCAGTCTGCCGTCCTTCTTCGCGAATGAGACTGGTGCTGGAGCAGGTGACGATCCCTGCACGAATCCATTGGGTAGATATGTTCCAATGAAGGCATTGAGGATTTTCAACTCGACTTCAATATCTTTCCCAGCTCTTGGTGTCACTCACTCTTTCTGAGATTTCGTAGATTCAAGCAATTTTTGTGGTTCCTCTTGGCAAGGAACCCCGGCATTTCCACTCACGCTCTTCCAACGCTCCTCGATCAAGAACCGCACTTCCTCAAAAATTCCCTTTGGATGCCCTAAAACGGTATGGTGCGAGAGTCGCCATATCTCTGCTGAATTCGTCCACATAGTCCTTGTATCTCACGGGGATACGATATCCATCATCAGTAGGTACATAACCTGTTCCCGCATCTGTGCATTAGCCTTTATCTCCGACTTGAGATTTAGGATGTGGGATGATGGGGAAAGGAGACCAGGGACCTGCGGATCAAGCGGTTCACCCAGAAACGAGCCCAACCCCGCTAGTCCAATAACCACCCAATGTGACTCGGCGAGCCAGGAACAGTCATTCAAGGATCCGAGGACGCTCCTCTGCCGCAACTACCACCGCTGCTCCCTGCTCGCTCATCCAGTGCTTGGGTTGATTATCTCAATCTCAGCTGGAACTTCCGAAGTGGAGACCTCCATAGTCGCTCCCAGCAGCCACTGCATTCCTCATTCGTGGAGAGAATGTCTGAACAACCTCTTGCATGCCTGCAGTAGTCCTTCATATGCGGTATACCGATAAGTCTCGGAGGAGGAAATGACCTCACAGCACTCCACGAGGCCGCTTGCGACATACTTGGGTGTCCTCGGCAGTGCGTCTGCATCCTCCCGTGCACTGTCACCATCTCGTGGGCTTCATGATGCACCGTCGTCATTATGTGGCCTTCATACCTCTCTGTCGACTGGAGCATGTAGAGAATAGATGACCTGCAGTTGCCAAGTCAACCTCTGAATTATGGGATATATTTTTTAGCCCCAGATATTATGTTACATCTGCATTGAGGGGCTCTTTATAAGTGTGGCTATCACCTCCAATCTGAGATCGGGAATCAATGATTCATCATATCAGGTTCCTCAACCCAAATGGCTGCAGCACATCGAGTTCGTCAACAGCGGCTGTGTATATTTTAGGGAAGTCTTTCGCCGGAACGACAACTACCTCCGGTAGGATGACCGGGAGTCTCTGAGTACATTGCAGTCCTTCATTAGAATTGCCAGCTCTTCTGGTATGATGACCGGGTGTACATAAGCAGGATTGTGCGGTCAGTCCAATGTATGATTAGCATCTCCGGTAAGATGACCGGATCATCATGAGCACTTTGTGGCCCTTCATAACAATTGCCAGCTCCTCTTGAATAGGCTCTGACTTTTCATTTCTTCAGTAGGCGTGTGAAGGGTTTGCGATCCAAAGTGGACCTGATCGTTGAATGTAGCTTTATTGCTGCATATATCTATTTCTCTGGACATGCCGTGAATTGATGTATTTAGATGTACGGCGATCATGTTGACTTCGACCATGGGTGCTGGATCTAGCTGTTGGTATTTGAACCAGTCTCAATCAACCGTGAATTGATGCATTTAGGGGTACAGTGATGTTATTGACTTCAACAACGGGCGCTCAATGTAGCTGACGGTATTTGAATGTGTCTCGATTGACCGTATGAAATTGATTCTCTAGCAGTTCCTCCGTCATCTGTCACATGGCTGCGATCTCAGATTGCATGGTAGCTCGGGCGCACTCAAGTTGTTGCCCAGACCGTCGCTAAGGCCATCTTCGCTATCGGCAGTGTTAGCTTTGTCGTCATGATCACTGTCCACATAGACTTTACCCTCCTGAAGTACAGAGACTAGTCAGGTGAGAATACCTGGTACTCGGCTGAGAGGAGATCGTAAGTTTTCGGGGCTCAAACGTGTACGAGCCAAGTGTAATTGATCTCTGGCATCTTTCTTAGGAGGCATATTTGACGATTGGCGGTAAAATTGATTTGCAAGCTGTTTGTTTCGTGTCATTTGTGTCATTCTTAGACATTAGGGGTAATACTCGTGTATCCTCGTGAGCGAAATGAATATGATAATTTCAAAATCCATTATAATGTAAAGGAACATACGCCTACACTTGCCCGCAGACGCATGGTGTAGTGGTATACTGTTGCACGCAACAGGGAGTGTGTATATATTAAAAGTATAGTGGTAAGATATTCGATACTAATCTAAGTGCCGTAGGGGCAATCTGTATACACTGGCACTTACCCGGCCTCGGGTCCTGTATCGCCGTTACATGTATGGATTGGTATCTAGGTATGCTCACTTCGCGTCCTGCTTGAATGCGATGTGGGCAGCTCATTTCAAGTGGTAAACTCATCCACAGGCATCATATTTATTTAATGTCAATGTATGTAAGGAATATAAAAAATTACTATCGTTTTCATTCCTAGTGCCAGACTGATCACTACCACTTCTTCTATATCATAGGACTGTAGTGCAGTTTCGCTTTTCGCAATGATCATCTCCTCGTTAGAATCTACCTTGCTAATGTATCTAGATGTAGAGCCCTAAGGCTTGGGTTAACTGCAAGCTGCTCCTGCTACAGACGTAACATCATTTGGATGGAAATAATCAAGTTCTGGGCATCTGCAGTTGAACATTGACGCAAGACTGATTTATAGCAAGATTTCGATGCCTGATTTCGATCGCACCGCGAGCAGCCTCGCTGTTTTCAAATTGTGCTTCCACAAAAGATGGTGCAATAACTTCCAGGGCTTTCATGTTGTCTGTATGGACAGGATTTTGACCTCTCATCTTGGCTGCATTCTTGGGCTTCGTGGTACCATCCTTCCCTCCCCCCTGATCCACGATTCATGGGTTAGGATTCTCTTTTGTCCCCCTCCACCTGAAGGTTACTGTTCTCGTCCTGTATGTTAAGCCTTGCAGAATTATACTTGAAAGACTTGTTCTTCAGTCACATCAGGTATTCTGTGATTTCAAGTGGAACAGTTCGCACACTCTCCACAAAGTCGATGTCGTTCTGTGCTTTCCATTTAGGTGTTCACATGCGAGATTGTAGATATTCTGGCAGCCCATCTCTAGACATTATTGTTCGAAGGGTGCCAACTAGGCTGACCATATATTTCTGGGTTTTCATGTCCATGAGATAGCTCTCAATGTTCAATTTGTATCTGCGTTCAATCATTTTGCCGCAGACTTTCCCGTCTTTCAGTCTGTTGAGGAATTCCACTTGCATGGCAGTGACATAGCAGTCCCATTCATGCACTGTAAACAATTTCTTCATATACCAGGCACTTGCATTGTACCAGGTTTCAGCTTGTTCATTCATGCCACCTTTTATCTATGTGATATTGCCAATATCATCCTCAAAGTCTGTACAGTGCCATTCCATGGAGTCACTGACAGGGAGAAATGGTTTTCAATATGGAATGGTGTCATCTGAATGTTCTCTTCTGAACACTTTTGGGAAGTTCATTTAGCTCTACTGTAATTTGTACGTTAATCCAGGGCTGCGTTCAAGAACATAACCTTAGTATATAGTCTAACCTGCTGGTGTTTTTGGTTATAGTCTTTGTAGACCATGCCCTCTTCCGTAGTTGTAGATGTTATCTGAGAAGCTTGAACTGTCGGTGGGGTCATTGCCATTGAAGTATTGGGGAAGTGGTTGCTTTTCAGCGTTATCAATCCAATTGCCACTGCCTCTTCTACTCCCTCCCTGTCTTGACCTGCAGGGAGCCTCTCCCCCACTTCTGGCCTCTCTGGATTATGATGTAGAAGATCATGGGGAGACATCTTCAGAGTTATTGGCTTTGACTATTTCCCATTTCCCTGTGTTTCAACTGTATATCAATTTCATACCAATTGTGGTTTCCATGAATGCTCCATTCTCGGGCTGATTTGGAGTGCCTTCTCCACTGTCAGATTTATCATGCTTTACAACTAGTATTAGCGCCGGGTCTGGGAAACCAGCAAGTAGTTCTAGTCAGCACCTGCGAAATGGTTTCTTTTGGTTCCAGACAAATTCAATTACCCGACCCCGATCGTCATGGTCGGCCGTATATGTTGCCCGACCTGTCATGCAGCAGGTTTTGCCGTACTTTGCTGCACACGTTGATCCCTGAATCCAGTGTTGTTTTTCGGGGGTTTCTATTTATGGTTAGATTTAGATATCCTACTATCAAGGGCAAAATATTGACTTTGGTACGTCATTATGTCTGTCTGTTGAATTGGCTTCCATTGTATTCAAAATAAGCAGCAACATGCTGTCTGTTACCTCCGGAAGTTAAGTCTGAATGACTTTTCATTTTGCATCAGGAGTACAATTAGAGGTACAGGACAGTCATGCTGACATTTACAGCGATCATTAAGCCACAAATGGATCAGGTTGCACCAGCTACTGCGCTGACAATAGTTGGAGAGCTAATTGAGATACTAAATCATGTCAGTGGAAAATCGAAATGGCACAAGGGACTTCAACAGAGAAAATTAGATTAGCAAAATGAATTTTAGTCACTGGGAGCCTTTAGGATGGGCTGAGAGGATACCGAGTTTAAACTTAGAGGCGGCAATTTCAGAAGAGTGTCAGACCGCTGGAGCGCATTGTGGCCATGCTGTGGAGTAACTGGGATCTCGGATCATTGGTTCAGGAGTACCATAGAAGTGAATTTGGTAAGTTAGAGAACTCCTGGGAGTGCTGACATCAAGCCTGCGAGCACCTAGGAGAGCAGGCAACAAGCCTGGGAGCACAGACGACATGCCTGAAATCACCGGGGAGCGCCAGCATTCATCATCGATGCACCTTGAATCACTTTGAAACAGTCTGAGAAAACTGACATCTTTGGGAATATTGCAGGTGCCCATAAGAATCATAGCTACTACTTATCATTCAACAATTTTTAAAACTCAGGTATTCAGTCCGTATTCTCCTTTATGTTTCTATACAACTACCCATCGACACACAGTACGTCAGGGATGGGTGCAGGCGGAGATTGAGAGCAATTCGAGGTGCACCTGAATATGGCCATTGAGTTTTCCCTGTGATTCACTATGAGGCGGTGATAGAGCGACTTTGATGATGCACGTGGATGCAGTAATCGAGCGAATTTGGAGATACACCCAGAGGCCATGTTCGAATGAACTTTGAGATGGACACCAATATTGCGATTGAGCCAGTGTGGAGATGTACTTCTAGTCATTGATCATGCACACTTGGAGTCCATAATTGTGCGAGTTTAGAGATGCACTTGGAGGCTGTAATCAACGGTATTTGGAGAGACATTTGGAAGCCATGATCGAGTGAGCTTAGAGATGCGCTCCGAGATCCTGATCAAGCAAGTTTAGAGATGGACTGGGCGGCCTTATTCGAGCAAGGTTGGAGATACACTTTGGAGGCTGTGATGGTGCAAGATGGGATGAGTATTTGAAGGCAGTCGACAGATGGCCTGCCGGGTTTTGGGACGCTGTTGATCAGAGAGCTGCCTTGCGGATCGGCGTCTGTGACCAAGCGTTTTCACATTTGAGCTCAATTGGCAAGCTGGCTGATGTCCGTCGATCATATAGGACGGCATGCCTGCACCTGGAGCTACATTCCGGAGTCACTTTGTAATCACGAGAATGAAGAGAAGACCAACAGTCTAGGGTGTCAGCTCAACGCAGTGTATGGTTGTACTCGGTGGCAATGGATGATCATGGCATGGAGAGATAGAGGGGGATGACTTAATATAGTATTCTGCAATGATGGTGGAGATGTGGATGAGAATGAGAGAGATGGGGAAAGAAGATGAGAAGGTTGTGGAGGATACGAGTGAAGACGAGATAACAGGAGCACACTTTGCCTGATTTGGTTGTGAACACCATGCATCAGTGTCATTCCATGCCTGATCCGGACTCGTACTTGCCATATCAGGGATCGTAAATTGTCTCGCACACAATATTCTCATAAATCTCAATGTCTCATGATATTTTGCCGCATCTCCTCACATCTCTCTCCTTGTTGTCCTCAACTCTACTGTCACCTAAGAACACAAAGTTAAGTCATCCCTCTCAATCTCTCCATGCCATGATCAAGAGTTAACACTGAGTACGGCATTCACCAAGTACAGGATGCATGGAGTACAGCATACACCAAGTACAGCATACCCAAAGAAATGCATACCCTGAGTACTTTATACTCTCAGTAATACATACAGCGCGCACTGCGTCATTTCAAGATTGACTGTCTGCTGCTCCCAGCCAGTGTCTCACCTATCAGCGGACTGTGTTGTACTCAATTCTCTACATTCCCGTAATTACAAATCAACAAATGAATCAAATGTCAGCTTCCATCGCACATGCCTCCCGATCTACTGCCTCCAGATTCACTGCCTACAGATTGACTGTTTCCAGATTAACCGCCTTCAGATCAATCACCTACAGCTCAACCCCTTCCGAGTACTCCTCCAATCTTCATTGATAATGGCCTCCAAGTTTATCTCTGAGTTGACACCTTCTCAGCCTGCAGGTGCCTATCCAAACTTACGTGTTCACCGCCTCCATTTGAATCTCTGAGCTTACTTAATCTTAGACCCCAATTGCATTACAAAACTCTCTCGATCCCAGTCTCCAAGGGCATCTTGATATTCACTCAATCTTGATCTCGATGTGCATTACCATATTCGCTCGAGTCTAGCCTCGAACTACATCTGGACGGACGGACAGGGGGGGTACTATTTTCAAGGGGTAACGGAAGTGGACCGAGTGACAGGGACTATATATTTGGCAAACCCGGGAGTAGATAGACATCATCTCAATTCCATCTCATTGTATCATACAATGCAAATGTTTTGAGTAACCTGTTCTGACGATTGATTGATTGAGTCTAAGTCTAAGATGTCACGTAGCCTATACACTTGCTGCGAGCCCTAGCACACAGCCATGTGAGGACGTACTCTATAAAGACTTCTTCTAACCCTCCTTCAGGGCATTATCACATCCGTCACACACTAAGCCATTGAAAACCAGGCAGAAAACAAATTGAATACAGAAGACAGAAGCCAAACCTTGCCATACGCTGAGCTCCTCCCAAATGACTCCCACTCATGCCACGGGAGGCATCAGTCATTGCCTTTTTGTATACTCGGTAATCGATTGAGCTGTCCACTTCAGCTCCCTTGATTTCCAGTCAACTGCTCCTCCGAAGGTCACACACTGTTCTGCTCTATTGTGATCAGTATCATGTTGAATAACTTTATTGCAGCTACTGCTCCAACTGGCTGGAGTGTCGCTGATTCCCATACGCAGCCTTGCGGTCCCAAACATCTGTTTAGCTGTCGGTGTCGAAATTGCAGACCCTTCCCCATGGCGATGATAATTTCCGCTTGACAAACCAAGTTGAATTGTTGATCGCCGTATCCGGATGCGAAGGTATGTCCGGGTCGGTGTCAACATTGTATGAGCTTCTCTGTTGCGATGTTGACTTCTTCCCGACAGATGAGGTGGAAGTGTTGATCATTGCCAGTTCATTTTTAAGACATGTGTTGATAACCTGTGCAATGGTGGCGGATGCTCACGTAGTCGAGTATCTGTTGGTGTCTGTGTCGCTGCCGAAATTGGCATAACCTTGGGTACGGTGGCGCATTGCAATTGGTGACGTTCCTCTGTGGCGACGTTAACTTCCACTCCACAAACGAAGAGGAAGTGTTGATTGACAATTCTTGTTGCACACATGTGCTTATACGGTGTTGTACGGTTGCGGATACTCGATATCGAGTATGTGTTGGTGTCAGTGTCAAAATTGGAGATGCTTCTCCATAGATGCAACGCGAATTGGAGACAATTCTCCATAGATAGCTCCTCTTCTGCTAGCCCAACGAAACTCATTACTGTAGATTGTGGATTCCCTTACTCAGCCTCGCGGGTGGAAGAGGGGTTGTCGTCACTGCAGGTTTAGGGTGAAGGTATTCACTGTTAAGCTAACAAAGCTTCCTCGTACTTACAGTGGAGGAGTCCACAGACTTCTTGGAGTCATGGCGACAATTGCCACCGCCGGTCTGTCGACAGTGTCGCAAATCGCACACCCAGCGCACTGTACCGCACCAACCACCGTGCTCACCAGGGGTTCCGGGTGTGTTTGCCGACATTTCCCAAGTATCCACTGTCCATTACCTGCCCACTTCTGATAGAATGTACAAATATCTTATTTCATGTCAATCCGCTTGGCCGCCTACTGGTTGACCTGTTTCAAAATCGCTTCGAACACACCCGATGTTACCAATGTTGACCACAAATCCTCGGATGTTGTTGATCCGAGCTCCTCCGAGGGTGTTTACACGAACTCCTCCAATGGTGCTGATACATGGTTGACCCAAACTCCTGGCAAGCTGCGCTGCGGACTCATCTCAAACATGTCCGGACAACGTGTCGTTCGGTTGGTGTAATCTCATATACCTCCAGAACTCAACACCCCAGTCATTGCAGCCATCGCAGCCATTGGGGCACGCGGGGCGATAGCAACCATCGAAGCCATCTAAGCTATCCCAGCTCACTAAGAGGTACAGTGTCATTTGATCGAGAGGAAGAATCATTTGCACTGATTGATCGCCGTTGTCGGTCTGTAGGGTGTCCTTATCCTAGATCTGTTCGCAACACATCTAGCACCCTATGGCCCCGCTGGTATGAGGGTTCACGATTGGAATGTTATCGCTTGATAGTTGTTGAAAATGGTATCCAGATTGTGGCCACACCCGGGCTCATACCCTGTTGTGACAAATCTGTCATAACGATTCGTTGATTGAGTCTAAGTCGAAGATTACACCTACCCTATTTACTAGCTGCCAGCCCTAACCCACTGCCCTGTGATAACGTTGTCTTGAATTACTCGGTCTAACAGAACATACACATTCGATCTTTCCCAACTGTTTGTTGTACCTGCTCAGTACAAAATTTTTTCGATTTTCAACCCTGGGTAGTATTATATCTTCACGCCCGACTCCTATGCTCCTTGAACTGTTCCATATATGGACTTCAGCTGAGCTGATGCATGTTCCAATTAAGATAATGGTCATTCCAGACTCAGCTCAAGATAGCAGCAGAGTTCGCATGCCTGCATACCGGGCGTACCCTGAATGTCATTTATAAGATTATGACTGTATCTGTACTTCAGAATACAAGGCTTCTAGCAATCAGTATTCCTACACAAACCAGAACCACTCTTGCTTATGAATTACATTTGGATGTTGCAAGAGGTGTGGCGGAGTGTTGATGGTAGGCTCTCTGGCTTCTATCTCAATTTTTTCACCCCAACAACCTCCAAGTGGTGCATCTCTAAGTACTGTCAATGGAGGTGTCCAGGTGTTACTCAGATAATACTCGACTAATATTCGCGGCCATATTGACCATACATCTGTCGATATGATGACAGAAATAGTGCATACCATATATGAAATAATGAATCCTGGGGCTGTATCCAAGACGAAATGCTTTGTGGTAATGTACGAACCTCTGCTGATAGCATAAAGCACCAAATCCCTTGCTGTGTGGCCCAGCGGTCTCAGCTTCTCTGGAGGTCTCCCACAGATCCTGGCCGTTATCTCAGAAGCTCCAAAATTTGACTATCTTATAAGTCAAATCTCATAGCATCCTGAATGTACCTCCATAGCTGCAGGTGCTTTCAAGCGCACCTGAAAATGCTTTTGCAGAGTCCGACAGCACTGTGCTTAGCTCCATGGGGGTTTGGAGCATCGACATGTATATAGAAGCACTGGTGAGGTGGCCCAGAGTGTCTGGGAGGAATCTGCGTTGCTTTCGAACCAATTCGCATATTGCTGATGTAGCCATATGAGATGCGCATCGGGGAAACTACAGTCTTACATGTGCATATAATCACTGATGCCAGATGCTGAGCCCTCTTTGTCAGTGATTAGGAAATCACACCGAGATATAACCATAAGTATTTGCTCCAGAATATAAGCTTGATAGCTCACTACCATGCATCAATTGGATTCAGGTGAAGCAATTGCAATAGCTCGTTTGTCATCTGAAGACTAGCTGTGCACATTGACATTTCTGAAGCCCTATCGACATGGAAAATAACTGGTCTAATTATGTAGGTATGTGTCAGGATTGTTTGGATTTCAGTGGCCAAATTGTGAGACACGAAAATTTGTCTATTCATGTGCAAGGGTCATCCCAGCCATATGAATGTCCAAGACTCCACACCAGGTGATTGACAATTGATCAACATGATATCTTCCACCTTTCTACCAATAAGCAACAAAGCACAATCTAAATTGGAGTCCAAATTTGCAAATACAATTTGAGTCATTGATGGGATACAAGTCACAGAACCTGGGGACAATGCGCCAAGCAAATCTGTTTGAATGACCGCAATCATGTTGCATTCATCCATACATCCAACCATATCACTCTGGACTCAGACCTGGTGCAAATGGTCAACTTGTTGAAAATTGCATACGGTATGTCATGGTGATCGAGAAGAAGGAACTTGATAAGGAAACGTGAGGATGTTGGGCTATATTATTGAAAAATTGGTGTATGGATCTACATGCAATAAATTGCCAGCTGAAAGCGCTCGAATGTGACCATGCTGGATTATCCAACACTAAGAAGACATGTGAAACAGTGGATCAGAATATGAGATGCCACAAAGCATTTGAATGCAACTCAGTATGGATTGAAATGTTTCGTTGGCTGGCAATAATGACTATATGATTTTTTGTATAAAGTTATTGATCATACAACAACAGTTAAGCCATTATTATTGTGAGAGTCAACAGAGCGTCAAGGATGATAGGTCCTGGTAGGAACATAAATGGAAGCTGATTTGCTCGCTGTTATGCATAACACACATTACGGCAGCCCCCATAGGCAACAGCAAATGTGACATGGGACCAGCTGAATTATGGAAATGACTGTCAACGTACAGTCACCGATATAGTGATTTGTAAGTACGTTAAATGGGAAGTGATTCGCTTGCTGTTATCTATAATCAATGTATTTGCAGCGTATATAGGCAGAAGAGAAAGCGATATGATTACAGCCCAATCCTCATCGTGTGACTCAACAGCACATCCACGATAATAGGTCATGTAAGGAAGGTAATAGAAAACGGATTTACTTGCTGTTATGCATACCAAACGTAATGGCAGCCTTTATAGCAAAAAGAGAATGTGATATGGTATCAGCCAAATTCTGAACATAAGTGACAACAGAGCCTCAGTGATGTTTGCACTTGTAAGTATGTTAGTTGAGATGCGATTTGCTCTCTGTTATCCATAATGAATGTGTTGGCAACCTTTATAGGCAAAAGAGAAAGTGACAGGGTAACAGCCCCTTTCTGACAATGTGCGTCAATGGAGTCTCAATGATTTTGGTCTTCAAACTAACATAATTGGGAAGTGATTTGCTCACTGTTATCTGTCATGAATGTATTGGCAGCCTTCATACGCAAAAGAGAGAGCGATACGGTAATAGGCCCATTCCAACAATGAGCAACACTGGAGTGTCAATAATTTTTGACATTATAAATAAGTTATTTGGGAAGCGATTTGTTTGCTATTATCCATAATCACCATATTGGCACCCTGTAGAGGCAAACCAGGCAAGGACATGGTGAGAGCGCCATTTTGGAGATGCGCTTCAATGGAGAGTCAACGTAGCATCAATGGAGGATAGTGTTAGCAACGATTCTAACCCGCTAGAACAGTTCCGGGTTACGGTTAGAACCGGAACCGAACTGTGGCAATAGTTTTACCACATGAAAAACCCGGACCGTTGGCATTTGGGCCGCTTTCCACCTCAAAACCCATTCTTTGCAAGCCCAGATGTTTTGCTCCAATTAAGTATTTGAGTTCTGATCGTATCATGTCATGATGTATACGCAGATTCGCAGTCGAAAACCCGCGAATTTCGGTTAAGATCTACACTTGTTTCACAGCCACTCAACGAATATCAGTCGGATCTCAATTCTGAAAGCGGGAGGTGGAAGATCGGCTTAAATTGCACAATCCACATATACATCATGTCATGATATGATCAGAACTCAAATATTTAATTGGAGCCTAAAATGTAGGAACCACAAAATGTACCCACAGTCTGGTTCCTACCCGGGCTAAAAACACAGGGTTTCGGTTCGGTCCAGGTAACAAACCCGCCAAGACATAGCAGTTCGGCTTTTTGGCATGGTAATGATCCAAACCGAACCAAACCGCCGGCCAAAAACCGGGACGCTGGCAGCTTACCCAGACCCGTTGGTAACACTAATGGAGGATCAATGATATTTGGGATCGTATCATGTGTAATCCAAGGGCTGTGCTGTGACATGTACTGATATTCAATGAAGTGGCTGCCTTGATAAACAATATGGTTAGTGTCGATATTGCTACCATCTCAAAATCAGCCTCAATGGGGTGTTCACAGATGACCAACAGTGCACTTATGATTTTTGGTAATGTGAGTATTGCAATTTGAAAGGGATATGCTTGCTTTTATGTATAACCAACATATTGGCAGCCTTTATCAGCGTCAGAGCAAGCGATACAGTCACTGCCCGAATCTGAAAATGAGCGTCAACGGAGCCTCAAAGAATTTTGGGCTTGTATATAAAGTAATTGGTAACTGATTTGCTTGCAGTTATCCATAACCAACATATTGGCAGCATTTATACGGCATGAACATAGTGACATAGTCACTGCCCCATTCTGAAAATCACTGTCAACCTATCATCAGCTGAGTTTCAACAATTATTGGCCATAGACATTGGGTATTAAAGGCATCCCATCGATATTTGAGCTCATAATACAACTATTGACCTCCACCATTGTCAAAAACACCAGATATTAAATGAAAAAAAAGAGTCCAAATAATAGCTATATCGCAACCGGTAGAAGGTGCAAAAGGTGCCTCCTGGATGTTGGATAATCAATTTCAATTGAGTACTGTCATCAAATCGCAAAGGCAAGTGCGGTTATAATGATTATCCGATGGACTCACTTGACGACCACCTGACAGCCTGCCCAATGCAGCAGTGAACAAAGATTTCTATTGATCCGTACCTGACTTGACACATTCAGTTAGTTTAAATCCTGGACCGCCAAATTTACGCTGGTTTGGTACTGGCTCGTACCCTGACCCGAAGCGACGCTCAAGAACCGTTGTTAAGACTATCTAGCACAGATTTTTCGACAGATTTGATCAACTGTTGGGTGTATTATAGGACTTCCTTGAGCTTCTCGTCATATGTTTCCTGGAACTGTGTGACGGCCTGTTGCCGGTGTACTTTATTGCCTTTCATTACACTTTTGGTTGTAGCCAACCCTGAATATTGCGTCTCCAAATATTCCTCAGTGTTCTTGTTAATGTTCTCTATTTCCATACGTTGTGTATTCTGTGCCCTTGTCATTGCCCCTTCAGCATGCAGCTCATTGTCTTCTGTCTTCAACCCCTGAGCTTCCAAATGTATTGCCAACACATTGTCAGCATCTTGGTAATCTCTGAATACTGCAGCGATTGTGGCCTGTGAGTTAATATTCCTTGTGATTTGCGCTTTGAATGCATCCTTCAGAATCTCATAATATTAACATGGTTTGGCCGCAATGACTGTGATTTAGCCTGGGAGATTAACTGCAAAGAACTGTGACTTGTGAATGATCTCAGAGTATTGATTGTATGAATTTTGCAAAGTGTTCAATTACCCTGCTCATCTCTTCCTAAAAGATATTCTGTTTGCTCATTATTAACCTATTGGCATCCCCTCACTGGGGCATTTCTTGCTGTATATTGACTCAATTTGATAAGGATTCTGAGATGAGAACTTCCTTTTCATCCAACTCTGCAGTAAAGCGATTATATAACTCGACTGCCCATATGGGAACTTGTTAGTTCAGAATAGACCGGTTTTATTCTACTGCTTTTCAAGTTGCTTCTGTTGGAATGAAGACATTACTCCTTCTCTCAATGGTTATCTGCTGAATTTCTGAACAAAACATCATCTACTGCTAACAAACAGTGCAGTGATTGGTTTTTCTTCCTTCTGGATAACAATGACTGATGTAATCTCTTGCTCCGGTTCCAATGATTTCAAATGGTCATGATTTGTAATCAGTGCAGTATCAATTCTTCCAGGTGTTTGCAAGGATCTCTTCAATGCATTGCTCCTAAATCAGAGAGTCCCTGGAATGAGAAATCACAAACTCCGTCCAATATGATATGGGTTGGGTACGAGGGTGTCTCAGGTAAGTTTGGATAGCACAGACAGTATCTGGAGAGAGTGAAGTATTTTAAATGATACAGAGGATGTCGAATATTGATAGTTTGTGTTTGTTAGAGATTACATATAGCAGGAGAGTTTAATGTGTGAGGAATCAACTCTACAATGCACCCAACTAGATGAATCCCTCCGAAGTATCCCTCTGACTTATCTCACTACCAGCCGTAAAACTAGACTTGTACCGGAAATAATAGTAGCTCCATTTTGAAACTTCACTCGAGGGCACAAACTTCTCGGAATTGAATTAATGTTGAATAGTATTTGAATCTGAATATATTGTTAAGGTGTGTTCACCATCATGGGAATGCTGCCATCTATTCCAGTGGAGAATAATGCGGTGATTAGACCTCATCTCTGTGCGGTCTTCACTGCGAATTCTAACTACAGTTTTCACAAGGTAAATGCTCACTATTCTGTTATCCTTCAATTCCCTTGCTATGTTGTGGAGTTGGGTTCAACATCCTCCGAGCAAATGGTATTGCTTCCGTCCCACAGTATTTCCAGATCAGAGGGAAATTTCTGATCTATATCTCCAGACTGATCGGTATGTTGAGGAGTGTTGTTTTCCATAACATCAACCTCTTTGTAGCATTCAATAGCCTTACTACATATCATGTTCAGGTCACTCTAACGTTCTGGCCACTGTTGATGCCAATCGAGATTTACTTCATATAGAGGTAACAATGGCTGGCATAAATGTTTAGCCTTGTCTCTAGAGAATATACCAATGAGTGTTTCCACTGTATTAACTGAACGTCCAAAGTGTGAAAACATTTGGCAGTGGGGAGTCATGATATAGTTGTGTGATTTCTACCTCACGGTGATTGGTGTGGCAATAGTGCTGGCTAATACTTGATTAGCCTTCCAAAATTGCTAGAAGACAGCATTGTCAAGTGATTACATATGACCGCGGAACAGTGTCCAACGCCATCGGTAAAACAAATGACTGATGGGCAGTGAGAGAACGTAAATAAGTGTATGGAGTAATTTTTGCAAGATTTCGTTAACCATCAACAGGATACTTCAGTGATGTGTCTCTGTGTTCCTCAGTATGCTGCGAACAATAGTACAATGAAGCCAATGAATTGCATTTCATTCTTTGCCGTTCAAGGTACACACACAAATCATATTAATTGATATTTTGTTACATGAACAGCATTCCTTCCAGCTTGATGCCAATCAACATCATGAACAAAGATAGAAATCAATGAATACCACTGAGTTGAATTACAGCTTAGTTAGGCATTACAAGAAGAGGGTGCAAATCGAACTGGCATGCCAGCGCTCAACATCCAGCATGATACCAACGTATGGCTCGATGCCGGGCGAATCAGGTGAACATAACATGTCTGGAACTTTGACTGGATTTAATTCGGACCCTTGAAGGTTGAACTGTGAGTATCCCCTTATTCCACTGAGGTGAATCTTCAAGCCTCAATAAAAATTCACCCGGTTCAACCGGTGTCATTTGTTGATCCTGTGGCCAACAATCCTCTTGTACTGCACAGTGTGGAATCCTGATGCACAAACAACTATGATTGTGTCGATGAATACAAGGTTTCTGTGGTTCAGGGTAGTCAAGCATCTTGATGCCAAACACTGTATGGTGTACACTTGATGTGGAATAATCCCTTGATGTGGAACCTGCCAAAGGTTGAGGTTGGATTTCACGTAGTCGATATGTTCCATAATCAATACCCTTACAAGCTTGGACTATTTGGGAATGTGCTTCATTAGCAAAGTGTATTTTAGTCACTGGGGCCTTCACGAGTGTCCGAGAGGATGTGCAGTGAGAACTTAGATGAGTCAATTTCAGGAGAGTATTAGACCTTAGGTGGGAATTCCGGCTCGCCTTTAGAGTGATTGGGATCTCTGATGACTGGTACAGAAGTACCATGGGAGCGATTGTGATAAGATTGGTAACATCTCGGAGCATTGGAGAGAACTTTAAGTATACCTGAGAGCAATTGGGAGTGCTGACAACCAGCCAGGGAGTACTGGCAACAAGTCTGGAAGCACCTCGAGTGACAGTAGAGCAGGCTGGGAAAAACATTGTTGTTTTTTGGGAACACTGCCAGTGGGCCTGGAAGTCACAGCTACTACTCATTGTGCAACGATTTCTAAACCTCATGTATTCACTGTGTATTCTCATCTATGTATCCATAAAGCTACCCATCTACACACGGTATATCGGGACAGGCAGCCAGAGGTCGGTGTGAGCAATTCACGGTGCGCCAGAAGATGAACATCAGGTGAACAAAGAAATGCACTCTGATATCATGAGCTAAAGAGTTTGGTGATGTCCTTAGTACCCATGATGTTGTGAACATGATGGTCGAAATTAAGTGAGCTTGGAGATAGACTTGCAGGCCGTAATCAAGCACCATTGGAGATACACTTGAACCATATGTCTGAGGCAGTTTGGAGACAGGCACATCAAGGCAATGCTGATGCGCACTTGGCGGCCGTGATCAACAAAGTTTGGAGATGAACTTGGAGACCATGATGGTAGGAACTAGGAGGCCATAATCGAGCGAGTCTGGAGATACATTTGGAGACCATGATGGAGCATGTTTGGAAATGCACTTGGAGGCCATGATTGAGCAAGTTTGGATATACACTTGGAGTGCGTGATCAAGGGAGATAGGACTAGAATTTGGAGATCATCGATGCACATCGCACCGGGTGTGGACAAACTCTTTATCAGGTAGTCAACTTGCAAACTTGGGAATGTTAGAAGGTGAATTGACCATCGAGGTCTTATGGAGAGCTGGTTGATGGCGGTTGATCGTGTAGGGAGGGACGCCAGAAGCTGAACCTCCACTCAGGGGTCAACTCATGATTATGAGTATAAAGTGTGGAGAAACGATCATTCGTGAATGCTGTATTCAGGGTATGCTGTATTCCGTAACAGCTTGCACTAGGTTTATGCATGTACTCCGTGTCTACTTGCGATGATGGAATGGCATGGTAGAGAGCGATGATATAACTTTGAGTTATGAGATGATGGTAGAGTTGTGGACAAGAAATAGAGAGATAAGGGATAAAGATAAGAAGAATGTGGTGAATATAAGCAGTTAGCAGAAATCAAGGGTACGACATGCCTGATTTGGATTCGAGAACCTTGTATTGGTGCTGTAATGTGCCGGATGGCGGCTCACTTCTGCCGTATAGGGTATGGTAGTTTGCCTTGCTCCCCAAATTGTATGATGTCCCAGTTTCCCATCATCATTTGTCCCATCTCTTGGCATCCCTCTCTTCCTCATCCTCCGCTCTACCATAACCAAAGACGAGAACGTTAAGTTATACCTCTCTATCTCTCCATCCCATGATCACGAGTCACCACCAAATAAAGAATCCACTGCGCACAGCATGCACCGAGTGCAGGATACACTGAGTACTGCATACACTGAGTACAGGATTCACCGAGTACAGCATACACTGAGTTCATCACACATGCCATACTGCAGCATCCCAACATCGACTGTCAGCCTCCAGCAGCCGGTGTTCCATTTCTCACCGAATCATGTTGTGATCAATTCTGTACCTACGCACAATTCCGAGTCAACAAATCAATCGAGTTTCATCTCCCATCGTACCCCCATCCAAAACCATCGCCAAGAGATTGAGTGCATCGAAGTACTCCTCCAATCATGCTCGGTCATAACTGCCAAGGGCATCACCGAACTCCATCGTTCATGGCTTCCAAGTACATGTCCAATCTTGCTCAATGAAAGCCTCCAAGTGTATCTCTAAACTTGCATGATTATGGCCTCCAAGTTCACATGATCATAGCCTCTGAGTGCATCTCCCAACTCACTCATTCAGGATGAGGTGAAACAGTGATGACCAACAGTACACAGGCGTTCATCAATGATACAAGATACCTCCCATGGCATCCAAATTGAACACAGAGGATAGAGTAGTTCAGGCTCGAAAAGTGTAAGGACAGGGGGTGATCATAAGAAGGGATACTCGGCCATGATAAACCACACAAGTGGTGCGGTTCAATGAAAGCACGCCAAGAGTACTTTAGGAACCACAAAAATTGTGTGGATCTAGGCATGCTTGGCAAGAGTTACGGGTTGCGTTGGTCCCAACCGGCTAGAACAGTTCCGGGGAACCGTTCCAACAGGAACCGAACCATTGCAACGATTTTGTGATATAAACAATCCAGACCGTTGCATTTGGGCCAGGTTCCACCTCAAAACAAACGCCTTCGCCAACCAAGATCTTTCGCTCCGATTATTTGTTAGAGTTTTGATTGTATCGTAACATGATCAATATATAGATTTTGCGGTTGTAGCCGCTCTTACTTTCTCCTGCATTCAGATATGTGATGCGACCAATATGCATTGAGTCGCTATTGAAACACGCGAATTTCGCTCAAACATTGCTCTTATTTCACCGCCACTCAACATTTATCAGTCAGATCACAAATTTGAAAGCGGAAGGTGAAAAATCGGCTAAAACTGCACTATCTACATATTGATCATGTTTCAATACGATCAGAACTCAGGTACTTAATTGGAGCCGAAGCTATACGCACTGTAAGGTTCGATCTGCGCTCCGGTTCTAACCCGGCTAAAACCACACAGTTTTATGTCTGGTCTGGGTAACAACCAGCCAAGGCAAAGCGGGTCGGGTTGATGGACAGAGTTGGAACCAAACCAAATGGATTTCCCAGTCCAGACGCAGACCGCTGGTGCGTTATTCAGACTCATTGCTGATACTAGCAACAGTATGTACTACCAATATCTAGATTTTGAATTGCATATCAGGCAACGATATCTATCTACCCCGTGATCTCTCAAATATATATTCCCAGTTACTGAGTTGGTCTCAATTATCCCTATATCTCCATATGTAGGTATATATAGAGACATATATAATAAATGGCATATTATGCAGTAATGAATCTTGTGACTGTAACAACGACGAATAGGATAAAGAACATGTGTTATGGTTATTGACTCCTTAGAACCTCAGATGTAAAAATGTCGCACCAAGTCTCGCATACAGCTTTTGCAGAGGTCTCACCTTGGATTGGAGTCTCCAGCCGACCTGCACTGAGGTCTCATGCGCTCTGGAAGTCTCCTGCAGACCTGTGCAAAGGTTTCAGTTTCACCAATATTTCACCATTGTGAAAGTCAAATCTCATAGTATCCTGAATGCACCTCAATCTGTGCATGAGCTTCTAGGAGCATGTTAGATTTCTCTTGCAGAGTCTGATAGCACATTGCAAAGGTCCAGGGGGGCTTGGGAGCATCTGAAAGTACTTAGAAGCACTGGTGAGGGGTACCTGAGATTCAGGGAGATTTGCATGTGTCTTCCTGAGTGATTTACATTTTGCTGATGTTCAAAGACCTCAAACCTAAAGGGAGTCTTGTGACCTTACGCAAAAGAATAAGTTGCAAGTAAGATAGCAATTCAAGGGGAAGTGGAAAGGATACTGTGTAGGGATCAGTGTTATAGAAAGACTCAGAAGTTTGGAGATGTGGAGAAAATGGGAATTGCGGGACTTGGGGTGGTATATGGAAGTAGCATAACAAAGAAGCGATCAAAGGTGTTCAAATGATGGATAATGCAGTGCGGTTTGGGTGAAAAACGTGTTACTGGTTGTGAGTATGGTCATGACTGAGGCTTCAGATGGTACATTGCAGCATGAGATATCATTTGAAGTTGGCGCACAAAATTGTATACAATGGCACATTGTTGGCATTGAATGGTTATCCTGTTCTTCTCTCTGTACTATAACTCTTGCATAGGAAGACAACCGAGTACTTTGACAAACCTTTGACTCAGGTCTGATCTAGATTCTCCCGACATGCACTGTGAGCCTCATGTTTTGAATGGATTTTACATCCTGAATTCTAATTTCACTTGGGCCTGACCCTGCCTGTTCCAATATTGTAGGTAATAACAAACCAGAACTGTTATACATTATTTTAATATCATGTATGGTTATCTATGTCTCAATAGATCCGGCCTCCAAAATCAGTCGATAGCGAAGAGAATGAAAATGGACAAACTCTAAAGGAATATGTGATATCAAGACGTTTGAAAATTGAGTAGTTAGAATGACTCAGCAGATGGTACAAGATAAGATGGTGGTCATACTACTGGAGAGCAATTCTAGATGACCAATAATTCAATCATGAATAATCAAATGAGAAATTGTTGGATTTATACTGTATATTTACAGGCAGAGATGTCACATCAGCAAAATGTATTTTAGTCACTGGAAGCCTCCAGGAGTGTCTGAGAGGATGTGGAGTGTAAACTTAGATGCGTCAATTGCAGGAGAGTATGAGACCCTTGAAGGGCATTCCTGCCGGCCTTCAGGGTAACTGGGAGCACCGGCGACAATCCTGGGATCGCCGACGACAACCCTGGGAGCACCTCGGAGCGCTGGTGATAAGTCTGGGAGCGCCGGCGACAAACCTGGAAGCGCCGGCGACAAACCTGGAAGCGCCGGCGACAAACCTGGAAGCGCCGGCGACAAACCTGGAAGCGCCGGCGACAAACCTGGAAGCGCCGGCGACAAACCTGGAAGCGCCGGCGACAAACCTGGGAGCGCCGGCGACAAACCTGGGAGCACCGGCGACATGGCTAGGAGCGCCTTGAATCACAGTTGAGCTGTCTGGGAAAAACAACATTTTCTTTGCCAACGCTGCTGGGGGTGCGCCTGGAAATCATAGCTACTACTTATCATTCAACGATTTTTAAAACTCATGTATTCAGTGTGTATTATCATCTATGTATGTATGTATCTATATAGCTACAAATCTACACACGGTGTATCTGGACTGGCTGTGGGCGGTGCTTGAGGGCAATTCGAGGTGCGCCTGAAAATGAGGATAGAGTGAACTCAGAGATACACTCTGAGGCCGTGATGGAGCGAGTTTGGAGATGCACTTTGAAGCGGTAATCAAGCGTATTTGGAGATACAATTGGAGTCATTGAACGAGTGAACTTAGAGATGCACTCCGAGAGCTTGATCGAGCGAATGTAGATGCACTTGGAGGCCATTATCATGCCAACTTGGAGGCTGTAATCGAGTGAGTTTGGAGATACACTTGCAGTCCATGATGGAGCTTGTTTAGGGACCGTAACCAAGCGAGTTTGGAGATGTAGTTGGAGGCCATAATCAAGCGAGCTTGGAGATACACTTGCATCCCATAATCGAGCGTATTTGGAGATACACTGAGAGCCTGTGATCGAGTGAACTTAGAGATGCACTCCAAGGTCGTGATCGAGGGAGTGTGTAGATGCACGTGGAGGCCATAATTGTACGAACTTGGAGGCTGTAATCGAGCGACTTTGGACGAGTACTGAGAGGCAGTGGATGGACGGTGCGCCGGGTGCTGAGGCTTTTGTCATCAGTTTGTTAACTCACAACCGTGGGCATGTGACAAGGAGCCTTTACCTTTGAGATCTCATGGAGAGCTGGCTAAAGGCAGTTGATCGTGTAGGGAGGTACACTGGAAGCTGAAGCAACATTCAGGGGTCAACTCGTAATCATGAGAATCAAGAGAAGACAAAGAATCTTGGGTGTATGCTGTACTCGGTGTATGCTGTACTCGGTGTACATTGTACTCGGTGTATGCTGTACTCGGTGTATGCTGTACTCGGTGTACATTGTACTCGGTGTATGCTGTACTCGATGTGAACTCATGATCATGGCATGGAGAGATAGAGAGGGATAACTTAACTTCGTGTTCTGTGATGATGGTTGAGTTGTGGACGAGAATCAGAGAGATGGAGGAAGAAGATGAGTACGATATGGAAGATACGAGCATATATGAGAAATCAGGAGTACAGCTTCCCTGATTGGGTTGGGAGGGCCTCGTATCGGTGTAATTCCACGCGGAATCAGGACTTGTACCTGCTGGATCGGGGATGGTAAATTGACTCACATACGAAATTCTCTAAAATGCAAGTTTTTCATGATGATTTCCCCCGTACCCTCTCATCTCTCTCTTTCTTGTCCTCAACTCTACCATCACCTCTGAACACGAAGTTAAGTCATCGCTTTCTATCTCTCCATGCCATGATCAAAAGTCAACACTAAGTACAGCATACACTGAGTACAGCATACACCGCGTACTGCATCATCCCAGGTTCGACTGTCTCTCGCTCCCAGCCAGTCTCTTATCTCTCTGCAGACCATGTTGTACTCAATTCTGTACATTCACACAATTACTATTAAACCAATAAATAGTGTCTCAGCTCCTGTCGCGCCTCCCTCCTGAACTACAGCCTCCAGATTGACCGACTCCTAGTACTTCTCCAATCTCTCGCGATCATGGCCTCCAAGTGCATCTCCAAACTCGCTCGTTTATGGTCTCCAAGTGCATCTCCAAACTCACTCGGTTACGGCCTCAGAGTGCATCTCCAAACTTTCTCGGTTACGGTCTCCAAACTCGCTCGCTCATGGCTTCCAAGTGTATCTCCACACTTGGTCGGTTATGGCCTCCAACTTCCCACGATCATGGCCTCCAAGTGAATCTACACTTGCTCGATCATGATCCCGGAGTGCATCTGTAAGTTCACTTGATCACGGCCTCCAAGTGTATCTCCAAATACACTCCATTACCGCCTCCAAGTGCATCTCCAATCTCGCTAGATCACGGCCTCCAAGTTCACACGACCATCGCCACCAAGTGCATCTCAAAACTTGGCCGATCACGGCCTCCAAGTGCATCTCTGAGTTCGTTCGATCTCGGCCTCCAAGTGAATCCCCCAACTCACTCAATCACGCCCTCCAAGTACATATCGCAGGTCACACGATCACGGCCTCCAAGTGCATCTCTACGTTCACTCAATTGGCGTCTTCAGGTGCTTCTCCGATTACGCTTAAGTACCGTGTGCAGCCAGATTGGCCGTATGTATATATATAGACACTTAAATAGATAAAACATATCATATTACAATGTTATGAATCTTGTGACTGTAACAAAGACGAATATGGTCGACAAGATTCCTTGTGGTTATGGAACCCTAAGAAACCACTGCTGTGAGAATACGGCACCAAGTCTCCCGCAGACCTGCGCATTGGTCTCAGCTGCTCCAAAAGGTGACTATCCTATCAGTCAAATATCGTGGCATCCTGAATGCACCTTCATAACTGCAGGTGCTTTCAGGTGCACTTGCGAATGCTCTTGCAGAGTCAGAGAGCACGTTCCTTATGTCCAGGCATGCCTGGGAGCATATTGAATTAATGAGGAGCACCAGTGAGATCGGCTGGAGTGTCTGGGAGGTTTGCGAGTGGCCTCCGGACCGATTTAAATTTTGCTGATGCATCACATATTATTCTATTGCCAATATTGCTATTGAAATCAGAGTTAATATCCCAAAGAAGGGGCACAGAGCCAGCCTATATACGACAAATAATATACAAAACTAGATGAATAAGAAAAATACCGAATCACTTCAATCTTGTAGTAAAATTCCCATTTGTTGCATTGTTAGTAGAAGTGTAAAAATATTAGAAACTTAAATATTATTTATTGTTTTATAGTGAAAAATTGACAACTCTAAACTTAGAGATAGTCATTTCAATACAACTACAAATAGTAGTCCCAATATATATAATGCTCCAAATACAAGATTTCAATTACTTGTACTATTTTACAATGAACAGTAATGTTCTACACCAATCAAGTATGGTTCCAAATGTTTGAAGTAATATTAATATTCTATATATCTATTTAGAATTACAACCAAAAAAACTATTGGTGGAAACAGTATAATCTCTTCAAATTTAGAGTAGATAAACACCTATATAAGTGAATTGTTTTATAAACCTAATTGTTTGAATACAACAGATAGAGTAAAATATATACCAACAAGCCCAGTCTAGTACATATAGACATGAAGTAAGCTGTGACATTTAGAAAACAATTTTAATTTACCCTCTCTAGCTAAACTATTGTGCTCAGCAATTAACCTTATAGTCTCCAATTGGTATTTTGATTCACTGTCTTCATACCAATGCTGTAAGTCAAATAGATTTATTCCTTCGCTATATGCTACTTATTTCATTAAGTTTAATTCAAAGTTGATAAATGCAATATACCATATTACCACTATGGTACATATATGTACTGAACAATATCATACTTACTTTATATTCTCAAATCACCATAAGTCTTAGTTTAAAAGGTATTGTCTTACGATACGTTTCCACTATTGAATTAATATATTCTCACATTCACAAAACAGCTGGATTTACTTATATTATTGTTTCTATGGAAAAATGACCTAATATTGTTAATATCACATAATAGAGAGTTCTGCACAAGAATTAGAAAATTCCAACTAAGTGTGGTGGAGATTTTGCCTCATGTATACAGAACTTACTTGTTGCACTAAAACCTCTCCAAAATAGTGGTTATAAGTCACCATATAAATCAGAAACTTATTTCCCCACCACCACCACCACTATCATAACCAACAACTTCACACTATAGGTTTAGACTATTACCCATTGACACTTTCATGTAAGTCAAAGATGTATTTTATTTCTTGATTATTGTTGTTTATGGAGAAGAAATGTAACTGTCTCTACATTAAAAGGTGATTATAAAGTAAAGCAGAATATCATAAAAAAATTTTAACCTGCATACCATCGTTTTTCACCCCACCTAAAAGGCCTAATTGGTCAATTACAGCTCTCTTTATTGCGTGGCTGTTGTGCAATTGCCATTTTGCAGTTTGATGGGGTGGGCCGGTAACCACCATCACCAAGACTTTTGCTACATGACTGTACATCTCCACCGTCACATCTATTAGAGGTCCAATAGCACTGTATCCTTACGGTTAACTACCCTATCTTTCCATTTACCAAGTGTTATTATTATTTGACTTTGACTTTTTATTTTTCATTTTACTTTTGAGGCTGGACTTTTGGCAGTTAGGACGCTATAGGCTGCCGCCCCACCATAGCATGACGGAAAATAGGTCGCTCTTATGTCAGAAATGATTCTTCAGACGCGAGCGCTCAATGTTGAAACTCGGTTTGATCTATTCACACCAAAAAATGAAGGATAACAGCTCATGCGATCGTTGTATATTTCATTGCTCGACGAAACATTCGCGATAAGGCATCACCTACGCCTCGAGATGACGAGGCACTATGACAATGCTTTTTAATGGGGCTTACCCTCGCTCACGCGGGCGGTCGGGGAAGATACCACTGTTCCAGACGTGAAAGGCAGCCCGGGTGGTAAAAACCATAACGATAGCATTCGAACTATCACTCTGTGGCGACTGTGCCTATCACAAATGCAGCCCTGCGGGGTATAAATGACTCTTTTCTGCGTGAGTCAAATATGCAGACTTGCCAAGACTATGTTACTACCCTGTTGCTTCTGACTCCGCTGCCACCTCTGCCACATCCACATCTCAGCAGGTGGCTGTACATACATGCAAGAATGTAAGCTGTGTGCTTAACTATTCGTGCGGGGAGTTTACGGGATCGACCACGCGATCGATCGATACGATAGATCGATTATGACGTAAATTCGCTACGACTCACCGCTTTGTTTAGGAATATCCCTGGTGACAACGTAAGTGTTCGGAATTCACTCTAGCGTTCGAAAATCATCTCTATGATTTTTTCGTTCCAGATTAACGCAGGTGCAATCGTAATGTGAAGCATTGCCACGTCGATCAATGTAGCCAATGGTAAAACGTGGCAGTATTGATTGACAATATGTGCCAACATTATCCGGTGACAACGAATCAGCACACGATGCATGTGCATGCCAAACAGGTATATTATATCGATGACGTCGGGTATTTTCTTTAATTTCTTTTCAATTGGCTTTATAGATAAGAGATGATGCAGTTCCAGCTTGTTCTAGCTAGAAATCGGGGAGTCGATCAGACCAACTTGTATCTATGATATTCACTCGACGGACTTGCTCCTTTCGACCGAGGGAACACTGCAGAAAACGTGGTTTTTACCTTCCGTGATCTACTCTTAGATGTAGAATGACTGTTACAACTTGTATTACTTGGAAACAACGCATCCAGAACCAAAATGTCATAGCGAGGTTAAACCAAGAATGGTATTCTAGTCCATTCACGGAGGATGTTACTCCACGGAGTGACCGGTCCATTCGCAGAGTCCCACCCTCCGTGATGTACTAGTTACTTCACGGAGCGTACATACTAAAGTACTAATTACGCTCAACGAAAAATAATAATTACTCTGTACACCATCATTCTCCTCCCTACGAAGGGAACTAGTCTATAATTCGTTGAAAGTGTTTCAAAGCGGCAGTTGAGTGCACACTTCATTGCCATAACCGAGATGGTGGCAAATATCCTGCTCCGTCTGGTACTTTCAATCTTGAACGGAACACAACAAGATTGCTCCACTTGAGCCCGTCAGAATCAAAAGCGGCGTCGAACAAATATACAAAGAGATGGTTGGGAGTAGACTAATTCCACTTCCGCTGAGGGTAACGTGAGGATAAACACCAGACCTCTCAATGGTGAAACTGGTTGGGATTTTGGCAATGAACTGCACTGTATTGTTTATACGAACTATTGTACAATTAAAACTGCACTGCATGCAGAACCAGTTTAATAAACCGGTTGGAATTGGTTCAACTGTTTATATTGGTTTCTATTATTTAACTAGTACAAACCAATGAAAGCCCTACTAGTTGAAATTTTAATTCCTCAATGGCTTCGATGGTAGCGGGCAGTAGAAAATGGCGTTCTGCAGTGATTATCTTTTCTGTTTCCGAGATTAGACGCTCCGGTTCAGCAGAAATTGCAGGGATCGACAACGCTAGTACTGGAGACGGCTTCGCCGCCTTTGTGGAGATTAAGGTAATTGAAATACATTGTCTTCAGCCAGCTCTCAACTAAAGCTTAAGTTTGGCTTGAAAGGAAGCAGGATAAGTAAGTAGCAGGGAAGAGGATATATAAGAGGTGAAGAGTAGTAGAAGTCAGGTAAGTAGCAACTTTAATATCTATCTACCCACCCCGACACTTCTGCATCTAGTAAATGGTGTTTGGCTCTACAGACAGGAGTTCAGTTGGAGCCATGGCAGCAATAGTGGTCGCTACTCACTGAAGATACCAATGTTGCTTCTGCTTTGTTCACTCTGCAATTATAACAATGTATTAAATGTTTCAACCAAAATATTGCTTGTAAAGCAAAAATCGAAATATCATGAATAAAAATTACATACTGTGGCAAGAGTGGATGATTATCTGATAACTTCATATCTATGATCTTATATATTATACATAGTTAGTTTCAGTGTATTAATAAAAATAGCCAATCTGAATGTACAAAGCAAATGTGGTAACAATATATACATAGACTAATGTCAAGTGTAAAGTACCAAGTAGGTAAAGTCGATTTTCAGAGATGTAGCCAATATATATCTCAAAAATAATGTTTTCAACTACAATGTATCAATTGTACTACCAGATCCATCTATTTCGGGAAAGAAATATTTGACTAAAACAATACTGGTGAAGAGAATTCTGAGACAGTATGAGCTCCAAGATTTCTGTATCTCCATTCATTCCAAATCCAAATGCTTGATTAGAGTTCTCAGTATAACCCTCAGTTGAATCTTTTGCGGAATAAAAACATCTTGTTTTAGCATTTCCATGCAACTATGACTATATTCTATGTCATCCACAATTAACAGAATACAAATTTGTTAATATCTAATCAATTACAAAGTATTGTGCAAATCAGTTGCGCTCATATGAATTACTCGGAATGTTGTTGATATTTTGCTGTTGTGTCAGACAGTTGGAACTGTAATATATCACCTAATGGCTAATACAGCTAATAATGTAGACACCACTATGCTATCATAACACAAGAAAAACATTAGAAATTCACTTTGAAATAGTTAATTCACAGTCCCGAGCATTTCAGTGCCATGTGTAGTATTTGCAACATTTGAGTGTTAGCCGACTGTAGTCCAGGATTTGAACCACACTGCAACTCCAGTCCCCATGAGCAACAGTCCAAGATCTGAAATCCCTGAAGACAAGTGGTTGCAACCCCGAATCATTTCTAAAACTGTTGTTTACTGACCAGATTTTACATATACTAGAGCCTGATTTTTGAAATCCCAAAACATTGGCTATAACCAAGTTTTTGAGTTCTGATTGTATGACAAAGTGTTCTATATGTAAAATATGCAAATATGTATCCTGATTTAACACGCAGCATCCGATTTCCAATCGGAGACCCCGAGGTGACACAATACCAACAACTGCATGTTGCATACATTTAGCATTACATAATCTGATTACAACTCACATGCTTAATTCAGCCAATTGATTTGTGTTTTGAATGGGCCAAAAAACAGAAGTGTGACATGTGGTTCAGTTTTTGTGTATGGTAGAACCAGTTGCAATGGATCTGATTTGATTCCAACCCTGAACTGGAACAGAACCCGGAATTCTTCGCCATTGGTAACACTAGTTATGCTTTGCCGTACAATACAGGAGAATGTGTAATGAAAAGAGATAAGAAAATTCTGCAACATCACTCAGGATTAGTTGATAGACAATTCTTCTACTACCCCAGAATAGTGTTCCCAATGGGTTTCTGTAATGTGCAAGTGGTCCAGATTTGATCTAAAAACTTGGTATGGTATGATTCCACACCCATTGATGAAGGGATCCCGCTGGCTGGTCACAGGCCTAACCTGTACCCGTACACGTCAAGGTTCACTTGCTGCTTGGTTTGGCTAGTCTCATTGGTTCCATTCTCTGGTTCTGCATTTAGGGTTGCTCTATTGATGGTCGCATACTGCAATCCAACGGACAATCGCAAATATTGGGCTTTGGGCTGTTAGTTGCATTTTTTGATATCTTGGCTTCCTGAACTAATCCACAACACCAGAGACATGGTCCCTGCCCCATCGTGTAAATGAGCAGCCATGGAGTGTGAACAATTGCTGGTTTTACATCCTGCGTAATCTGAGTTGCAATTTGTTGCAGCCATTCTTAAGTCAGACATTGGCCACCGATATTGGCAGATGGGAATGATTATCGCTTCCTGTTAATTTTAGAAATCAAGCATCAACGCAGTAAGAATGACTATTGGTCTTGCAAATTGCGTACTTGATAAGAGACTTGATCACTTTAACGCATAATGGAAGTATTGGCTGTCTTTACCGCAAACAACGCAAGTGCCAACATGAGTCCTATCTCCCAAAACTAATCGTTTATGTAGTGTTAATGATCTTTGGTGTTGTAGGTCAAGTAATTGCAAAGTGATTTGGCCATTGATATATATAATCGTAGTATTCGCCACCTTTGTAGGCTACAGAGAATGCGACACTCTCTCTGACTGATCATGAAAATGAGGATCAAATGAAAGTCAATGATTCATGTCCTTCCAACATGGTAAATCAAACGGCGATAGCGCCGTTATTACTTTCGTACGAAATGTTGACATTTCTTATTGTCTGAAATTCTGATACACTCCTCATTGCAGGTATGTACAGTCAATGGCTTGGTACTGTCTGGAAGGCTGCGGTGGGAATACCTCTTGGCAATCTGCCTGTACAGGCTGCAAACACCTTTGTATTGATATATGTGATTATGTGCCAGGTAGATGACCCATGATGCAAAGCCGAAACTTGTAGACCCTCCGTTGACGCAACTTTCCAGGATGGCTCTTGGATCGAATCCCAATCCCTACTGCCGGTAATGGTGGCCGATCATTTGATTCTGTATAACAATACCGAAATCCTGTATTGATTACAGGACTTACAACCCCAGATATTGTTATTGCTCTACTAATACACAATGTGCAACTGGCATATATGTAATAGGCAATCGTTTGATTTGCCATCATTGTATATTGGTCATTTTGTTTTGGCAGCCTTTCTCTTGTCTTCATTTACTTTCTCCTTTATTATTACATTGTTCATTAATAATACCTATAAATATATCCATTAAAATATTCCTTAAACTTTCTACTCATTGTGGATAATATTTTACTCAATATCGGTTTGCTTTCTTGTTAACACATGTCTTGACTTCCAGGTTCACCCCACTGGCTGCTCACGTCTGCAAAATCAATCTCAGCTGCATTACCTCAAATGAGATTGTGTACTAACCAGTCGATATTACTTTATCCGTCAGATAATCAGCCATCAATTCTTCATCCCAGTTGCAATTCATGGCAAATGCACAAAGATTGGAAAATTCAGCATTGGGAAAAGGAGTATGTATATACACATATCCAGGTGGTACATTGTCAGTGTTGGAACCTTAATCTCTGGTATTGTTACCCGGTGGCACAGATGACTTTCATGGGGAAGGCAAAGTTGGTTCTGGTGTCGGCTGTTTGCGACCAACATGTGCAGATGCACCTGTTCCTTTTGGCTTCTGGCATGTTTGCCGAGTCTTTGCTGTACCTGGTCGGCTAGGATGGATGCCATCAGTGTGAATTTCATGAACCATGGCTGGGTGCTATTTCGTTTCAGACCTCTCAATTTCATTCCTGGGAAACTCAACTCCTAGATTCCGATGTTCTGTTACCTTGGCCGGAGGTTCCCTGATCACAAATTGGCATTCTTGCAGTCTGGCATGCAATAACCCACCATTAGCAGTTTGGACCACATTGATGGTCAGGCGTATATCGGACTGTTCTAGATGTTCCCTCCCCCCTCGCCTTACATTAATTCCAGACATGTTGATAACCTACCAGAAATCAATTCCAGCTTCTAAAAGTGTAATTTGGCTATTACCTCTACCATATTTGCTTCTGGAGCCACATCAAAGGTGTGTAAAGCCATGTTAGAACACTTATTTGGATGCTTATCGACACATTCTTCGGCGAATATGGCAGAGTTGACAATTTCATGATATGTGATTTTGTGTACAGCGCAGACAAATGTGTTAGTCAACCAGAAATATTGCTCCTTTAGGGCAGCGATGAATTGGTCACTACCTCTCTATGTACACCAACTATGGATTATATAGTGAGTTGATGGCCGTCTACTACCATATGGAATTACTAACATTCAATGTAAAAGTCTTTCATATGCCTACTGCTTCCCGTTTTACGCAGTGTTGTTATACATGCAACCTGCGTCATACTTCAGGTTGCTGCACTGGCAACATCGGGGTGAACCAACAAGTGTCAGTGGCGATGGTGATTGACACCAGATTGCTCGATGGATGAAGCACCTTCTGATTGTCATGATTTCGATTCACTGAGACCTTGTTGAGAAAAATCTGCAGCCATGATTCGCAGTTGGGGAAATGGAGAGGAGGATGCGAACAAGAAAATGTTCAATGTTTTGGGCAATATATAGTTAGATTCAACTGAAAATGTGATGTGTAATAGCCAACTGGCTAATTCAACTCAAGATGAATGCTACTCTGTATAGCACCAAGTGGCAGAGGATACCAAGGATCTTGTTATCTGCTGTATGTTGGTCCAATGTTGTTTGTTTGTTTACAGTGATACCTCGCAGTGAACAACCACTGACAACCGATTTTGGTTAGATATAATAAGGTAGTTCCTTGACAAAATTGATGTCTGGTGATGTTTGTTACAAGAAAGCCCTGGAATCCTTCATGAAACACACAGCAAACAGCAATTGATGTTCTATGGATAGCATTACTATTCCCAATGTAATGAAAGCCCAATGCAGTCATTACTTTGTTGAAGTTCATCAAGTGTGCCAATTTTGACAGAAGTGTCACAGCTTTCATTCATGTGGTCCAAATCGTGCAACTTTAAACAACTCACCCAACAACAAAGTCAATACATAATACAATATTCAATACTGCGAAACTGAACATTTCACCACTTCTGGTGGGCATACATGGCAAATTAGAAACCCAATCAACACAACAATATCATCCGGTTAGTTTTGGCAGGAGTGGATTCACAGCAGAAACTGTCCAAGCACTCAGAGTCTAGTACAACTTATCATCTTCACAGATGCTGTAGCTGAAGAAACACAGTCCATCAGACTGTATAATCAACCAAAAGTATGGGAAATGAATTGAGCATTATGAGGATAGAGAAACCTTTTTCAGAACAACGCAAGTAGATGACCCAGAGGCAGCAATTTAGATAACATAGAGTGATATGAGAAATACTGATAACGCAACATTGATAGCCAAAAAGCTGACAAATACATTTGAGCAGGTTTTGAATCCTATTGGCGACAGTCCGGGAGACCACGCAAATTTCGATGAGAAGACAGCTTGCGAGGATGAGGAATAGTTGGAAGATAATACTGAGCTGGTCATGCTCAGCGAGGATAATGAACTGGGCTGGGCAATGGCCAAAATCTCCCATATGCTAAGGCAATATGTGGAGATATTTTGGCAGAAATAGATGAAGTTTGAGAAATTCACGCAATTGAAATAGGGGAACACACAATATTACATCTGGGAGAGCGAGATGATGTATAAGATGATCTAATTCAGGTTTCTGGCAGATACTAAGTCGCAAACTAAATCAATTGCAGTCGCACCTGCACCAACAACATTTTGCCCTCTTATTGAGACACTAAACATCCTCTCCGGACAATTGCAGATACTGCAAGGGACATTTTGTCTAGCATGCAGTCATATGAAACCAGTCTATGGGTAACCACAGTTACACAAATGCAGAGTGTCTCTTATTCCCCATTCATCACCCACTTCGTCACTAGCTCAGAAAGTGAAGTTTTTTGAAGTTGTAAGCTTTTACACCTCCATGTTGTCTCACTAGTTAAGTACAATATAGATATCAGATTGGCTCAAAGCAATTGCAAATTCTGTTCTGTTGCTGGAGCAATCGACGTACAAATTGCTGTGTTGACAGCATATATCTTTGAATTGAAATTCATGTACCTATTATGCTATGTGTCAGCTTTTGCATGAATTCAGTGACCACATTGTAAGACAGGATAATCTATCTTTGCATGTGCAAGGTTCATCTTGGCCATGTGAAAGATCTAGACACCAAGTCAAGTAAATAGATGACAACCCAACTTTATTTGGTGTTGCCTGTTGTTGTTCAATGAGTAAACAAAAACTAAACTAGAGACTACATTTACAACTAACATTTTAGTCAGATATGTCATATGAGTCATAGAAGGAGCAATGAATGCCAAATGCGATTCTGCATTAATGAAGACTGTCATGCTTCATTCATCCATTCATTCAAATCCACAATGATCGACACAGACTTGGTAACTTTGTTCACACCTTCGAGATAGTTTATGTCACTTATGGTAGCTCTTCGCAATCGAGGAGAATGAGCTGGATGAGGACCAAAGATAAGGTCAGTCTATGCACATCGAGGACAAGTGAATGGATCTAGATGCTGTTAATTGCTGGCCGAAGGCACCAGAACTTGAAAGCCCCACTTGAGTTATCGCCCTCATACGGTGAATATTGGTGGATGAGACATTTTAAAGCCTGGATGCTTCTGGATCGAACTTGTTATACATATACACGATATATTGGCTGTTCATTACGACTTTCTGCACTTCAGTTTGCAATAGTTGAGGATAAAGTGCAATATGTGTACCTTGAAGGTGAGTGTCATTGGAGTATCAATGATTTTTATACATATACTATCCACAATTAAATGGCTGCATAGTTACATCCTTTCAAACTGAAAGTATTGGGCTTAGGTACAGTTCGACCGGAATACGACAGGGTGATTGCCACATGATAGCAATTACCGTCAAAGAAGCATCAAGGATTTACGGTGATGTAAGTGTGATATTAACAACAAGACATGTTCGTGGCAGTATATAATTATAGTATTGGGCACTTCCACTTGCAAATCTGCTACCCATGACATCACTACAATCTTCAAAAAATTGCGGACAATGGGGCATCAACAATTTATGGTCTTGTATCTGGGATAATCAAAGGGCAATGCAACAACAATAACGCATAATCAAAGAATTGGCCCCCTGTATGAGCAAACGTGGTTCATACAATTGGACTACCACATCCAAAAATTGAGTGTCAGCTGAGCGTGAATCATTTCTGTCTTGGATCTTAGACAATTTATGGGCTGTGCATGGTTATTAATCTAAAATCAAAGTCTTAGCTGCCTGTATGTGATAAAATGCAAGTTACAATATCCCTACTGCTTTCTAAGAATGAGGGTCAACAGAGTGTAAACAATTTTTCTACAGGACCAGTCAGCTAGTCAGCAATGAATTGCATTATATTGTCTCTGAATTGAGTTTTTAATAGTCAGTCTTCTCAATTTGCCTCTGTACACAACTTTACAAATTTGGTTGCACTGTTTGCCTGGTCTTACTTGATTTCTTGGTCATTACACTACGGTTGATATTGAAGAACCAGCTTTCTCCATTCCTATTCTGTTCCCATTGACTCTGGTTCCGTTCAAATAATGCAGATTGCAAATCATGACCACAATGTTGGATTTAAATTCTTAAAACACCTTGTTACTCATCGTTACACTATCTTCCACATAATAATTTTTGTTAATGTGTGATATTATGGCCTTTGGTTTACAAATCATATCTGATACTTGGTGAACTTCTAGGAATGTGGACTCAAAGTGATCTATTGGTTATAGTAATGCTAGACATGCACCTTTGAGGCATTTATATATGAACTGTGTAATTAGGAAGAACAGCAGCCCAGGCACCAGATGGCTTTTAGTTATCTGGTTCCTAGCCATCCATTAGATTCGGGGACAACCTGTTAGGGGATATTCTTGGTGGCCCAAAAACCCATTGCAAAGTTATATGAATTATCAGAGTTGCAAGTTACTGAAATATCTATTTCAATGGACAATGAAAGAGCTTTGGCCAGACTTAAGAGTGTAGGAAGTCGAGGAATTCAAATTGTAAGTTTGCAAAGGAAATTTATATTTGACATGTAGGTGAAAACTATATTAGAGCAAATTTCAGACCAAACACTCGAAACTGGCAGCTGAAGTCTTTGTAACTGTCACATTTCCCAATGACACTTGGAATTGCAACCTCACGTTGGAATTTGTTGCTGCTCAGATTCCATGTAAGGTCACCTCAAATCTAGAGCGATAATGATTGTAGAATGCATTAACATTCAAGTTGGTGCTACTGCGTGCCAGAGCCTATTATAATGGTTGGTTGAGTGAATTTTCACTGACAGAGAATGAATTTACAAATCAATTGTTATCAAGAATTGAACTTAGTTAAGCTTTAGACCTGTTGACATTAACAATCAAGCCTGCAATGGTGCCAGTTATTACGTAATGCATTGTTCAACATTGGGCATTGTGAAAACTTCACCTTGCTTAGGATTATGTTGATAGCCAATTCATTCCCTATTTTGAATGCTAATACAAGATGATAGGTGCAGGGTAAACATACTGGAGTGAAACTAGCCATACATTTGAAGGAACTACTTGAGCAGATTGAGCTTGCTCACAGCCACATACTTGGAAATATGACCTATAAAGCTTCATCAAACTACTCGATAACTATGTAACTACAAACAATCTCTCAGCACTCTGGACATCTGTTGCTTGCATCGAGAAAGGGCAGACCATGAATTGCGCAGGTTATTCAACTGGGGGTTGGCACAATCAAGGGTAGTCCCAGTGTAACAGGCTGCACCAAGTTTTGAATTACTGAAGTGTGCTATCAGCAATTTGGAGAGAGTAAATTCATTGACATTGGAATAAGTCAAAGGGATCGAAAAGAGTGCAAGGCTCGACTTAAGAAGGGATTGGCCACGAGACCAGGTTTAGCCAACATGAGTGAAAATGTTCAAATTACAAAAAGTGGAATTGTGCTGAAATTTACCTTGGAATAACTACGAATGACTTCTGTATTGATACCGATGACTCCCGGTTGTAGAGACATGTTCATTCACAGTCAATACTTGTATCTACAAATTGCATTGCCAGCTAAAAGTTGTCACGGCGCTGGGAGGTATGGAGGTACGTGGGAATAATGGGGGGAAGTTACCGGTGGTGTGGAAGGAATTGTGTAATTGAAAGGCAGAGATGTTGGGAGACGCGGAGGAAGGGGCGAGATGGTGCTGGTATAATTTAGTACCGTAATGAAGTCCGTTAAGGTGTTGTGACGTTGGATGATGTGGCGTGGTTGTATCAATAAGGAGAGATGTTGAGAGTGTGAAAAATCATGAGATGAGATTCAGATGGTACATCGGAGCATGGAGAATGATTCCAGGATGGCAGACAAGTTGTATATAGAGAGAGTGTTGTTGGCATTGGAGGATTTCCTTTTCTTCTCTATTTACTTGTTTTCTTGTATAGCAAAGCAAGTTACGACGTTGGAATAGCTTTGACTCTTGTCTTTTCTTGATGTCCTTGAAACGAACATGGAGCTCTTTGTCTTGTTTTCCGATTTCACATTGTGTTACCAATATATGCTACGCCCAACCTTGCCCGTTACACTAGAACGAGTCCTTCAACATCGTACCTGATATTGAATGTGCCTACATCCCTCAGCAGAGTGTAAGTATTGTTCCTAACCTTGCTCTGTTAACAGATAGGTTTACCTAGCACCAAACCGCCGTTGGATACACATTTGCAATGATTGCGTTGACGAGTTACTCCGACTTAGTGGATTTGACATCCGTCAGTACCCTTATAGATCACCATATTCGAATGCACAAGTAAGACAGTAACTGTACATCCCAAACCAATTGGTTTGATCTTGCCAGAATCCCTCGCCTTGTATTCGAACCCGAGCCTTTGAACGCTTTTGAGAGTATCAAAATGATACTTGCAGTAACCTTCAAGGAAAAACCCCTCGAAGCTTCTTTGTGGGAACAGTCTGACATTCCCTCCCCCAGGGATACGAATTGGACAGACGCAGCTAGCAAAGGCGGTGGACTTGATATTTAAGACCCAGTGTTTGGGTCACATTGGACTGGATATCATGGAGCTCATTCTTGGTCTCCTTGCGACCCTGAAGAACCGTGCAATTGCAAAGGACATCACTGTGCTGGAACTCATTCAACGATTGGACACTCAGCCGCAGAAGCAACAACAGCTAAGTCTCTTGGGATTCCGCTGATTGTTGTAGTACCTCTCACCCCGACCCCCTCCAAAATCGACACTTATAATTGGCACTGCTGGATGTGCTTTACCCACTGCCATGTCAGGATCAACGGAACCCCAAGCGGCCCTGGTGTCCTTCAAAGACCAAGGGACAATCATGGCACGTCTCTCTCTACAAAAGGATGCCGTAAGATTCCAGGAACTAAAGGAGACGTTCGGACAGACGCAGGAGGTACTGACACAGGTGGCACAGTACTCCCAGGCAATTCGAGAGGTGCAGATGGTCTGCGAGCATCCACAACAGATTATCAACCCGCAGCGGCAGATCACAGACCTACAGACGAAGAAGTTTCTGCCTCCGCAGCGCTACGATACCCAGTTAGAGCAACGAATACAGACTCTGACGAACGAATGGGACGAAGCAAGGAGGTGACCTGCAGCACCAGGAGCAGACGAGGACCTTCGACAGGAACTGGCGGATATGACCCAGGACGCACAGCAATCTGGAGAGGGAGCCTGCAGTTTGAGAACGCAGTTAGCAAATGCTTTAATGTTGGCAGCCAGAGCGTCTCCGGCAACTCCTCAGGCTCTCAAAGACAGAGGTCAGAAATTTCCTGACTCCCCGGAGTTTTCAGGAGCGGATCGAACTCAGTTAAGAGGCTGAATTGCTCAACTCCGGATGGTGATACGACACAAGCCCGCCAGCTTTGCCAATGAACAGTCAAAAATGCGGTACATATTCAACCACCTGAGGGGAGTAGCCATAGGCCACATTTTGCCACACGTCCGGGAGGACGGAATGATAGGGCTGGAAGACCTACCAGCTTTTATCCAGCTCCTGAAAGAAGCATTTGGGGAGTCCGACTGAGTAGCCACCGCCAAACGAAAGATGCGGGAGATTCAGCAAATGTACCGCGCATTCTCTCAGTACTATGCTGAGTTTCAAGTGATTGCTGCCTATCTGGATTGGAATCCCTTGGCCCTTCGAAATGCATTGAGAATGGGGTTGTCCGAAGAAATGAAAGATTCCTTTACCTACAGTGCTATGGCTGAGGAACTTCCTGTGTTCGTAACGGTTTGTAAGAAACTGGATCATCAGATTCGACAACCACTAGGCGAGAAGGCAATGCTGAATAAGGGAGGAGGGGTAGGTTTCGCTTCCCCCAGGCCCCCTCCCGACCCCGAAGGCTACAGAAACGGCTCCAGCTGGACCCATTGCTGGATATACCGGACCTGCACCAATGGATCGCAGCGCAGGCATGGGATGGATTTCGGCAGAGAACAGAGCGAAGAGGTTCGCAGATGGATGGTGTTCATATTGTGGTGGGTGTAACCACATGGCAGCAGACTGTGCGGCAAGGAACAAGGCACAGAGGTTTGAGGCAGCTGCAGCAGAGGTCAAGGAAGTAGGAACAAAGGAAGGTTACGATGAATCGGGAAAATATTAGGTCAACCTAAGCAGGCTGGCGCTTTGGTTGACGGAAACAGTTTTGTTTTAAATCCTTTGAAATGTTTTGGAATTTCGCGATTATCAGTTAGCAAGGTGGAGGTATTGGAAGGATCAATGGAAGGGAAACATTTAGTTATAACCTGTACATTGACCTTGACTAATCAAGAAATACCTGCACAGGCCCTGATTGATTGCGGAGCTATGGGCATTGCATTTATGGATCAAGATTTTGCTCGCCATCAGAAGATACCCCTTCAAGTGCTGAGAGAAAGGAAGCAAGTTGAGGTAATTGACGGGAGGCCTATTGAATCCGGGGATATGACACATATTGCCAAAGTCCGAATGAAAATACAGGATCACAAAGAACAGTTACCTATATTTATTATAAAGTTCGGACATTATCCAATTATCCTTGGAATCTCATGGTTACGACTACATGATGTGGCTGTGCGTTTTGCATCGAATACAGTAACATTCAGATCACAATATTGCATTACACCTTGCCATGATGCACCAGAAACAGTGCAAGGAGTTACAAAGGAACCCCCGGAACCAGTGTACCAAGTGAGATAGGTATTCAAGACACTTATTCGACCTCTCCGGCTATTTCGAGGAATACTTGTCATGCTTAATGGAGCTTCGTTCTTTTGAACTGTTAAAAAAGGGAGACTTACGGTGTTTAAGGCCTCAATGTATGATATTAATAAGGCCATTGAAGCGAAGGATTTGAAAAAACGTCCTTTGGAGGAGATTGTTCCCGAACAGTATCATGAATTCCTTCCGCTATGTAATAAAGTATTGGCAGATAGGTTACCACCACATCCACCCGGAATTGATCATGGAGTTCAATTGATGGAAGGAGAAACACCACCATTGGGACCATTATATTCAATGTCAAGAGCTGAGTTGGTGGTATTAAAGGAACGGCTTGAGGAGAATATGTCCAAGGGATTCATTTGACAGTCATCATCGCCATTTGCTGCCCCAGTGTTGTTTGCAAAGAAACAAGGTGGAGGGTTACGATTCTGCATTGACTAGCGAGATATCAATACTAAGACGATAAAGAATAGACATCTCCTCCCAATAATAAAAGAAACGTGGAATCTTCTAGGGAAGGCTCGAATATCTACCAAGCTGGATGTATCAGGAGCATATAATTTACTTCGGGGTAAGGAAGGGGATGATCATAAGTTAGCCTTTCGAATGCGATATGGGGTATTGGAACCTACAGTAATGCAGTTCGGAATAACGAACGCAACAGCAGATTTTCAGGGCTATAAAAATAATACCATGAGGGAAGCTTAGGATGATTTTCCATCAGCATATTTCGATGAAGTTCTGATATATAGTGATTCCGAGGAAGAACATGTTGGGCATGGTGAGTTGATTATGCAGCGATTGTTGGAGGCAGGGTTATATCTGGAGCCAGAGAAATACGAGTTCCATAAGGAAACAGTACGGTATTTGGGGCTGATTATATCGACACAGGGCATTTCGATGGATGAGAATAATGTTCAGACTGTACGGAATTGGAGCCGGGAAAAGAGGACTGAGAATGGGTGGTTGAATAATCTCTTTGAGGTACAACAGTTGTTAGAATTGTGCAACTATTTCCAACGGTTTATCCCCAAGTACTCCGAGAAAGAGGAACCATTGACAAGGCTTACAACAAAGGACGAACCATTTGTATGCGGATTAGAACAACAGTTGGCTTTGGAGACAATGAGTACTGCGTTTACAATGGCACCTGCCCTTCGACATTTTGACCGTGAAAGAGATGTGATTATTGAGACAGATGCTTCCGAGTATGGGTCCACAGGAGTATTGTCACAACGGGATGATGAGGGAGTATTGCATCCGGTGACCTAGTATTCAAAGAAACATTCACCGGCCGAGTGCATTTATAATATATACGATAAGAAGCTAATGGCTATGATTAAGGCACTCAAGGAATGGAGACCTGAATGTGAAGGTGCCGCATATCTCTCACAGTTGATAACTGATCATAAGAACCTCGATTAGTTTATGACAAAAAAGCTTTTCAATCGACAACAAGCCTGATAGTCTCAGCCTTTAACACGATTTGATTATGAGATAGTTTATCGACCAGGAAAATCAAATAGAACAGGGGATGCTTTAACAAGGATGTCTGGAGACTTCCCTGAGAGGGTGGATGAAAGATTAAAAAATATGGAACAGGTTGTTTTAAAACCGCATAATTTGCCAGAAAAGTTGAGGATAGCGGCAAATGAGATATCCATACAGGAATTTCCTTCGTTGTTGGGCCTGTTCAACCAGGCATATCAGGATGATCCGTTACCAGAAAAATATTGAAGGCTATAGGGCCAGGAGGCAGATTGAAAGAGATTACGGTCGCGGAATGCTGGGAGCAGGATGGACAAGCGTCGTATCGAGGGAAGCCTTATGTCCCAGAGGGCGATCAGTTGCGGCTACGATTAATACAGGAACATCATGATACCACATTGGCTGGGCATCCTGGAAGGGCAAAGACGTATGACGGTTTGGATAGGCAGTATCATTAGAAGAATATGCGGAAACAGGTATATCAGTATGTACGGAAGTGCTATAGCTGTGAATTTGCTATGACCTCGAGGCATGCAACGTTCAGAGTACTTCGTCCTTCGCCAGTACCCGAAAAACCATGGGAAGATATCTCAATGGATTTTGTGGTTGGGTTACCTGAGTGTGAGGGGTGTGATGCAGTTTCGGTAGTTGTGGATAGGCTTTCGAAGATGTGACACTTTATTCGATGCCACACAACAATAGATGCGGAAGGACTGGTAACATCGTTTCTTTGAGAGGTAGTATGCCTTCATGGCTTGCCAGAGGCAATTGTTTCGGATCGAGGACCCCAGTTTGCTTCAACCATTTGGGGACAGATATGTAGCCGTTTAGGGATTGATCGATGGATATCTACAGGCTTACACCGACATACAGATGGCCAGACTGAACGAATGAATACAGGAATGGAACAGTACCTCTGAGTGTTTGTAAACCATGAACAGGACGACTGGGTACAGTGGTTGCCATTGGCTGAGTTTGCCGCGCATAATGGAACGTCTGAGTCGACAAAGTGTACTACATTCTTTGCAATTCAGGATGTGGATCCGCGGACGCCATTTGCCGCAGAACCAACACAAGAGCGGGATCAGAGATGGTTGGACGTGGATCAGGTTCAAGCTACGATCCAACATGTTCATGAACATTTTACGGTTGAAATGAGATGCAGTCAGGCGGTACAAGAACAAATCGCAAACCGAGGGCGGATACCTGTACCATATATTCCGGTTGGATATAAGGTATGGCTCGATGCTCGGAATTTACGAACCACCTGTCCAACTCGGAAGCTAGATTGGAAACCCTTGGACCTTATTAAGTGTACAGGCGAGTCTCCCCATATGCAAATGAGTTAGAGTTACCTACGTTGATACGAATTCATAGAGTAAAACCTGTTTCGCATCTTGACCCGGTGGTAGAGTGTCCTATGGTGGGACAGCGAGTTGAACCTCCCCCGTCTGTAGAGGTCGATGGAGAAGAGGAATATCAAGTATCAAGTGTCGAGGATAGTCGGGTCTATCGAAACCAGTTACAGTATTTGATCTGGTGGACGGGTTATGATTCCTTCACCTGGAAGCCAGCAAAGTTCATTGATAGGCTACAAGCGGTGGGGGAGTTTCATCAGAGATACCCTATGAAGACTGGACCATGGGAAGATGTTATCGGAGGACCTGCAACCTAAGAGGGGGATACTGTCCCAGCGCTGGGAGGTATGGGGGTACTTGGGAATAATGGAGGGAAGTTACCGGTGGTGTGGAAAGAAGTGTGTTAAGGAAAGGCAGAGACATTGGGAGATGCAGAGGAAGGGGCGAGATGGTGGCGGTACAATTCAGTACAATAAAGAAGTGGGTTAAGTTATTGCGACTTTGGATGATGTGGCGTGGTTGTATCAATAAGGAGATATGCTGAGGGTGTGTAAGATCATGAGATGAGATTCGGAGGGTACATCTGAGCAGGGAGAATGATTCGAGGATGGCAGACTAATTGTGTATAAAGAGAGTGTTGATGGCATTGCAGGATTTTGTTTTCTGCTCTCTTTACTCGTTCTGTTGAATAGCGAAGCAAGTTACGACTTTGGAATAGCTTCAACTGGTGTCTTGTCTTGATTTCCTCGATACGAACTTCGAGCTTTTTGTGTTGTTTTCCGCTATCACATTATGTTACCATTATCACCTACGCCCGACCCTGCCCGTTACATAATTGATGTGAAGACACAGTGGAATTTGACACTTCAGTTGCTTGAGCAAGCCTACCTATTATGAATATTCACCCAGAAATGGCCCAAGATTCATAGTACAGTCATTACAGGTCACTCTTCACAACACAGGATGAGTGAAACATCCTCAAGTACCTCAGGGAAGTTGGTAGACCATTCTGATACTAGACCCTGCTGATGTCGAACAGACATACAGTTATTCTGTATTATGTTATCACAGTTTACCATATCATTTTCCATAGAATGCATGGAGGTATCATGCTTTGCAATAATAAAGATTCAATGGAACGAAGAGTTATAATATATCATGACTTCCCACAGCAAATGCTCTCCCAATCTTATAATGATGTTAGGCCAATGACGGTGATGTTTCTCATTTCAGCATTCATCGTTGATCCTTTCTGGTGGTTTTGATTGTGTAGATACGGTGTAAAAAGAATCGACTATCATACTGAAGATAGGACTTCTCATTCTACCCAATACCAAGAGGCAATTCTTCAAAGTAGGGGGAGATAGAACACAGTGCCAAACATAGACATTTGACCGTCACTAGACCAGAAATTGTGCTGAGCAATAATTGATTCCCCTCCTCAATGCCTGCTGGACCCAGTTAATCGTCTATTGATCTTTACCATTTTTCCAGTAGAAATGAAAACTACTTCACGTCTAACATTTCGCTGAAACAACACCTGCATGAACTGGTCATGTAATAAGCTTATACATAGCCGCATGGTTCGATATGAAATCACCTCGCAAATCACCATTAGCACTGGGAGCAGGTGAATACGCAGTTTAATGATTATCACACTGACCTGATGGCGATTTGTGGTGTATTGCTAATGCAGCATCTCACTGACTGGCGGCAAGGACCAGACAAAGTGCAATCAAAGTAAGCTGATCTCTCCAACATAATTTGCGATATATTTTCTCTCATACCACATGGAGCCTGACTAGAGGCCAGCTTTTCCTTCGAAGAGATGATGTTGGCTTGAGGTTGTCCAAAAGCAGATCCATGACAAATCGCCCAAATGTCATAGTATGAAGGTTTTCTTGGGCCAATAACTGCATATGGGCTGGCAATAAGCCATTATTGAATACGACGAAAATTGGAAACAACCAGGGAATGATAATGGAGGCTGTCGAAGGATACTTGCATAGAATGGCCATTGCCGATGACTTTTTGCAGATATGGCAGGGCTGCCACAACCCACTTCCCATACAGAGTGAATCTTGCACTGAAAACAAGGAAATGACAGCCATAAGATACTTTTCAGATACTGAAGTGAATGTCAAAGCATCCTGGTCAAACTTCTAAAAGGACGGTGGAGCTGCATATCAATTGTCACAATGACCACCGGTGTCAACTGATTTGGCAGTAAAGGACCTCAATGGTGAAGGAACTAAAGTATTGAATATCCGCCAGATATTCAAAATGGAACATCCACCCTACTGTAATGAGGAGTGTGAACCAGAAAGTGTTTGTGATACCAGGAATTGACACACGTGGAATGATAACTTGCATAATCCAAATAGGTGTGAAGACAACTGAGAAGAAGAGGACGCATCAAAGGGAGAGCTGGACAATGCCATTGAGGATGAGGAAAGCCCAATGCAGCTCGAGCTGAGTTTCACACCAGACGTTTTCTGATTCGTATGGCCAAAATGGACATTGAAGGAAATGGCTGCGATGGGGTTAATGTAAGTCAATGCGATGCATTGAAGGAGGAAGATGGGAAACAAGACAAAGCAGGACTGATTGTTTCGATATGTAACCAACACATTTTTTATGGTGCTGGGCTTCAATATTTCACCTTGAGAAATATTATCCGAGAACAATAAGCAGTCACTATTGAATATCCATCGAAATACTGATATATAGCTGGCGAAATGAATCATTTAGCAGGATATTCAAATATCTGGAGAATGATAGTGAGCAGTGCAACAATATTACTTGGCATAGTATTGCCAAGGTGTGGAGTCTCAATCAGTCAGAAATGCAACAAATGAAATCAAAGCTGGATTGATGCAATTCTCGAAGGCAGCAGATGTTGTATGGAAAATCGACTTAATTGATGATGAACATAGCATCATCATTATGTTGACTTGTAAGTAAGCTAATTGAAAAGTTACTTGGTTACTGTTATACATAACCAATGTATGTGCAGGTTTTATTGGCAAAAGATACACCAACATGGTTACTGCCACATTATATAAGTAAACTTCACCAATCATTGGCTTTGCAGGTTGGGTAATCGAAGAGGAGATTGTTTACAGAGATTGATTCATCCGCGATTGGTGGCCATTTGCAGCACACAACAATGCACTATTGGTGCAGCCACATCCTGAAATTGGACGTCAACGAAGCATCAACGATTTTCAATTGTGCATTTTGGGTGATATCAGTGTTGCTTGTTGCTATTATTCCTATGTCAAGTTAGGGCACCCTGTTCCAGGACAATGGTACATGAGATCAATGTTACCCCACAATGGAAATGAGCCTCAATGGAGTAGAATCAATTTTTGGTCTCACAAATTGAATAACCAATGCATTGCAGCGATATATGAGCTCCTAATATTACTATTGACCTTCTAGATTGGCAACAATACAAAATATGACAAGATATACACAGATTCCAAAATTATTGATATCGCAAATGGTAACACATGCAACAACCAATTAGTGGGTGTTGAATAAATGATTTTGATTAGACACTATTATCAGACAGCAAAAACAAGAGCAGCATATGAATCAACACCTGGACCCGGAGCTCAACGAGCTGCCAATACGACAAATTTGGAGTGGTTGTGAATTTCTAATTCACCCTGCCATGAATCGACCATTCGGGTGAATTGTTGACTGCTACAGGGCCGTTGGAAATAGTTTTGATTCGAACTGGGCATGGACCTGAAGCGATGTTTCCGAACCATTGCTAATTCTACTCTTGAACTCATTTGTATAATGCAAAGTTACCTTCCAACTCAAACATATGATCTTACACTCCACAAATTCTACCCTGATCAATCCAATCTCACCAAACTGTTGAATGTTGCAATACTTGAAAAAACTTCCGTTTCATGCCATATTATTTGGGTACTATAAACAGACCATCTTTCACCCCTTCTGAGTATGCTAGCATTACCACCTTTTAATGTATCCCACAAACATTGATTTCTTCAATCTTCTACATTCCATGATAATTTATGTGACACTATTTATATCATTCCTAGTTACCTGTTAGTACTACTCACTGCAGTGAACATTGAACTACTGCAATTCTGTTATTATTTGATGTTGGTTTCTATTTTATGATTGGAATTTGTATTGGTATTGACATCATGGCACAATCTGCTTATGAATTGTTACTACAGTGGAATTAATATTGTTGCTGTTAAGATACATACTATACTATATTAATATCACTGCACTCTGGAACATAGCTTATTCTATCATTACATTATATTCTCGCCTTGTATTACAGTCCAATGCTTAAATGATTCCAATCTGATGGGAAGGTTAGTCTGGAATGGACTACAGATGGGCAGGATTCAACTGGAACGCCTATGTCTGAACCAATCCATTTACACATATCACTTTGAGATTGCTATTTAGCGAAGCACTACTGATAAGTTGACTTATCTTTCCTATTTATCACCACTCACCTCTAAATGCCCACTCTGGTTAAAGTTATACCTCCTCTGTCTATATATTTGTCTGCATCATGACATTTTTTCGCGGGTAAAATACTAATAAGTAGGACAGCATACTGTAACCCTAGACATCATCAGGAATAAGTCCAGACAAAGCCCAGTCGTGTCTGTCAGGATCTGGATTTTGTCTGAATCGATGCTTGAATTCTCTTAGACTGGAACTGGTCTGGACTCGACAGTTCTAGTCAGCCCTGATTCATTGCTGGACTGGTGGAATGATTGTTCCTGTCGCTTCCATTTCTCCTGTCAATTACATTTCAGCTGGTGCTGCAAATATAACTGCAAGCATTAAACTGTGCCAATGAAATTTTTAGCAAATCGTACATATATATTCACCAAGATTACCTGGCTAATATGTACTAAGTTTCTTCCCTATATAGCACATTCAAATGATACCCTTCTACTTTGAATACACCCACACTCTAAACCCCTATCTAGAGCTAACCTAATATCCAAAATACTTCTAATCTCCATACAAAGGAGTTCTACTACAACCCCATATATCATACTTAGCTAGTTTTCTTTCTGCAATATATCTACCTGGCTCAGCTCTGCCATTCAGCTTTGACCATAATTTGCATCATTCACAGGCATTGCATCTGGCAGTCTGTGTCAACACAAAACGCAGTATTTGGACAAACTGTATCAAGTTGTGAGGTTGCTCATAGTCTCCATTGTTTGTACAGCTTGAACCAGTTGAACTGCCCTTGTTATTATCAATATTTTCTTATTATACTCTCAATATTAAGTACTAGCTAGAAGATTTAAATTCAGTATAGTCAGTATCAGCATCTGTGTTGGTGAAAGGAATTGTATCGGTATTGGTTCTGAAATTGATATTGGGGGTACAGTTGGCGCTGAGATACATATTGGTGTTGGAATTGATACAGGAATTGTAGATGGAATGTAACTCTAAGCTCAATTCGTGTATGGAATGTGTACGCACATGTATTTCAACAACAAAGGTATGATTATTCAGGATAGTATTGTATCTGAATCATGCTACGGATTGAAACTCATTTACTGATTATATATTGTAGCCGTGTGTATCTACAAGATATGTTAATCCATTTGCGTACATCTGAGTTGCAGCTGCAAAGTTGCCTGCATGGAAGAAATGAATTATAAATTACTATATAGACTGATTTCTCCATAACAACTATCTATTAATGTACTGTTGCCCTGATAAATGTCAATTTGTCTAAAGATTCTATTGTTTGACTATTTTCAATTGTTTATGTTATGGACAATACATCCTTTATCTGCCAATTCCAGAATATGTTGGAAGCAATAATAGTATTTTTTTGTAATTACAACAGAAAGTACAATATGCAGGAAGTTATTCCTCATATTATTGGAAGACATACATTTGGTTCAATCCCTACATGATATACTTGGAAGATTTAGTAAGTACAATCGAAATTTATACTCAATAACATGTGCAGGTCTCAAAATCAATTGCTGCATGTCTTGTTTGATGTAATATTAAGTACTGGTATTGTTGTATCTATGTTAATTTCATCCATTACCTGGATATAATTTTATGAAGATTCAGTAAAAGATCATGCACTAATATTAATGAAATGAATTTCAAAGAGCTTACAAGAAGTAGAGCAAAAGAATTAATATTTACAAATCCATGTATACTCGGATATATGAATATTTAAAGATACAAATGCACACAGTCGTGCTGATAAGTCTGTGTAATATGTATAACAGCTTGAATTGAAATATTAGTATAATCGAAAACAATTTGATGGTGGAAATCTACATTTGCAACAGTTCAAATTGATCATATATACCACTAAGCAGATATGAGAATTTATTTCAAGCTCTCATTGAACCACTGCATAACAAGTAGTCCGGACTCATCTTTTGTCAAATTATTGAAATGAATTTATAGACTGAGCAATCAATATATGGCTGCTAGTTAAAGGCAAAACTCTATATGTCTTTACAATATGTACTTGCCCATTATACTAATACTCCAAACACTATTAATTGTTGTCAGCTTGAAATGCCGACTCAACAGACTGTATGAGAGCCAGCTTCAAACAGAGTTTGAAATCCTACTTGAGTTGTTACTTGAGAGCCACCTTTAAGCACACTGCCCAAAAGAGAACTACCCTCAAGGGAGCTAGACTTGCAAGAGTTTTCTGTCAGAATCTGTAGTGAATTCCAAGGTTGTCTGCTTCCAAATGTAAACCTGTCACTTTGTGAAAATTCAAGCTAACAGAAGACACTCAGTCAGTGGAAGCTTGAATGTAGTCATTGATAGAGCCAACCAATATGTCAGAGTGCATATACTGCTATGATTTCCATCACCAAGGCAATTACCATTCATATCATTATCCTTAGCCATGAACGAACAGTACAGATTGATGCAAACCCTCAGTTTGACGTAGGCGGCAAAGATTGATGGAAACTATATTTCAGTAATACGTACACCTTCTGATGAATCTGTTTATCATTCCTGCATCCGGTACAGCTTTTGTGCAATCATTACAGCAATATAGTATCCCTCTTACTGCTGTGTTTCAGTTGCTTACTGCAGATTTTGATTGTCTACCACAATCATTGCAAATTAGAGCAGTGTTATGGGATGCTATGCATGTGTAACTGTGTGTGATATCGTATTCCAGAAAGAAAAGAATTTAACCTGTCAGGTGCATTCGAGTGTTAGCAACGAATCTGGGTTACCTGGTTATAGTCTAGGTTGTATCCAGGACTGAGACTCTGGTCTGGGTTAGGCTCCACCAAGGAATACAAAGTTGTAACTAACTCCAGGAGGGAATCTGGACTAGACATAAAACCACTGGTTTCGGGTCCGGTTCAACCAGGACTGTGATTCCAGTTGGCGATTTCTACAATTTTGCCTGTAAAGAGGTTTTCGTATTCTTATCATATCACCACATGGTATATTTGTAACAGATAAGGTTCAGGAGTTGTTTCACGCCCTGGTCTCAGATGTGCAATCCAATCAATAGTTCCTGAGTCACGACGAATTAACAATAATTATTACATACATACAGCCGGTTTTCAACAGTGCCTCACCGAATATTGCTCAGTTTCAGAATCGAAAACCTGCCGATGAAAGATCTCCTGAAACTGCATCTTTTCCGTATATACCAAGTTGTGATACAATCTGATCTCAAAAAACTAAATTTCATCAAAGAATGTGGGAATCAGAGACGGATTGTCGGGTGGAAACCGGCCCTAATGCTCCGGTCCGCGATTTTGGTGTAGTAAAACCCTTTGCCACAGTCCGAGTTTGGTCCCAACCCGGAACCGGAACCGAACCCGCAATTTGGAACCAGTGCTAGCGGTAGTGCATTCTAACAACCCCCATTTTCTCTCATCATCTCCACCACCTTCACCATCACCACCGTCACCATCACCACCGTCACCATCACCACCGTCACCATCACCACCATCACCATCACCACCATCTTGTGTTATACTTTTAGATTATTCCTGCATGACTGGTATGTAACACACCCCTGCCAACTCTCAGCGATCCCTGATCCACTGCTGCATTTGAAGCCAGATCTATGGTGACAAGTGGTGTCAAATCCACTCTTACCAAGTTCATTGCAGCAAATACAGATCCACTGTTTCCTGCGAAGCCAAATCGTTCGATACCAGCGAAGACAGTTTGACCCTTGCAGCGAAGCGAGATACACAACTACCAGCTTTCTCTCAGCGAAGCCAGATCCACAGCTACCAGCGAAGCCACTTTCACAGCTACCAGCGAAGCCACTTTCTCCGCTACCAGCGAAGCGGGAACCACTACTACCAGTGTGCTTCCAGCAAAGCCTGATTGTCAGAGAGGTAAGAGTGAGCATGTCAGAGCAGTGAGACCAACTATGTCAGAGTTGTGGGAGTGAAGCCAGATCGAAAGCATCTTGCCAGCTCATAGCGAATCCAGATTCTATGCTACCAGTGAAGCCATATCCATCGCGACCAGCTTGCTCCCAGCGAAGCCAGATACACTGCTACCAGCGAAGCCAATTCCACAGCTATGAGCGAAGCCACTTTCACCGCTACCAGCGAAGCTGGAACCACCACTACCAGTGTGCTTCCAGCAAAACCAGATTGTCAGAGAGGAAAGAGTGAGCAGGTCAGACCGGTGAGACCAACTATGTCAGAGTTGTGGGAGCGAAGCCAGATCCAAAGCATCTTGCCAGCTTATAGCGAATCCAGATTCTCTGCTACCAGTGAAGCCATATCCATCGCGACAAGCTTGCTCCCAGCTAAGCCAGATCCACTGCTACCAGCGAAGCCTGTTTTACCCTTACCAGTTAAGCCAGATACACCGCTACCACCTTGCTCCCAACAAAGCCAGATTGTCACAGAGGTGAGAGTGATTATTCTACTGCAACCAGCTTGCTCCAAGCAAAGCCAGATCCAAAGCTTCTTGCCGGCATATAGTGAATCTAGATTCTCTGCTACCAGCATGCTTCAATCATGTCCAGATCCACTGCAACCAGCTAAGCCAGTTTCACTCCTACCTGCACTGCCCGATCCACCACTACCAGCTTGCCCCCACCGAAGCCAGATCCACTGCTATCAGTGAAGCCAGTTTCACCACAACCAGCTTGCTCCCAGCAAACCAGATCCACTGCTATCACTTTGCTCCCAGCAAAGCCAAAGTGTCAGAGAGGTGAGAGTGAACATTCGACAACTGCCAGCTGGCTGCTAGCAAAACCAGATCCAAAGCTTCTCGCCAGCTTATAGCGAATCCGGATTCTCTCCTACCAGCATGCGTCCAGCAAGTCCAGATCCACTGTTACCAGCAAAGCCAGTGCCACCCTCCCTGCAAAGCCAGATCCACCGCTATTAGGTTGGTACCTGCAAAGCCAGATTGTCATAGAGGTGAGAGTGAGCATGTCAGAGCGGTGAGACCAAGCATATCAGAGCTTTGAAAATGAATATGTCAGAGTTGTGTGAGTGAGCAGATCAGTTGTGAAAGTGAGCATGTCAGAGTTGCAGTGGGAATGAGTATGTCAGAATTGTCGGAGTAAGCATGTCGGAGTTGTGCGAGCAAGCTTGTTGGAGTCATGAGACTCAGAGTGTATGCGTGTCAGAGATATCCAACAAAGCATGTCACAGTTAAAACAGTCCATGTTAAAAATACACAAGGAGATGTCTGAGTAGCAAATAAATAAGTAACTCTGGAATATATAGTATATTCCATACATTGGACTATATAAAACATGTGCTACAGTTGCTTTACAACAAGAATTGAGTAAAGCAATCTGTAAATTACAGCTGCATTATTGGGGGTTAACAAAAAGAGCTCTGAGGAAGTGTTTATTGTTTGGTGTAATCAGTATTATGAGAGGTTACTGCAGGCAACATGCGTACGGTAGATGATTTGTAACAGCATAGATTTTTCCAGATGCGTTGAATATAGTGGTAGCAACGGTGCCAGTTTTGGACCCAGCTGGTTTTATTGGTCTGTGTGGGAACAGCCATACCCCATCAAAAATCAACGATTTTTTAAAGAAACCATTACTTTAAGCAGACAAAGATTGATCAGAGAGTTTAGTGTTTGGTATGTAAAATATACAGCGCAGCATGGAGCATCTTTTGGGAGTCTCCGGTTGTTGATATGGTTAAATTTCAGCAAGCGATAGCCCAAAAACCTTGTTTTTCAGCCAAAAATTACTATACTTTCAATGCAGATTGCTGAGTTTTAAAGACATCAAAAATCGCAGCCCACGAAGAGATGGGCCATCTGATGCTCCATATGGCATAAACCAAACACTAAATTATTGGATGAATATTCCAGGACATATGTGAGGGAACCGTTTGACACAATCCCAGAATGAACCAGCCAAGGCCAGGTTTTTGTTCGAACCACTATATTTGAAATCGTCTGAAAATGCAACTGTTGCTAACACTTGTAGAATATATCGCATTGATTGACCATAATAGAAAAATATAGTGTAATGAAATCTTGTTGTAATGATAATGGAACCAATTATATTCACACCATAATATCAACTGCGGACATTAATTCGGTCCTCATACACTTCCTACTATTTGCCACCCATCTCACAACACTGGTTATATTCTTGCTGCTGACCTTGTTGCTTCAACACAGTAGGACTCTGGATTCAATATACAGACATATGTATAAGAGCATATATAGAAGTAATAGTCAGAGTTGCATGCTTCAGGGGAGTATTCTTGGGAGTATAGTGCCAATGCTACTGGAAGTGTGACATTGAGTGCAATTTGGAGCAGACTTAGGATTATAGTTGGAATGTACATCTGGAAAATGTAAATAGATCTGGAAGTAACACACAGTCCTCCCACCCACTCCGGGTAGCCTCACCAGTGCTTTGAATAGTGTTAGCAACGGTTCCGTTTTCGGACTGTTTCTAATATAGCGGTTCATACAAAACCCGGCCCCTGCCGGTTCGGTCCGGGTTTGTACCAAACGGTTCCCTCAATCAAGTCCATGAATATTCATCACATAATTTAGTGTTTGGTATATGAAATATGCAGCTTTGGACAGCGCATCATTTAGTTGTCTCCGATTTTCGATATCTTCAAAACTCAGCAAGCTGCTTTGAAATTATTGCCATTTTCGGCCCAAAAACGAGGTTTTTGGGCTACCGCTTGCTGAGATTTGAAGATATCGAAAATCAGAGACGGCCAAAAGATGCACCGTACAAAGCTACATATTTTATGTACCAAACACTAAACTCTCTGATTAATATTTGCAGCCATAATGCGAAGGTGCGCTTAAAAAATCGTCGATTTTTGATGGGGTAAGGCCGTTGCCATGCAGACCTATAAAACCGGCCGGGTCCAAAACTGGAACCGTTGCTAACACTAGCTTTGAAGTACTTCTACATGCTCCCAGACCCCCCAAGAGCTAAGCAAAGTGCTCTCAAACTCTGCAACATCATTCTCAGAATGCTATGAGATTTGACTGGTTGGACTGTCCAAGTTCGTAGCTCCTGTGAGCTGAACGCAGATCTGCGGTAGACTTCAAGAGATGCTGGGACCGCTGCGGAGCTGTGGTCTGGGGGAGACTTGGAGCTGAGGCAAGACAACACGCAGCACAGCAGGAGACTTGGTGCTGTATTCTCACTATAGTTGTTCTTACATTACCATATGGTATGTCACCATTGTTACTGTGGCAAGACTCGCTACATTATAATATGGCATGCACTAATTCTGTCTGTCTATGCATATGCTTACGGTGAATCTGGTCGCAAATGGTAGTCGAGCATAATCGAAGCAGCACCTGCACACGCCCAGTGAGAGGAAGGAGATGTGCACCACTTCAAGGCCGTTGTGCTGAAACAATGGAGCTAGAAGGCAGAGCGCTTACCATCAACGCTCTGCCACACATCTTGCAACATCCAAATGGAATTCACCTGACAGCAGTTCTGGTTGGAGGAGTGATGGAATCCAGTGAAAAGATATCATACTACCTGGCATTTGAGGATCCACCATATCTTGGACAGAGCGAGTGGGACCAAAAGGTCAGAACGACAGAGTGTGTATTTTCATTATATGACGTGATGAAATTGAAATGGGATGATGTCTATGTACTTCAGGGGTCTGACGAATATATACTCTCTGGCAGTCTGTCCACCCCCGTTACCACAGTATCACCATGCAGCCACTGTGGCTCCTTGATGATGTACTTGGATGCCGGGATTGAGCGAGATTGCTGATTCACTTGGTGACCATCATTGTGCGAACTTGCAGTCTGCAATCATCCGAGTTTGGAGATTCACTCGCAGGCAATAAATGTGGGTATTTCGTAATACACTTTCAGATGAAGATCGATTGAACTTAGAGATGTACTTGGAGGCCAAGATCGTGTAAACTCAGAGGTCCACATGGAGGCCAGAATCGAGCCAGTTTGGAGATTCACCTTGAGACCATGATTGAGCAAGGATGGAGCTATACTTGGAGGTGATTGATCTGGACGTGATTGATCTGAAGGCGATCAATCTGACCACAGCGAATCTCGAGACGGTAGATCGAGAGGCATGTCCGATGGATGCTCAGACTGTATTCATTGGTCAATTTGACATTGTGGGAATGAAGAGAATTGTGTACACCATGGTCCGCTGAGAGGTGAGAGACCGGCTGGGTGCGACAGACAGTTGATGCTGGAATGATGCAGTATGGGGTGTGTGCATTACTCGGTGAATGCCGTACTTGGTGCTAACTCTTAATCATGGCATCGGGAGATTGAGAGGGATAACTGAACATCTTGTTCATAGATGAGTGTAGAGTTGAGGACAAGGAGAGATGAGAGGAGATGGGGCAAATCATCATGAGAAACTGTGAATTAAGGGAACATTAGGGTGAGTGTCAATGAACCATTCTTGATTCCGCAGGTAAGATTTCCAATTTGGCACGTAATCACTGTAATACAAGGTCATCCCGACCCAATCAGGAAAGTGGAACTGCTGATTTCTCACATTCACTCGTATGCTCCACATCATTCTCATTTTCATCCCCAATCTCTCTCTTTCTTGTCCACTACCATCATTGCAGAACACAAAATTAAGTCATTCATCTATATCTCTCCCAGCCGTGATCATCAGTTCCCACCGAGTACAAGCATTCACGGAGGACAGAATACACTGCGTACAGCATATACTGTGTATAGCATACCAAAGATTGTTTGTCGTCTCTCCATTTTCATCATTACGAGTTGACACCAGAATGTAGCAGTAGCTTCCAGTTTCCCTGCCTACACGATCGACTGCCATCAACCAGCTTGCCATGAGGGCTGGAACGTAAAGTCATCCTGTCACATCCCCACGTGTGCGAGAGAACGGACTGGTGAATTGAGACTCAGCACCCGGCAAGCAGTCCATCGACCGCCTCCAAGATCTCAGCCACAGTCACTCAACTACAGCCTCCAAGGTCTATTTCCAACCTCGTTCGATCGTGGCCTCCATGTACTTATCTCTGTGTACTCAATCTCGGCCTTCATGTGCATCTCCAAACTCACTCAATCATGCCATCGAAGTGCATATCAGAGTTTACTTGATCCCGGTGTCCAAGTCTATCTCCAAATACGCTCTTTAACCAACTGCAAGTGCATCACCAATCTCCCACAATTACTGACTCGGAATGTATCTCCAAATCCTCTCCATCCCGGCTTTCACCGTTAGGTTCAAACTTGCTCTATTACAGCCTCAGCCTGTATACGAGTTCACTCGATCATCCTTTGCAGGCCCACCTCCAATTTCTCTCAAGCACCGCCTGCAGCCAGTTCAGATATATTGTGTGTAGTGGACAGCAATACAGAAACATAGATGAGCATACAAACTGAGTGTTTGAGTTTTAAAAATCATTGAACGATGAGTAGCAGCAATGATATCTCGGTGCACCTGCAATGTTCTGGAAGATGACGTTTTTCCCATACTGCTTTCGAGTGATTCGACGTGATTTCAGTCATGTCGCTGGCGCTCCCAGGCAGGTCGCCAGCATCACTAGCATTGCCAAGGTATGTCGTTGCCGCACCGAGACATGTTGTCAGTGCAGCGAGACTGGTGATCGGCACACCTAGACATGTCATTGGCACTCCCAAGTGTTCTCAAACTTATCACAATCACTCCCATGTAACTGGTGTAGTATTCAATAGAGATGGAAGGTACTCTGAAGGCCGGCCGGAATGCCCATCTATGGCCTGACACTCTCCTGACATTGACGCCATTACGTTTTCACACCAGATCCTCTCAGACACTGCTGGAGGCTCGGAGTGACTAAATCACATTTTGCTGCTCTCCTTTAGAGCATGCAGATAAGTGTACTGAACAGTAACTAGAAGTTCTACTTAGATGTGTACTACAAGGTTAACTTCGAAGCCCAGTGAACCTGAGCACGTTTGAATCAGAACATATCATTGGGTGCAATGAAACGCGGGAGGCATTTACTCCAAGATACATTCAACCACAAGTATCCCTTCAATGTATCCCCTTATTTTGTCTCACTATCGGACTTGTAGAAGAACTTGTTGAAGGACTAATAGGTGATTCACTTCGAAGTTTCACTCAGGCGCTGAACATAATCTGAATAGAGTAAATTTAGAATAGCTTTCCAATATAAATACATTGTCAAGGCTTGATCCCCGTCGTGAGAAGGTTGCCCTCTATAATTGCGGAACATCGCGAGGTCTTTATACCTCCTTTCTTTATGCTCCAACTGCTAATTCTAACCACGCTTTTCTCTAGGTACATTACTATCCTCCTCTCATCTCCAAATCTCTTTGCTCTTATAACCAGTCTGCCTGAACTTCCTATAAGCAAATCGTATTCTGTCAATCATTCAGTCTTTATGTACAATCAGTAGCATTCTGATATACAACTCCAGACTGATTGGGATCCATCGGACTATTGTCTTCTGGACCATCTTCCTCATTGTACCATTTAGTAACGTTCCATCTGATTGAGCTCAGGTGTTTCTATCACACTGGCAATAACTAATGCCAATTGGAGGTTATTCCATATAAAGGTGATAATGGCTGGCGTCATTTTTATGTTTATTCATAGAGAACATTGCGATAGGTGTTTAGATTGTGTTAACACACCACAACTGCTATGACACCACTCGAGGGTGGGTGGTGATGATGTAGTTGAGGGACATGTGCCTGGTGGTCGTTGGTGTGGCAATAGTGCTTGCTTATAGATGATGAACCTTATTCCATCGCCAGCTGACATCATCATCGAGTGATATCTCGTGACCCCGGAACTGTGACAATTCCAAAGTTGTAACATGCAATTAAATGCATACATGAAAGCATTCTTGTTAGGATATTTGAGGGTATACCTGGGTGTCAACTCTACACAGCACACAGATAACTCCAGTGGCATACAGAATGGTTATTTGGTTGGACAATATAGAGAATGGTATATATTGGATCATCTTGATAGCTTGCTTACCTGTATACAATCCACTAGTCTGGGACCATGCATTTGAATGTAATTATAACTAAACTTGAATTTATACAAGGGTGTGTATCTGTGAACTTACATGAAATTAATATTTACCAAGTACTTGGAGGTGTGGTAGGAAACACAAACAGTGGTTGGACTTGGGAATAAACTGGAACATAAAACTTGAACCATCTTTAATGGATATGTTTAATCTTATAATCTTGCAGGCTTGGAGTGTACAAGTGAGTTCAATACGAATTATGCATCAGCCTATACCTTGGGGTATACTTCGGCACATTCTCTAGAAATATCTGTTATATACGTGTTAGCTTGCATAAGAGTACAGATTAAGAATACATATAGTGTACTATAGACCTATGGTAGAACTGGTGCGTAATACTGTAATGGTACTTTCAAGTACCATATATCCAGACCTCTGTTACCTACATTTGAAATAGTTGACTGCCCATACTCCTTCGAACTCAAGCAATGACTTCTCGCCACAGCTCAATCTATAATGTTGCAAGAATATGTTTGAAATCATATCCACAGTAATACAATAGCTATGCCGTTTTACTTGACTGCAGCAGTTTCTACCACCACATCAGAAAAATGTATATTAGTTGCTGGAAGCACCAAGGAGTATCTGAGAGAATGTGGAGTGTAAACTAAGGAGCATCAATTTTGGAAGAGTATCAAACGATAGAAGGACATTCCAGTTGGCCTTCACAGTAACAGGGATCATTGTGGACTGGTAAACGAGTAGCATGGGAACTATTGTAATAAGTTTGGGAACATGTAGGAGCTTGAGAAAGAACATTGGGTGCACCCAGGAGTATCTTGGTGCGCTGGCAACAATCATGTGAGCGCCTGGAAGTCATTGGTTCTACTTATCGTTCAAAGATTTTTAAAACGCATGTATTCAGTTTGTATTCTCATCTATGTAGCTATCAATCAATTTGGTTCCTATCTACACAAGGTATGTCTCGACTGGTGGCAAGTGGAGATTGAGAGTAGTTTGAGGTGCACCCAAAAATGAACATTAAGTGAACTCAGTCATACCCTCCAAGGCTGTGATCGAGTCAGTTTGATGATGCACTTGCAGGCGGTAATGGTGTGTATTTCGAGGCACACTTGGTGGCCGTGATTCAGTGAACTTAGAGATGCACTCTGAGATTTTAATCAAGCGAGTTTGGAGATGTACTTGGGGGCCTTGATCATGCGAATTTGGCGGCCTTAATCATGGTCTTTTCGAGATACACTCGGGAGCCGTGATTGAGCGACTTTGAAGATCCAGTTGAAGGCCATGATTGTGTGATCTTGGATACCATAATCTAGCAGATATGGAGGTACACTTGCAGGCCATGATTGTGCGAACTTGGGTGCCGTAATCGACTGAGTTTGAATACCCACTTGGAGGCTATGATCACACATGAATGGAGGAGTACTTGGAAGCAGTCGATGGACTGCACGCAAGGTGCATCGATTCAATTCATCAGTTAGTTGACTCATGAAGAAGGGATTTTGACAACGGGACGTGACTTTTGAGCTCCCAGGGCAAGCTGGCTGATCGCGGTCGATCTAGTATTGAGGCATGCAGGACACTAGCTCTACTTTCAAGGATCAACTTGAATTCATGAGAATGAACCGGAATACAAACAATCATGGTTGGATGCTATACTCAGTGTATGTGGTACTCGGTGAATGCTGTACTCGGTGCCAACTGATGATCCAGCCATGGAGAGATAGAGAGAGATGACTTAATATTGTGTTCTGGGATGATTTTTGAGTGGTGGACGAGAAAGAGAGAGATGGGCGATCACGATGAGAACTATGTTGAGCATACCAGCAGATATGAGAAATCCGGAGCATGACTTGACTGATTGGGTCGTAAAGACCTCGTATCGGTGTAAATAAACACCGGATTGGGATCTGTATCTACCGTATTGGGGATTGTGTATTAACTCTCAACGAATAATTGTAAGCCCCACATTGTCATGATGATTTGCCCTGTCTCTTCTGAACTCTCTCCTTTGCATCCGGCAATCAACCCTCACCTAAGAACGTGCAGCTAAGTCATCGCTCTCTATCATTCCATGCCATGATCAAGAGATAACACTGAGTAAAGCATAGACCAAGTACAGCATCCACCGAGTACACCATGCATGGAGTGCTGCATACGCCGGGTACAGCATCATCCCAAGATCGACTGTTTCCCGCTCCTAGCCAGTTATCTCAGCTCTCAGGGGACCTTGTTGTACTCAATTTCCTCCATTCCCACAATTATGTATTAACCAATGAAAAGAGTCTGAGTATCTCCCACCATGCTCAATTACAGATTCCATGTGCATCTCTGAGTTCACTTGATTTTGGCAGCAAGTGCTGCTCCAAACTAGCTGAATCACGGCCTCCAAGTGCATCTCTGAGTTCACTCGATCTCTCAGTCTCCAAGGGCATCTCCAAACTAGCTCGATCCCACCTCCCAAGAGCATCCGAGTTCGCCGGATCCCAGTTTCCATGTGCATCCCCACACTCGATTGATTTTGGCATCCAAACATGCTTGAGCACACCCTCCAACCATGGTTGATCACGGCCTCCAAGTACAACAAGGAGCGACGGCGGATGTACGGAGATTCAGGGGTCCCGGAGCTGGACATAGTAACCGGGAGTATATATTTGACAGACCCTGGAAGTACATAGACATCATCTCATTTCCATCTCATTTCATTATACAAAGAAAATACACACTCTACCTTTCCCAACTTTTGGTCACACTTGCTCAGTCCGAGAATTGGTGTATGCATGCAATTGCATGGATCTTTAGCCCCGGGTACTACCATATCTGCTCACCCGATTCTTACGCTCCGCGAAGCAGAACTGCTCTTTCTCATTTATTCTATTTGGATAGTCAATGGGTGTGTTCAGGTGCACCTCTGATTTTGCTTGACTACAATCTGTTGCCAGATTGACCATATGAATTTATGTAGAGACACATAAATAATGCATGCCGCATAATTATGTAGGGAATCTTGTGACTGAAACAAAGATGGAAATGTTAACACGAAATGCCTTGTGGTTATGTATGAACCAGTAAACTGAGAATCTGGCACGAAGACTCCCGCAGAGCTGCACAGCGGTCACTGCTGCTCTCGAAGTATCCTGCGCAGCTGTGCAGTGGCCTCAGTGTCTCATTGAGTCTCCCGCAGAGTCTCAGGAGCCCCATAATTTGCCAATTCTATAAGTAAAATCTTGTAGCATTCTGAATGCACCTCCATCACTGCAGGTGATTCCAGGAGCATCTGAGAATGCTCTGGCTGAGTCTCAGCGCTCTTTACTTAGCTCCAGGGGGGTCTGCGAGCATATAGAAGTACTTAAAAGCACTGGTCAGATCGCTCAGAGTGTATGGGAGGATGGTGTGTTGCTTCCCGACTGCTTTACATTTTGCTGAAGTATACATAATTGCTTTCGAGTGAATGAATATGTACTGCTCATAGGATTTGCATGGTTACCCCGCTTTCAACCAGTGAACAATGTACACTGTCAGTGATGTACAATGCCACTTGAACAGAAGTAGTACAACCTGCCCCTTCAATGATCAATTTGTCCAAATTATGTCAGTCTTCATTTAAATCATTTGACTGAAGTGGAGATCAGTTGATAATTCAATGGCCACCAACACATGTCTCAGCCAATGCCAACAATAGCTACAAAGTCAGATAAATGTATTTGAACCAGCCTCCCCAATCAACATCTACCACACCAGGAAGATACATCCGATGTGATCAACAGAGAATGTTGTCCACTGAGGGCTTGCATCAATGACTAATTGGTCAATGGGATTTATTAACGATTGTGTTTCTGTTATATGCATCCATGCGCTAACTCACGGCCATGCACCAAGGTGGACTAAATATTATAGAAAATACAACTACAGATTATGATGAAACACATTGATCAAGCACCCTCATGGCTAGACTTCTCCAAATGATGTACACCCTGCCAGCATCAGGGATGGTACCTTGATTGCGGATTCAATTTGTCATGCACAGGGTTTTGTGATCCAGTGATACCCAGACAGTAATAACAAATGACCCACAGAAGCTAGACAGCTCCCAATGAGGTTAACAGATGTGCACATGAATGACACAATATAGACCCTTGGACACAGCAGTACAATTACACTAGGCAAGCAAACCAGTCGAGCCCATGTTGTTCTTAACCACAGAAGATGTATATTGGTTTTACAGTACACCAACAGATGTGTTATTCAAATACAGCACTATGTAAGACTCAACCAGTAGTACAAAGATGTAAACCTTACAAATAAGAACCATTGGACACAGTAAAGTACATTGAGGGACAAAACCATTCCACATTCAATAATCAACTGCGAATGTCGAAATAACATAAAAATAATTTAAGTCACCAGAACAGAGGGAAAGTCGCTATACCTGGTTGGAACTCTATCATCCAGTTGTTCATCATGTTCTGAAGATCAGCAATGGTTCATAAGCAGACACTCAGGGTGACTGAGATTCACATTCACAATTCTGCCAATTGGCAAACAATATTACATGCAAGATACATGGAACACAGCTACCACAATGATTGGGAAAAACCCAGAGAGAAACATATACTGGAAGCAATTTTTGTTTTTGCAGACCATGGTATTTTGCAGAATACTACCTATATTCAAGTTTGACAATGGAAAGGGACTACTGTTAGCAGTATGCAGCTATTGCCAAATATAATTAGTAATCAGATTGCTAGGCAAGAAGTTACAGTAACTTTTGCAGAATGAATGGAAAATTGAATCAGGTTGCTGGATGTGACCGCAGAGCTGACTCATGAACATTGCAAATACAGTTCTCAATTTGATTACCTCCCTGTACAAGTGAAGGTAGTTTCGATAGAGCGGTACCCCATACTGGGTAAACATGAATCACAAGGAGCAGTATGCTACCATATGAGGAAGGATGTATATGTGATCATGTTGCTCTATATGATAGGGCTGCTGTTCAAGTGGCACTTAAGTGTCGTCATATGGTGTTTCAGTTGTTTTCGATTCCACTTGATCATACAGACTGAGCAGATTGAGAGGTATATCACACTGTATCTTCTACAGGAGCAAACGAGTCATTCCATGATAAATATTTAGATATGGCTGAAATTATAGCCAGAGTGGGACTACCGCTGATAGATGATGATGGGTCGATGCTGGAAGGTGGATTACTGTTATACACCGGGATATCTGAATTGATAGAAGTGAAACTGAACAAGCCAGATATACGATCTCCTAATAGTGGCTTGTCTCTTCCAAGTATGACTAATAGCACTATTTGTCAATTCTGAAAGAATCAGATTCATGGCGAAGTTACTCAGACAAATATGATTCAGAATCTATTTCGAAAATAGCAAGGTATGTTAGTCCTAGGATAATTGAGATGCTGACTAATGATCTGAGGTCTTGACATGGACAAATACTGCTGCATATATCACCTTCTGAGTCGATACTATAAGAACTTATTTGAGATTGTTGTTCTTCAGGGTAACAAGTGATCCTAAGTGGCCTGGCCAGCTGCCTGGCTTTCTGGTGGCCAAATGGCCTGGCTCTTCCCGGCCTCCATTCATAAAGACTTTGGTGCTGCCAGCCCAGCTTGGCCTGGATTAGAAGCTGCTATGAACACACCATCGCTTTACCTGCCAACTGAATAGGGCTAGTCTCCAAGACAAGCGAGGCGCCATGGAATGCCAGCTGGCTGCCAAGAATAATTATGAATGCCCACCACCAGGCATGCGCCTGCAGAGTGGCTCCCTGGCCGTTATGAAAAAGTCTCCATATCAGCCACCCAGCCCAGAAGTAAAACCCTGCAGGCCAGCCATCTGCTTCACAAAAACAGCTGACCAGCCGCCAAGAACACGGTCAAAAGCCCCGGCAGAAACGCCTGCACACCTGGTGTGGTGGGAATTGATCTTTGTAACCTCCACCTCGACCCAGCTTGCCAGAGGACTATGCGCTGGTGGGTGTACTGAAATACGAATGACAAATGTAGACTGGACTATTGGTAGTATATGCGTCAGAGACTGCAGAGTTGATAGGCATCATGTCATCACCTTATCAAACATTCAAACACACAATGTACCTTTCCAAACTTCTGATGTCACTACCACTTGCTGAGACTTCATGGATCCACATGGCAAGGTCGAAGGACATCTTCTCACCCTCATTCCGCACAGCTCGAGCCAGATCAGCCCATTGTTACTCATTCCTTATGGATGCTGAGAGAGGTGTGGCGGAGTATCCATAATGGGTTGTGTTCTTTCACACTGTGCTGTTGCGGCACAACGGCCTTTACCAAAAGCCAGGCAGCCAGATGCCCAGCCTGCACATAATGTAATCAGCCTGAACTGGGCCAGTTGCCCGGCAAGCAGCTTTATGAAAAGTTTGCATCTGTCTGCAGAAGCATGCATAAGCCTCGAAACCAACATACTCCTTCAGATGCCTAAACCAGCCTCCATCTGGCTGCACATGCCTCCATCAGCCTGTGGTAGTAGCTTGCATTGGGTTAATGATGACTGCTGAGTCCAGCAAATTTCTGGCAAAGACTGCATCATGCTCTAGATAATGATTACAATATTCAACGAGCCTCCAGAAGGATACAAAGGCCAGTATAAATCTACCAATCTCTGAATTGGCTGCTGAATCCTGCAAGAGCCTGAAGAAGCCTGGAGATAGCTGCAATGGCTTCCAGCAGCCGGTGAAAGCCTGCAGAAGCCGAATGAAATGCAAAAGATCAACAAATGTAGGGATATCCTTCTGGCCTCGCGTGGCTTTGATTTTGTAGATCAGAACAGTTCATTCTCCGCGTTCTACAGCCAGTCAGTCAGGTAGTGATCAGTCCAGTGAAGTCAATCCATATGCTGGGTCCATTTTGGAGTAACAATCAAATCATGTCTTTCAGCAAAGGCCCTGCTCCAACCCAATCCACTTCACAACATGACATCCCTTTCCGATTCAACATTGGAAGGGAAGTCAACTATAGCCATTTTAGCTCGATTCGAGGCCGCTTCCCTACTGCAACCATGGGTAGTAACCCAGGAGATGCTGGAGGTGATAAATTCATACTGTTGATTGCGAATCAGTCAGTTACTAATGAATGAGATTCTGAATTGGATTTGGTCATGTCTACCACGGATATTTCTGGCACCTTTCCTCTTTCCAGGCAATGTGGAAGAGCATATTTTGTGTTCACTGCCAATTGAATTGAATTTGAAGATTCGAAAGACATCTCATGCCAGAGATGTGCTCAATGCCCTCCAAATTTGGCCCCTTCACATACTGTTACACCTACTCGCAATACAAATACGCATCATGAAATTACACATAGCAACATTAATGATAATCGCATTGGGGCGGTTATCATGCCAGGAGCAGATAGCATGCTGTATATGGCATTTGAAAATGCAATTCCCAAACATCAGTTCAATCAAGATCTCTTCACTGTACTTTTTAACGAATGGATTGTAACAAACAGCGTGTACTTACATGTAGTTGAGCAGCGTACATTCCGCCTTGTTCTGATACACTTGGTGGCCAGTGTACATTTAATCGCATTGAATAATTTTCGTCATTATCATATGGGCTAAACATTGTGCACAAGACTTCTGTGTTTACAGCAATTCCAGAAGAACTTCGTGACCGAGGCGATATCATAGGGAATTAGAATATTGCACAATATCAACAAGGATAACTGGAAATTGTGACCTGTTTGAAAGTAACTGCTTTCAGAGTGCAGATCAGTATTGATCTCTGGACATCACCACTCCACAGTGCATTCTTTGGTGTGTTGAGCCATTAGATTTGTGCTACAGGAGATTTGGTCAGTGAGCTGTTGGGAAGGGAACACATTTGGGGACCTCATACCAGTGCACATCAAGCAGAAATTATCTGGAACATTTTTAAAACGTACCAATTAAGATTCAACATAGGCTACTTTACCACTAATAATGCAACCAACAATGACACTACAATGTATGAACTTGTGAAGCCCATTTGTAATGTCGCGGTAGCCATCGATCTAGTTTCTACATGCATGCCGTATTTTGTACATGTCATCAATCTCATTGTAAAGGTATTTCTCTGAGGTCAGAATTCAGTAAAACTTATACAACACCTTGGGGCATTATATAATCCTGTCAATACATCCCAAAAACTACAGCTCTGGTGGTAACGAGCACCCGTTGGAACAATCTCCAATATCTTCATATGTATTATATAGTCCTCTCACCAAGGTGATCATTTCGCTGAAAAGGCTAAACAGATGGTTTCCGATGCTATAGCATATATCCCACACATTGGACACATCACACGCTTCCATTGGATTGTGGATGCCATTGAATGTACTTTCATTGTATGGGCTTCTTTGGACCAATTTGTACTGGTTGCAATCTGGGAGGATCAACCTAGAAAATAATAGCAAATCACAAAACACTTCTGCCGATAATTTGTTAGATTCTGAGCACATTGTCAGAAATGAATTACCCAAGGACAACTGGAACCGCTTGAAAGTCATTTAGAATATACTAAGCCCGCTATATGTGTGGGTACTTCCGCTTCAACGTTTCACGTCACAGAAGCATAGTACAAACAGATTTGCTACCGATGTCAGTGCACCAACAGATTAGCTCTTATCGATCCAAAGGAGAGGACAAGCACAACTACTCAGACGAATTAATATACAGCAGCCACAATTTCTCATCTATTAACATTGCCTGGTCAGTTCTCAATAAGCACTATAGTTTGGTAGATTCTCTGACTGCTCGCAATGCGGCAGCCGCACAACATCCTGATATGAAGTGGAACTACTTTCGCGATAAATGGAGTGAACGTCGAGACCGTATTGAATCAGCTGGATGTTAGTGTACCACAATGTGGAATAGCGAGTACTGTTACCTCTCTAGATTGTGTGATGTATTACTATCACTGCCTACAACTATCAATGCAATTCCAATGCCCTCACTACTTGAGACTTTGATTGCACAATGCAGTCGAATGCGGGCACAATTGAATGTGTTTATTGAAGATATTGACCATATGCAGTGGATTGATTTCACACCTGAAGCAGAACATGGTATAGATCATATACATTACTTGGTCAAGAAATCGAACTAATCCCTGTAGTTTCAACTTTTTGGTATGTCTCGCACAGTCCATTCCATTCCGCCGCTGCCATCCGACTTATGCAGTGAATTCAGTGTAACCATGTGATTGATGCCTCATCATCGCATTCATCTAGTGGATGCAGTAATATCGGCAGTGCATTGTTTGTAGTCCCAGGAGAGAGCAGGATAAAGTAAGATGAATGGGATCTGGCTGGTGGAGGACTGACAGGTTGTGATGGATGAAGAGAGGGAATCGATAGAGACTAGAGAGGTGAATATTTTATATCCTGAACTACAGTAATGGACAGTGTGGTGCGAAATACATTTCTCACTTCCAGTGGACGGTTGGCAAGGGGAACCTGGCATGGGGCGGTATGGGGAGACAGGGAAATTGGAGACAGACTGAGTGACGGAGTGGTGTACAGAGATTAATGGATAAGTGTGGTGGTCTGGGCTATGGGGAGTATATATTTGAGAGACCCCAGGGCATATAGAGCTCATCTTATCATTTAATGAAAATACACACTCTATCATTCACCATTCTTGGTTCCCACACCAGTTTTCATAGATGTGCTCAAGTGGTGTGGATTCGCAAAGGTGGGTAGCATCACCTTGTCCAACCCACTTTCAACACATATTCGGCCAGAACCGCTCTTTCTCAGAAATTGGTTTTGGATGGCATTAGAAAATGGCAGGAATGTTGAGGACGGGCTCCCTGCCTTCTAACTCCCCCAGGGTAACCACAAGGCATGGCAAGTTTATGATCGTATCATGAACAATGGCTGATTTTACTTTGATGGGTTTCAGAGTGTCAGACTATAGGCCTGCCCACTTGGGAACACAGAGGGTAACAATGTTCAAATGAGAGTGGACCGATCCTACCATAATTCAAAAGAACCCTTAGTATCTACAATTACCATGCTGTCAGTACTGAAATCATGTACTGCACAGTGTGTTTACTGGTAGAAATTGGTAGCTGCAACAATCATACCACAAGAAAAATCATTTATCACAATCCAGAGAATAGCAATCAGCGGAACAAAACTGGTCACCCCCAGTACAACTGCAGATGAATGACACAATGTAGTTACTACAGAGCCATCAAGTGAACCTAATGATGAAGTACCAAGCACAATGGGAGGCAACCTGTGAGCACACCATATGATTGGACATGCCAATCCAATCAGGATGGGCAATGGACAGCTGATGCCCTGAGGTTAAGATTGAGGATATTGAAAGATCTCATTCCATAGTAAGTGAAATGGCAGGGTAAGACAGGCTAGTAATGAGATATGAGGCAATACGGAATACTTGTCCAAACCAATGGATGATAGGCACCAGATAATGCAATAACTTAACCAAATATCAAGTCGCGATACGGAGAGATTAAAACTCTAATCCCCAACTCATCTTACACTGCAACCGACAACCAACGGCAAGTGGTGATAAATATGATGGGGTGGATACTATTGGAACAACAAATTTTCAAAAGCAGTAGACAACAATATCTATACAATCAAGTCCAACCGACAAGTTGAAAAACTGCACCGATTCTATCTACTGAGACACTCACCCAGCAGTGTACAGAGTTTTCAACAGTCATCGAAGATGCAACTACAGATACCTTCCAAGAGTGTGTCAAGACTGTTGACAAGATTGCTACTAAAGCAAATATCAAAAGAACACTGAGAAATGCTGTTCAGTTCCAGATGACACAGATATCCTCCACCGCACACACAATTATTAAATGCAGGAACAAGGATGTGCAGGCATAGTTTGACTTCTAAGTTATAATCCTCTCAAAGATGCATCTATATTCAATATGAACAAATGACACACCATTGCAAAATATCCTGAATAATCAGTACAGGTTACATACTATAATGACTGCTGCAGCTCCCACTGATGACAAAATATCAATAGCAGTTGTATAAGCATGATTATTGTAACCATGGCCTACTCTGAAATTCAACGTGCTTATGTAGTAGTTGTCAAATTATAGCTTCAGTCTGCAAGTGGAGATATTTACAAAGTGGTAACTTTTGGATCTCTTCTTAGCTCTGTTTCCATCTCTTAGTGATTGAATCCCAGCCCTATATACACAGCATTGATATAGGATTTAAGTTGTATTTCTGTCGATGAGTGTTTACACTGTGCCAGAAATACCTCATTGTCACCCAAGGTGTAGCATTTACTATGATTCCAAATTCATAGGTTGGGTCCACTTCTGGCTCCAGAGGGATGTGAACTGTCGCCGCGTGTTTTCCAATACCAAAGACCCCGACTGTTGTGATTGGGCCAGTTTTACCACCAATAACTTGGCGTTTAAATCTCACAACTTTGGCATGGATTCAGTATGTGACTTGTGATCATATGATTAATATATGGTTTTGGAAGTTCTCCCTGCTGTTAGACCTCCCGCTTGCAGACTTGTGATCTGACCAATGATCGTTGTGTCGCAATTGAAATCCAGCGAATCTCATATACATTTCGGCAGTATTTCACACCGATCTAATGAATAATGGTATGATCGTGAATCTCAACACTGGAGGTAAAATGTCTGCTGCAATTTCGCAATCTACAAATTGAGTATATCTCGATAAGTTCAGGGCCCATAAACCTAATTGCAACCACAGTTCAGCCAAAGTTGTAGGAACTGTTAAACTGATCTGTAGTCAAGTTCGAACCAGGCTAAACGTATGTGGGTTTAGGTGCAGTCTGGGTGAGCTTCAACAACGAGTTTGCCGACTAAGGTTCCGACCGAGATTGAGACCGGGCCCGTGTACTCTTGTTCAATATCAATGTAGATCATAGCCGGGTCATCTGACACAGTAGCTCTCATTACCTGGGAGTACTGATCAGTTGTGTGACTTATCCATTCATTCAAGGGCATATCTGGAACAGTTAAATGATTCCTACATTCTCATTTGCTTACTGTATATCCATGATACAGACTAATCCACCCAAGAGATCTGCAGCTAAGAAGAGGAATGTTAGAATGTCTTGATTGCACATAATGCATCCAGGGCCAGCCAGCACCCGGTATATATTATTTACTCACCTCACTCCTTTGTTCTCTAAGGATGATCCTAGAATATAGCTATATATAATATCATGTAAGTCTACATTTTCAATTACATCTGTCCAACTACTATACTTATCACTGCCTAGCGAAATATAAGCATACATGCCATTACACAGATCATACCCCGAATCATGCGATGTATATTATTGGGCAGATTGGTTTGATGTATGTTGAGTGAAGCACAATATATAGTATGCAGCAAATATTATTATACGTCAATTATCCAAATTCAATTAATATAGAGGTTATTGTTACTTCATATTGCGACACAGCAAATATTGTATTGATTAGCTTGCTCTAAATACCTTCTGTAGAATGAATGTATCAGATATGATTATTTCAACAGTGTATATAAAGAAATTACTGTTTGCAATAGTTCTGAGTTACCAGGCTACGGCCCAAGTAGCAGCGGAAACCTTGGTCCTTGTTCGCAGCTCACACAGCCATGCTGCAAAACCACCTAACAATGAGCGGTTTCAAATCTGAACCGCGAATCGAACTGCGGCTTTGTCTCAGGACTTCACAGAGAGCAGAGCCTCACGTTGGCCAATTCAGCACTTTGACTCCATTCAAATATTTGAGTTATGATTGTTACCCAATATGATATATATGTAACTTATCCAGTAATAAATGCTTTTTCACCTCTTGTTCAGAAATTTGCGTTCAGATCAATATTCGTACAGTTACTGTACAAACTCCCAATTTTTCAGCATTAGTTCAATGCAACTTAACAAAGATTACTCTGATTGCACATCGGATACCATGAGGCGAATGTTTACCCCAAACTCCCTATTGTATATATCAATCTCTTTGTAATACAATCAGAACTCGAAAACAAAATTGGAGCCTCCTTTCTGTCATCACAAAAATTTGGCAGCGATCAAAAATATTGATTTAGGTAATGTTCGATGTTGCGATACGGTAAAACCCGTTCTGTCTGTACGAATTCAATTCCCTCATGGACACCGGCCCAAATCAGAAGTTTTGTATCCATTGCTAATACTGTATATAGAGAGTTACTGGAGCTTTGGAACAATATTTCCACTCCATCTAGATGTTATCATGTCAAAGGTATATACTGTCTATTTTGACAGGCAAGGCAACAAATATTTACAAAAGAGGTTATCAAGCTAAAATATACTAATTATACACACCATACTGTACCAGTGTAGAAAGGTTGAATAAGTGCAAGCAGGCTGAATAGTACTGCAGGCTGAACAAGGGTAGCAGAGAAAGTAAGGCTAAGTAAGCATTATATAAGGTGTGACACCAAAATTTGGAAAACTTTCAATTTCCATTCCAATTAATTTTACAACATTTGGTCTGGTTACCTGGTGTTCTATATATACAATGTGCATAACTAAATCAGTAAGCATCCAACTTCACTATAGACTGTGCTCCCCATAGGTATGCAATCACACTGCATTTATACAGCTTCCCATGTATTCAATTGTTGTGTGCAACCTACAGTCAGCTGTAGTGAATGCATAGTGATGTGGGTGAAAGGTTTTAAACCTATGTATGATTAGTGGACAGAGATAGACTTATATCTGTTATTCCATCCTGGAGTCTTCACTGTTATACAGATACTGTATATACTGTCCCTACAGATTCACTTTACAGCCCTCTGGCGCTTGAGTGCTTGCTTAGGAGTATGAGTGACATAAAGTTTGGGAGGTTGCTTAAGATGCTACATAGAAACATGGTTTGGACGAACATGCTTCGGAGATTGCTACTGTGACTGATTAATAATCTCCAAAATAGCCTGCTTGACAGCTACTCCATATCATATTGGAGAGCCCAGTTGAGTGCCTGGTTGAGAGCCTTCTTGATACTGTATTTGAGAGCTGCGAGGGAGGGTCATGATTGAAAGAGCTGTGCTACAGGTTTTGTATTGTATTTCACCAAAAGCTTTTGCGCTATGGCACACTCTGGGTTTGTGCAATCTTTTGCAAGTAGAAACTCTAACTTTGTGACAGATTTGACATTGAGGTTGACATAGCCAACCAACTTGACAAAGTAATTTCCATACCATCACTGCCACCATTGCCATCACTGTCACCACCACCATCACCATCACCAACACAATCCTAAACATCACCGTGGTGAGTAATGGCCCTGGACCAGATATGTACACGTACACTGAAGATCAATGCGAATCTCAATACAGATTCTACTGACAAAACTGAATTGGGGATATGTTCTCCCCAACATTCAATTGTCTGCCTATCCTGTAGCATGTAAGGCTGTAATTGTCAATATTTTAATGTTGAAGGACTGGGACATCTTGTCATGGTGGCCATGGTAAATATAACATTCAGCCTACAATATTAACCAATGTCATGCATTTTGCCAACATATATTATTTGCAGCTTGTTATATGCCACATGCCACACATTGCCACCTGTCTGCCTGCCACCAATCACAGTCTGGGATACACTACAAGTTATACTCCTTGTGGTTTCTCATATCAGCAACTCATCTTATCAAGTTATCAAGCATACAGAAACCAACACAGTAGGATATAGTCATGTGTGACTCCCTCTTGCGAGTGATCGTGAAAGGATAGATCTTAGCAAGCAGGAAGAATGCCATCGAGTGCAACTGGATGTGTACTTGAGCTTACAGATGGAAGTGTACTTGAGAGTGACTTGGATGAATATGTGGAATCATACTCAGATGTGATGTTGGGAGTGGCTTTAGAGATTTCTTGGAAGTGTAAAGTCGAGCAGGCTGGGAGCACTCTGTTCAGGGGGATGAGTAGCTTTCAGTCAAGCAGACTGCAAGTGCGCAACTGAGTGCAATAACACGAATACTTCGAAGCTGTCATGCAAAGAAGCAATGTTGTCAATTGGGTAGCTTGGTTCAAGTTTGTTGCATGGAGCATACTGCATTGTATGTTCAGTGTAATGTATGCAATCAAGTATTCAAAATCACTTGCATAATAAAGTAATTAGGTCACCATGTAGGTTTACAGGATCTACTACTACCACCTGTCGCACATCCCATGAATTACAATCCCATGAACAGCTTCTCAATGAGTTACATGTTACATAAAGTTAATTTTCCCTGTTTATTCAATCTCTCAACTTTCTGTGTCCAAACTAAAATTTCTGCAGAATTGATTGGTCTGTTGAACAAAATTGTTTGTTTGCAATGTTGTATTCAGCTACATCCAGAGTAGCACAACACATATCATGGGCAATGTAACTCAGAGTCAGAGAGGTGAAACAGAGAATTGTTATGCACATTTCAAGTATAGAATACTTTGTAGTCAGATCAAAACTTGTTGACTTTATTTTGTTTCAAATTGTTGATAAAATAGTTTGCCTAGTATAATGATATATGTACCACCAGTTGAGAAATGAGAAAGCTTCGTGGCGACTGCACCTCAATGACACCGAGGACTATATTTAAATACTTCCCATTGGTGGCTAAGCCACTGTTTGGTTGTGCCCCGACAGACCTCCAGCCCAAACAATGCAGAGCTGTCAGTCGTAGAAGCCCCTATGCGTCCCAATGGATGAGACACTAACATACTTCTACAATCGGAATCTGGTAGATCATCACTTGGCCAACTCCCGGTGATCCAAATCAGTGTGGGTTTCTATGGTTTCTGTATCTAGAGCAAGCCTAATTGCCATCTTGGAAGATGCCTTCCATAGGGTAACTCCAATCAATTCAAGTTCATTTCAGTCCATCTGGTTTGCTCTGATTACAAAGTGTTCTAAATATGGACTATGTATAACAGATCCTCTTTGACTTCCTAGTCTTTAATTTCCTATATCACAACAATTTATAGTGCAGCTGTAAAAAAATGCTACAAAATACTTTTGATTCACAATTTGTAACTCAATATAAGAGATATCATAAATCTAAAACCGGGCAGTAAAACAGTACATAGTTTAAAATTTGCATATACAATGCTTTGGAATCAAAGCCAATTACCCATTGGAATTAACTTGGCAGGGCATTGGGACTCGGAGTATAAGAGGTAGGTACAGGCCATAATCAGAGTCAGCAACAGAATCAGACTCATCACAAACAAAAACAATACTTGTTGTTACCTGAAATGAATAATCATCATTATACTAGGTAAGGTGGAAGATTTGCTACCTTCTCTGGAAAAACAGAATCAAAAACACAAGATTACACCAGTCCACCGTTGAATCAGTCCAGACCGGGTCTATCCATCAGTAGTGCAATCCTGTCCGAGATCTTTTTCGACCAGGGTTAGTCCAATCCTTACTGTTTCTGGACCTGGACTGGTTTGGACCTGTCCAGCAAAGTATCCAGGTTTAGAGTATTTTTTCACTGCATCAGTCTCTTAATGGGGCAAATATATCTCGATGGTACCAAATATAAAGACAGAACTGTTATAATTTCACCCAGAGTGGATATCCAATGGTGTGCAGTGATAAATGTTAGAATGAGCCATGTTTTCAGTGTTACTTAACTACGAAACAAACTCGAAATTGCCAGTGAATATGGACAGGTCCCGACCAAGCCCATCCATTCCAAGATTTCTAGTCTTGGTCTTGGTCCAGTCCGACCTAACTGTTGGAACTGACCATACCGAGCCCTACCCCAAACCGGGTCCATCCGGACTGGTGGAATCATTGTCTAATACCTCAAAACCCATGATATCCAGCCAGCTCTCAGCCAGTTCACATTACATCCAGTCAGCGGGGAACCAGCCCATTATGATTGCATCCAGCCAGCACAGAGCTAGCCCATCCAGATTGCTGTCCAGCCAGCTGAGAGCCAGCCTGTGTAGATCACATCTAGCTAGCCTAGGTTCATCACAGAGTGAGTGTGTCAGGGTTGTCTAGATCGTCTCCAGCCGGTCAAAAGTCTGCCCATCCACATCGTATTCCGTTGACCAAGGTCTGCCTGTGCAAATCATATGTAGTTGACCAAGAGTCAGCTCATCCAGGTTATCTCAAGCAGGCCAAGCACCAGCCTAACATAACCATGTCCGGCCAGCAGAGAGCCAGCCTTTCCAAATTATGTCCAGCCAGCCAAACCGTTCGAAATTGTAACCAGCAAGTAGAGAGCAACCCCGTCTTGAACGGCTCCAGACATTGGAGAGCCAGCCCGCCCAGATCGCATCCAACTACCAGAGGGCTGGGAGCCAGCCCGTCCAGATCGCCCCCAGCTAATGTTTCTCGATCGTTTCCAGCAAGTTGACAGCCAGCCCACCCAGATTGCATCTAGCCAGCTCGGATTGCTGACCAATAGCAGTTGTGCGAGCCACACCCAAGTAAAGCACCATGGTTCACTAATCATGACCGATAAAGACCATCTGCCAACCAATGAGCATTCTGTATTTTGCCACAGTAAGATGGTACATACCACCATCAACCAATGAGAATGCTTCGAGCAGACAAACCAAGTGTATAACTATTAGATGTCTACAAAAACCTAACTATATATGCCATAATGATGCGAGGCCTACGAGCATGCGGAGTAGTGAACGTTATCAGGTGCGTATTCACTGGTGAATGTGTGCATAATACACAAAAATCGCTTACAAGATTATTCTACCTAACTGCCAGTAAACTGATTAATTTTACACTGCCAATTGTACTGCACTGCATTGTGAGGCCCTACAAACTCCACTAAACTACCTAAAACCAACTATCTAACCCACTAGATTACCGCGTCCAACCACTATACCGCTTAGGTCTGGATAACACCGAAAATAATTTGACAGAACTGGATACTGAGGTTGGAGAGGTGCTCAAGTCACCGGGAAGGAGAAGGAGCGTATTGTCGAGGAAGAGGGCATCGATGAAGAAGACTCGGCTTCAAATGATGATACTGTTGAGAACAATCAAGAAAGAGAATGAAGGATGCCGATTGTCTATCGTACAGAGAGATAATAAGATAGACATAAATAAGGAATAAATCATACCTGGAGCGCAGCTCCACTCAGGCCAGAGGCTCGCGGGGAGATAGGCACCGCACCAAGCCCGAGTCTCACGGGGAAATAGTAACCCGTACGAAGCACCTACTCTAGTGCCCGCATTAGCTCCGATTGCCTTCGGACTAAATCCTTAGCCAACAGATATAGAGCATAGTATAATTATAGTTACACCGCGGCATTAAGGAATACTGCTAATCGTAGGGATCATGATGGTGATGTACAGAGTAATTATCTTTTTGGTTGACCGTAATTAGCACTTTTGTATGTACGCTCCGCGAAGCAACCAGTCCATTCGCGGAGGGTGAGACTCCGTGAATGGACTAAGGCAGAGTGACCGGTCAGTTCATGGAGTCCCACTCTCTGTGAATTGACTTATTACTGCGAGGAGCATACACACTCCGTAAGCTAACCAGTATACATATTTGCTAATTACGCTCAACCAAATATAACAATTATTCTATACACCTTTATCGCGACCCTTACGATGGGCTGTATCCCTCAACGTCGGGGCGTAACTACAAGTACATTGTGCTCCATGACATCATTTGAAACCGTCTCTTCTTTCTCGTTGCCCTCCTCCTCCTCCTCGTCGTCGTGTATTTGCTCGACAGCTTTTTTTGATTATGACTAGGCCCTGGTGGAGCAATTCTTGTTGTATTCCGTGCATGATTTAAAGTACCAGATGAAGGTGCCGAAGCCCCAGTATTTGTACACTGTACGCTACCGTCTCGGTCATGGCAATGAAGCGGCACTCAACCTCAGCTAGATATTGCCAACTGAGTGCGCATATATGCATACACAGCATTCACAGAGTTTGTACAATCCGCGGAACAACGTCCTCCGTGAACTGACTAGAACAGCCTACATTAACTAGATCAGGCCATCCGGCTTGATTAGGGAGGATCGACTTGTTTTATTATCAACAGAGATTTAGTAGCAGTTAATGTTAGGAACTGTTGAAATAGTGATGCTAGAGAAGCTTTATTATATTTTATCTAAGAGGGCCACAAGGCCAGTATATATATGAAAGTACAAGTACGGCTGAATGCCATCAGCTCGTACCAGAGTCAACAGTCATCTCCGGCCATACGAGACATCTCCGTTTCCGGCCATACAAGACATCTCCATCCCCGGCCATACAAGACATCTCCGTCTCCGACTGAGACCTGTATATGCAATACTCCCCCTCTTGCTATACACCGTAGAGCAAGAAACAAATGAAAAAGATGAAACAAAGTGATTCCCATAGCAGCCTCCTTAAAACCCAGAGAAAGTGAGCAGGGGAAGAGTACTGCCATAGCCTGAGGATGCCCATCCATAAAGAAACAAAGAAATCCGTGTGCCCGAAAGAAAAGTGAAACAACCTTAAATCCAACCTGAAATCCAACCTTAAATCGACCTCTATTACCATGGCGTCATTGCATTTGTGAATTTTTCGTGCTGATCATTTGTCAAGGGCTTGGTTGGGATCTCTGCCACATCCCCGTTCGTATGCACATAGGAGTAGGCCACGATCTTGTGGGTAGCACGATCTCAACTATTGTGATAGCAATCATTGAAAAGGTTAGTGCAAGCTTGTATCATTGCCGTTGTCAGGTAACTAAGTGCGCTCGGATTGATGCAATTGATTGGGAGCGGTGATGTGTCTTTGCCATGTATATTTCAGGGAAGCTGGGGACGCCAGTTCGCATCAATGGAGCACTCAGAGCAGGCAATGTATTTGGCTTCGAGAGTTGACAATGTGATGAGACCTTGCTTTCGTTACTACCATGACACCACTCGGTTGCTGAGAAGGAGGACCCTGTTGTACGGTGTCCGGTGTCCTGAATCTCTCTATTGACCTAAACTCACTGACTGTCTCGCTAAGTCTAATTGACACGTACACAAGAACTAAAGTGCATGCGGCTCCGCCGCGCTCAACCCTAAACCAACCCACGTGATGACCGCACTCAAATCCGTCCCCACAGACCCGACCACCTTGTGACTTGCGGTCGGCAGCATCATCGGCCCAATCCGAGTCCGTGTAGCCAGTGAGTTGATCAGTACTCTCAGTGCTGCAAAGACTGCTACAATACAGTCGAAACTTGACAGTGGATATGAGATACTGGAGACATTTGATTGCGGCTGTAATAGGGCTAATGAAAGGTTGCGGATTCAATCGGCAAAGAGCTGTCACTGCGAATGGAATATCGGGCCAATTGGCAAGTGCTGTGTATATCAATCAGCCGACAATTGCCTGGTAGCCTATGATATCTTTCAGTTGTTTTTCCCCACGATCCTCAGCCATACCTACCATCATAGTTGAATCCAGTCCAGTTGATACATCCTTAGCATTCAGCATATTGAATTGGTCGAGAATCGACTTGATGAAGGCGTTCAGGTGATGACTGATGTTAGTACCGAATTCCTCAAGGTTCATTTTGATTCGGAGGAAGTGGAGTGCCGGGGTGATATTTGTGGATTTGTATGTTTCAGCAGTCAGGCTTTAACATCAGACGCATGTTTGCAAACCTCTAGTAGGTACAGGATAAAGATGTCATCGATGTACGGAAACATCAGAATATCATTGCGGTAGTGTTTGATGGTAGTGTTGGCCAGGAACCGTCTGAATATGAGGCACAGCAAGGCGGTGTTAATATTGTTTTGCTACAGTCGTGGTCCTTGTTTGAGTCCAACAAGTGCTTTCTGTAGTCATACAATGATTGCAGGTGCGTTGAGCCCATTCGGGCAGCCTTCAAGAATGGTCATAAATATATCATTCTCATCGACCTCAGGATTGAGAAATGCGGTTGCAATATCCAAATAATTGATGTTCCAACCATTCATTCGAACCAAAGACATGAAATACTGAAAAGTGTTGAGTTTCCAATCACGGGCGTACTGTGCTCAGAAGTCAGTTTGTTTGTAAACTGTAATTACCACTGATACTTTGTATCGTGTTGTGGCATTCAGATTGTGTTTTGTCTTGGATACTTCTTCGGAGCCAATTTGCTGGACTTGCAATTGTGTTGCTTGACGGGAGTTGGTAGTCGTGCATTTGGTAATCAGCAGGATCAATCTAGACACTTTGTGGATGGGTCGTTTCCAGTGGTCTCGGTATGGGCTATCAATAGCCTCAGTGCATTTTAATGAATGGCTGTTGATTGGGGTTGATATGAGTGCCTTTGCCACGATGAGTAGTGCATTTGCACAGATTCTTACCTGACTTCTTGTGATAGACTTTGTGTAGTGTGTTGGTGGTTGGCATGACTAATCAGCAACAACCTTAGTTTCCGTCAGAAACATCCAGGTGATCTGGACGGCTCTGACAGCTCTGACGGAACCCTATAAAATCTTCCAGGGAATTGCACAGTGACTTTGACCCAAGGGACCGGTCGTGTTGCAAACTTACCTTCTGTACATTTGGTCCAGAATGTAGTTACGTATACGCAGAATCAAAACTACAGATGACTTACACTGTTCGCAGTGGCTGTGTTGTGATGAACCTGTCGAGACGATTGATTGATTGTGTCTAAGTCTATGATGACACGTAGCCAATATAGTGGCTGCCAGCCATAACAGACAGCCACATGATGACATACTCTACCAAGACTCCATCTAACACTCCTCCAGGGCGTTATGACATCCATCAAATACTAAGCCATTGAAAAACACACAGAAAACCAACAGAAGACAGAAGACAGAAGACAGAAGCCAAACCATGCCATGCTCCAAGCTCCACTTAAATGACCGCTGATGATATTGGAGGTGTCAATCATGGGCCTATTCCTAAACTTGGTAGTTGATTGTGCTATCGGCTTCAACTATCTTGACTTCCAGTCAACTGCTCCTCCCAAGGTGACACACAGTCCTCTTGTATCATGGTCGCAGCTGAAACTTGGTGGATTCCTGTAGGCCGCCTCTTGGTCCAATTCATGGGTTATGCGCTCAGTATCAAAATTAGAGACGGTTCTCGGTGGTGATGTTGAATTCCGCTCCACAAATGAAGTCAAAGTGTTGATTATCATTTCCCTTTTACCACAACTGCTCATAACCTGTTGTACGGTGGCGGATGCTCGACTGGTCGAGAGTGTTTGTGCGTATTCAACGGTGTGTCGAAATTGGCATAACATGTTGTGTGGTGGCGTGTTGAAATTGGAGACACATCGCTGCAGGAATGTTAACTTCTGCTCGACAAACGAAGTGAAAGTGTTGATGGTCATTTCTTTTTCCATGCGAGTGCTCCTAAGCTGGTGTACGGTAGAGGATGCTCGATATCGAAATTGGAGATGGTTCTCCATGGCAATGGTTTCTTCCGCTCGACAAAGGAAGTGGAAGTGTTGATTGTAGCCAGATATCCAGTTGCGGATGCTCGTGTAGTCGAGTATGTGTCAGTGTCAGTGTTGGTGTCGAAATTTGAGGTGCTGTTCCATCACTGCAACTCGAATTGAAGACGCTTCTTCTTTGGTCACTCTTCCGTCTCAGCTTGCCCTAGGAAATGTATTCTGGTAGATCGTGGATGCACATATGCAGCCTCCCGGTTGGAGGAGGGGTTGTCATCACAGAAGATTTTGGGTGAAGGTACACACTGTAAACCTAACAAAGCTTCCTCATCCTCATAGTAGAAGAGTCCACAGACTTCTTGAATTCAAGGCCCAATAGCCACCGCCAGTCTCTTAAGGCTGTCGCAAATCACATACCCAGTGCACTGTAGCGGACCAACTGCAGCGCTCCCCGGGGGTTTTCTGTGCGTTTTCCGACATCTCCTAAGTATTTGTGGTCCATTACCCACCCACTTCTTATTGACTATCCAAATACCATACTGTATGTCAATCAGCTTGGCTTTACCACCAGTTGACCTGTTCTCGAAATCGCTTCGAACACATCCTAATGATGCCAATGTGGACCGTCACTCATCCTAATAATACCAATGTTAACCCAAACTCCTCCAAGGGTGTTGATGTTGACCCAAACTCATCCGCGGGTGTTTATCGATGCTCCTTCAAGAGTGTTGGCAAGAGGTTAACCCAAACTCCTGCCAAACTGCTCTCCGTACTCGTCCCAAATTTGTTCTGTCAACGTGTTGTTTGGTTGCTGTAACCTCATATACCTGTAGAAGTCAACACCATGGCCATTGTGGGCATTGCGGCCATCGCGGCCTGCGCAGCCTTTGCGGCCATTGCAGCCCTTGCGCCCATAGCAGCCATCGCAGCCCTCTAAGCGGTTCAGTGTGACATTTCATCAGGACGAGGCATCTGAGTCCTTCGCATCGTGGAATCGTCGTCCTGAGTCCGTTGAGTGTCTTCATGCCGGATATGTTCGCAACACATCCAGGACCCAGCGGCATTGCTCGTCTGAAGGTTCCAGATATGACTGTTATTGCTTGATGGTTGTCGAAGATGTTATCCGGCTTCTGGACGGGCCCAGGCTCATAACTTGTTGTGACGAACCTGTCGAGATGATTGATTGATTGAGTGTATATCTAAAATGACACGTACCCTATATAGTGGCTGCCAGCCCTAACCCACAACCATGTGATGACGTACTCTACAAAGACTTGGTCTAATAGGCTGCAGTCATACCTGCCCCATGTATACAAACCCTGGTGATGTTTATATCTTTCTCCAGCCGGCTACCACATTTTACCTCTCTGTTATGGAAATATATCGGATGCCACTCTCCCCCCATATTTGTTTAGCGTTGAAATTTTTTCACTTACTACAATACAGTATTCGCCTCAGATACATCGCTTGCCGGTGCATTTGCTTCAACATTGTTAGATTTTACAGGTCTGCAATATACAGTCCAATGTTCATACTATTTAGTACTGTATCCTCAGTCCTCAACATTTGGCATTGATCCCTCATCGGATTGTGATGATTCTTCCCCATCATCTGCATCTCTATCATCACCATCCCCACTGTCATACACATCAACATCACTCCATCCCTGGTGACACCTCTCAGGGTCAGTTACAGCCTGACATTGCCGACTGCCGGTGGGGATGGCATCGCACTCATCGCTTTTGTCACGTTCATCTTCATCTTTCCCCCTGCCCCCTGGACTCCTGAAATCCAGTTCATCATCAGAGCAAATGTTTTCTATCGGGATCTTCAAGTCAGTGCTTCCAATTACTGGCACCTCAGAAGCCACTTCAGGGGTCAAATAGTAATGAAGATTTATATTGACAACACTCGCTGCATCCACTCTGATGAGCATGACATGCATTGTGTTCTCCGCTTCTTGGATCTCACTCTTGACTGTAGCAAGAGTGTTTGCTATAATCCCTCTGTTGGTAGTGCTCCAGTAGTGTATTCCAGGTATGCATCAAGAATCTATACGTGTCTGGAAAACCAGGCGACGTGGACCACTTGGCATTTGTTGAAGCGCAGCAGGAAGCATTCTAGTGGGGTCAATCTTGTAGTTGAAATAGTTCGACCGATCAGGTCTGTCTGCTTTCTGATTGTACTTAGAAGGTTTCGGATAAACATCTTCGTTCGTTTCCCACTCCATGAGAGCATGGCACAACTCTGTGGAGGTAAATCTGATCCGAAGTGTAAAGTCACGTACGCCGGCGCTTGAGTATGTAGGCTTACGTGGGGTTTTTCAGTGGATATGGTTGCAATCGTGGACTCGAGTGTTAATAGGTGTAGTTGTGTGATAAGATTATCGCTAGAGATCTAAGGCTCCTGGCGAGCTGTCTATATAGAACGGGGGGTACCCGGTCCTGGACACGTCACGTGCAGCCATGCCGTTACATTATCCCCCTCTTTAGGCGCCGATGTTGTGTGCTGCCAAAGCCAGTATAAGTGAAGAGAAGAAAGGGGAAACACAGAATGAAACAATCATTCTACGTACGGAATTGTGCGAACCCGTAAGTCCCACAACCGATCAGTACGGCGCAACGGCGACCTTTTGGTGCATCCGGCGCATGCAGAAACTCCACCTCCCATGGAGTGAGATGCGCGGGTGGTAAAACCCGTGCGGACTCCATGTATACCGGGCCGAGATCCAAAGAAGAGAAGGAGCGAAGAGAGAAACAAGAAAACATCCAAATGGGATCCCGTCTTCCACATCTTCATTTCCGAACTGAATCCATACTCCTGCAACCATCCATTCCCGTAGCCCGTATATCTCGGCCTAGGTCATTGTCGGAAATCATCAGGGTGGTAGAGCTTCCGCTCATGACTTGGCATGAATGGGAGCTTCCGTTGCCAGCATTGGTCATAGCCGTCAATTGTATATGTCACTCGTGTCTTATTTGTCGACGTCTAACACGTAAGCTTCTCTAAGATGGTTATACGTACCAAGTTCAAGCGTGCTAGCGCTGTCTGAGCTCTGTGCAGTGCTTTCGCCTGCTCTGAAGAGTATATCTTGAATCCAGTCATCGGTACTTGGCATTGACTCGCAAGTTCATCTTGGTTCGGTAATCATTGCGGTTCTGCTGTGGTGACCCTCCAGGCATCTTCATGGTGGTGCTCTCGACTTGCGGCTTCAGTAAAATCGTGGTCGACTTGGTTCACTTGTCGGAGTGAGTCTCGGTAGAGTGTCTTGATAGATTGCCTCTTGCTGGGCTTTTGAGTTATTGGTAGGATTTGATTGTGTAGAGGTGGTTATCTCCCCCTTTTGAAAACTCATTGCACCGTCGACGTCTTCTTCATCGTATCGATTGTCGAATGCCACCGTGGCTCGGTAGCAGTGTAATCCTCATTCGGGATTCTAATCATAATCTCTTCGTGATTCGACACATACGTTAGTACGGCTTGCGCGTTGTCTACAGACTTTCTGCTTCCGGCTTCGGTCGTCCTTCGTGTCAGACGTCCCAATGTCCTCAACCTCAAACTCGACTTCACTGCAATGGCTATGCTTCGTCCATCCACCTTCGGGTGTCCTGTTGACTCCGTTTCGCTTATTGACCTCCAGCCACTTCGCCGGAGCATACCTCGTGAGATCCGGTTGTCAACTGTGCTCCCGTTGGGCTTCTCGATTCATCTCTAGGTGTGCTGGCCATTGTGGTGAAACGGTGGAGTCGGCCTTGTGGATCCGCCCAATTGCGTGGATCCACGATATTTCGGAAAGATCATCGCCGTTCCCTGAGTCAAGTTTGATAATTGTTCCCTGGTGCGCTTGAAGCTGTTGGCCGTCTCTATTGGTGAATGCACTTTGTGGTGCTTCATTCCAGCACCTCTGGTATGTTGATAGTTCGTGGTAGGGGTTCTTGACTCCGGTATGGTTATTACCCTCTGGTTTGAAAGTCGTTGCTCCGCTGATGACTAATTTCATACGGCTTCTTACGTTGTTGATTTGGAAGCTGATTTTTGCAGAAACATTTGTATATGTCGGGTTCGCTGAGGCTCAGTCGGATTCTCATTCGGCATTGTTATTCCGTAGCTTTGAATTGCCAAGACGGATTCCGGTGGAGATAGGCCACCAGTACATCATGTATCTTCATCTCTGCCCTCAATTCCAACTTTCATATCATGAATTCAGTAGTCAGTGATCTCAAAAAGGATATAACTTCACATAACCTCGATATTGTCATATAACAAACATGACTGGTTTTCCCTCTCTCGTTATTCATCTCCGGTCATCTATCTCTGGTAATCATTTCTCAAGTCTCCGAACATTCATCTTGAGAAGTCTCCGGCATTGTTAAGTGCGCTTCACTGCTCTCAACAGTCTGTCAGAATTCGCTGCAGACATCAGACTCGCACTCGCTCATACGACTCAGTATCTGTTCCATCTGTGGTAGCCAAAGGAATCGAAAATGATGGAGGCAATGATGGGGAAAATCCAGGAGTCCTTGTCATTAGCGGTTCACTCCAGGGGAACCAACTCCCACCGTCCAGTCTCTCCCTTCGGGTCTCGGCGAGCCAGTAGCAGTCATTCAAGTATACCCAAGTTACATTCCTCTTCTGCCGCAACTACCGCCACTGCTCCTGCTCGCTCATCCAGCATACGAGGGTATCCACATTTCTCGTGAGTCCGCTCTACCGTAGCTCCCAGCAATCCAATTCAATCCTCTATTTATAGAGCGAAAGCCACGGCAACCTCTTCCCAAGCAAGCAGATCACTAATTATCGGGGCCAAAAGCATTACGCTGCTATCACCTCTCACTTCGGGTTGACCGAGTTGGGTATTCACAATATCCTGCAAGCCACTAGGGTTTGCAACGACAATGATCGCTTTCGCGATGAGTATATCTCCGGGTCCTCCCCTCATGAGGGTTGCTCAGTACCAGAAAGCATGGATATCATATCCCTCGCCTGTACATGGGTTTCTGTACGCTGACCTCGGTCTCCTTGAACGCTGCCACGCGCCATTGTTACTGTTCCGCAGCCACTGGAATTCTGGATGAGGGCTTTCGAGTCACGTGCATGCAGTTCATCTCTTATCCTGCATCATATACGATCTCTTGGTAGTTTCCAAAGCCCCAGTCGATCGTTGAAGGAGTGAATGTCTCAACCGTAAATGCACTTTGCCATGTGCAATGGTTCTCATTTGTAGGTTTTCGATCTTGGTTGGCACGTTTGACTCATGGATGGCACTGCATTCGAGTAATGTATATGTAGACGTACTTTTACAGTAGTCCACTTCGCATTGTGCAATGAGTCTCCGCCTTAGGTGTGATTCAATTGTAGAGTTCCTCGGAGGTAACTTCAATTGTAGAGTACTTCATATTCGAGCTACATTTCATTCAGTCATGGAAAGCATCTCCTCCGTTGACGTACTTGGATAGTGCAATTCTTCCGCTCCGTAAATGGGTTTCTTCTCCTTCTTAAGTGGGCTTCTTTCATCACTTTCAGAGATGCTCATTGCCGGTAGGCTGCTTCTCATTCGTTTTATGGGCTTAATTCGGCTACGTATAACTGTGCTTCACAGATTGTCTCGTGCGAGTGATTCCTCGGTGTGTTTCATTGTGTAAGGTAGCCGTGTTGACTCGAATATGGTCTCCAACAACGTGCATGGATTTTCCTGGTCAATCGACGCAATAATGGATAATGTGATCGTAATTGCATTTCCTCCACCAATCGGTGATTAATTGCAGCAGTCGGTAGGTAATCTTCTCCATTGATTGCATGCGATATATCTCCTTGGGGGGGGTTTTAGACTCGTTTCTCAGTACATGTAGGAATTGTCAAAACTGGCTTTAATGCATCTCGGTGGCCATTGGATCTTCAGAATCATCTCTATTGCCGTCAATGACTTGGTTGAAGGATGAACTTCTTAAGACTCATCGTGCATGTAACCGGCAGCTCTCTCGACTCGGGTCGAAGTGGATTTCCGATTGTTGACTTCACATTCTCCCTTGTCGAAATAGGGGTAAAACTCGTACATCCCATGAGCGAAACATATCCGTTGACTGAAGAGCGATAATAGTGTCAAGGCACGTACGCTTCCGCTCTGCTACGTGAGCTCTCATGGGGTAACTGAGTGGATATGGTTGCAAACGTGGACTCAAGTGATTATAGGTGTATTTGTGTGGTATGATTATCGCTAGAGATCTAAGGCTCGTGGCGAGCCGACTATATAAAATGGGGGTTACCCGGTTCTGGACACGTCACGTGCAGCCGTGCTGTTACACGAAGCAAGTGTATATGACTGTCCTGGTCTTCAAATGCAGAATTATCAAATCCAGCGGCATACTTACCACCGTTAATCGCCCAAGGATAAAATTTGATTTAGATATGATCTGCGATTGCTACCCCCAGAAAGAAACTAGGCCGCTGGCCATTCGTTAGCAGCTCTCGACTGTCTCCGCATTCGATTTGTACAGCATACACCACCTTCCACAGACTGTCCTACAGGAATAAGATACTTGTAATCTGCCAGATGGGAATCAATCAATTTGAAACACTCTTCGTCGGATTCAATAGGGTGGAGATCATAATCCTCTGCTTCGTTGACACGTGCTGATTGAATAAAAAGGGATTTAACATTATGGAGTTGTGCAGGAATCTGATACTGGTTTCAGCATGTAATATTCACTGTGGGCCGTCACTTCAGCATACCTCTTTCAACATCTCCTTTGTGCATGCCTAAATTGCTATGGATCAAATGCTGTTTTGCTGCATTGCGGTGTTCCAGTAATTATCTACTAACTCCCTGTGCAGAGCTTAAGTGAATGCTTTCGCAACACGTCGCGTTGCATCATAAAGAATCTCCAAGTTGCTTGCAATCATTCATGGCAGTCTGTTCCACATAAAAAGCTCCAGGAGTCTGCCGGTTGCAAATACATAACATGTTGTGTCTAAGTGACCAAATCAATGGGTGCTGCGACTGCCGGAGACTGCCGAACTTGTTGTAGACACCCCCTGCAGTTGCAATCGCCACTGCCTCCGCCACTGATTCTTGTCTGTCGCTCGCGTTCGCAGTTGAGTGGTTATTATCTCACTGGCTACTGGATTAGGGATGGTTATACCCAGCTTTTCAAGACTTCTGAGAGGATTGGGAGTGCTAGCAATGCTGGATGAGGGGCTGGATACAATGCAAGGCTGTGAGTCTGACTGAGAGGTTACTCCGGCTGCTGGTGGGATACAACCGCTTGTAACTAGCATGTTAGTTGGAGTATGTGTAGACCGTCGCTATGATGTGGACAGGGTGATTGTTAGCAATGGGTCCGGGTTTGGGCCGCAAAAACGGGTGGGTTCAGTTCCAGACCAGTCCAAAAACCCCACCCACAGACTCTTGGCAGCCCAAATCGTGACACGTACCGGTCAACCTGCGGGTTTTAACAGGTTAAGCTAAACCCGTCGGTTCCAATCTCTGGTTCTGCAGTTCGGGGTTCACATTTATTGTCGCACTCAGATCTGCTACTATGAATTGTAAATTATTCACATTGGTGTGTCACGGTTCATGTTCGATGTATTAGCCGGCTTAATGTTCAAAACAAGAATACTTCTGAGCCCAACCACATGCTGAAAACGAGCGTCAACAGAGAATCAACGATATTTGGTCTTGCATCTTCGGTATTATGAGTGGTACCTGATCACAATCATCCATAAACATGGATATGGCAGCCTTTATAGGCAGATATATATGGGATATTCTAGTCACATCCTCCAGGACAGTAACAACTTATTTCATTTACAGAGCTACCACTAAGTATTCTTGAGGCATTTAGAGTATAATAACAGTCAAAACGATGTATATAGACAATAACCGCCACATTGCGCTGTGATTAACCATGATTGAAGACCACCAATCGTTGACACTCAGTTGACGCTCATTTTGAAGATGGGGCAGGAAGTGTTTCACTTTCAGTTGTGCATATAAAGGCAGTGAATAAGAAGTTTATGACAATGTGCAACCAGTCGCCACACAGATTACCCATGATACATGACCAACAATTGTTGACACTCCATTGAGGCTCATTTTCATGATGGGGCATGGAGGGTATTGCAATCAGTTTTGCCTATAAAGGCAGCCAAAAATTCCTTTATGACTGACTACACCCTAGCGGAGGTGTCATTTCCCTGGACGCATGACCAAACATCGTTCACCCTCCGTTGACGCTCATTTTCATGATTGGGAAAGGAGGGTATTGCTATCTGTTTTGCCTACAAAGGCAGCCAAAATTACTTAATGACTGACTACAACCTATCAAAGGTGTGATTTCCCAGGACGCATGACCAAAAATCGTTGACACTCCGTTGCCACCCATTTTCATGATGCGGCAGGGAGGGCATTGCTATCAGTTTCGCCTGTAAAGGCGCTCAAAAATTGGGTTGTGACTGACTACAACCTATCGAAGGTGTGATTTCCCAGGACGCATGACCAATACTCGTTGACGCTCCCTTGACCCTCAGTTTCTTGATGGGGCAGGGAGGGTATTGCTATCTGTTTTGGTTATAAAGGCAGCCAAAAATTCCTTTCTGACTAACTACAACCTATCGGGGGTGTGATTTGCCAGGACGCATGACCAAAAATCATTCACCTTCCGCTGACGCTCATTTTGCCATGGCTGTATCCACAATATGCAATCCTTTAATTTGGCGCAGTCCATCATTCACATTGTTTTGGCTGCCTTTCTGGCGTTTTCATTTACTTTCTTCTTGATTACTACATTGTTCTTTAATAATACATAGATATATATAATAATAATCTCCAAAATCCTGTGTCTTATGGTCAATGCTCATCTTCAGTTGCAGGATCGATGAATCCGCTGCTTTTGTCTTCAAAATGAATGTTAGCCGCATTACCACACAATAGATAGTGTACTAACCATCATCGGTCAGCATATCTGGATCAAAATTGGTATCTTGCATGGTATCCACATCATCTTTGAAAAATTCCACTCCGGGAAGAGCTAAATGTTAATACTTATATCCGGCCGGCAAATTGACAATTTCAGCCGGTTGATCTACGGTAGTGTTAATGGTTGGGGCGGGTGGGGTTCCTGGCGGAGGTGGAGACGGCTCTGGAGTCCGCACTCTGCGTCGGGCGGGGGGAGGTCCCCTTGTTCCTTTGCGTCTCCAGCGTGACTGCAGATTCTTTGCGGTGCCATTTTGGCAAGAAAGGCAGCTGGACGTTTGGTTATGACGAAGCATTGCCAGGTGTCTTTGTATCGCAGCCTTCACCTTTTTATGCCGAGGAAACTCAACACTCCGCTTCTTCTCTTCTCAGACCTTGGCCCGTGGTTTCTTAATGAGATATTTCGTTTCCTCAATTGTGGCGCGCGAAAAGACTTCTTTGGCCATTTTGGCCATATTCAAAGCCAGGTTCATGTCGGACTGTTCCAGCTGTATCCGACCTCCTTGCGTTGCCATAGTTGCAGACATATTGAAAACCTACAAGATATTGGTTGATGCTTCTAACAGTGAAATTCGGCTGTTACCTTTGCCATATACATTTCTGTAGCCTCCTCTAAGGTGATTAAAGCCTGCTGAGTCCACTCACTGGGACACATATAAGGAAATTCATCAGTGACAATCCCAGAGCACACAACATCATGATGTTCGATTTCGCGGAGTGTGCGGGAAAGTGCCTTTGTCGACCATGCAGGTTTCCCTTATGGGCAGCGATAAATTCGTTACATAGCTCTGTACGGACACTGGTTATAAGATATACTGTTAATTGACCGCCGTTTGCCTCAATACGGATGTTCTCGCATCCCACTGCATGCTGCTTGTTGATTCTGCTGCTTCCAGTCTTGCGGACGATCTTTAAATGGGCATCCTGGGTCATATGTTTGGTGGCGAGATTGGCAGCATCACGGTGAACTAACTTGTGTCTGCGCTCTTGTTGTGTGCCATGAATATCCGCGTTTGATGTAGCGCCCACCAATCTGCCGGTATTTGATCCCCTCTCACTTGACGGAGCTGGTTGTGTGTCCATAATGTGCTAGTGTGGAATAGGAGAGAAAGATGATAACAAGAGGAAGTGGGAAGCCCTGAGGACTAAATAGTTAGCTTCATGTCAGAATGGATTAAGTAGCAGCTAACATGATCGTGATGCTCAAGATGAATTCTACTGAGTATGGCTCCAAGTTGCAGGGGTTTCCCACCGCCTCGCATTGTGCAATAAGTCAGTCTGATGTTGTCTCTTTGATAATTGGGATCAATTGCGGTGTACGACCGCCAAAATGACCCAATTGCTAGATATTAATGGGACGTAGTTCGAGCGAAAGAACGTCTTCTGATGTTGGTCTCAAATAGTCCCAGGGATATTACATGAAACTGACGCTAACAATCATGTAATGTTGTACTGTTAGCGTCACTATTCCTTATTTATTGACAGTCAAGAAAGCGATTTTGCTTTGTTCAAGATGAGTAAACGTACCAACCTTGACATAAAAGATACAGCTTACCTCCATATTGTCCATAACTTGCAACATCCAACATTTCGCCCAACAACGAAGTCCACGAAAGCTACAATGGACAATGCTCCAACAAAGAACATTTCGCCATATCTGGCAGGCAGATACGGTAAATCTACAAAGCGGTCACCCCAATGACGTTATCCAGCGAATGAAGACAAGAGCGGCTTGGAGGCTGAGAGAATCCTAGCCCTTGGGGCTTGCAAAGCTTGAGATTCAGAAAGAAGCTTGCGGCAGAGAAACAACGAGAAACGAACTTCTCAAGCAATGAAGAGAAATAGAAATGGATTGAGGATGATGTTGAGAAAGGAACCGCTGTGGCAAGGAAGTGTGTTGAAGATGCAGAGGCGGAGGTTCAACACGAACAGGATGATATGATGCATGCTGAATAGCGCGATTGACAGCCATCGAGGCTGAAAGAACTTTTCAGGTGATGCTAGTTGCTATCGGAGACAGTCTGAGTGATCTTCCAAGTTCCGACGATGGGGAGGATGGGGAAGATGAGGAGGATGAAGAGACTGAGCAGGGCAAGTTGAGCGAAGATGACGAACCCAGCTGGGTGATGGGCACAATCACCAAAACAGTCCATCAGCGCATGGAGAGGTTTCAGCAGAAGAAGATGAAGATCGACGAATTGACTTAACCAGGATGGGAGGATGCAGTCGACCACTTCCGTGAATGAGAAAAGAAGTACGGTACCACTGAATTGTGGGTTTCAGCCATCGTTGAGCCGCAAACAAATGAGGATGCTCCGGCACCTTCACCGATACAATTTGGAGAGCTGATGGAGAGTGTTGACATTGTCCCCGGAATATCCCAATGGCCGCAAGGGACTTCTCGACCAGGATGTAGTCATAATCGGCTATGTTCGGTAAAGCCGCATTCTAAATTGAGCATACCTTGTAGTGAGCCAGCTGAAGATCCCAATTCGTTAACGTTGCTGAAAGCGAAGCCAGTTGAACCAGTAAGCTTTTACACCTGCATATAGCCTCCAGCTAATTACCATATAGATATCAGTTTCCGATGAAGAGATCGTGACAGCTCCTGTGTCCGCGGACGAATAGAAATGCAAACTGTAATTTTTGACATCTGATAACGATGAAAAGCAAGTTGTTTACCAATTTTGCTATGTGTCAGCTTTTCCTTGATTTCAGTGACCAAATTGTGAGACATGATAATTCGCCTGTGCATGTGGAAGGGTCGAACACACCATGTGAAAGTTCTAGAATCCAAATTGGGCTGAAAGACGGCCATCACGTTCGGTTTTATTCTGCGAGTGACTGTCAAGTGATAAAGCAAAAGCAATTTTAGTGACGAAATGTGCTAACAAACTGTAAGGGAGCGATGTCCTACGTGTCATAGGAAGAGCTGTCAGTGAGCATGATGAATTGATCTGAACGACAACCATCATGCCGTATTCATCCATGTATCCAACTCAATAACTCTCCCCACAGACCTGGTGCACATGGTTGAGATATTTGAAATTGCTTGTGGTCCGCCATGGAAATCGTGTAGAGGAGCTGAATAAGGAATGGTAAGGAAGTCGAGCTATATTTGCCAAAAACTAGTGAAATAATCTACATGCCGTCAATTGCCGGCCGAAAGCGCAGCAATGTGATAGGGCAATGTCATTTCTCACTCAGATAGTGTAAATAGCAGTTGATCAAACATTGAGAGGTAACAAAACTCCTGGATGCAAAGGATAATACATACAAAGGCAATAATGGATGTCAAAACTGGGTTTTGATTCGTTGCATACAATTGTTGAGTGTACAAATGCTGTGTCGATGTGATTAATGTGAGCGTCAACGGAGCGTGAACAATGTTTCCCATTGCGTCATGAAACATGGAGTAGGCTGTGCGGTAACAGTAAGTCATAATCAAATTATCGGCCCCATTCTATGGGACAATGGTAATGGCAACATTTCTACTATGTCCTTAAAATGAGTATCAACAGAGCGTTAACAACTTTTGGACTTGCATCTTGGAAAATGCATGGGCTGTGCACCGACATTGCCCCATACTTGCGCTATTGGCCGCCTTTCTAGGCAAAAACTCTTGCAAAAGCATTGCTACTATGTCCTAAAAATGAGCGTCAACAGAGCGTCAACGACTTTTGGCCGTTGATTTTGGAAAATCCTAGGGCTGTGTGTCGACATGAAGCCGTAATGACATTATTGGCTGACTTTCTAGGCAAAAATGGTTGCGAATACATTGCTACTATGTCCTAGAAATGAGCGTCAATGGAGCCTCAACGACTTTTGGCCATGCATCACGGACAATCTGAGGGCAGTGCGGCGATATCAACACATAATCGAACTATCGCCCGTCTGTCTAGACCAAAATGCTTTCGACGACATCGTCACTATGCACTAAAAATAAGTGTCAATGGAGCCTCAACTATTTGAGACCTTCCACCTTGGAAAAACATCAGACTATGCAACTACAATGATCTATAATCGACTGCAGGCTGCCGTTCTAGGCAAATATGCTTCCGATGAGATCGTAATCATGCCCCAAAATGACCGTTAATGGAGTGTCAACGATTTGTGCCCTGGCATCTTGGATAATATAACCGGAATGGAACGCAGATAAACCACACTGAATCTAGCGGCAGCGTTTATTGGCAAAAATGCAAGAGTCGATATTGCGTCCGCCTCCTACCATTGAGTGCCCACAGTGTGTCAAGGCTCCGAACGCTACACACCAATAAACCGCAGTATGCTGTTTCTAAATTGAGGTTTACGCGGTCAGTCTTTGCAATATGTCCTTGTATTGAACATCACAACTATGCATGCAATGGCTGACTGGTCTGATTATTTTCCTCGTAGCTGTAGGGTCAATATTTAAGAACCCGCAATCTGCTGTAATGTATCATTATTCTCAGCAGTTTCCCGAGTCTGATTACCCAGCACTCTAATTTCTACAGCCATCTCGGATACAGAATCTTTGGACACACCATCACTAAAGGTTATGATGTCTTCCAAAAATGAACGTGTCTTTATTCGTGATTTGACCGACGTTACATTACAAATCGACTTCGATCGTTGGTGGGCTTCAATGAATGTAGGCTCGAAGCGGTCTCTTGCTTGGAATCATTCCAGAAATGTGCCTTCGTGGTGATTCTATTTACACTGTTGAATTGAGGAGACTGGCAGCCCTGGCATCATATGTATCATTTGTCATCGAGTTCTTTGCCATCCATCAGAAAATGGGACCAGCTCAATGGGGAAACACTTCCTGGCAAAAGCTCAGATCGCAAAGTTAAAGAAATTAACAGAGTCAGCCCGCACTGAATCGACTAGTTCGATGGTGGACGAAAAAACTTTGGCCATCCTGAAGAGGCAAGGAAGTTGGGGACTCACAAGAGTAAGTTTGCAGAGGAAAATCATATTTGAGATCCAGTTTAATCCATATTGACCGAAATGACAGACAAAACGTTCCAAACTGGCAGATTAGGACTTTGAAACTTCCGAACTTCACCAAGACACATGGAATCGCTACCTCATGTTAGAATTTGTTTCGGCACAGATTCCATGGAAAGCTATATCAAATCTTGAGCTACGACTATGATATAACACATTACACGATGACCTAGTTCTACCGTCGGCTACAATTGTTAGTAACATTTGCTGGAGGGTATATGCACTGACTGTGGATGTAATTAAGAAGCGATTGCCAATACAAAATAAAGTTAGTTTAGCTTTGGACGGATGGACATCAATGAACAAACTAGCCAGAATGTCAGCCATTGGTTACTATATAGATTGAAATTGGGCATTGCATGAAATTCAACTTGCTTTCGATGAGGTTGATCGCCTGTTCTGTTCCCATTTTGAAAGCTAATTCAGGATAATAGGTCAAGGGCCAACATACTGGAGCACGGCTAGCCGTACATTAGAAGGATGTGCTTGATCGTTTTGAGCATACCGACGGCTGTTTGCTTGGTATTGTAACCGCGGCACGTGACCAGGGGCCGGGTAACGGCCATTCTATACAGTCGGCTCGCCACGAGCCTTAGATCTCTAGCGATAATCTTACCTAGAAACATCTACATCTACTATCACTCGCATCCACGTTTGCAACCGTATTCCAATAAATACCATACGTATACCTACGAGGCCGAACGCAGGCAAACGTGCCCTTACACTATTATCGCTTTTTCAGTAAACGGATACGTTTCGCTCACGGGATTACAAGTTGACGAGTTTTACCCCTTTTCCGACGCGACACCATGGAGTCAACAATTCAGAATACTGCCCTCCAAACGAGATATCGAAGCATCATTACTGCGAAGCACGAAGTGTTGACCGTTCCATCATTCAATTGAGCCTGATGGCAGCGAAGTAGAGATCACAGACCAATTGGCGCACAAGGCGCGTCACCGGCAATGAAGACGATTATTATCTCGAGTGCAGGACACCACCTAGCCAACGACAAAAATCGCATACGATCGATCCAGATGAGTTCAAGACGACATCAATTACTTCCAATGGCTTCAATTGACCACCGGACACCTGAGAAGTCGCGACTGCACCGTTGAACGCGTCAATTCACGGCAGAAACCTAGAGAGCTCAGAGAGTAATTGGCACACAAGGCGCGTCACTGACATTGAAGACGAGGATCACGAGTACAAGCATTCCTACAAGTCAATTGAGCGCGATCACCAGCCCAAGCACCTACAATGGACGGAGTGACCTTACCCCTGAAGGAGGCCATATCGAGAATCAAGGCGAAGTCAGACGAATTCCGAGTCAGCACAGTTACGACTACAATCCTTCTAATTGAGCGAAGTGCACCTATCCCAGTTTGCTTGTACACCTACAGCTCTAGCAACCTCGAAGAAGCCCACTTGCAGAAGCATTCTACGGCCAACCTACGGCTACTCATACCTACGGAGGAGGATCTGGCACGAACGAAGTGCACTTACCGAGGAGACACCGTACGAATCAAGCTCTCTTACCGCCACGAACGTCTGCACGAGTGAAGTGCCCTTAAGAAGAAGACCCTCTACGATTGAATCACTCTTACTGCCACGAACATCTGCACAAGCGAAGTGCACTTATGGAGATGACACTCTACGATTGAAGGACATTGAGGATGAGAAGCTTTCCCTCGATTGAAGCGAACTTATAGCGGCGGTACATTGCGCAGCGTGAAGTGCATTTACGGTTACAGGCCGACACAATTCCGCAGACCGACTATGACGACTACGACGACTACAGTGACTGATTATCTCAGAGCACAAGCATTATTGACAATCGAAGCGGCAACGGACAAATGAAGCGCCAACGATCCTTCGACACTCAGCAGCAAAAAACGAAAGTTGGCAGCGCAGGCAGTAATGGCGACTCTGGACGAAAATGCTCAGTCAATATCTCTTCGGCAAACATAGTTCACGAAGTACAAATACCAGACAGAAGTGGCGAGATGCAATGCGTACGGGCTATTCTCGACTGCGGCGCAACCAGCATCTTTAAGACACCGAGGCTTTTCAAGCGACTCGGAATATCATCAGGCAGCATACATCACCACCCTTGCTATGACCGGAGGTGTGATGCAACATGCAAAGGACAGCCGGAAGACGCGGGTCACAGTCCAGTACTAGGACTATCTCGCACCGGTAGACAGATCAGACGTGCTAGTCGTGCCAATGCTGGCGTACGATCTAGTACGTGGCTTACCATGGTTTCCCAAACAAAATCCTGACATCGACTGGGCTTGATTAACTCCCTGTGATCACCGAGTGCGAGTGGAGCGGAGGAATGACACCGATGACTACGGCAGTGGCATCGAAGGGCTCAGAAGCTGAAAATGACCAGCTTCTGTGGCGTGGTCCGGGTATACAGACACTCGGAGCAACCGCATTCGACGATCTTCTAACTAGCATTGACGTCGTCGTAGCATTTACCCTACAGACTGGGGAATGCATAGGGCTGCTGGGAGTGACTTTGGAAGACATCACCTTGGATTCACCAGGTGATACCAACCCAAGCGCTGGACATGACGAGCAGAGAGCAGCGGCGGTAGTTGCGGCAGAAGAGCCCCTCCGAGGAGACGCTTGAATGACTGCTGCTGGCTCGCCGAGACCCGAAGGGAGTGACTGGACGGCGGGGCTTGGCTCCTGTGTGGGCGAACCGTTAATGACAAGGCCTCCTGGATATTCCCTTCCACCACTTCCATCCTTTGTCTTGATTCCTTTGGCTAACATAGATGGAGCAGTTCGGAGATATTCCCGACAGACGAATGACAATTGAGAGCGAAGAGCGCACTTTGGAACGTCGAAGACTTATGAAGCAATTGGATGCCCGGGCATGAGATAATGTGCCAGATACGAGAGACGACGGTCCTGCAGTAGCTATCATTGAGACTATGAGAATTGGACTTACCAGCGCCGATGTGCCCATCCCGGAGATGCTCGGAGATGGATGACAATCAATCTTTGACTATGGCGACATACACGAAGTTATGTGGAAATCTACCCTATTTAATATACTTACTTCCGATGACAATCTACGAGACTAGCAATTGAATGCCGAGACGCAGATATATGTACCGGCTGCCTTGCCGTACCGAGTACAATCCCGACTACTATTCAAGAGACCAAATCAAGTGCCGTACGGCAGAGATTACAATGCAGATTACAATGCCGATTACAATGCCATATCTGTTTCGAAGTTACATTACCGAGAATACTATCCCGAATAAGATCCCGACTCAGACTCGGCGATCCCGAACTACAACTATGATGACAATTGACCACTGCAAATCGACTTCCGAATCAAGCCCTTCCAATCGATGTTCCCTACGAAGCCATCTGAGATTAGTCGCCGGCGGAGCAACGACTTTTAAAAGAAGGGGATGATCGTACAGGAATCGCAACCCCTACCGCAAACAATTACCGTCCCGGAAGTGCAGGAACGAAGCACCGTAAGAGACACATTCACCAATTGAGAAGGCTAGCGGCCGCAAGAGCACCTAGACATGAATCGACAAGTGGACTCAGAGAACAATGATAAGTCAACCGAGTCAAGTGATGTGATGTCAAGTGATGGCAAACACACCTACAGATGGATCGACAAGCACACCCGGAGGAGAGCCAGCGAGCGCACCCCACGATCTAAGACGATAAGTTCACCTAGTATACGACGGACGTCCAGTAGACCTATAAATGCACCAGAAAGATGACCAGTCAAACGAGTCTGATCCATGCCGAACGAGGGCAAATACGAATACCGAAGCAGTTCCGAACGAGATACCGAACGACTGTGATATGGCTACCGAATTGGTCCTGAAGGAGATCGAAAATGACCACCGAGCGTACCGAATAGTCTACCGAATAGTCTACCGAATGGCATCACAAGAGACAGTCGAGACAACTACCAAGAGATGATGACCGAGATCTCACAGCGACAGATATCACTGCCGAAGGACTTCACATGGAGATCGAATGAGAGGATTACCGGGAGCGCTACCGTACCAAGCCACTGACCGAGACGCTTACCGAATGGCTTACCGAAGGATCAAAAACTATCGCCGAACGGCATATCGAACTGAATGCCAAACCACAATTCCAGAGGCCTACCAAATGACTACCGAGAAGCAAACGGATATTCTACCGAAGCTGCCTACCGAGATGGCCCCAGAGAAGTCGACCGAGAACGCACTGAAGCTATCATACGAATGACTTTCAGGGAGAAGCGGGCCACCGAGACACTACCAAATGCCGAATCAAGAGTTGCCGAAATCTGCATATGCAATGTACAAAGCGGCTTTCCGAGAACAGAGGCGCGCTTCTATCACGGTGAGTATGACCACCTACTGTGAAGCTTACGTGTTAGATATGGATCAACGACATACCGCCCACGCCTGATGCAATTGGTGTATTCTACAACCCTCAAATGGTCACCAGCGAGTCAAATATGAGAACCGACGGCTATGACAAGGCCAAGAGCGAAAGCTCATATCATTGCCCGAAGTCAAGACAAGGCGCCGTTGCAATTGACGTCGAGATCGAGCGCACTGTGACGCCTCATACGACAGTAAGTCAACAGGCAGAACAAGTCACGACGAGGCATAACCGTTGCAATGACGTCGAGATTGAGCGCATTGGGACCACAATAAGTCAACAGGCAGAGCAAGTCAGGATAGTCACTGGACAGCGGACGACGCAGAAGGACGACCGAAGCCGAAGGAAGATAGTCTGAACCGAATCACGTGTCGAATCAGAGAGATCACAATTACAATCCCGAATCACCAATGCATCCCAATATCACCTCGGAGATCGAAGTTACACTGCTACCGAGCCACGATGGCAATCGACAATCAATATGATGGAGAAGTCGTCGACGGAGCAACGAAATTTCAAAAGAGGGAGATAGCCGTGTCTACACGATCAAGGCTTACCGACAAGTCAAAAGCCCACCTGCAGGCAGCCTGCCGAGACACGCACCGACAAGTCTAACAAGAAGTCCTACCGACAAGTCAAGAGTACGCCGAGAGGCAAGTCTACTATGTCGACTAAGATTCTACCGAAGCCGCCTATCGAGAGCAACCATGAAGTCGACCAGATGGTCACCGAAGCGGACTTCGAAAGACGATTACCGAGTCAATGCCACTTACCGATGACTACCGGCTGCAAGATATATTCTCCAGAGCATGCCGAAGCACTGCACAGAGCTCAGACAGCGCTAGCGCGCTTGAACTTGGTAAGTATAACCATCTTTAGAGAAGCTCACTTGCTAGATGTCAACGAATGAGACGAGACTACATGATTGACGGATACAATTGATGATTACCGACGGCTACGACTGATGCCGGCAGCGGATGCTCCCATCGATGCCAAGTCATGAGCGGAAGCTCTACCACCCTGACGAATTCCGACAATGACCTACACCGAGATACACGAGCTACGAGTGCGGTACAGGATGGCAGGTCGGATGCTGTAGGAATTCGGGAGTGAGATAAGGAAGAATTGAGGTCCGAATCTCGGGAGCGGAGGAAAGTTATCAATTGGGCGTTTCTTTCTTCTGTTTCTTCTCTTCTCTTCTCTTCTTCACACTTTATTACTTCTTTGGATCTCGGCCCGGTATAAATGGCGTCGGCACGGGTTTTACCACCTCCGGATCTCAGTCAATGGGAGGTGGAGTTTCCCCGTGCGCCGGATCCACCAAAAGGCTACCGTACGGTGCCAATCGGTAGCGGTACTTTTGAGTTAGTACGAGTACGTACGCGGCATGATTGTTTAATGCTTTCCTTCCCTTTCTACTTCTCTTGTACGGCTTATGCAGCCCAGGAGGTCTGCGCCTAAAGAGGGGGATACTGTAACGGCGGCACGTGACCGGCGGCCGGGTAACGGCCATTCTATACAGTCGGCTCGCCACGAGCCTTAGATCTCTAGCGATAATCTTACCTAGACACATCTACATCTACTATCACTCGCATCCACGTTTGCAACCGTATTTCAATAAATACCATACGTATACCTACGAGGCCGAATGCAGGCATACGTGCTCTTACAGGTATTATGACTGATCATGCTTTCTCAAACTGCTCGATGACATGTGAGCTGCAATCAACATTGGAGGCCTCTGGAATTGTGTGGCCTGCATTGAGGATCCATATACTGTGCAGGGTGCACATCATACAGCTGGCTTTAGGTGCATTCATGAGCAGTGTCGGTGTAAAAGGCTGTACCAAGTTTTGGGAAGCCCATGAGCGCGTTTAGCAATTTGGAGAGAATGAAAACATAGACATTGGAAAGAGTCAAAGACTTCGAAAAGAGGGTAATGCTAGAATCAACAAGGTGTCGGCCATGAGACCAGGTGTAGCAAAGATAATTGAGTACGTACGTATTTCATGATATTTTGAAAATCCTGAAGCTTACCTTCATGTAGCATAGAATGCTTGCGGTATTAATGACGTTAACACCTTGTCGCTGAAACGAGTTTATTGACTGTTAAAAAGCCAAAGTACGCATTCCAGTACTTCCGATTATGGATGTGAAGACACATTGTAACTACTCTGGAGTTGCTCGAGTGCGCCTACCACTTACGGAATTTGACTCGCAAGTGGCTTCAGAACCCAAAATAACCCAAATACCAGGCACTATTCACAACTCAGGATGAATGGACGATTGTCAAGTATATCATGGAAGTATTGAGGGCATTTCAATATTGGACCCTTTGGATGTTGAAGAGATATACAGTCACATTGCATCATGTTATCACAGTGTTCAATGACAAGTTCGATCACATGGATTGCGTGATGTGAGCTTTGGCCAAGAAGAAGCCTCAATAGAATGAAGACTAGGTCATCGCTGTGGAGTTACCTTGACAGAAGCTTTCCAAATACTACGCTGAAGTGACTCCAACGACGGACATGCTTCTAATTTCCGCGCATATCCTCAATCCTTTCAGGACGTTGCAATAGTGTAGAAAGCGGGACAAGCGAATGGATATCAATCTGAGGATGAGACATCCTACACTACCCAATAGCAAGAGGCCATTCTGAAGTATGTGGAGAATGAATACTGCACCAAACATCCACTTATACCAGTCAATAAACTCGAAGCGGTACTGAGCAGCAATCTCGTCCCCTCTGCAATGGCTTCAAGGTCTGATCAATCATCCTTTGATCCATATGATTTGCCCAGCGATGATGAGGAATACATAACGCCTAACAATCTGGCTGAGACGACACCCTGACGAAGTGATCGGGTAGCCCGCTTATTGACCGCCGGCAGGCTCTTTTTGAATTCGCCTCCTGAAGCAACAACGAACTGGGGTCAAATTAATCCAAATCTGAATGATTACCTCTCTGAGCCAATGGAGATTAGTATTCCATTCTGCATACCGGACATAACCGACTGGTGGCGACAACAGGAGGAAACGCACTCAAAGTTCAGCGATCTCTCCAATATGGCGCGTGACATATTCTCGATCATACCACATGGTGTCGGAGTCGAGGCGAGCTTTTCCCTTGGCCAACATGTCACTGGATGGAGTCAGTCAAAAACCACAGGCGAGACCCTTCGCGAAAAAGTCGTTGTAAGGCTGTTTGCTCAAGCCAATAACGGGATTTTGGCAGGTACTGACTCCGAATTGCAACCACGAATACAGGAAACGACTCAGAAATGAAGAAAGAGGCGGAGGAAAGGAAATTGCACAGAATGGCAAAGGTTCACGACTTTGTGGAGACATGGCAGGGCAGCCAAAACCTACGTGTTACACAGAAGGATTCATACACTCAAAACAAGCAGATGACCGCCGTAGGATACATTTCAGACACGGAAGAGATCATCAAGGCATCCTATTCACTCTTCCAACATGATGGTGTGGCTGCATTTAAATTGTCAGAAAGATCACCTTTGCCACCAGCTTTGTCTGCAAAGGACCTCCCTGGAGGATGAACTCAAAAATTGAATGTCCGCCATATTCGGAGAATCAACCGTCATCCAGTCCAAAGTGCCAAGGATAGTGCACCAGAAAGCATTTCGGACACTGAAGATTGGCGAAACTGGCATGGTGACCTGGATAATCCAACTGCCAGCGAAGAGGATTGCGCTGCGGACGATGACTATGATATACAGCACAACAATTGCATCAACCATCCGGATTGCCAAGAGCAGCTGGATGTGAGCGCCTCGCCATGCTGTTGCATTCAAATTGTCAGAAAGATCACCTTTGCCACCAGCTTTGTCCTGCAAAGGACCGGCCTGGAGGAAGAACTCAAAGCTTAAATTTCCACCAAATCGGGAAAAGCAACCATCATCCAGTCGAATGCGCCGAGGATAGCGTACCAGAATGCATTTCGGACACATATACTTGGCTTAACTGGAATGGCTCGTTAGATAATCCAAATGACAGCAAAGATGATTGCACAGCCGACGATGAATCCGATATAGGGCTCACCAATAGCACCGAGGACTCAGAATGTCCAGAGCAGCAGGATGTGAGCGCTGCTCGAAATGTACCTGGATTGGTTCAGCCGACACGGAAGTCAAAGAGACAGGCCAAAAATGTGTTAGTAACGATCGATGCTGTTGAAACGCAGAGAAATCAAGGACGGAAGACAATGTTGGACAGAATGTATCAATGGTTCGCCAGCTTTATGTTACTTGACTGAGATTTTCAGTTAGAGATGTATTACGGGCGAATGGTAAGAAGTAGCTTATGAATATCGGATCATAAATAGATGTATAGCAGGCGCAATGAATCTTTTGACTTGCTACATCATTTTTAGTCGTGTCAGAGTGAACAGTGCAAGATAATTACACTGCTCAGCTTTGCCACAGGGCCCAGTCTCAATCAAGCAAAAAGCGAGCCGGTACAGTCAAATCAGGATGAAAACAATTATAGACCGCAGCAGATGTTGAATGGACAATATATTAAAATGAGGGTCAACCGAGCGTCAACAATTTATGGTCTTGTACATATGGTAATTCACTCGTGACTTGGTAGTTGTTATGTATAACGGACGTATTGGCAGCGTTCATTGGCAAAAGAGATAGCTGCACGGTCACCACCCCATTCTTAGCATGAGTGTCTATGGAGCGTGAACACTTTGTGGTCTTGCAAGTACGGTAATTCACCAGTGAGTTGGTCGTTGTCATGCATAATGGACGTATTGGCAGCTTTTATTGGTAAAAGAGATGGCAACACAGTCACCGCCCTATTCTTAGCATGAGCGTCAACGGAGCGTCAACAATTTTTACCTTTGTATCATGAGTACATTATGTTCCAATTGGTTGCAGACATCCATTTATGCGATATTTGCAGCCTTTACAGGCAAAAACAACAGCGAAATGCACCCTGCAGCATCCTGAAAATGAGCGTCAACAGAGAGTCAACAGTTTCAGGACTTGCATATTTCGCAATCAAGGCATCGCGCGTATCTTCGCGTGCATAACTGTATTTTTGATCACCTTGCTATGCAAAAATACCATGTATCAAAGGTGAAACACAGATACCAAAGTAATCGATATTGCAAACTGCTCAACAAGCAAAAGCTCATTAATGGTTTCTGAAAACGCGATTTTGATAAGATACTATTAACACACTGGAAATACATGAGCCTGATATGAATCTATAGATTGACCCGCTGGGTGACCCGCCGACAACCCGCCCAAATCAGAAGGCTTCGCCGTTTAGAATGGAACTGTACCTGAAGTGGGCAGTTCGGATTGATTGATAATCCAGACCGTCAATTTGGCAACAGTTAAGTTTGGGCCCGGACCCGGCCCCGAAGTGATGGTCCAGAACCGTTACTCACACTAGACAGGGTGGAAGCCATGTGTTCAGTGATAGCTGCAACCAGAGAATTATTCAGCGAATATGAAGGGATGGAGTTCTGACTTCAGATTGTAGCGGCTTACAAACTGCCATATTGTCAAGAATTCCTCTTGCCAGCCAGTATGGAAACCCGACTCTTAGCAGGGTGATGTTGAGACTTCCCCCAAAGCGTACACTGTTGTTGATTCTAACGAGTCCTAAAGCTTCAAATATTTCAGACGACCAGAGTCGTATCAGGGTGAATGCTGTTGGAATGCATAGTCCAATGTTGATGTTCGTAGATAAGTATGTAGCAATCGTTCCCTTTGCATCCACATGCAAAAGCAGTCAAGGTAGACTGCGAATTGAGCGACCATGTGGTGATTCAACAACAATGTAAGGTGCAGAGAAGATCGCGTTACACACTAAACAGTGACAGTCCTGAGGGACGAGATCCATCGAAAAGCGTTTCATTATACGGTTAACCCCCATCAGATTTAACTGCGGTTGAACTCAGCATTGATATTCACTGGTACAGCCAGTTCTGAAGGTATATTTGCACCACTTGAAGGGTGTTGATGCGTTTTTTGGCATAATTTTCACAATATTGCACTTATTCTTGAATCAGTACATCTGACCCTCAATTGTGTATATCTTTAGCTTCCCAGTGGAAATTCTCCTTTCGCACAGATTAATGTATTGCAAAGCAAACAATGGCATATTCTTTATCCTATGACAGCAGTTGTATGTACTTTTTCCACCCCACAGCGTGCTGGTAGCCGTGTTGCATAGTTGCTCAGTTGGGAGAACCTGAGGACTAGTACTCTATTCGCTCTAAGATGCACCAGGTCTTGGTGGTTAATGTGGTATGTGTTACACCAGCAAGGCCCGGTGTTGTAATCATGCCCCAACCTGAGTACTGAATTTCGTTGCAAGGCCTCTTATTCATGAGGTGTCTGGTAGTTGGGCAATATTTTAGCTAGGCCATTTTGTATTCATTAGCAAACAAAACACATCATATGAATTAAAATTGACATATCTCACCAGTTGAACCAAGAAATCACAGGAACTCAAGTATACCTATCACTTCTTCCCGCCTATGCCTCCATTCTCATTTTATCCTGGCACATACTCATCCCCACCATTCTGAACTATCTCGACATCACATAAATTGCACAAGACCACCCCTCTCATTGCAACACACACCTGATATTCTATACAACTTTGTTCATTCCCTCTGCGCTTTCTTCGGCTACTTGAAACTGTATCATAATGCTAACGCCTCTGATGTAGATTCATTTTCAACTCACAGCAATGGCACCACAGGGGACCTCCCAAGGACAGGGAATGGCAACTGCTAGCGCAACCATGCTGACATTGGTTATAAATCGCGGCCGGATAGTAGATCGAGACCATATCCTGGGATTCATCTCAGAACACATACGTGGACTCATATGGATATACAAAGTGTGCAGCCTCAATAATGCGATGGTATGGGACAACTTTTATAAATTACTCTTTTTTAATCCAGTCACAAATTGCAACTTTTCACAATGCCCGTGGATGATGCTGCAATGCAGCAGGAGGTGGTGGCCATATCATGAGTAGTGTACAGCCTGCCGCTGATATGTAACGGGAATGTTTTACAATACCTGTGACCAAATTAACAATTGGAGATGGGGCAATGCCCGTACCTTCGGAGATCACATCGATCACTCAAAACCGCATATAACCACTTCGGGGAAGGTTAAACCCACTGCCAAACGATTCTATCCATATGGTAAAGATGGTATCTGGGCAATGACTTAGGGTGGTTATTCGAGATCAAGTATTAATACTTATGGACAGCCCTAGATACTTATTGGCTAATAATTCTTTCCTTTAGAGGCAGGCTCAGTTCCTTTTACAAGGCGTATCCACCCGAAACATTCGATAGTATTATGGCCTGACTTCTGATCGCTTGGCCAAGCGCAACATTGAGACCCGGTCGTTGGTTTCCTGCGTTTAAGCTCTGATGCGTTGATCCCTTCTTTCTGGGTTTTATTGTTCTTAACACCCAGCTTATTTCCCTTCAAATGCTTTGCTGCTAAGTTCTGCTTTCGTTGCGTGCGAGACTTCCTAGAAATGCCCTTTCATTTGGCTTCTGATTCCAACAGGATATCCTTGCGACACTTAAGGATAGTATACAGTCGATCCTGCACAGATAGTTCCCACCTACGATCCGTCTGTATTTCAGTCCGAGAATCCTGAATCTGAAGTTACCATTCAGAGAGAGTACTATCCATACAATGTTTTCTAATTCTTGTATTCCTAACCTCGACTCGTGCTCGGCGATTCCAATATATATGATCACCTCTTGCACCCGTCCGACAATCGATGATATACACCAAACAGTTTGGGCCAAACAAATTTAATGAATATTCCTGGCGTAGGATTTGAGTTTGTCAAGAGCATAAACAATGACATTGTTGTCGTTTCCGATGGTAAGAGTCATTCGCAGGATAATTCTTATCACAGGTGTGGGGCTGCCACTACAGAAAGGTAATAGATTGTGTGTATAATAATAATAGATATAGGTATCAGTAAAACGCAATAATAATGGAGATCATTCTTTGATGCTAGGTATCCCTGACTGTTCCGCTGATAAGTGTCTACTTTTCATTTCTGGAACAATGTAACATCTTTAAAGATACTTCATTGGGATGTTACCCATGCGTACCCATATTTCATTTCCAGAATATTGAAAGCAACATGCTTCTGTATCTTACATTCTAAATGAATGCGCCTAGGAGAAGATTCCACCAATCCCTGAGGTTATTGTGTTCATGCTGGTGAGGAATTAAAGCGTTGCGCTCCTGATAAGAATCAGGCCACACCTGCACTGCATCATATATCCAATCATTACTTCAAGTTGGACAGCTTGGGTTCTTATGGTTGGGGAATTGGAACATGTATCCGAACTTGGTCTGATTGCACTTTCCGCTAATTCATACTACAGTATGGTTGTACCACCTATTTTTAATTGGTGACCAACCGATACTATGCCAATGTTGATTGCATGACAGCTATGTGTGATCTGTGGATCATGATACTCTTGCAGTGGCGATTCCTTCAAAAATCAAGGTGCGGGGATACTCCCGACCCCATATTAACAGCAAATGTCATAATCTCCCAGTCAGATGCTGTACAAGCCAAGACTATTCTCTTTGTCCATGGAGTATCCAGTGATTCGACCTCACATAAGAGGCGAGGCTTACAATTCCACTTAATAGCTCAGGGTAACAACTGCCGTGTCTGTATGATTGGACATAATCCCGCTAGTATCTGGTATGTGAATCTTGCTGGAAACACCATGCTCAGCAGGATTCTAACCCATTCGATTTGGCAATATTGTTGCATCATCCAATCAGCCACGGGATTGAATACTTCAATGACTCAACTAAGTCTAAACTTATCTAATCGATACGTGACCTACTCATCCCCTGCTACAGATCATAGTAACTACTCTTCAGATGCATTGATAGGCGTTATGCAAATCACTATCTGAAGCGATATCTATCCATAGCTATCATCAAGGTTGCATAGACACTGTTGAGGGGAAACCCCTTACACAAAGATTGAGCTGCCAAGCTGCTGGCAGTACAAGCCAGATAACCTCCTGGCAGTTAGATGCCTGAATTGGGATGAGAAAATCGACAAGCATAATGAAAATGTGAACTGTGCGGGTCCAGAAGGGCCGAGCGGTACAAATTGGTATCCTGCAGATTGAAATTTCAATGAAAATGGTGAGGGTGAGGATGATACGCAGGACAGTGAGGTAGCGACCAGGCAAGGAAAGGGAAGACTCGATGGGACAGGGAATGGGATGGAGAGAGACAATGAAAAGGGAAATGGGAAGGAAAACGGTAAAGCGAAAGTTATTGTTACAAATACCCCAAGGAGACAGGGTATCTCTCGTGCCCGTGGTTTGCAGTTGCACAAGACACTGTATGAAGTAGACTCGGACACACAGGGCTGTCCAGAGCGGGAATATTACAAGCCGGAAGAATCACCCACAATGTCAATTTCCTGAGATGATGATTGTGACTCTACTGTGGAGTCACAAGGTGAGTAGCACTCAAATCATGATTCTGATGTTGATATGTGAATCGTGGATGCTGTGAATGCACCACACAGCATTGAGTTAGCCGGCGATGTGGATATCGAATGGGCTGGTGACAATCAAGAGTGAGAAGATACTGAGGAGAAAAATGAAACGGAGAATGATGTCTATGGCAAGGAGGATGACAATGAGGACAATGGCATAGTATCTGGGACAATTGGCCTGTAAGAGATGGCAAATTCATCGGCTGACAATGTTGATACTACAGTAGACAATGAGCTAATCGCCCTACCTGACCAATGCCAGGACATGCGTGAGCATACCCCATGGCCACAACCTCTGGCGCCTGCCCCACGGCCACCAAAGTAGGGTCCTAGCCAATATCCTCAAACTCCGGAGTCTCATCCACACCGCGGGATTAGTGTTAGCAACAGTTCCGGACTGTCACTTCGGGTAAGGATCCATGTCCAAACCGAACCGTTCCGAAATTGGCGGTCTGGGTCGTAAATCAACCCAAACTGCCCACTCGGGTATGGTTCCATGATGAACTCCCAACCCGTCTGAATGGGGCAGGTTGTCAGCGGGTCGCCCAGCGGGTCCATCTACAGATTCATATAAGGCTGTTGTATTTGCAGTATGTTAATAGTATCTTGTCAAAATCCCGTTTTCAGCAACCAACAATGTGCTTTTGCATGTTGAGCAGTGTGGAATATCGATTAATTTGTAATCTGTGTTTCACCATCGATATGTGCTATTTTTGCCTAGGAAGGCGGTCAATAATACAGTTACGCATGCGAAGATCTGTGCGATGCCTTCATTATGAAATATGCAAGTCCTAAAACTGTTGACGCTTGGTTGACGCTCATTTTCAGGATGCCGCAGGGAGCATCTCGCTGTTGTTTTTGCCAGTAAAGGCTGCCAACAGACCATAAATGGATATCTACAACCAATGGGAACATAACGTACCCAAGATGCAAAGCTAGAAAACGTTCACTCTCCGTTGATGCTCATGCAAAGAATGGGGGGGGGGCCATATTGCTATCGCTTTTGCCAATACAAGCTGCCAATATGTCCATTATGCATAATAACGACCAAGTCACTGGTGAATTACCGTACTTACATGACCACAAATCGTTGACGCTCCGTTGATACTCATTTTAATGTATTAACCATTCAACATCTGCTGCTGTCGATAATTGATTTCATCCTGATTTGACATGATTGCCTGTTATTCTGCCTGATTAAGACTCAGCCCTGTGGCAAAGCCGAGCGGCATAATTATCTTGCACTGTTCACTCTCACACGACTAAAAATGATGTATCATACCAAAAGATTGATTGCGCCTGCTATACATCTATTTATGAACCAATATTTACAATCTACTTCTTACCATTCGCCCATAATATATCTCTAACTGAAACTCTCGGTCAAGCGACATAAAGCTGGTGAACCATTGACGCATTCAGTCCTATTTTTTCTTCCCTTCATTATTTGTCTGCGTTTCAACTGCATTGACAGTCACCAACAGCTTTTCAGCCTGTCTCTTTGACTTCCGTGTTGGCCGAACCAATCCGGGCACATTTGGCGCGGCGCTCACATCCTCCTGCTCTGGGCATTCTGGATCCTCAATACCATTGTTGGGGTGTATATCGGATTCATCTTCCGCTGCGCAATCATCTTCGCTGTCATTTGGATTATCAAAGTCGCCATCCTAGTTCAGCTAATCATCGGTGTCCGAAATGCTTTTAGGTGCGGTATTGTCGTCGCTTTCCACTAGATGGCAGTTGATTCTCCCGATTCGGCGGACATTTAAGATCTTAGTTCGTCCTCCAGGGAGGTCCTTTGCAGACAAAGCTGGTGGCAAAGGTGATCTTTCTGACAATTGAAATGCACCCACACTATCATGCTGAAACAGTGACCAGGATGCTTTGACGATCTCTTCAGTATCCGAAATGTATCCTATGGCGGTCATCTGCTTGATTTGAGCGCGGAATTCCTTCTGGATAGCACGTATGTTTTGGCTGCCCTGCCACATCTCCAACAAGTCGGGAACCTTGGCCATTCTATGCAATTTCCTTTCCGCCGCCTCGTGCTTCATTTCCGAGTTGTTTTCTGTGTTCCGGGTATCCAATTCTTGGTCAGTGCCTGCCAAAATGCCGTTATTTGCTCGAGCAAACTGCCTGACAACGACATTTTCACAAAGGGCCTCACCTGTCGTTTTTGACTGCCTCCATCCAATATCATTTCGGCCAAGGGAATAACTGGCCTCCACTCCGACACCATGTGGTATGAAACAGAATATGTCACGAGACACATTGGAGAGATCGGCGTACTTTGAGTGCGCTTCCTCCTGTTGTCGCCACCAATCGGTTATGTCCTGTATCCAAAATGTACTGCTAATCTCCATTGGGTCGGAGTGGTAATCATTGAGATCTGGATTAATTTGTCCCCCGTTCATTGGTGCTTTAGGCGGCGAATTCAAATAGAGCCTGGTGGTGGTCATTAAGCGGGCTGCGCGATCGCTTCGTCCAGGTGTCGTCCCAGGCAGATTGTTAGGCGTTAAGTATTCCTCATCATCGCTGGACAAATCATATGGATCAAAGGATGATTGGTAGGACCCTGATGCCGTTGTGGAGGGGACATGATTGCTGCTCGGTACCTTTTCGAGATTATTGACCGGCCCTTGTCGATGTTTGGCGCAGTATTGATTCTCCACATACTTCAGAAACGCCTCTTGGTATTGTGTAGTGTACGATGTCTGGTCCTCAGGATTAATATCCATTCCCGTGTCCCACTTTCTAAACGATCGCAACTTCCGGAAAGGATTAAGGATGTGTGCGGAAATCAGAAGCATGCCCGTCGTTGGAGTCACTTCAGCGTAGTATTTGGAAAGCTTCTGTCAAGCTAACTTCCCAGCGAAGAACAAGTCTTTCTTCCATTGAGTATTCTTCTTGGTGAAAGCACGCATCACGGCATCCATGTGATCAAACATGTCATTGAACACTGTGATAACGTGATGCAATGTGACTGTATGCCTCCTCGACATCCGAAGGGTCCATTATCGAAATGGCATCAACACTTCCATGACATACTTGACAATCGTCCATTCATCCAGAGTTGTGAATAATGGCCGGTATTCAGCGTATTTTGGGTTTGGAGCCACTTGGGGGTGAATTCCCGTAAGCGGTTGACGCGCTCGAGCAACTCCAGTGTAGAGTTCGAACGTGTCTTCACAGCCAGACTCGGAAGTACCGCAATGCGGACTTTCGCTTTTTGTCAGTTAATGAACTCGTTTCGACGACAAGGTGTCAGTGTAATTAATACAGCACGCATTCTCTGCTAGATGAAGGTCAGCTTCAGGACTTTCAAAATATCATGAAATACGTACTTTCTCAACAATCTTTGCTAAACCTGGTTTCATGGCCGACACCTTGTTGATTCTAGCATTGCCCTCTTTTCGAAGTCTTTGACTCTTCCCAATGTCTACGCTTTCATTCTCTCCAAATTGCTAATTGCGCTCATGGGCTTTCCAAGACTTGGTGCGGCCTTTCACACAGAGACTGCTCATGAATACACCAAAAGCCAGCTGTATGACGTGCGCCATGCATGGTATGCAGTTCCACAATGCAGGCCACGCGATTCCAGTGGCCTCAAGTGTAGGTTGTAGCTCGCGTGACATCGAGTAGTTTGACGAAGCATTATCAGATGTAATACCGAGCAAGCGGCCGTCGGTATGCTCAAAACGATCAAGCACATCCTTCAAATGTATGGCTAGCCTGGCTCCAGTATGTTGGCCATTGACCTATCATCTTTAATTAGCTTTCAAAACGGGAACCAAACAGGAGATCACCCTCATCGAAAGCGAGTTGAACTTCACACAATGCCCAATTTGGATCCATATAGTAAGTAATGACCGACGTTATGACTAGTTTGTTCATTGATGTCCATCCGTCCAAAGCTAAACTAACTTTAGTTCGAATTGGCAATTGCTTCTTAATTGTATCTACAGTCAGTGCATATTCCCTCCGGCAAATATTACTAAGGGTCGTAGCGGACGATAGGACTAAGTCGTCGCGTAATGCCTTATATGACCGTCATAGGTCAAGATTTGATTTAGCGTTTCATGGAGTATGTGCCGAAACAAATCCTTACATGAGGTAGTGATTCCATGTGTCTTGATGAAATTCGGAAGTTTCAAAGTCCTTAGCTGCCAGTTTGGAACGTTTTGTCTGTCATTTTGGTCAGTATAGATTTAATTGGATATCAAATATCATTTTCCTCGGCACACTTACTATTGTGATTCCGCGACTTCCTTGTCTCTTCAGGATGGCCAAAGCTGTTTCATCCACCGTCGAACTGGTCAATTCAGTGACCTCTGACTCTGTTTAGTCGTTTGACTTTGCGATGTAAGCTTTTGGCAGCAAGTGTTTCCACATTGAGCTGGTCCCATGTTCTGATGGATGGCGAAGTACTTGATGACACACGATACATATAATGCCAGGGCTGCCAGTATCCTCAATTCCGCAGTGCAAATAGAATCGCCACGAAGGCGCACGTCTAGAATTCTTCGATGCAATAGGCCGCTTGGAGTCTACATTCATTGAAGCCCACCAAGCATCGAAGATAATTTGGAATGTAAGGTTACTCAAATCACAAATAATGACACGTTCATTTTTGGAAGAGATCATAACCTCGAGCAATGTGGTGTTCAAAGATTGTGTATTCGACATGGTGGTAGAAATTGGAAAGCTGGGTATTCTGACTCGAGAGACTGCTGAAAATCACGATACAGCCACGCAGAATGTGGGTTCTTAAATATTGACTCTACTCCTAGAAGGCAAATAATCAGATCAGTAAGACATTGAGTGCATATTTGTGAAGTTGAATACAAGCACAGATTGCACCCACTGACTGTGTAAAACTCCATTTAGGAACAGCATAATGCAGTTTATTGCTGTGTAGTGTTCAGAGCTTTGACGCACCGTGGGCGCTCAATTGTAGGAGGTGGACGCGATATTATCACTAGCATTTTTGCCCACAAAGGCTGGCGATAGGTTCATTGTTGTTTATCGCCGCTCCATTACGGTTAGATTATCCAAGATGCCAATGCACAAATCATTGACGCTCCGTTGACGCTCATTTTGGGACATGATTATGATCTTGTTGTATGCATATTTCCCTAGAAAGGCGGCCGATAGTACGATTATAGATCCTCGTGGTCGCATAGCCCATTGATTTTCCAAGATGGAAGGCCTTAAATCTTTGATGCTCCGTTGACGCTTATTTTCAGGGCATAGTAATGATGTCGTAAAAAGTATTTTTGTCTAGAAAGATGGCCGATAGTTCCATGATGTGTTAGTGACGCCGCACCGCCACCGGATTTTCCAAGATGCATGGCGAAAAGTCTTTGACGCTTCGTTGATGTTTCATTTTTAGGACATAGTAGCGATGTCGTCGCAACCGTTTTTGCCTAGAAAGGCAGCCGATAATCTGATTATGACTTAATGTCGCAGCACAGCCCTAGGATTTTCTGTGATACAAGGCCCAAAGTTGTTGACGCTCCGTTGACGCTCATTTTTAGGACATAGTAGCGATATCGTCGCAACCGTTTTTGCCTGGAAAGGCGGCCGATAATATGATTATGCCTTAATGTCGCCGCATAGCCCTATGATTTCCAAGATTCAAGGCCCAAAGTTGTTGACGCTCCATTGACGCTCATTTTTAAGTCATAGTAGCGATGTTGTCGCTACTGTTTTTGCTTAGAAAGGCAGCCGATAATCTGATTATGGCCTAATGTCGCCACACAACACTAGGATTTTCCATGATACAAGGCTTAAAGTCGCTGACGCTCCGTTGACGCTCATTTTTAGGACATCATAGCGATGTTGTCGCAACAGGTTTTGCCTCGAAAGGCGGCCGATAGCACGATTATGGCGTAACGTCGCTGCACAACCCATGCAATTTCCAAGATGCAAGGCCAAAAGTCAGTGACGCTCTGTTGACGCTCATTTTTAGGACACAGTAGAAATGTTGCCACCACCATTGTTCAATAGGAAGGGGACCGATAGTCTGATTATGATGTACAGTAACCCCACAGCCTACTGGATATTTCATGACGCAATGGCAAAAATCATGGACGCTCCGTTGACCCTCATTTTTACTATGTGGCAACGACCGAGTCACCTGCTTTTTTCGCAATAACGCCGACCTATACATTCGCTTTGGAAGGATGGGACAATGCAGCCAATTGAGTGCTGAATATGTAAGATATAAAATTGTTGACTGTAATGGCACGGCTGCACGTGACATGTCCAGGGCCGGGTCATACCCGCTTTATATAGTCGACTCGCCATGAGCCTTAGATCTCTAGCGATAATCTTACCTTAACTTACCTTTATACTACTCTACAATATTGACATCCACGTGTGCAACCGTACCTACTGATGTATCTTCCTACGAGGCCATACACGGGCATATGCCTTACACTATTATGGCTCTTACAATGTCAGATACTTTTCGCATACTGGATTTCATGGATTACACCTTTCGGACGCGTCACGACACGTAGTGTACGCGCGAGATATTATACAGATTTGAGAGCACTGATTGCATCAGCGAAGTGTCTAGATATGTCAATTGAATTGCGGTTAACGGTAACACAAACGATCTTGTGCAGATTCCAGAGGCCAATTGGCCAGGGACGCGTCGCAACACCTAAGAAGGAAAAATCATACGGACTTGAGATCTATGAATTGCAGATACAAAAGAGGCATGAATTGTCCACACAATCGAGGTTAACAGTAGTACAGACAATCCGAGTTGATACCAGAGGCCAACCGGCCAGGAGACGCGTCACCGACCAAGTCCGTCGAAGTCAGTTGCAACGAATGCATCGTACGAGAACTCGAAGGATACCAGTTGTGGCACCAATGAGATTCGATAAGTTACCTTCCAATTGAGTCAATTGACGATTACAGGGACCAATGCATAGCCCATACGCCACTGAGAGTCGCGTCACGGGCAATGCTGATGGCGGCCCTTTTCACGAGATTTGTTTGATCCTTATCCAACAAGCGCAATCGAAGCTGCGAAGAGCGTAAACGGGCACATTCCTCGAACGAAGTGCACCTACGGAGGATGAGGGCGGATTTACGAATTACGCCATTCACTTCGATCCACATCGCTGACGGCAGTTGAAATTGCAATTACCGTCCGCAAGACTCAACGAAGTTACCTACGTTACGGATGATGTTTGGAATTTACCACATAGGCTACGGAAGTCTTACAAGGCTACATGCGGTCAGCGAGTTACTGACTCAACTGCGATTACCGATATGATTACCGGTATCATTGGTCTTTGGATGGGCAGAGTTCAAGATAGTGGAGCAGCGATCGCAGATCGTGTGGCTGCTCCGTAAGGGATGTATATTAACCCCTGAATATTCTAAACTGGCTAGCAGATACAATTCGCAATTACCATTGTCAATTATCACACTTGGTACCTTATTAGACGACTGAATCAGATCGTTGTGAGGAGAGGAAGCCATCTGCGCCAACTGTATTCAATTTCATCAAACATACGCCAACGAGCGAATACGGATATGTGCCCATACGATGGCATACCAAGAGGGTTTTTAGGGATACAATGGAGATGTTTATTTGTAGCTGGGATTCTCAGGATCTATGGGGCAACCGCATGGACCGTCTGGGCACTCCCAGGAGACCAGTGGATTCAGCATGTATTTAAAGCGCAAAGAGGTTCAATTGATTTGTCGTATCCCCACGTGGGAATGGACGGTTATTTGGTTGTCAGACAGTCCCAATTGGGTGTGACAAGTATGTGATTCGCTCAGTGAGCTTATTCGTACACATGGTGGCAGCCACGGTGGACGCACTGTGTGAGCTGGAGAATTAGCGTCGACTTGCAAAGCATTCGACTTTTGGCTCTGCAACCCCAGGGCGAGCGGAAGAGGTGGCAGTGGACCAGGCAGGCCATCAGGTATGCCCCGGGAATGTACCTGGATTACGGCTTGGGAGGAGGCGTGTTCCGAAGGACGTGGCAGTGTTCAGGATATTCAAATACTTGGAGCCAATGCCTTTGACGATCAACTGGCCAGTGAGGAGGTCGTTTGGACGTTCTTCCTAACAGTCGGAGTTCGTATAGGGCTGCTGGGAGTGACCGTGGAAAGCATCTCTAGTGGTGAGATAGGCACCAGGCACTGGACGCGCGAGCAGGGAGCAGCGGCGGCAACGGCTAGAAAAAGGTTCCCAAGGGTTTACTTGTGTAAACATTGTCGGCACGCCGAGACACGAAGGGAGGACTGGACGGCGGGGTTTGGCCCTATTGAGGCGAACCATTTTAAATCTGGGCTCCTGGATATTCCTTCATACCGCTCCATATTTAGTACGAATTGAGAACTAACGTTTGCAGATGGAGCCGGCACAACAACAAAGATGGTGCCTACAGACGATGGAGAACATATCCCGGCTATATACGGAGATTTCATGGAGGTTTTCAACAAAGCCAAGGCGAAGACACTGCTGCCGCATCGGTCAATTGACCATGCAATCGACTTTCAACCCGGCTACAATTTGCCATATGGGCGGATTGCAATTGAGCGGAGTTTTCAGTTGAGTTGAGTTGAGTCAAGCGGTATTCACGCAATTGCGTGGATTAATATCACGTGCTCACGCGGCCGGATCATGGATTTGGACTTAAAAAGATCCCATGCCATATGGACAGATCGATGAGTGGGTATTTCCTTCTGATGGATAATATGTCACCGGATGGATTACGGGACTGCAATGAAGAGTCAACGGAAGACGGACATTATGGAGGTCAGTAACAATGACCTTTAGAAGATTTACAGATCTACAGGGGAAGTCACAGAATGCGGCCCATAGGAGCGCAATTATGCACAGTGGAAACGAATCGCTGGAACCGACTGGATCAGAGCCGGAGATGGATCGCGGCCGGAGATGGATCGTGGCCGAAGAGGAATTGCGGCCGGAGCTGGATAACAGGAGATGGATCAAGGGAGATGGATCAAGGGAGATGGATGACAATCAATCTCCTTTCCTATATGAAGCTACGAAGTTACAATCAAGCGCAGATATGCAGACATACGATGTACCGGCGGCATGGCTCCACCGAGCACTATTCAGAGCACTATTCAGAGATACCGAATTATGCAGCTACAAGCCCGAGTTCCAATGCCAAATACGATCCCGAATCAGATCCTGAGTCACAGCTATAATGCCGATACTGCACAAGCCGTATGAGATAAGTCGTCAGCGGTGCAACGATCTTTAAGGAGGGGGATCACAGTGCCGGAATCGCAACAACCCCTACCGCAAACAATTACCGTACCGGAAGTGCAGGAACAAAGCACTGTAAAATGCATTCACCAATAGAGAAGGCTGGCAGCGGCATGTGCCCCAGAGAAGTGATGGCAAACACACCTACAGATGAATCAAGAAGCCGCATGTGCAAGTTACAATCCCGAATGAGATCCCGACTCAGTCTCGGCGATCCCGACTCAGTCTCAACAATCCCGAGATACACAGCTGCTACTAGAAATCAACCTCAGAATGAAACCTATCCAACCGATATGGCACCCGAAGAAGCCGTAATGGATTAGTCGTCGGCGGAGCTACGACGTACAAAAGGGGGATGACCGTACCGGAAGTGCAAGCACCTTGGAGCGCACTTACCGGCAGAGAATCGCAGCTGGAGATTAGTCAACAAGCTTAGGGTGGAGAGGAATCAACCAATGCACCTGGAGATAAAACGACAAGTGAATTCAGAAAACGACAATGTGGATATCCAGACAAGTGACAGCAAGCACACCTGGAGAAGAAGTGGACAGCATACCTGGAGGAAAACCGGCGAGCGCAACCAGCAATTGGAGATAAGTGCACCGAGCACAGGGCTGATGTCCAGTGTACCTACAAGTGAAGGAGGATGATCAGTGCGACTACAAGAGCACTGGAGAGATGATGAGAAGACCAAGCGAGTTTGATCTATGCCGAACGAGTGCAATTAAGTCTACCGAAGCAATTTCGAACGAGACCGAAAATGATCTCCGAACGAACCAAATAGTCTACCGAACGGCATCGCGAGCGACAGTCACCGAACGGCATCGTGAAAGACAGTCACTGAATGGCATCATGAGACAGTCGAGACAACTACTAAGAGATGATGACTCAGTATAGCGACCAACATCATGGCCGAAGGACTGCAAATTGGGATTGATTAAGAGGATTATCGGGAGCCCTATACCGAAGGCACCGACTGGGATGTTTACCCAACGGCTTACCGAAACGAATGCCGAACAACCATACTGGAGGCCTTCAAGCCTGCTTGGCCGATACTGAAGGAGGATGAATATAACTACTGACGGGCACCGTGCGAGAGCCACCGGCTGCATGAGAGGATATCAGATATCGAGGCTGGCCTACAAAGCTATGCACGAGGGTGTGGGAGAGCATAAACACGCATGCATATATATGGTATGAGTGACCATTTCATGAGAAGCTTACAAGATAGATACGAGGTCATATATGATTGACCATCACCGACGGCTATGATACCGAGAGCAGAAGCTACAATCCATGCCGAGAACTTCCAACGCAGCAACAATGATCACTGATGGGCTGGACTTGCGGAGTTCACGAGGAAGTGGGAAATCTTGAGTGCTAGCGCAATTGAATATATATGGTGAGTATGACTGGTTACTGGAATGCTTACATGTTAGATATACTGATGCAATGGCCGATGGCAATGGCAATGGCAATGGCGATGATGAGCAGCGAGCGGAAGCCACCACCAATGCTGCCGAGTCCAGACGAGGCTCAAACTATGATTGGAGTTTTCACCGAGATTACTGTCTCTAATTCCGACTACGACCTACACTTGGCACAAGCTACGAGTGCGAGAATTGATGGTCGGATGCTGGATGGATGATCGGATGCCGGACATTCCGGAAGTGGAGATATGGAGGACGCGGTCACTCTGGATATTCCTTCTTTCTCTTCTCTTTACTTCTTACTTCTTTGGATCTCGGCCCAGTACAAATGGCGTCGGCATGGGTTTTTACCACCTCCGGAGACAAGATAAGTGAAGGTGGAGTTTCTACGTGCGCCGGATCCGCCGAATGGCTACCATATGGTACTGATAGGTTGTGGGACTTATGGGTTCGTACGTTTGCGTACGTTGAACGGTTATTTGATTGTTGTTATTCTTTTCTACTCTTGTACGGGATTATGCAGCCCAGGGGGTCTGCACCTAAAGAGGGGGATAATGTAATGGCACGGCTGCACATGACATGTCCAGGGCCGGGTAATACCCGCTTTATATAGTCGACTCGCCAGGAGCCTTACATCTCTAGCGATAATCTTACCTTAACTTACCTGTATACTACTCTACAATATTGACATCCACCTGTGCAACTGTATCTACTGATATACATTCCTACGAGGCCATACACGGGCGTATGCCTTACATGGACACTCTGTTGACGCACACATCAATCACATCGAAACAGCCTTTGTACACTCAATAATTGTATACAAAGAATTATATACACATTTTTGATATCCAGTATTGCTGTTGTATGTATTATCGTTTGCATCCAGGAGTTTTGTTACCTCTCAATTTCTGATCAATGGCTGTCTACGCCATCTGAGTGAGAAATGACGTGGCCCTATCACATTCCTGCGCTTTCGGCCAGCATTCGACGGCATATAGATTATTTCACTAGTTTTTGGCACATATAGCTCAACTTCCTCACAATTCCTTATCTAGCTGCTTCTCCTCAATTTCCATGATGGACCACAATTAATTTCAAATATCTCAACCATGTGCACCAGGTCTGTGCGGAGAGTTATGCAGTTGGATACATGGATGAATATAGCATGACGGTCGTCGTTCAGATTGATTCATCATGCGCACTGACTGCACTTTCCATGACACGTATGACATCACTTACTTAACTTTTGTTAGCACATTTCGTCACTAATATTGCTTTTGCGTTGTCACTTAACAGTCACTTGGAGAATGAAACCGAACGTTTTGGCTGTCTTACAGTACGATTTGGATTCTAGAATGTTCACATGGTGCGTTCGACCCTTGCACATGCACAAACGAATTATCATGTCTCACAATTTGGTCACTGAAATCAAGAAAAAGCTGACAGGTAGCAAAATTGGTAAACAACTTCCTTTGCCCCGCGATCAGACGTCCAAAATTACAGTTTACATATCTATTCTTCTGCAGACACAGGAGCCGTCACCATCTCTTCGTTGGAATCTGATATCTATATGGTAATTAGGTGGAGGCCATATGCAACGGTAAAAGCTTACTGGTTAAACTGGCTTTGCTTTCAACAACAGTGACGAATCGGGCCCCGCAGCCAGCTCACCACAAGGTATGCTCCATTTTGACTGCGGCTTCACTGAACCTAGCCTGATATGACTACTTCCTGGTCGAGAAGTCCCTTGCGATATTCCAGAGACAATGTCAAGACGCTTCATGATTTTTGCAAATGTTGTCGGTGGATGCGGCGGAGCATTGACATTCATTTGCAGCTGAACGACTGCCAGAACCCTCACCTCGGATGTGCCGTAGTTCTTATCTCATTTACCGAAGTATTCGACTGCATTCTCCCATCCCGGTTGAGTCAATTCGTGAAACTTCATCTGCTTCTGCCGAAACCTCTCGATGCACTGCTGCACTATTGTGGTGATTATGCCCATCACCCAGCCGGGTTCGTCATCTTCGCTCAGCTTGCCCTGCTCAGTCTCTTCATCATCCTCATCTTCCACATCCTCCCCATCATCAGAACTTTCAAGATCACTCAGACTGCTCTCCGATAGCGACCATCATCTCTGGAAACATCTTTTCGGGATTTCTGGACGTCAATCCCGCAAGTTCAGCATGCGTCATATCGTCCTGCTCTTGCTGAACCGCTGCCTCTGTGTCTTCAACTCGCTTTCTTGCCCCAGCGGTCTCTCTCTCAACATAATACTCAATCCATTTCTCTTTCTCTTCATTGCTTAAGAAGTGAGTTTCTCGTTGTTTCTCCGCCGCACGCTTCTTTTTGGATCTCAAGCATCGCAATGCCCCAATGGCTCGGACTCTCTCTGGCTCGAAGCCGCTCTTGCCTTGATTGGCTTGATGATGTCGTTGGGTTGACCGCTTTGTCCATTTGCCGTTTCTGCCATCCGGAAGTGGCGAAAAGTTCATTTTCAGAGCGTTGACCATTGTAATTTGGGTGGACTGTGTTGTTAGTTGAGATGTTGGATGTTGCAAGTTATGGACAATATGGAGGCATGCTGCGTCTTTTATGTCAAAGTTGGTACGTTTACTCATCTTGAACAAAGCAACATCTTCCTCCTGACTGTCATTAAATCGGGAATAGTGACGCTAACCGTACAACATGATCTGATTGTTAGTGTCATTTTCACGTAATATCCCAGGGATTATTTGACACAAATATCAGCAGATGTCCTTTCCCTCTGACTACATCCCACTTATGTCACGTGATTAGGCGATTCGGGAGGTCATACACCGCAATATATCCTTCTTACCAAACAAACAACATCAGACCGAGGCTTTGCAAATTGTGGGGTGGTGGGAAACCCCTGCAAGGTGCAGCCATAGTCAGCAGGATTCATCGTGAGCATAACAGTCATGTTAGCTGCTACTTATTCCATTCTGACAAGATGCTAACTATATAGTCCTCAGGGCTTCCCACTTCCTCTCGTTAGCATGTTCCTCTCCTATTCCACACCAGCACATCATTGATACACAACCACCCCCGCCAGGTGAGAGCGGATCAAATACCGGCCGATTGGTGGGCGCTACATCGAATGCGGAAATTCTCGGCACACAACAAGAGCGCAGACACACGTTAGTTCACCGCAACGCTGCCAATACAGTCCCCAAATATATGACCCAGGATGCCCATTTAAAAATCGTCCGCAAGACTGGGAGCAGCAAAAAGACGAAGCAGCATGCAGTTGGATGTGAGTATATCCATATCGAGGCAAACGGCGGTCAATTAGCTGTGTCACGTACACCGGGTGTCCGTAGAGAGCTACATAAAGAATTTATCGCTGCCCATAACGGGAAACGTCCATGGTTGAGAAAGGCATTTTGCTGCATAGTCCACGAAATCGCGCATCATGATGTTGTTAGCTCCGGGATTTTCGCAGATCAATTTCCTAATCACCGTCCGCATGAGTGGACGAAACAGGGTTTAATCACTTTTGAGGAGGCTACAGAAGCGTATATGGTGGAGGTAACAGCCGAATTTCACTGTTAAAAGCAGCAACTAATGTCTTGTTGGTTTTCAACATGTCTGCAACTATGGCAAGGCAAGGAGGTCGGGTACACCTGGAACAGTCCAAGATGTGCCTGGTGTTGAATATGGCCAAAATGGCCAAAGAAGGCTTTTCGCACGCCGCAATTGAGGAAACGAAACATCTCATTAAGAATGCACGCGTCGAGGAACAAGAAGAGAAGAAGCGGGGTGTTGAGTTTGCTGGGCACAAAATGGTGAAGGCTGCGATACAAAGACACCCAGGAATGCTTTTTCATAACCAAACGTCCGGCTGCCTTCCTTGCCAAAATGGCAACGCACAGAATCCGCAGACACGCTGGACACCCAAAGGAACAGGTGCACCTCCACCCGCCCGACGCAGAGAGCGGATTCCAGAGCCGCCTACACCTCTGCCCGGCATGCCACCCGCCCCAACAGGTAACAGCTCCAGAGCTCAACCTGTTGAAATCGTGAATTTGACAGTCGGATATACATATTCCCATACAGCTCTTCCCTGTGCAGAATATTTCGAAGATAATGAGGATACCCAGCACGATACCGATTTTTGATACAGATATGCTGACTGATGACGGTTAGGACACTCTCTGTGGTGTGGTAATGCAGCTGACATTCATTTGGAAGACACGAGCAGCGGATTGAGCAATCCTACAACTGATAACGAGCATTGACCGAAAGACACGGGATTTTGTAGATTATTATTATATATATCTATGTATTATTAAAGAACAATGTAGTTATCAAGAAGAATGTAAATGAAACTGCAAGAAAGGCAACCAAAACAATGTGAATGATACACTGTGCCAAATTCAATGATTGCATATTGTGGATACAGCCATGGCAAAATCAGCGTCAACAGAGCGTCAACGATTTTTGGTCATGCGTCCTGGGAAATCACACCTCAGATAGGTTGTTGTTAGTCATTAAGGAATTTTTGGCTGCCTTTATAGGCAAAATAGAATGCAATACCCTCCCTGCCCCATCATGAAGATGAGCGTCAACGGAGCGTCAACAATTTGTGGTCATGTGTCCTGGTAAATCACCTCTCCGATAGGTTGTAGTCAGTCATAAAGGAATTTTTGGCGGCCTTCAATGGCAATACAGATAGCAATACCCTCCGTGCCCCATTGTGAAAATGAGCGTCAACGGAGCGTCAATGATTTGTGGCAATGTGTCATGGGAAATCACACCTCCGATAGGTTGTACTCAGTCATAAATGAATTTTTGGCGACCTTTATAGGCAAAACACATTGCAATACCCTTCCTGCCGAATAATGAACATGAGCGTCAACGGAGCGTCAACGATTTTTAGTCATGAGTGCTGGGAAATCACACCTCCGATAGGCTGTAGTCAGTCATAAAGGAATTTTCGGCTGCCTTTATTGGGAAAACAGATCGCCATACCCTCCCTGCCCCATCATGAAAATGAGCGTCAACAGAGCGTCAACGATTTTTGGTCAGGTATCATGGGTAATCTGGCGGGCGACAGGTTGCACATTGTCATAAACTGATTATTGGTTACCTTTCTAGACAAAAGTGAAAGTGAAACGCTTCCTGCCCCATCTTCAAAATGAGCGTCAACAGAGTGTCAATGATTGTTGGCCTTCCATCATGGTTAATCACAGCACGATGTGGCGGTTATTGGCTCTATACATCGTTTTGACTGTCTCATATGCTAAAATGCTCCAGAATACTTAGTGGTACCTCTGTAAATGAAATAAGTTGTTACTGTCCCGGAGGATGTGGCTAGAATATCCCGTACATATCTGCCTATAACGGCTGCCATCTCCTTCTTTATGGATGCTTTTGATCAAGCACCATTCATATTACCGAAGATGCAAGACCAAATATTGTTGACGCTCTGTTGACGCTCTGTTGACTCTCATTTTCAGGATCTGGCTGGGCGCGTGAGTATGCGTGTTTTACATATCAAGGCGGCTGATACGCCGAAAATGAACAGTGACATACCAATGTCAATACTTTACGATTAACTGTAGCATATCTGAATGCAACCATAAATGTGAAACCAGAAGCGCACAACCGGAGATTGGACCCGACGGGTCTAGCGGAACCCGGTGAAACCGATGGGTTGACGGGTACGGATCCAGGTTTGGCCCACCAAGAGTCAGCGGGTCAAGTTTTTGGATGGGTTTGGAATGGAACTGACCCGTTTTTGCTGTTCAAACCCACACTGCTGGCGGGTTACCTGGACCCGTTGCAAACACTATGCGGGATGCAGTTTTTGGGGCTTATGAACCTGCCAGAACCTGGCTTTGCAGGGCCAACTATGTGAGAAGTTGAGGCAGCCAGAAACACATCCAATGTAAGTGTGGATCCGCAGTTGTTTAGCGAATTGGCAAATGGTGACTGTCTCCCCAATGTCCTTCTCCCTGACGTCTATCATCCCAATTTACCTCCCTCTGAGACTGGCACAGATAGCTCGGTAGGTGAGGAGTCAACCAGGTAACGACTTCCAGAAGAGGCAACAGTTGTTGCATTCCGGTCAGAGTCAGGGTCTTGTGTCGATCATTTCGTTTGTTCTATTCTAAGCATCTCTGGATGTGAATATTACACCTATCATGAGGTGTTCCGACCACTCAGGGTTCACTTTATTTATCAGGTGTATATCAGTTTAACTTTATTCTTAGCATTAAGCGAGATCGCGCATTTTGCAATTTTGAAACTACCAGCTTGTACGATCCCTCCTGGTGATGGTTTTGAGGCTGAATCAATATCTCAAGCTAGCAGAACATATTATGAGCTTACAAACCGTGCTGTTCATGCCCAGGAGCAACTTCAGTGCATCTCTACAGTGTACACTGCAATACTCGTGTGTGGTCAACAATGGCACAGCAGAAAACGTTCCGTTGTCTTGAATATTCATGCCGAAAGACGTTCACCGATAGGCAGCTGGCAACTTACGCATTTCACGTTGTATCATCATGAACACCTTTATGTTGAATGCTAGAAGAATCTGACTGTTTGCAGCGCGCCCCAATGCGTTGAACCCGCTCAGCGTCATGAATTCTTTGCTTCCATAGATTCAATCACAAACTTCGATGCGTTTCGCTACATAGAACAGGATGAAATAATGGCAGACTGGTAGTCACAACAACTGCCACCTCCTCTGCCGCGGATGGGATTATATCCCAACCCTGGCACTCCTCTAACTGATTACATTACTGAGCCAGGGGAAGGCAACGCTCAGAGTTTCCTTGCAACGAACCTACACAACAATCCCTACAATCCATTTACGCAGGGTAAAGAGTACGAATATATCCACTGTGAAAGCAGAACGAATTGTAACAAGACCTACCACGACAACGTGCTAAAGAACATTAGCATTGCACTGCATATCCAAGCTTCAAAAACTGGGCAGCCATCCCGAAGCTCATGGCTTCCATACCAGAAAATCAGGATCTCAGGGAGACGTAAGTACACTCTCTTGAGAATACGAGATGGTATGACTCTCACCAATGCCCTATCAAAGACTGTAGTAGAGACATCATCAATTGCAGAAGATGGTTGATGCAGCAGCCAGCCTACACACAGCATCTCATATATGCCCCTCAGCATTGCTTTCCCAGTGATACGTCACTAAAATGTGTCTATACCTAACTGTACACAGCCAACTGGTTGTGGGAGTCACAGGGAAGGAGAGTTACTTCAGTGTAATAAGGTACTAATGGACATTAGGTCAACACGCAAATTCGACGATATACAAGTTCCCCTGATCATCATGTCCATTGGAATACATCTCCCGAATTTTGCTGGCAACAACAAAGTGTAGCCTGTATGTATGAAAATTCGCAATCTATGTTCAAAGATCCTCCAAATGCCCACACCACAATATCGTAAGGGTTGCTCTCCTGTTGATTCCAATCATGAACAGCCATAGTGTTTCGAACAGGCTGCATGAGCTGCAGCCGACTAACCGATAGCTGCATTACAATGTACTCTGGCAGGTACTCCCGCCGGATCTCTTTAAACAAATTTGCAGTGCCAAGAGTGGGTATTCCAATAGTCTCTGTGTGGATGGTAACTTTTAGCGTTGGAATCCGGTTTTAGCAACATTGCTTGCAAATTTCCCTGAGTATAGGTACCTACATCATCTCAAGCTGAATGTCTGTTGATGATGCGAATGTTCAAAGAACGAGCTTGGAAAGTATGTCCTCCTGATAAACAACTCCCCCGGTGGGTTCACAATCTATATCGCATGCTCAGTGGTACCGCCACCAAGCCAGCCAATGTCGAACATTAGTCACTCCATGTTCACTGAGACATCAACATGTTTCGTCAAATGCTCTTGATCGTGACAAACCTCCTACAGCCCGACCTCCTCTATACAATGCAAATTTGCATGCTTCACCCCCTCTGACATGGATGTTCCACTTCATGGAGACGCACGAATGGCTTGAAAAGTACAATGCAATCTTGCTATCCGTTTCGGCTTACCACAACCTGACAACAATAAATAAGTCACATGCGAAAGTTTCTCAATGGAATGGAAAGGTGACCAAAGCAATACATAGGTACCTGGTTTGAGTTCTAACCCAGTCTCTACGAGGTGGAAACTCCACTAATGGTGTTAGCAACGGGTCCAAATTCCGGGGCCGGTTCCGGGTACGGTTCCGCCCAAACCCGGAATGCGGCAATGGGTTATATCACACGAAAAACCCGGACCATTGGAAATGGGCCGGTTTTATCACCACAAACCCGGCATTTCAAGTTCACATTTTTGGCTCCAATTAAGTATTTGAGTTCTGATCGTATCATGACATGATCAGTACGTAGATTGTGCAGTTTTAGCTTCCCTTTCACCTCCCGCTGTCAGGTTTGCGATCAGACCAATATTCGTTGAGTGGCTATCGAAAACCCGCCATTTTCGCCTAAAATAACGTGTAATTTCACAGCGATTCAACGAATATTGGTCCGATCGCAAACCTGACAGCGGGAGGTGAAAGAGCAGCTAAAACTGCACAATCTACGTACTGATCATGTCATGATACGATCAAAACTCAAATACTTAATTAGAGCGACATTTCAAGGAAGTGTGGAGGAACCGTGAAATGGACCCGCAGTCCGGGTACAACCCGGCCGAAAAACCCCGGGAATGTATCCGGTGCAGGTCACAAACCCGCCAAGACAATGCAGCATGGGTTTTTGGCCGGGTAATGAACTGAACCGAAACGAACCGCCAGTCAAAACCCGGTCTGCTGGCAGGTTACCCGGACCTGTTGGTAACACTACCCACTAAGCGTCTCTTAATCAATACTGCAACGGAGTACACAAGGGCAGTGTTAGAAGTGCGTATGTATACTCTGTATAAATCTCATGATCATACAACATTGAGTTACTAGGGAGACCCGATGAGTCATTTTCACACACTCAAAGATGATTTTGTACATGGGTGACCTGGCAAAAATGGAACGGCCAATGCCAATGCCCTGGGAATGAAACTTATGAAGAAGTGAAAGTTAGACAAGAAAATGAATGCTGAGACTTGGATGCTGTTAAAGAAGCAGCGCAAAATGAATCCCAGGCAGAATTATATCAGCCTCCAGAAAGATGTTTCGAATAAGATGGATGCCAACTTCAACTTTCTGAAGATCCACTTAATGTCAAATTGAGCCCACCAGATTCGTCAATTTGGAGCCTTGCAATAGTATTCTGCCAAGGGACACGAAGAAGAATGTAAAAACATACCTCCTGCATGGTTGCAATGGGTAAAAGCACATTCTCAACCACCTGCTGCAAGTAATCACCTTTCAGGATCGCATTCTCTGCTTACGGATTGGGAAGGTAATATGCCGAACCATAGTTCAGCTTTGTGAGAACAGTGTTGCCGGTTGCAAAGTCCTCTGTTTCAGTACTGCACAGGTTGCACCCCTGAGCTCCCAGTCATATGCGAAGCCCAAATTCATTGGACCCCAAAACGGCCATAATGGAAAGTATGCTATTGCTATAGTCAAAGACTTCAGAGCATTACGCAACAATATGCAAGATGCAAAGCACCACATGACAATATGCAGCAGCGTATGGCAATTATCAAGCAAACGAGTCATAACAAGACATGTATATCGGATAAACAACTGCACCAAATACACCTCCATATTGACCTTCCGATGAAAGTTCATGTTGAGGGTTTCGAAGGTGAATGCATATCTTGGATTGGTGGATTCAAAGGAAGCCAGAGCTGCCTTGGAGGGGATCGAGAGAATGACTAGGTGTGGGTGAAGCAATGCGCGGGGAGGTATCATGGCGTACTTAATCAGCGACCCATGTGGCAATTGCGATGACTATTCAAGATCAACCTTCTAAACGAGGATGGAGCTTTGTTAAGTACTTGTTTGCCCTAGTGTTTACCACAATACCTGCAAACTTGGGTAACTTAGATCCCATCTCAAAATTTGTACAAGTGGGATAAGCCCCAGCGGCTGTTGCTTTGCAAGATGTGAGTGTGGGAATATCGTCGGCTGTGTGCACATAATTTCCTAGATAGTTACGAGTACGTGGGCAGGAGATAGATGTAACAAGCGATGGATTGTGAATAGCCACTGAGATCTGACGAGTTGGAATGGTACAGATAATTAGGAAAGAGATAATTGCATTTTTCGTGCAGGTAAAAGGAACACAAGAAGGGATTTCATTGTGTCACCAATCGCATTGCAATCCCCATGTGACCATGTACCCAATCAACTGAATTCGACATATGGTCACAGTTAGCAGCTACGCCACAGTTTGCATATTCAATAGGAGCACAACAGAGAGATAAGAAACAGTGAAACTGTGATCAGAGGGCGATATGGGACATGACGCTGTATATTGATGCCAGTCATAGAGTAATCCGCCCCAGAGGAATCTCTGACAGCTGTGACAGAGCATGTGCACTGTCACGCTGCAATCCTGCCGGAACAAATCTTTTTCTCACTGATGATTGTTGGTCATGGCCTCCAAGTTGCAGGGTTTGTCATTTTCATGGCTGATATATTGTTTGTAGATAACTGTTTCTCTGGAAATCGGTGGTGCATCATCCTCCTCAGGATGACTTGATCTGACACTATTACATGCAGGGGGACTTTGATGGTTATCAGCATCAAGCCAATTGTGGTTGGGATCATTGTTAGTACAGTAATAATTATCACTTCCATGGCCTTCACTGGCACATTCGGAATCTGCGTGGTCAGGAATCAGACCATATCCATCTTGTTCAACTTTCTCGACATATGTCGCCTTTTCTGATATCCCAACGGTAATTGTTTCATTTTTGTATGGGCATTAACTGTAGCCATTCTTATCACCATTGAAAATGACAATTGACTGTGATCTTGCTGCTCACAATGCTGGGCCCAATCACATCCAATTTGTAGTGGAGTCATGCATGTAACCAACAATCATACATGGCTTGGGGACTGGGCTGATTGATTCCTGGCATTGAGGTACAGGGATTAGTGGACTAGCATAGTAGCCAAGTTACCAAACATGGTGGAGAGGAACTATGTACATGATTGTATTGCCTTCATTGTCATGTCAGGGCTTGGCTTGCTTGTGCAGCATTCCAGATGGAGTTGAATATGATGCATAATAGCCATCATGGTCAACTTATTTCGATAGGGCTCTATTTGTAGTTTGCTGGTGATGGTAGACTGCGGTATTGACTGCTTCTTCAAAATACACTGGTGGCAGGTGGGAGTAGTGTTACCAACTGGTCCAGGTAACCCGCCAGCGATCATGTTTTTGGCTGGCGGTTCAGTTCGGTTCAGTTCCAGACCTGGCCAAAAACCCGATCCGCTTAGTCTTGGTGGGTTTGTTACCCAGACCAGACATAAACCCGCAGGTTTTTGGCCGGATTGCACCCAGACTGCGGTTCCATTTCAAGTTTCTTACAACTTTGGAACAACTTTAGCTCCAATTGAGTATATGGGTTCTGATCATATCACAATATGATGAATATGTAGAATGTGCAGTGTTAGCCCCTCTTTCACAACCCACTTTCAGATTTGCTATTCGACCAATATTCGTTGAATCGCTGTGGAATAACACGAGAGTTAAGCGAAATCTGCGGGTTGTCTATAGCGACTTGACGAATATTGATCAGATCGCAAATCTGCCAGCGGAAGATGGAAGAGGGTCTGAAACTGCACAATGTATGTATTTATCATGTCATGATACGATCCGAACTCACATACTTAATTGTAGCTCAAATTGTGAGCATGAAATTCCGAGTGTTACTGGTAAAACCGGCCCAATTCCAAATGTCTGGGTTTGTCATGTGGTAAAACCCGTTGCCACGGTCCGGGTTTGGGTGGTGCTGGACCCGGAACTGACCCAGGAAATTGGAACTGTTGCTAATACTACCTGGGAGTCAATCATCAGAGATTGACCTATCTCAGTGATGGTCTGGATTTTGTGTTCAGTAACCCCACTCCCATGGTGAGCATAGGGAAGCTATGATGCATGGGTTGTGCCATGAGGAACAAGGAAATCCGGAAAGTCTTGTTGTCTTACTCTCCATGGCCGCAGTTGTACCAATATACTTTCAGTTTGCATTCCATGGAGTCCACCCTGGTCTGAAATGATTTGTTGGCTGCAATGCTTGTTGTTCATGTCTTCCCTAAAAGGACTCAAATCGAGTTGTATTGTGTGTAGTCATCGATGACCAGAATGTAGTTGCAATGACTAGAGGAGGTATACCTGGCGAATGGTCCACAGACGTCCAAAGGTATTAGTTCAAACAGCTTTGTTGTGTCTTTGGTTTTGACATTTGTCATCTTCAGCTTGTACTTGGCCTGAATGCATACGGTGGAGATTGGGTGGTCTTTTGAATATCCATCAATGAGAGAATATGGGGCAGTGGGTAGGATGTAGGCAAGATGGCAATTCCATACTTGTGTTTCTGGGATTGTGAGAGGCTTCCAAATGGGCTTCGTTAAGTAGGTGATAGCTGGACTTTGAGTTACAGTACTAGCTGAACTTTGAGAGGCGGTGTGAAGTGACATTGTGGTAGTCTTGTTTTAGTGCACAATTGATACTGGTCTTTGTGACTTCCTCTGACTACAACTGGCAGTATACTTCGTAGACGTTCTTGTCACAGTGAGTGCAGTTGCTGGAGCTATGATATAGTCATCAATGACCCAATTGCCTGTGATTGTAATTGATCAAGATGACATGGAGAAGTTGCCATGTCCAAAAGTGGGTGTGTAACCAGCTGTGTCCAATAGATTGATGGAGATATGGGAGAGCAGGAACATAGGTGTGTATAAAGTATTTACGTCATATTGCTGTGAAAAATTAACTAGTCCATGGTGGCTTACTGTAACTTGGCTATTGTCTCCGCATTGGATGAATATTGGCTGATACTATTCCATGATTGGGTTGAATCTGGTGAAGTCAGTGCATATATGGTGAGATCCTCCAGAATGAATGATAGTGATGGCAATGGGTCGAGGTATCGCACCCACGGTCCGGGTTTGGACTGCAAAACGTGTTGGTTTGGTTTCAGACCCAGCCAAAAACCTGACCCTCCGACTCATGGTGGGCCAAACCCAGACCCGTACCTGTCAACCCGCGGTTTTCGCCGGGTTTGGCTTGACCATGCAGTTCCAATCCCCGGTTCTGCATGTCGAGTTTCACATTTATGGTCGCATTCAGATATGCCACTGTTAATCGTACAATATTGACATTGGTACTGCATGGTTCATTTTCGACGTATTAGCCACCTTGATGTGCAAAGCAAGCATACTCAGGCGCCCAGCCACATCCTGAAAATGAGCGTCCACGGAACGTCAACGATATTCAGTCCTGTATCTTCGGTACTATGAGTGATGCTTGATCACCAGCATTCACAAAGGAGGATATGGCAGCCATTATACGCAGATGTGTACGGTATATTCTAGCCATATCCTGTGGGACAGTAACAACTTATTTCATTCACGGAGCTACCACTAAGTATTCTTTGAGCCTTTTAGTATATTATACCAGTCAAAACGATGTATATAGACGATAACCGCCACATCGCGCTGTGATCAACCATGATGGAAAGCCAACAATCGTTGACCCTCTGTTCACTCTCATTTTGAAGATGGTGCAGAAAGCGTTTCACGTTCATTTTTGCCTATGGAAATAGCCAATAATCAGTTTATGACAATGTGTAACCTGTCGCCCCGCAGAGTACCCATGATACCTGACCAACAATCGTTGACGCTCCGTTGACGCTCATTTTCATGATGGGACAGGGAGGGTATTGCACTCTGTTTTGCCTACAAAAGTTGCCAAAAATTTTATTATGACTGACTACAACCTATCGGAGGTATCATTTCCCACGACGCATGACCAAAAATCGTTGACTCTCCATTGACGCTCATTTTCATGATGTGGCAGGGAGGGTATTTCAATCGGTTTTGCCTATAAAGGCAGGCAAAAATTTGTTTCTGACTAGCTACAACCTATCGGAGGTGTGATTTCCCAGGACGCACGACGAAAAATCGTTAACCCTCCTTTGACGCTCATTTTAAATGATGGGGCAGGGAGGGTATTGCAATTTGTTTTGCTTATAAAGGCAGCCAAAAATTCCTTTCTGACAGACTACAACCTATCGGAGGTGTGATTTCCCAGGACGCATGACAAAAAATCGTTGACGCTCCATTGACGCTCATTTTCATGATTGGGCAGGGAGGTTATGGCAGTCTGTTTTGCCTTGAAAGGCAGCCAATAATTCGTTTATGACTGAGTACAACCTATCGGAGGTGTGATTTCCCAGGATTCATGACCAAAAATCGTTGACGCTCCGTTGACGCTCATTTTGCTATGACTGTATCCACAATATGCAATCAATTAATTTGACACAGTCCATCATTCACATTGTTTTGGCTGCCCTTCTGGTGTTTTCTTTTACTTTCTGCTTAATCACTACATTGTTCTTCACTAATATTAATCTCCAAAATCGCGTGACTTTTGGTCAATGCTCGTCATTAGTTCCAGGATCGCTCAATCCGCTTCTTTTGTCTTCAAAATGAATGTTCGCCGCATTATCACACAACAGATAGTGTATTAACCTTCAGCAGTGAGCATCTCATGATCAAAATCAGTATCCTGCTGGGTATCCTCATCATCATCGAATATTTCCCCACAGGGAAGAGCTGTATACCACAAAGTATATCCGGCGGTCAAATTGATGATTTCAGAAGGTTGACCTCCGGAAGTGTTACCGGTTGGGGCGGGTGTCGTGCCGGGCGGAGGTGGATTCGGCTCGGGAGTCCACATTCCGTCTCGGGGGGGTAGTGGTTCACCTGTTCCGTTGCCTCTCCAGCATGTCTGCAGATTCTTTGCGTTGCCATTTTGGCGAGGGAGGCAGCCGGACGTTTGGTTTTGAAGAAGCATTGCCAGGTGTCATTGTATCGCAGCCTGCACATTGTTATACTGAGGAAATGTAACGCCCTGCTTCTTCTTTTCTCGTACCTGAGGTTGTGGTTTCTTAATGAGATATTTCGTTTCCTCTATTGTGGCGCGCGAAAAGCCTTATTTGGGCATTTTGGCCATATTCAATGCCAGGCGCATGTCGGACTGTTCCAGCTGTACCTGACCTTCTTGCCTTGCCTTAGTTGCAGACATGTGGAAAACCTACAAGACATTAGTTGCTCCTTGTCACAATGAAATTTGGCTGTTACCTCTGCCATATATGCTTCGGTAGCCTCCGCTAAGGTGAGTAACACCTGTTTCGTCCACTCTCGGGGATGCTTATCAGGAAATTCATTGGCAAAAAACCCAGAACGGACAACATCATGATTTTTGATTTCGCGTCTTGTGCGGAAAAATACTTTTGGCAACCATGGGGGTTTCCCGTTACGGGCAGCAACAAATTCGTTACGTAGCTCTCTACGGACACCCGCTGTACGTTAAACAGTCAATTGACCGCTTATTGGCTCGATATGGTTATACTCACATCCCAACGCAAGCTGCTTTATATTTTTCCTGCTTCCAGTCTTGCGGACAATTTTTAAATGTGCATCCTGCGTCAGATATTTGGTTGCTGCATTGGCAGTGTCGCGCCGAACTAAATTGTATCTGCGCTCTTGTTGTGTACAAAGAACTTCCGTATTTGATGTAGTGCCCGCCAATCTGGCGGTATTCGATCCGCTCTCACCTGGTGGAGGTGGTTGTGTGTCTATGATGTGCTGGTGTGTGTTGAGCTGACTGGGAGTACGGATATCACTATGCCAAGGACTATGATCTAACTTGTGTCTGTTGTAGTTGGCACCATTAGTCATCGAGCGACCTTCTGTTGATGCGACATGTCTCGTTATAAGATACAATTGACATACCTTCGTATATGCCCGCGCATAGTCGACTACTCGAGCTCACGCCACTGTACAACAGGTTATGAGCCCTTGCCTTTTAAAGGGAACCGACAATCAACTTGTCCACTTTCGTTTGTTCAGTGGAAGTCAACTTCATCATGGAGAAGGGTCTCCACAAGCTAAGCAATTACCCCGCACCCCACCGCGTTTCTAATGGCGGCTGCTGGATGTCACCCGCACAGTCTGAGAGACTACGATAACTGAAGACTGCGATACAATATTAGGATCGTGCGAGATGAGTTTGACGACAATCACAATCACCAAGTTCAATGGCACACACAAAGCACAATGGGCAACCGAGATGGCCCTACTTCTCGAGCAGAAGCAAGTGTATGGAATCACCAAAGGATATGACGGCAAGCCGGAAGAGCCAGCAGCAAGCATGACCACTACAGGGCAGGCTGCTTTCAAAGACTGGATGAATCGCCATTGTGTTGCAAGATCGGCTATTCTGCTCAGCATGGAGGCGAGAATTCAAGCAGAATCCACGGTCGTCAATGATGCGAAGACACTTTCGGAAATGCTAGCATCAGCCTGTAAGTCAAAGTTGAAGCTCAACATCTTCGAGATTAGGGAAGACCTTTCGAGCATCAAACTGCAGAACTGTGGAGATGTCGACAATTACGCATCGCGCATCGATTGGAAAGTCAAGGTTTAGAATCTCTGCTTGCGGCCAACGACCACCGAGACTGATGCTGATACGGACAGTCCAAAGAACATCGCTAACATGAGTGAGCAAGAGCACATCTTCTACCTCCTACGCAGAATGCCAAGGAACGACGGGTGGAAATTCTTCCTGGAGCTCATGCTGGACAAAAACGCGACTATGACGGCCACGCCTAATCAGATTATCACCAAGCTCGTCGAAATGGAAGCTACCATCAAGAGAGAGGATGGGCTCGCTCCAGAAGCACTGCCCTTTGCAACGAAGGGTGGCAAAGGCGGCAGAGGTGGCAAAGTCGGCAAAGGTCCAAAGTGGGATAAGAGAGATAATATGGACGATAGGAAAGAAAAGGATTTCCGGAAGTGCTTTCATTGCCAGCGGCAAGGTCATACCATCGAGAACTGCTTGAGCAAGCAACACTGCAATCCTCCAAAAGCTGCCGACACTACAGCAAAAGCATCGACTGAGACTACTTCAATCGAGAACTATTGGATGGGGGCCAGCTCAAGTGCTTCATCCTGGGATGGGTTCATTGATTGCGGATGCACGACTGACATCTCCGGCCATTGATCAATGTTTATCACCTACACCTTTAATCCTCCAAATACGAAGAAGGTGAAGGGATACAATGGGGTCACATTGTTTCCATCCGGATATGGAAGTGTTAGGTTGATTTGCCAGCTGACAGATGGAAACACTGAAACAATCATACTCCAAGAAGTGGTGCAATTGCCAGGGTCGTTCAACCTCATTTCACAATCTCAAATCATGGCTAAGGACATCTTAGTCGAACCGGTGAATCACTACGGTCTCAACCTCTACAATCCCCATGGCAAATAGATTTCCACTGCACCTCCGGTCGATGGGCTATTCGTTCTGGATTGCGTTCTGAATCCAGCTCCAGGATTGACTGAATACACTGATTTTGACGACAACTGCCTGCTGGCACTTAAGCCCACTGGGCATGCATCTCGGCACGATGCAGAGTAGAGGATGTTATGGCACCGCCACCTGATGCACGTCGGTCTGATGGCCTTTGAGGTCTTGCCGACGATCACCGATGATCCGAGAATAACCGGCAAGTGCGATTTTGAAAGTTGCATTAAATGCAAATTGACAACAAAACCCATTACTCCGAATACAACTTGCCGTGCCACAGAGCTTCTACAGCCTGTGCACTCAGACATATGCGGTCCACTGGAAACAGCCATCGGAGGAGGTCGATATATGCTACTCTTCATCGACCACGCCACGTGGCATGCAGATTAGTCCATATTCAAGTACAATTCGGAAGCCCTTCAGACATTCAAGGAATGGAAGGCTCTTAGAGAAAACGAGTCAGGGAAGCAAGTGAAGCGATTTCGTTCAAATGGAGGCTGTGAGTACACCTCCAAGACATTCGCAGAATACCTAAAATCAGAGAGCATACTAAAGGAAACGACTACACCCTACACTCCTCAGTCTAATGGAGGTGTCGAACGGGCGAAGCACATGATCATGGAGCGTGAATGATGCGTGCTGGACGATGCTGGAATTTCGAAGAAGTACTGGGCATTCATTGTCTCAGTGGTAGTCTATCTCAAGAACCGCACTCCAATGCAATTGCTAGTCGGCAAGACTCTGTACGAGGCCTGGCATTGGAGGAAGCCATCGTTGAACCATTCCCATGTGTTCAGATGCTTGGCTCTCTTTCACGTTCCAAAAGAGAATGGAAAGAAGCTGGATTACAGAGCCACTCCCGGCATAATCATTGGGTACAGCATATTGACTAAACAGTACTTCGTATTCAATCCCGTGGCCAAGACGCTTCACCGATCCCGAGATGTGGTATTCAGAGAACGGAAGAGGTACACAGCACCGAATGCTGCAGATAACGCGATCTTGAACAAGCACTTCTACAGAGATGTCATCGTGGAACCCACACCCACCAAGAAGCAATCTGAAACCTGACAGCCAATCGAGAAGCAACCAACTGAATGTCAAATGGAGAAGCCATTGGACGCTAATTCACCTCTGGATCCTCCGAAGCCGAAGAAGAAGTCCCGAGAATTGGCTGGCCTTGAGTCGTCATTTGGAGATGCATGGAAGCCGCCAGCCGAAGGAAGTCACCGAAACCGCGCTGGCAAATTGGCAGAGTCTGCACAATTGGCTCTTGAAGAGGAGGAATTCGAGGATATGATTCCCATCTATGCTACGGCAGCGATCTCCGATGATCACGAGGATGCGATCCATCCAAAGTCTGCCAAAGCTGCAACTAATTATCCGCTCGTCGAGAAATGGGATACGGCGATGAAAGAACAGTTAGATGCAATTGGTCAACATCAAGTCTTTGGAGATTTTGTGGAGCTTCCGGAAGGGAGGAAGGCTTTCCCAAGTCACTCGGTATTCAAGATCAAGCGCAATGGTGCAGGCAATGTACAGCTATTAAAGGCCAGGCTAGTCTGTGGAGGAAATCACCAAATCGAAGGCATCGACTACCAGGCTACGTATGCACCAACTGCTCAGCTGGGCCACATTAGGCTGGCACTTGTGATCGCCGCCAAGTATGATCTCGAGATTCATCAAATGGACATCTGCACGGCTTTCTTGAGAGTTGACTTGGAAGAAGAGATCTATATGCACCCACCACAGGGATATTTTCATTTGGTCCAAACAGGGAGATTAACAAAGACTTCGCGGAAGATGGTACTCCACTTGAGTAAGTTTCTATATGGCCGGAAGCAGTCTTCGCATGTTTGGTAAGGCACTTTGCATGAATTCACAATCTCAATTGGGTTCGTGACATCACATGTCAACGGAGGACTGTTCATGCTCCATAATACGGATCAAGACATAGTTGCCACGGTAGTTCTGTACGTCGACAATCGCCTGATCATTGCTAACGAGGGCTTCATTGGGCAGATCATCAATCAGATGAAGAATTGGTTTCCGATGCATGATCTCTGGAGTGTCTCCTTCTATCTTGGCATGAATATCGAACGGAATCAGGAGCATCACACAATCGACATTCATCAGCACAGCTACATTCGGATGATCTTGGCGACGTTCAGAATGGATGAGCCCAGGCCAGTTGCCACGCCGATTGCAATGCAGCGTCACATGAGGAAGCCCGACAAAGAAGCCTGGGATCCGACCATATACCAATCGATGATTGCAACCCTCATGTACGCGATGACCGCCACTCGGCCCGATATTGCATATGCAATGGGAGACCTGAGCCGGTATAATCACGACCTGAGAAATGAGCATAGGATAGCTCGGAAACACATGTTTCGGGACCTCAACGGCATGAAAGACTGGTGACTGCGTTTCAGAGGAGAAGAAGAATGTGCAGTTAGATGTTATGTCGATTCGGACTATACTGGATGCCTGGATGACTATAAATTGACAAGAGGACTGTTCATCACCTTCGGAGGAGCGGTCGACTGGAGATCGAGATATCAGCCATCAACTGCCCAGTCCACGACGGATGCCGAATACTATGCCGTCGGAGTAAGCTGGAAGACACTCACACAGATCTCGCATCTCTTGAACGAGCTCGGCATCCGGACTATCCCTCACGTATTCCCAGATTCACAGTCACTGATCATGAGCATCAAGAACAGAATCTACTGCGGAACTGCAGTTGCACAAATTGCGACCAAGTACTATCTTGCTGCAGATATGGCTAGAGATGGAGATATCGACTTGAGCTAGGTACCGACTGCTGAAATGCTCACCGACTGCTGAAATGCTCACCGACTGCTTCACCAAGCCACGGCCCAAACCCGCCTTCTTGATGCAGTGTGCAGCGATGGTAATGATCGCAATTGGACTCGGGAATGGCCTGGGGATGGGAATTGGAAATTGTCCCGGAAATGGTCACGGAAATGATGTTGGAACTGGAAAATGTATCAGGAATGACATCGGAAAGTAAATTGATTGGGCATGTTTGTTTCGAGGAGATCCACGTTGTTTGATTGGCTCCTCTTCTCTTTTGTTTACTCTTTTTGTTTGAAACTGACATGATAGCCATCCCGGTGGAGTATTGAGCTGATTGGGAGTACGGATATCACTATGGCAAGGACTATGATGTAACTTTCATCTTTTGTAGTTAGCACAATTAGTCATCGATCGACCTTATGTCGATGCGACATGTCTTGTTACACGATTCAACAGACACACCTTTGCATAAGCCAGCGCACACTTGACTACTCGAGCACACGCCACCGTACAACAGTCTGGAATAGCAGAGGAAGATGATATCGAAAGAAAGTGGGAAGCTCTGCGGACTAAACAATTAGCTTCATGTCAGAATGGAATAAGTAGCAGCCAACATGATAATTATGCTCAAGATGAATCCAACTGAGTATGGCTGCAAGTTCCAGGAGTTTCCCACCACCCCTCAAGTTGCAAAAAGTCGGTCTGATGTTGTTTGTTTGTTAACGGGGATAAAATACTGTGTAAGACTGCCGGGATAGCTCAATGCTAGATATAAATAGGATGCAGTTCGAGGGAAAGGACGTCTGCTGATGTTTGTCTCAAATAATCCCCGGGATATTGCATGGAAATGGCGCTAACAATCATGTCATGTTGTACGGTGAGCATCACTATTCCTGATTTATTCACAGTCAAGAGGGAGGTTGTGCATTGTTCAAGATGAGTAAATGTACCAACCTTGACATAAAAGATGCAGCTTGCCTCCATATTGTCCATAACTTGCAACATCCAACATCTCACCCAACAACAAAGTCTGCACAAACAACAATGGTCAATGCTTCGAAAAAGAACTTTTCGCCACTCCTGGCAGGCCGATAACGTAAATTGACAAAGTGGTCAACCCAATGGCATCATCAAGCGAAAGAAGGCAAGAGCGGGTTGGAGGCAGAGAGAGTCCGAGCCCTTGGGGCATTGCGCAGCTTGAGATCCAAAACGAAGCTTGCGGTGGATAAGCGACGAGAAACGCACTTCTTAAGCAATGAAGAGAAAGAGACATGGATTGGTGATCATGTTGCGAGAGAAACCGCTGGGGCAAGAAAGCAATCTGAAGATGCAGAGGCAGCAGTTCAACAAGTGCAGGACGATATGACGCATGCTGAAATGGTGCGATTGACGTCCAGAGAGCCCGAAAAGACATTTGAGGAGATGCTGGTTGCTATCGGAGACAGTCTGACTGATCTTGCAAGTTCCAACGATGGGGAGGATGGGGAAGACGAGGCTGATGAATAGACTGACCAGGGCAAGCTGAGCGAAGATGACGAACCCAGCTGGGTGATGGACACAATCACCAAAACGGTATAGCAGCGCATGGAGAGGTTTCGGCAGAAGCAGATGAAGCTCGATGAACTGTGTCAAGACGGATGGGAGGATGCAGCTGAATACTTTGGTCAATGAGATAAGAAGTACAGCACAGCCGAATTGAGGGTTCCGGCAGTCATTTAGCTGCAAACGAATGATGACGATCCTGCACCTCTCCCGACAACATGAGGATAGGTTATGGAGTGTTTTGACATTGTCCCCGGAATATCGCAAAGGACTCCAGGGACTTCTCGACCAGGAAGTAATCAAATTATGCTAGGTTCGGTGAAGCGGCATTCAAAATCGAGCATACCCAGTAGTGAGCCAGCTGCGGAGCCTGATTCGTCCACATTACTGAAAGCGAAGCCAGTTGAACCAGCAAGCTGTTACCCCTGCATATCGCCTCCCGCTAAATGCCATATGGATATCGGATTCCAACGAAGAGATGGTGACGGCTCCTGCATCTGTGCATGAATAGATATGCAAATTGTAATTTTTAACGTCTGATTGCAGTGAAAAGCAAGGTGTTTACCAATTTTGCTACATGTCAGCTTTTTGTTAATTTAAGTGACCAAATTGTGAGACATGATAATTTGTCTGTGCATGTGCAAGGGTCGAACACACCATGTGAATGTTTAAGAATCCAAATTGCACTGTAAAACGGCCCAAACGTTCAGTTTCCTTTTGCATGTGACTGTTAAGCAACAAAGCAACAGCAATATTAGTGACGAAATATGCTAACAAAATTTAAGTGAGTGATGTCATACATGTCATAGAAAGAGCAGTCAGTGCTCAAGACAAATTTATCTGAACAACAACCATCATACTGAGTTCATCCATGTATCTAACTGCATTAGTTGCCGTACAGACCTGGTGCACATGGTTGAGATATTTGAAATTGCTTGTGGTACGTCATGGAACTCGATGAGAAGGAGCTGGATAAAGAATGGTGAGGAAGTCGAGTTATATTTGGCAAAAACTAGTGAAATGATTTACATGCCATCGATTGCCGGCCGAAACTGCGATAATGTCATAGTGGTACGTCATTTCTCACTCAGATAGTGTAGATAATAGTTGTCTGGAAATTGAGAGGTAACAAAACTCCTGGATGCAAACAATAATACATACAAACATAATACTGGATGTCAACAATGCGTATATGATTCGTTGCATACAATTCTTGCGTATACAAAGACTTTGTTGATGTGATCAATCTGAGCGTCAACAGAGTGTCCACGATGTTAAGTCTTACACATTCCACAAACATTGGGCTGCATTGTCACATCCTTCCAAAGTGAATGTATAAGTCGGCGTTATTGCGAAAAAAGCAAATGACTCACTCGTTGCCACATCCTAAAAATGTGCGTCAACAGAGCATCAACAATTTTTGGCATTGTGTCATGAACCATGCAGTAGGCTGTGCGGGTACAGTAAGTCCTAATCGAACTATCAGCCCCCTTTCACTAGAACAATAGTGGTGGCAACATTTCTGCTATGCCCTAAAAATGAGCGTGAACAGAGCATCAACGACTTTTGGCCTTACATCTTGGAATATGCATGGGCTATGCAGCGACGTTCCTCCCTAATCTCGGTATCGGCCACCATTCTAGGCAAAAACTGTTGTAACAATATCGCTAGTATGTCCTACAAATGAGCATCAACGCAGCGTCAATGACTTTTCGCCTTGTATCATTGAGAATCCTAGGGCTTTCTACCGACATTGACCCATAATCAAATTATCGGTTGCCTTTCTAGGCTAAAACGGTTGCGACAACATTGCTACTATGTTCTAAAAGTGCGCATCAACGGAGCCTCAACGGCTTTTGGCCATGCATCATGGACAATCTGAGGGCAGTGCGGGGACATTAGCACATGATTGGACTATCAGCCGTCCTTCTAGGCAAAAATGCTCTTGATGACTTGGTCACTGTGCTCTAAAAATGAGCGTCAACGGAGCGTCAATGATTTGTGGCCTTCCATCTTGCAAAATCAAGGGGCTATGCGACTAAAAGGATCCATAATCGCACTATCAGCTGCCTTTGGAGGCAAATATGCTTAGGACAAGATCGTAACCATGTCCCAAAATAAGAGTCAACAGAGCGTCAAAGATTTTTGCGCTGGCATCTTGAATAATCTTACCGGAATGGAACACAGGTAAACCCCAATCAACCTATCGGCAGCCTTGATAGGCAAAAATGCAAGTGACGATATTGCGTCCGCCCCCTACAATTGAGCGCCGGGGGTGCGTCAAGGCTCCAAACGCTACACAGCAATACACTGGATTATGCTGTTCCTAAATGGAGTTTTATGCGGTCAGTCATTGCAATCCGTTCTTGTATTCAACTTCACAAATATGGGTGCAATGTCTTACTTATCTAATTACTTTCCTTGTAGCTGTATAATCAATATTTAAGAACCAGCAGTCTGCTTTACTATATCATTATTTTCAGCTGTCTTTCGAGTCCCATTACCCAGCGTTCTAATTTCTACCGCCATGTCGGATAGAAAATGTTCAAACACCTCATTGGTGGAGGATGTGATCACTTCCAAAAATGAATGTCTCTTTGTTCGCTATTTGAGCGACCTTATTTTGCAAATCATCTTCAATGCATCGTGGGCTTTAATGAATCTTGGCTTGCCGCGGCCTATTGCTTGGAATAATTCTACACATTCGCCTTTATGGCGATTCTATTTACACTGTGGAATTGAGGAAACCGGCAGCCCTGACTTCATATGTATCTTTTACCATCAAGTTCCTCACCATCCATCAGAACATGGGACAAGCTCAATTGGGAAACACTTGCTGGCGAAAGCTCACATTGCAAAGTCAAATGAACTACCAGAGTCAGAGGTCACTGAATTGACTAGTGCGACGGTGAATGAAAGAGCTTTCGCCATCCTGAAGAGGCAAGGAAGTCGAGGAATCACAATAGTAAGTTTGCAGAGGAAAATCACATTTGATATCCAGTTCAATCCATATTGACCGAAATGACAGACAAAACGTTCCAAACTGGTAGCTAAAGACTTTGAAACTTCCCAATTTCACCAAGATAAGTGGAATCGCGACCTCATGTTAGGATTTGTTTTGGCAGATATTCCATGGAACACTATATCAAATCTTAAACTATAGCAGTTATATAATGCATTACGCGATGACCTAGTGCTGCCGTCTGCTACGACCCTTAGTTACATTTGCCGGAGCGAATATGCCCTGATAGTGGATGCAATCAAGAGGCAATTGCAGGTACGAAATACAGTGAGTTGAGCTTTGGACGGATGGACATTAGGAAACAAATTGGCCATAAAGTCGGTGATTGCTTGCAATATTGATCGAAATTGGGCATTGCCCGAAGTTCAAATCGCTTTCGATGAGGTTGTTTGCCTGTTCTATTCCTATATTAAGGATGATAGGTCAAGGGCCGACATTCTGGAGCAAGACAAGCGATACATTTGAAGGATGTGTTTGATCGTTTTGAGCTTACCAATGGCCGTTTGCTTGGTATTACACCTGATATTGCTTCCTCAAACTACTGGATGACACGCAAGCTGCAATCAACACTTGAGGCCTCTGGAATACAGTGACCGGCATTGAGGAACCACATACCATGCATGGCGCACATCATACAGCTGGCTTTAGGTGCATTCATGAGCAGTCTCAGTGTGAAAGGACGCATGAAGTCTTGGGAAGACCATGAGCACGATCAGCAATTCGGAGAGAATGAAAGCATAGACTTTGGGAACAGTCAACGACTTCGAAAAGAGGGCAATACTAGAATCACTAAGGTGTTGGCCATGAGACCAGGTTTAGCAATGATAATTGAGAAAGTACATATTTCATGATATTTTGAAAGTCCTCTAGCTGACCTTAATATAACAGACCATGCTTGATGTATTAATTATGCGGACACCTGGTCGCCGAAACGAGTTCATTGAGTATCAAAAAGCCAAAGTTCCAATTGCAATACTTCCGATTATGGATTTGAAGACACATTGGAACTCTACACTGGAGTTGCTCGAGCGCACATACCGTTTACGGGAATTCACATGCGAGTGGCTTCAAAACCTACAATACAGTGAATACCAGCCGCTATTCACAACTCAGGATGAATGGACGATTGTCAAGTATGTCATGGAAGTATTGAGGCAATTTCGATCTTGGACCCTCTCAATGTCGAAGATGCATACAGTCATATTGCATCACCTTATCACAGTGTAAAATAACATGTTCGATCACGTGGATGGCCTGATGCGAGCTTTGGCCAACAAGAAGACTCAATGGAAGGAAGACTTGTTCTTCGCTGTGAAGCTAGCTTGACAAAAGCTTTCCAAATATTACGCTGAAGTGACTCCAATGACGGGCATGCTTCTTATTTCTGCACACATCCTCGATCCTTTCTGGAAGTTGCGACCATTTAGCATGTGGGACAAGGGAATGGATATTAATCCTCAGCACGAGACATCCTGTACAACACAATACCAGGAGGCCTTTCTAAAGTATGTGGAGAATGAATACTGCGCCAAACATCGATGTGTGCCGGTCAATAAACTTCAAACCTTACCGTGCAGCAATCTCGTCTTGTCTGCAATGGCTTCAGGGTCTGATCAATCATCCTGTGATCCTTATGATTCATCCAGCGATGATGAGGAATACTTAACGCATAACAATGTGGCTGAGACGACACCCGGACGAAGCGATTGCGCAGCCCGCTTATTATCCGCCGACAGGCTCTATTTGAATTTGCCACCTGAAGCATCAAATAACTGCGGGCAAACAAATCCAAATCTCAATGATTACCACTCCGACCCAATGGAGGTTATCAGTACATTTTGGATACTGGACATAACCGATTGGTGGCACCAACAAGAGGTAACGCACTCAAAGTTTTCCGATCTCTCCAATGTGGCGCATGACAAATTCTCTATCATCCCACATGGTGTCAGAGTGGAGGCCAGTTTTTCCCTTGGCCAAGATGTTATTGGCTGGAAGCTGTCAAAAACCACAGGCGAAACCCATCACGAAAAAGTCATTGTATGGCAGTTTGCTCAAGCGAAGAATGGCATTTTGACATGTACTGACCAGGAATGGGATACCACAAACACAGAAAACGACTCGTAAATGAAGAAAGAGGCGGAGGAATGGACATTGCACAGAATAGTCAAGGTTCACGACTTTTTTGAGATGTGGCAGGGCAGCTAGAACCAATGTGCTACCCAGAAGGAATCTCACGCTCAAAGAAACCAGATGCCAGCGGTAGGATACATTTCGGACACACAAGAGATTGTCATAGCATCCTGGTCACTCTTTCAACATGATGGTGCTGCTGCATTTAAATTGTCAGAAAGATCACCTTTGCCACCAGCTTTGTCTGCAAAGGACCTCCCTGGAGGAAGAACTCAAATCTTAAATGTCCGCCGAATCCGGAGAATCAACTGTCATCCAGTCGAAAGTGACGAGGATAGCGCACCGGAATGCATTTCGGACACCAATGATTGGCTTAACTGGTATTGCTCCTTAGATAATCCAAATGACAGCGAAGATGATTGCGCAGCAGACGATTAATCCGATATAGCGCTCACCAATTCCATCGAGGATTCGGAGTGTCCAAAGCAGCAGGATGTGAGCGCCGCGCGAACTGTGCCCGGGTTGATTTGGCCGACAAGGGAAGTCAAAGAGACAGGGTGAAAAGGTGTTAGTAACGGTCAATGCAGTTTAAACACGGAGAAATAAAGGACGGAAGACAATTTCGGACAGAATGTATCAATGGTTCGTCAGATTTATGTTACTTGACCGAGAGTTTCAGTTAGAGATGTATTATGGGTGAATGGTAAGAAGTAGCTTGTGAATATCGGATCATAAATGGATGCATAGCAGGCGCAATGAATCTTTTGACCTGAAACATCATTATTAGTCGTGTGAGAGTGAACAGTGCAACATAATTACACCGCTTGGCCTTGCCCCAGATCTGAATCTCAGTCCTGCAGAAAGACTGCCGATATAGTCAACTCAGGATGAAAACAATTATCGACGGCAGCAGATGTTGAATGGACAATCCATTCAAAAGAGTGTCAATGGAGCGTCAACGATTTGTGGTCATTTAAGTATGATAATTCACCAGTCACTTGTTCGTTGTTATGCATAACGGACGTACTGGCAGCCTCTATTGGCAAAAGAGACAGCAACACGCTCACCGCCCCATACTTAGCATGAGCACCAACGGAGCGTCAACGATTTGTGGTCTTGTAAGTACGGTAATTCACCAGTGACTTGGTCATTGTTACGCATAACGGACGTATTGGCCGCATTTATTGACAAAAGAGATAGCAAGACGGTCACCACCCCATTTTTAGCATGAGCGTCAATAAAGCGTCAACGATTTGTAGTCTTGTAAGTACGGTCATTCACCAGTGACTTGGTCGTTGTTATGCATAATGGACGTATTGGCTGCTTTTATTGGCAAAAGAGATAGCAACACAGTCACCGTCCCCTACTTAGCATGAGCGTCAACGGAGTGTCAACGATTTGTGGTCATGTAAGTATGGTAATGCACCAGTGACTTGGTTGTTGTTATGCCCACCGGACGTATTGGCCGCTTTTATTGGCCTACGAGATAGCGATATGGTTATCGCCCCATTCTTAGCATCAGCATCAACAGAACGTCTACAATTTTTAACTTTGCATCTACAGTTAGATATATCCCGATTGGTTGCGGATATCCATTTCTGCGATATTAGTAGCCTTTACTGGCGAAAACAACAGCGACATACTCCCTGCGGCATCCTGATAATGAGCGTCAACAGAGCATCAACAGAGTGTCAACTGTTTTAGGGCTTGCATATTTCTTAATCCGGGCATCTCGCGGGGCTTCGCGTACATAACTGAACCATTGACGGCATTGCTGGGCAAAAATACCATATATCGAAGGTGAAACACAGATACCAAATTACTGGATATTGAAAACTGCTCAACAAGCAAAAGCACAATGTTGGTTGCTGAAAACGTGATTTTGATAATATACTTTTAACATATTGCAAATTCAAGAGCGTTATATGAATCGATCGATGGACCCACTGGGCGACACGCTGACAACCCGTTCAATTCAGACGGGTTGGGAGTTCACCATGGATCCTTTCCCAAGTTGGCAGTTCAGGTTTATTGATGACCGTGACCGCCAATTTGGCAAAGGTTCGGTTTGGACCCGCACCCAGACCCGAAGTGATGGTCCAGAACTGTTGCTAACACTACTGAATGACTCTTGCAGCTGGAGCGGAGTCTACGTTGAGTGTTGTTCCATGTTTGGCTAGTCAGATCAGGTGACAATATCCTACTGTAGCAAGCGATGCGGATGCTGTAGGTTTGTTGACTTTGATCTATTGATTCCAGGAATATTTGAAGTGGATGTGTTTTGCCTTGAAATGTCCTGGCAGACCATAGTGGTAGCACGTCCATAGGTGGTTCCTGGATGGATTGCTCACAGTTTTCGTTCATTTACTGTTTCCGCACACTACGGCTGTATGATTCTCCATTCTGCCATATGTACATTTGGGCTATGGGCATCCATTTCCTCATCCGACTCATCATCCTCAATGTACATGCCCATGGCCACAGAGTCAGCCACGGGAGTACCAAACCGCTCGTATGGATGCATTGCCAATCGCTCATGTTATGACAGGCTGTTCAGCATCATTGCTAATGTCACTAGTATAGTGCTGTGCTGCAGAGGCGGGAATTCACTGTTCAAGGATTTGGATCGCCATTTTGTGTTAATTTGACAGGGTAGTAAAGATATTTGTCGTCACAGCATCATCAAAGATAATTGAGGTGGTGCTGACCACTTCTTGCGGCAGTAGATCAGTTTGTTGATGTACTGGGTTACCATTTCTTCTGGCGATGGTCCAGATGGGGTTAACTTGCGCAGGACCTGGTTGGGACAAAACGTTGTTGGTGAATTGTCTAGTCAGTACTTGAGTACTTCACCCATCTACACTGAACCGTCAATAGTATTGATGATTAGAAGGAGTTCATCGCAGTATCCATGGTAAATCAATGCTACCACCTGTTTAGCTCAGTTGGGCCAGTCTCCAGCAGAACGTATCAGGTGATAGTATTACCAGGAGGGAGGATTTCAACAATGGTGACGATATTGAATGCTGTGTTGGTAATGAGAACACGGGGAATCTGTCGCTTTCAGGCATGGTAGTTCTCTTCACTGAGCTTGGGCACATTACAGTGACTGGTCTTAAATGTTTCATTTGAGATGTTGAGATTGGAGGAGTTTATGAAAGTAATGATGGACAGTGATAGATGGTAATGGCGTTGCAGCCGATGAGCAGGGATGGTTGTGAGTCGGTTAGGGTTTTTGATGTTTTTAATTGTAAGATATAAATTGAGTATTTGTAGCAAAGATTGTAGCAGGCGCCAGGCTCATAACCTGTTGAAATAGTGATGCTAGAAAAGGTTTATTGTATTCTATCTAAGAGGGCCACAAGGCCCGTATATATATGAAAGTACAAGTACGGCTGAATGCCATCAGCTAGTACCAGAGTCAACAGTCATCTCCGGCCATACGAGACATCTCCGTCTCCGGCCATACAAGACATCTCCGTCTCCGGCTGAGACCTGTATATGCAATAGGAACGTCGAAACCCCAAGGACAATCACTAACAACTCATATCTGAATCATGGTACGAGGTATTCTCTACCTAAGCTCGCATGCCAGCTTCCTCCTGGGTTGGTTATGAACCAGTCATACAATGTTACTTCGATGTTTGGAGAGGCAATAAGATCCCGAAAATCACCGAAAATCACAAAGAAGTCTACCGTCACATTCTATGTAAATAATAACTGCTCTGATTGAGGCCTGCATGCACAAGACCGAAATTGTTTTTGTATGGTGGAAGTGTTCTCGGTGCTGGCTGATGCAGTACTCGGTGGTAGGCCGAACCTGCATTACATAAGGGATATGCCGAGGTACCTCCACTACACACAAACAATTTCGGTCATGTGCAGACAGACAACCAGAGCAGTTATTATCTACACTATGACTGAAGACTTTGTCTTTGATTTTCGGTGTGGAGTTTGGGGGCTCATTGCCTCTCCGAACCTCGGGGTAACACCAGAAAACTAATCACCAAATCAGAGACGTTATTCGTCCAGCCCCTTATGGAATCTAGAGAGCTTATTCTCTACCGTATGAGGGGACACGACTGTGGTTAGACGATTACGCTGTATAAATAGGTATTTCGTTGTACTGTAGCGGTCAAGAGGGATAGTACACTCCTCTTAGCTGACACATAAATATTGTGATACGCCGAAAGTCTGACATATATTTTGAGTGAAACAACTTGTTCGAAGGCACGATAATCCAAGACTGGACGTCGTTTTTATCATGTTTTTGTTGATCACAGCCAAGAAACTTCCGCAAAACATTCTGTTTTCTTCCTAATAGAACTCCAAAATAACATTTTCTGACCATTATTTCCTAGACTATAGATACCGACCTCACTGACGTATGTTGTGTACAGCTTCAAACTGACGCTGACATGGTATAATATTTTCGAGTACGAACACCCAGGACAGCTGACGTACTATACCTCTTGACTGCTACAGTACTCTACATACTTACTCACTACTCCCAGTAGGCATCAGCGATTCGGCCGACCGCATCGGTAACAGGTATTGAATGAACAGCCGCAGCTGAACTGTGGGATACGTGCGCATCGAATTCGCGTACATGCGATCGAATATGTGTGCCAACATCTCAGCCCATATCGGGCGATATCGGGCGATATATGGCGCAGAGTAAACGAGTAATGCTGTCTATAATGGCACGATGAAGTACTCTACAAACTTTCGGTGGACATCAGAAATAGCTCGGTATCACCTTAGAAGCTATAAAACTTACCCTAGTGTAGGAGAAACATTACCAGCACAGACTTTGGGTTTAGAATCGGTACGTGTCCTAGAATAATGATCGGCATGGCAATCATTACACGGGTCGCTGTTACACATACGCTCGATACCTCATGCAATGTGTGCTGCCAGTACATCGAAAGATAACTCTAATCCTGGGGCGAGATCTATTGAGCCTGGCTGTCTCTCCGAATCTAATGATTGGTAAAAAAAATTCTGGTTTGAATTGCGCAGTTTAATGGCGGCACTAATAATACTAGAGTGCAATGGTTCTTGAAATCCAACCACCCTGTTAGTATCCGATCTACAGGCGGCTACGATTACTCCGTGTGAGACTCTCATAAACAGTCTGATCGTTACTTGTGACAGGAGAGTATGACATTTCGTCGTATTATGAGATAGTATCTAACGGCCGGCGCCGGGCGGCCTGGTGTTTTGGTTGAAGTTGCACTGATCATCCGCCGAAAAATATTTTTTCATGGGCACACCACAGTAATGCGGTAACAGATATCTCATATTTTGTGAGATTCATTTGGGACCGTTGGGACCATAATTATAGAAGCGCTCAGCGTAATTCATCATAGGAGTATTCAGCTGCGGTGTGGTGTATACGTTTAGACCATTTTGTCAACAGCTGACGTTTAAATTCTGGGCGAGTCTAACGATTGCATCGCAGATCTAGGGCAGCAAGAAAATCAGGAATCTTCTATTTATCCCTATTGCCTGGTTTTGGAGCGGGTCAATCAACCTTGTTCGTTTGCACTCTCCAGACTTTATAGGTAAACGGCGGTTATATGCATAAAAAGTTAATGCATTGGAAGATAATGCATCAGAACAAAATGCATTGGAAGATAATGCATTTAAAGAGAATGCATCTAAAGATAATATATCAGAATATAATACTTGAACCAACCCAGAAGACTCCATCTACCCCTACATAGCATTAACCTGAATAACAATTAATATAATATAGCTATATTATAGCATTGTCAGTGAATTTCATTTAATATTATTCCATTGCAACAACAGGTGAATACAGAAATTATTATTTGAACTTAGGTTGACTATGGTTCGGTTACCTGTCTGTAATTTACTATTTATGATGATGAATATTTGCAAAATGCTGAGTCAGAATAAGTTTATGAGTAAATATAAGTAGAAATTTGGAGCTATGTTTAATTTCTATATTGCATAAATGGTATCTTTTTAATTCTCCTTACAATAAGTATTTTTATATTATAAGAATAAGGTGGTAAATTAATACTTTCAACGTTGTATTTATTAACTTTCTAGAAAGTTTTGATAGGAACTTGTCCAGAAGTTTCCATTTTGTTCTATAATATTAAATAAAGGTTTTTCTAACACTTTATCTTGAGAATATATATATAGATGTTTCTTTCTTGTTTTATACAGTTCTTGTTTGTATTAATGAATGGTAGTAAATTTTTTCTTTACTTCTTTTGATAATAATTCCATTAAGATGTAATCTTTATATACTATGAAAATATTTTACTCTACTTGATTGGACTATCAATCTGCAGCTGTGATTACACACAATCACTCACATAAATCAGTATATTATCAGACTTATTTTCTGGCAAAGAGAAGAGATCTTTTGACATTTACTTCAATATCAATATGAATACAACCAATATATTCCTTGATCTTATGTGACAATATTTTTTTACACATTACTTTTTATTGTCTCCATTGGAATCTTTCTTTCTTTGGATACTATTGTTTAGATAGTAGCACATCTTAGTTCCTTTCATTGTTATCACGTTATCTATGTATCTATTTAATCAAACGGAAAGGGTTGTAATGTAGTAGTTTGATTTTTGTTATTTGCCATAAACGGCAATATGAGTGGCGTTAACCGCAGATGAGTGTTCCCGTTAACCGAGTTTACAGCTAGAACCTCTCTTAGGTTGCTAATACGGTAATAACTTTGAACTATAGGATGAATTCTGAATATCTAGTATCGTGAATAACAAGGTTCTATTGCATCCTAACGCCTTCTATTCAAACAGATACCTCGCTACAAGACTTTAGTATTGGAGTACGCTCGCATTATAGACTAGGCTGCAATGTTAACCCGCCGCGCCTCGCATATTACAACATATACACTCTAACAGACAAAACCCCGTATACAACTTAGCTGTACTGACTGAGATTGTTGCTGAATCTAATTTGTAAACTCTAACATGAGTAAAGAATAGTTCCTTCATTGGGCTACTGGCGGTTTCAGGGCGTTCGGGAGATGCGGCAACTGACGACTCCCGCAATTAGCCTTCGGTCCTTGGCAAAAGGTACCCCTAAAAAAGGCCTACACTCATTAGAGAAGATTCGAAAATACTACAAGCATTGTATAATTACCGCTTTTTTTTCCTCTGGCCAGTGTTGAAGATGTTTTCTAGCCCGTCGTGCTTGCACAAGCTGTCCAGCCACTTCTTTGAGAGTATCCTGGGCGTCTTTTGATTCCAGGTATGCCTGTGTATGCGACGCAATATCTTGTAGTGTTTTATTATCCTTTTTCCATTCATCCAAGTCCATATTGTGGAGACCATCCAGCACATCTAGACAATGGTAGTTGAATTGCGCATCACCAACCATAGCTAACCTCCGCATATCATCTGGGATCTTACCGCCATCAGGCAACCGGTGTACTGCGAACTTGAGCAGTCGGAACCAGCGAAAGCGTTGCGTTTTGTTTCTGGTCTCGCCAATGTTTTGTGTTTTTGGGGGATGGCCTCCTGTGCCTATATTCAACAGGACTCGCAGAGGAAATCCAATACCTATCTCCTTCCCTTGGTGAAGTCCCACGACTTCATCGAATGCAAGCTTGCTTGGATTATTGTGTCCCATACCTCCATCTAGAAAGGTATATCCTACACCTCATGGTTAGTTTATGCCGCAATTCTCAATTTGAAAATCTTACCGTCCAGTTTCATTGCCGAAAATATGCCTGGCGCCGCCGTTGTAGCTCTGGCTACCTGCCAGATACGGGCATTGTATGCCTTGCCAGGATTTCGTACGGCCAAACCGTCCTCCCGACCGAAAGCTTGGTTGTCATACGCATAGCTGCGAAAGATAAACGGAGCAAAGTCTGTTTGAGTTTCTATAACAGAGACAACCACACTGGTCATGATTGTTAGAGTTTTTTCATACCGGGCATAATGGATTCTCACGTCCTGCACATCATGTTGTTCTCGGAGGGAAAACCATCGTCCAATTGGCCGTCTAAATCCCGTTCTCCAATGAGTCCCTCGATAGTGTTCTGTAAATGTTGTTCCAATTTCTTGCCATTGAATTTTGACCGTGGCCACCACGATCTGCCATTTAACGGATGCCCTTTGAGGTGGAATCGCCTTGGATGGCCGAATATCTGCTGTCCCAACTCTCCATAGAGCTGCAGACAGACGTCTATATCCATGCGCAAACGTCCGAGCATTATCGCTGAAAGGCTAAAAACACAAACATTAGCACGTGAATCTGCGCGAAAAATAGACTTTACAATACCCTCCAGTGCTTGTGCCTACCATATAGTCGAAGTAATGACATGGCAATGGCAGGGTATCGTCAGTTGCCGGCTTCGGCGCGCTGGATCCATTCGATGGGCCAGCGGCATTTTGTATCCCATTGTCTGGTTGTGCATTTTCCTGCAATTGTTCAGTTTTCTCCAATTGTGCAATTTTCTCCATCAGTGCCCGTAAGATGAGAAGGCTCGAATAGCCACGTATCCCGCCACCATCTTCGCAAGCCATTAGTGTCTTGCAGGGCTAATGTGTCGAGTTGCACTTACCAAAGGTGAGGACATGTTGTTTTAATGCCACAGCTCGGCTGTCTTCGCTCGGCTTAGGCGCTTGTTGGGCATTTGCCGGTTGGATTTTATCGTCCTGCAAACTCGACATGGAAGTTTGGATGAATGGGTTTAGCTACCACGCCGGATGGAACAAAGGATTAGATGTGTTTAAATGCGTAAGTAGGCTTCTCGAGTCGGAGATGCTTTTATCTGCTGCATTGTCGCTTTCATTGTCAGTGTCCAGCTCCCTAAACGAAAAAGAAATTCGAGAAGCACATCCCATGAAGAATGTCAGATTTTACGCCGCCCTACTGCTAGATTTGAGGCCATGCATTTGAGACATGTTATGTTCAGCCGCGGGCTGACAGTGTGTTGCGCAAAGATGCGCCTGATTGAGCACACGAAACGGTTTACATTTACAACGATTTTGCAGTGCACTACCGTGAAAGTCCACATAAGATATAGCCATACAGTTAGACTTATGACGAACTCAGTGTACAGCAAAGAATATGCATAAGAAGATCTTATTTAGCACTACTATACTTGTAATTTTGTGCCTAAAGTAGTACCTTAAACAAATGCTCGGAGCCAACATTTTAGTCGGTGCCACCAACGCAGCAAACTTACTCAAACCAGCAATTTCAAATGAAAAATATACGTATTAACGAAGTCTCAGCCACGAGGTAACTTTGGCGCCTTCTGGATAGAGCAAGACCTCCATTGAGAAGAGTAAATGAGGATTGCCCAATTCGGCAATCACCCACAGCCCGCTCTAAGCCTTGGGAGGCGCGGTGACCGCAATGACTCCGTTCCATCAGATTGGATCGCCCGCTGTAGCAATTCTCCAAGGAAGTCTGGTGCGCAATCTGATCTATCGATCCAATCGAGCAGGCGCAGCCCGCAGAATATTCGGGAGGTCGGAACAAAATGTAGTAAGGATGCTGTGAGGGAGATTGAGGTGATCTGCAGATGGAGATGCAAAATTCGAAAGTATTGTTTTGTTATTCCTCTATTGGGTGGATGTCTCTCTGCCTGCAGCTACAAGCTGAATCTCTTGGGTGATAAAAATCTCTCCAAAATTGCGCGTATTATATATTCCTATACCTCTCGCTAATATGGAGAATACTGAAAAAGTTTTGTTAGATTGTTACGCGTAAGAGATCAGCGTGTCACAAATACTAACATTAAAAAATACTTTTTTTCCAGGACACGTGTATAACGTTACACGGGCCGACCTCTCCTGATATGGCGTAACTGGATCATAACGTCATGGAGTCGAACTGGCGCAGGCATTGCAATTCACGTTCGACAACAAACAATACTTTAGATCTAAGGCTTGATAGCTCCCACTAAGCTTTCCATTTTTCGCTTTAGTCCCAGTTATGCCATTAATGTACCATATCATGCTGCTTATAACACATAAGCTCATCCACATCGAGCATTGGAGTTATCGATTCCCATAAAAATGTTTAATGGCAATTTCTTGGGGCTGTTGTGCGCTAATAGTGTTGATTCAGCTTCTCAAGTCGCCAGGGCTTAATAGTTATCATTGGCACGATGTCTCCAAATCGTAATGTCAGTTATATTATCCACCCCTGAATCACGTGATATTCTGTCAGTTGAATAAACCGTGAAGAGCTAAAATATTCTAACTTTCAGCATAGAGACACTGCTCAGTGTTAGCATTGGGTCTCGTCAATTATGTTTTACCAGCTATGCCTCCACATTCTGCTCGTGTATGTTGCGCAACAACTGAATGTATGTGTATCTTAGAATGAACTGTCGACCCAGTTTTTGCATTCGATCTGAATTGATATTACTCCTACGCGTGACAACCACGGCCGCAACATTCAGAATTTCAGGCTGTAACCATCAGATGTTCGGCTCTACATTAGCTACCGTCTTAAAGGTCGAGAAGCCATCAATCGACATTGGGAACTGCGACAAACATTATGGACCTGGAATATTGAACGGAAAGACTGATCTTCCAGTATGATAGCCTACCGACCTCGCAGTCAGATGTCGAATCACCTCGCCTGAGGGCTTAATTCATAGGAAGAGGGCAACCGCCCCCCTTTGGAGAATGGTAACATGGCAGTGGGCCATGGGGCGCAGGAAGCTAGGAAAACAAAGCCGCTTCCAACCCCGCAACTCCAATTTAAAACGCAACCTCCCTCGTCCCCCGTCAACTTCCAACAGTTACAATCTGCTGCTAGCCAGGACTTTTTCAACTGTATGCTCCTCTACCTGCAATTAAAACCACTTACCATCTTCACAACGCTTAACTTCCAACAATTTACCAAAACTCCCCTGCAGACCCTAACTCTTCAAAAATCCTTCCTAGGCCACTGCCGACAGTTCCGAGGTATATTATGAAGAAAGCCATCGTATACGATCCGCAGGGCCATCGATTGTTTGTTCTACGCTCAACAGATATTCGGGACTGTGAGTGAACTTTTGCATATGCTCGTCAGGAAATCCTCTGATTTCGATAGCAAAGAAGTATCGGGAGGCAGAAGGCGATATCCCGAAATGGACGAATAAGTACGATGTTTCAGTGTCGCCACGAGAAGGCCACGGCTCCCCCGAATACATCGGAACAGTAAAGCTAAACAGCTTACCACCACTGGCGGCCGCCATGAGACGACTGGGTCTTGTCGAAAGACATCTTTACGTTAAAGAATCTGCGTGTAAGAAAGAATCATGGTTCACCGTGTGAAGCAGTGCTGACACTGTCACCAGGAATCATATCCCAAACTACACCGATTCGATAGTTAGGAATTGAAACGTTCGTGCCCAGCGGGGGGACAGGCATTATATGATGAAATCATACATTTCTCTTGTGTGCGTATCTCATCGTTTTCGACGAAGCATTTCGGTCTTCCGCTTTGGTAAAGTTGCTTATTTACGCTGTTATGAAGTTATGCTGTTATGAAGTCACCTTGGATTCTTGTAGTTTTACTCTTGCATTTTTACTCTGATTAAGCTTCTATGAGAACTCTTTGTCTAAACGCACAATAGAAGGCGCCGAGCAAGAAATCCGAATTGGTTTAGTTGCGGTTTCTACCGACGTTACCGCGTCGACATGATTTCCTCAGCCCTGCATGGTAGATACGACTAGTTTCGGGGCTGTGGTACAGCTTCGATCTTGAAGTGAGTGCACGATGATTGTCCACTCTTTGATTGTAACCAATGTGATCGATTAACTTAGAGAGTCTACCCTTTCTCGTTCGGTGCCGGTGTAGGAAAACCAATGACACAAAAACCCTTCATACTGTAGAGCCTCTATCCTACTGATATCTGGATCAGGATGTTTTGACGACGCGTTCCAATTGATGTGGCACATATCGCTTCTTGAACAACCAATTAATGCTGTATGACTCCCTGCCGTGTCTCACGTTCCTTAATATGCAGCCTAAGAAGCAAATGTATAGCGAGCTTCCGAAGTAACTTCACCGCTGGAGCTACCAGCGAGATACTCCACGTGGACGAATGTGCATTGACTAAAGGTAGAACCTTATGTGCTCTGCGCAATCGTTCCAAAAACAGATAGCAGAATTATCGGCGAAGTGCAGGAAAAGTATAACTCTTCGCGAAGCAGGGCTTATCCACCAATGAATGATCCAGCCAACACGCACACAAAGCTGTAGTGTCAGTTTGCATTACTTTTGTTTGGATACCCTGTGTTTTGGTTTCCGGTTTGCCACGATGCATCATGCGGCTGGGTCAGTCCTAACAGAAAAAGCAATCAAACGCATGTACATGCAGACTTTGAGATTGTGTCACTTGATTGGGGCAGTGCAACTGAAACATCGTGATAAGCACCGACTAATTAGGTTACTATACACATTAATGAGATTTTCCATGTGATGTTGTTGGCTCTTCCATCTGTGTGATAAGCGAGTATTGTGTCCCACACCTACCGAAGCACAGTAAGCTGAAGTACGTTCTGTGCTGGGCTGATCATCCGAAGATTCTTAGGATACCGTTAAATTGCGGCTAGAGTTGCAGCCCTATAGATGCTCCAAGCGGTTATGTTGGTATGTTATTTTAATTGAGTTTTGTTTCCATGTCACTGAGTTTAAGGATACCGATCTTCTAAGTTGGTGGATAAGGACTTTAAAACCGGACGGGTAATATATGGCCTTCAAAATTAACCATATTCATTTTCTCATCTATTTACACTACCATTTATCCGCTAGCCGATGGGTGTCTGCGCGGAGCCTGCAATTGGCCCAAATGCATCTTAACCCATTAGGCATATGGGGTGGAGTGTGTCAATCACTGCCGCTGCTGTGGTTCACTTGTTGAGGGTGATTTGAAATTTTCCTCCTGCTCAAAACCCTTCTCCTGCATACCAGCTAGTCCGTACATTTCAATGCCGCTGGTTGTATTTTAGCGGAATTTTCATCAGCCCAAACGAGCGATAACAAGACCTCAACTGTCATGGCTCAGCTATAGATTCAAAAAGAAAGTAGAAGATTAAAGGTATAATGAGTACTCATCCAGTGAGTAATTCTCTCCAGAAAGTGATATCATTTGGTTTCCAAGCTATACGTACGCAGCAGAATTGTGTGTGGTGCCTCTTTTGGTGACGTAATTCATACTTCGATGGGTGTCAAATATGGTTTCAGGGTGTGGCGATAATATTTAGATACATTGCCACTTAACCCCTGAGTAACTTCTCTTGTCACAGCCGCTATCACTCCTTAATTGTGGAACTCAACTACTCGTAATGCAAGGCATAGTCGCCCGCAGCGTGCCCAGTGAGGTTGAAACTGACGACACCTTACGCAATTTTCACTGTTTCATAATCTAATGGGCCTCATCAGATACTATGTATTTTCATCCTCTGCGTACATTGACTCTTAGCCGGTGAAGAGACAATGGTGTGAACCAGGGTGTCGCTTCCTAGTACGCGACCTGCCCTTATAGTCTTGGCTGCAATGCGAAATGGGGCGTACTCGCAAGGTAAGTCCTGTGTTCGGCATGCACAAACGACCCAGTCAAGAAAGGATTGTAATACAGCAAGGGGATATTGGTGGCTTCTAAAAGGTGATCATCCAAGGCCTGAGCTTGTTTGTCAAGGGTGCTATTGCGCTTGATCATACTTGATGGGTGTTTGGTTTTTACTGATAGATTTCTAGTCATTCTTCCATTTCCTGTCTGGATGTCCGATTACCTATTTATAATTGTAAGGAAGTGAAGGCAGGTGAGCTGATGCAGGCGGCGTAGCACGGGGGGCTTCATCAAACGGTACGCTTCATCAAATGGTACGCTTAGGTAAAGTCATTATCTCTGCTGGCGTCCCAGATTAATCAGGGTTAGGGTAGTCCATTCAAACCAGCGTTTCAAGGCTATTAGATCTTTGAATCCGAACCTTCCTAAAGCTGACACCGGTGTTCCCGCAGAGCCGCTCTCTCACCGATCATATATGTATTTCCTTCTCATCACCCTCGTCGCACGCATAAACTTGTGTCGTGCACCGAGAAGATGTCATATCTGTCCAGTCACTAAGGTTATGAAGTCAGATAAATCAATCTTATGTCGTCACATGTCTTAGCATACAACTGAAATTCTTTCTAAGTGTTGAATATTGTTCGAAAGGATGTTCGGGAGCATTCCCGCAACCGTAATGGAGTGCCAAGGTACCCATGTTCCGGCAATCTGGTATTTCTTCTCCTGCGAATAATCCTTGAATCGTTGTGATTCCGCAGCCGCTGCAGGCACCGACGTACGACATCTGATCATGGATAATCACACGCCTATGTTTTTGTCGGTGTTTAACGAGGCAACGCTGAAATCAAACAAAGTAAAGAATTCTACCTTATATTACGATTGTTCTATGAGAATTAACTCTATTCCTGGTTAGCATAGTACACAGCTTATTGACGAGTTAAGTCGACGTCAGTCCCATGGGCAATGTCAGTCCGAATGATGTTTAGCGATATTATGTAGTTATGGAGATTTTTGGGCTGAGAATCATCCATAGAAATAAGTGGGTACAGGACGCCCACCGACCGTGCGGCCAGTGAGAGACACTACCCTTGGCTAATGTATATCACGGTATATTGATAGAAGCTCAAGCTGACAGACGATTACTTACTCGCCAGTAGTAGTAATCTTACGCTTTACATTGGCCACATGCCTAGATTGATTGGTGAAACGAATAAAGTGTTGTGCCCAGTTTCTCTTCCTAAATCTAACGGAATACGACTCAATGATTCCAATAGTCCGGGGGTGGACTAGTCCAGACCGGACCAGTACTGTAAAAAATCATATTACGGTCCAGTTCAGACCAGTTCAGACCGGACCGATCCCAGTCTAGACCAGACCGTGCCCTACCCCAGACCGGGATCGTCCGCACTAGTGGAATCATTAATCCGACGGCTCAGTTTGGACAGCACGTACAGATACACGCATCCATGTTGCAGCATAAATGGGCGATATTCCATCGGGATGATTGAATTGACGAAGTTGACGCCACCGAAAAGGTATTATGTTTTGACTACCACTCATACAACCGGAACGACTCCCAGTATTTCGTCCTCGAAAACCAAAAATGACTTTCAGTCCTAAGTCCTAGGATCTGCGCGGTCTCAGGATTGAAAATCCCAACACCAGAGAAGACAAGACTGCATGGGCTGCAAGACGTGGCGTTGCCTCTTCAGTCTTGTCCGATTTTCATTCATGCGGAATACTATCGCACGTTGAATATGAGCAGAATCTGTTATAAATTGTTAGGAGTATGAAACTCGGTAGGTGGTAACTATGGCAAAATCATCATTGGATTTGTTGTACCCGTCCCTAAGTGATTGGTGGGCAGATAGTGGGCGCTGGACGTTTGCTCGATATTAGGGTTTAGTGTTTGCCACGGGACAAGACTAGACGGGACTTCAGTAGAGCCTGGGATTTCTCGTCTCGTGGGGCATTTCATCTCGCGGCCCCGGGAATTCTTGAGATGTCCTGGTGGTAGTGCCGGGACCAATGTTCTCAACGGTCCGGGGGTGGACAAGTCTAGACTGGAACAGTCCGGGTTTAGTCCAATTCAGTGCGGGGACATTTTGGACTGGAATCGGATCAGTCTAACATTTCATCAGACTGGTTTAGACTCAGTCTGGACTGGTCTTGGATTTCATTGTAGGGTTAGGTTTAAACTTGCTGGAATCGGATTGATAATGGGATAAATTTCGGCGTGCCTCCGGACTATCACCCCAACTATCACCCCAACTATCACCCTCACTATTACCCCTAACCTTTTGCAGCGGTAAAGTGCAGTAGTTTGAATTTGTTTATAACCATATTGATTGGCACTCAGCTATCTGTTTGATTTACATTATTTTCTGTGTACTGTACTTAGTTCATCCGCTACATACTGCTTACAAGTTTGATAATTTGCCATTAATCACTAGCTGCAATGTTCGCAAGCGGCAGGCTTCCCTTGAACTGGTAGTTCTACTAGATGTTTGATATCCATCATTCGCATAAGAGTTCTCTTATTCAGGGTCAGCAATTACCCCACCTGGCCTACCACAGCTTTGCAGCATAGCCCTAGGAATGCCTGCCCACAGGATGAAAACCTAGGAATAGGACAAGTATGCGGGAGTAATTCTTAGATCTCACTAATGCGGTGAAGATTTAAATGGTCACTCATATTAGGCTACAATACGATGATGGTTACATTCATTAATAACAATTACTTGCTAATCTCCAATCCTACTCATGGCAGCCGCGTGTGGGATGTCCGGCGGACAACCTGTCTACTTGTGAACACAGCCGCAAAGAATCTTTGCTCTTTGAGTGTGATTGTCACTCCTCCTCGAGTTCCACTAAGTCTAGCTCCCACCGGACACATCAGCACGTGCCTGCAGACCCACGTGCAGTGTAGAGCGTGAGTATGAAATTAATCATGCACTCGAGGTATGAAACAATTTACAAATTATTTAGATGCGTTTGACTGCACAAAATATCTTTGGGGTAGTAGTGAGGGTGATAGTGAGGGTGATAGTCCGGAGACACGCCGATAAATTTGCCCATTTTGACTGGAAATTCATACTATGCTAGACATATGCTTAAAAGTGGGGAAGAATCGTGACTTTGTAGGCCGCCTGCTAAGAGTTATACCGAATCTAGATAAGTAACATTAGCAGAAAATGGACTGGTGGAGACCAGTATAGTTCAGTGCAAGACTTCCAGTCTTTGGTCCAGTTCAGTCTGTCCTCGCTGCTGAACTGGACTGCACTGATCCCTACCTGAGGCCGGGTTCGTACGGACTGTTGAGAACATTGGCCGGGACATCTCGTAATAAAGTTTATATACATAATTCCTTATGACTCCCGCTCAACAACCATATATAATGCAGTAGTGGCATTTTCGGCATTTTCATCAATCCAGTAAAGCAGGGACAGCGGATATCGCGAAAGAACCGAAGTCTTCAACGAGATTTTCAAGCTTGAGTGAGGACTCACTCGGTCGATTCGCTCGCAATACTGTTACTATAAGGTATTCCAGTAAGACAGGGTATGTCGGTAGGGCACAAGGAATTGTGCTAGGGTACAGGATCTCATATATGAGCATACAAGCTTCCATGTAGATAGACTCTATTAAGAAACTAAGCTTCTCTTTCGTTACTACTTTTAACAGATACTGTACTGGCAGATGAAGTTCGGACGTCATCTGTTATTGGTGTTCTACTGTGAATTAAATGGTCATTTGAGGCCTGTCCGAAAATGAATTCTTATCATACCTAGGAGGAAGAGGATCAAATGGCGCCTGGATACCCCAGGGGTTGTCAGCAGCTATGGAATCAACAGGCATCTGGTTTTGTTAGAAGCACCATACAACCTAATGCTCCCTATTCGTACCTTGCTTTCAGCTCCATCCGGGGATCCCAACGGCAGTAATGTCAACGGTTCGATGATGAGCTAGTTCGAACCGGCGGTTCACGGTGCGGTTCGGTACTGGTTCGGGTTGATGAACTGCACCGTTTGAACCAGTTCACAATACGGGAAAGACTGGTTCAGGACTGGTTCGAACCAGTGAAAAACCGCTTCCGGGTGTATGACTAAACAAACCTTCGTTGAACTGCCTTGGGACTGGTTCCAATCAGTCCACTAGTAGTTCGAACCTAGCGGTTCGCTGTTCGTAACGGTTCACCTCTCGAACGGCACCGCTTGAACTGGTTCGCCCTCCGAACCGGGACTGGTTCCAACCGTTGACATCACTGGCCAATTGTCCGGTCCGACTACAGCCTTTCGGGGCCATGGAAAAGCGTCCAGTCCCAGCAGCTATTCAGATTCCTAGTCCGCCCTAAGTGAGATGTTCAAGGACCAGGGACCTATATAGATGACCGTAACCTGACACTGGGCTAGCTCCGAAACTAAATGAAGGATAGGTTGCAAAATTAGCGTCCGGGTATGGTAGAAAAATTCGCACTTGTGTACAATGAAAGAAAACGAAGCGATTGATAATCTTAGGAAGCTGAAACGCATCAATCCCTGCTAGATGTAGTTCGATATAAACAAGGGAGTGCTGGAATCGCGTCGTCCTTTTGATATATTTTCGGTCCTTTTAGACTGTAGGACCCCGCAGTTTTGTAGTCTGTTCATTAGTTGCCTTAGTTCGTCTAGTCCTTGAATCTTGAGCCCCGAAAGTTGTCTTCCCGTCCGAGGCATGGACTTAGACACACTAAACCGATATATACCGACAGGCAGTTACAGACTGAACAAGATTAAAATAGTCAGCCGTGGTGAAATTTTAAAGCCCGTTGATTGCCACAAACGTGGGACATCATAGTGAGTTGTCAAGTTTCTTTTCTGCAAGCCTCTTAGATGTTGGCACGGGATTTGGCCCGGTGGCTTTTGTGGCGTTTGGCCTAAGGCTGCGGGCATGAGGCCGGTGGCTTGCGGCCCCCATGGGCCGCCACCAGCCCCCATGCCGAGGAGTAGGGCTAGCCCCGGCATCTCCGGATGTGATACTCGGCTTCGCCGAGTATGCTCTCTCCTTTCCCATATATATGCCTGTCTTTCTCTCTCTTTGCTCTTTAGACAATCACTTTTGTACAATAGTCAATTCAATATCTCTATTCGTACTCGATTGATCTCAACATTAGACCGATACTTCTGTTCACTTCAAAGTTCGTTTACAACCCTAATATCTATAGTAAAGGCAACCATTGAGTTCCTAACTTCCTGGCCGATAAACAGTGTTTTATATCTATGTTTTCAGCTAGTATCAATACTTTTTTATATAATGGCGCATGGAGTAGTAGTATGTGGTGACTGTAGCTATGGTATCTACTAACCTTAACCCGTAAGCCCCCTTGTGCCACCATCAGAAGAGCTCCAACTCTCCCAAATACAGAGCAATAATCAATCAGAATGGTTGCTCTCTACCATTGATTAGGGGATCAATATGGACTTTATGAGAATTAACCCTTGATAATCAGCGTCAGGGATTGTAAAAGTCCGTCCCGTCCCCCCATCACTCAACTCCTTGTAATCTGAGTCCACCTCCTCAATTACTCTGCTAACCCTGCCTACATCTGTATGGAAAAGGAAATTCAACAGTGCCTGCATATATTCTTCATTTGCAAAAACAAGAGACATTGGTATCTGGATCTTTTTCATCTTCAACTTTTTCTCAACCCCTTTTCAGAAATTCCTCTGCATCTGTTTCCGGCTTCTTGCCCCTGGATCGTAACGGTTCCCGGCCCATATCGGGGACCTGCGCAACCACCTCACCACACATCCAACAATGGTCATCAGAGGCCATCCTTTTTATCAAGTCTTCTCAGCAAATAAAATTTTCTGTCAAAGTGAATTGTAAATTATATGTAATGTACCTTTATAAATCTTACTGTCTGGCCAAAATTTGTTCTCCAAACTGGCAAACCACCCAATATCTATTCACTGCTAACCACATTCTCCTTAGCAAGGGGGGGGGGGGGGGGGGGGTCCGCCAA
>Ga0307514_10000196_pt1 | contig 168261 bp, 171 predicted proteins | sample 16_EM_MG_FD_203088 | JGI IMG/M metagenome (GOLD analysis project Ga0307514, IMG submission 203088) | Populus trichocarpa ectomycorrhiza microbial communities from riparian zone in the Pacific Northwest, United States - 16_EM | ecosystem: Host-associated > Plants > Roots > Unclassified...
TGCAAAGTCTTCCCTTCCGGTGCTGATCTGGCTGCCCCCCTGAGCTCCCAGTCATATGCGAAGCCCGAATTCATGGGGCCCCAAAACCGCCGTGATGGAAAGCATCCTGACGCTATGATCAAAGACATCAGAGCATTACTCGACAATACGCAAGACGCAACGCACCGCGCGGCAATATACAGCGGCACGCAAGAGTTTATCAAGCATAAAAGTCGTAACAAGACGTATATATCGGATGAACAACTGCACGCAATGGAGCTCTGTATTTACCACGGTATTAAGGTTCATGTTGAGGGTTTAGAAGGTGAACGCATATCTCAGATGTGTCGATGCACAGGAAGCCAGACCTGGCGCGGAGGGGATCGACGGAACGACTGGGTGTGGGTAAAGCGACGCCCAGGGAGGTGTTATGGCGCGCTGAATGCGCGTCTGCCGTGCCAACTGCAACGACTATTCAAGATCAAGCTCCAAAACGAGGATGGAGCTTTCGTTGAGTATTGGTTAGCCCTGGCGCTCACCACAATACCTGAAAACTCGGGTAACTTGGATCCCGTCTCGAAATTTGTACAAGTGAGAAAAGCACAGGCAGCCATTGCTTTGCAAGTTTTCAGTGTGGGAAACATCGTCGGCTGCGCGCACGTAGTTCCAGAGATAGCTACTAGTAGTATGACAGGAGACGGACGGAACGAGCGATGGATTGTCAATAGCCACATAGATCTGGCGACTTGGAATGATGTGTATAATTAGTAAAGAGAGAATTGCATTTTGCGCGCAGGTAGAAGGAACGAGTGGAGTGGTTTTCGCAGCGTCACCCATCGCATTGCAATCCCGATGCAAACGCGTGCCCAATGAACCCATTTCTACGTATTGTCACAGTTGGCCTTCACCGCCAGAGTGTTCGTTTAAAATTGGAGACCGAGAGAGCGAGAAGAACCGGTGAAACAGCGATCGGAGGGCGATATGCAACGCGACGCGTGGTATTAAGGCCGCGTGCGGAGTAATCCGCCACCGGGGTGTCTCTGACGGCTCTGACGGAGCGCGTCCACTCTGACGGAGCCATTCCGCCCGGACGGAAATATTTTTTGCTGATGACTGCCTCTGGCTGTCAGTGTAATATCCAATTTTGACAGACCGGTCCCGCTAGATTCCCGAATAACGAATGTGGTTCGAAACTATGGGCACCATTCAACCTTCTGCTACCGGTAAGGGCAAGATAGCAGTATAATCAACGTGAACCCACTACACTCAATTGCTTATTCCATTAACATGCAACAGAGGTGCAGTACCACTAAGGACTATATGCTTTGGTCACTTGGGTTGTCTCAAATCTGTCGCATTCCTGTGATGTAATGAGGGCAAAATGTACTGTGTGACAAGTATTCGATTAACAATGAACAAGTACCACAACCTGTGTTAAGGGAGAGCCCCTAACAAGATTTAGGTGTTGCATATTGTTATGGGTGTTTTCCTAACAGTGTCTGTGGAACTTGAGTGTTAACCGTCATGGTACATATCACATGACGCGTGTCAGGTGGGGCGCATAACACCTACCCTCGGCATCTCAAATCTTTCATCAGTCACTATATCCTGTAGAAGGGTTCACAGTGGGACACCTCTCCATTAAATCAGCGAATTGTCTGAGCAGATTCATCAAAAGCATACAGCTCAATATAATAGGCAGCTGACTTGATGATGCAGCAACACCGCCAGATCCAATGACGCTTGCTTCCGCCGAGCATGTTGTTTTCAACCAGATTTACTTCCAGATCCTAGGCGGAGATATGTAACGATCATACTGAGGAATACCTTGACATGCAGATTAGGCAGTCATTAGCCAATATGCAATTACCTCGAATCTCGGGTCTTAGCCTTACCCGACTGGAACAACCTGGGCACTCCCCGGCCAAAGGGAATGGTCCCAGCCTAAGCATACTGTGACTCAGGCAATTATGACATTCACTGTTGAAATGAGGCCTGAAGCCACCCTGCTCATTGGCATGAGTTAGTATGTATTGCCAACGTGAGACCTGGGTGCTAATACCGAGTTGACTTGTTGTAATGTATCATGGCATAGTATGGGTTGATTGCCGATTGAATCTATGATACAAGCCAAATTGCCTTATGGTCAGGTGTTAATTTAAGAAATGCGCTCCACAGCTATGATCGTCAGTTATTCAAATGACTCAACCATAGGTGTCGCGAAATGCCCAAGTTGAAGTTGTGTTCTGATATATTGGCTGACATGATATCGTACAATAGATGGATCTATTCATATCTTCAGTGTAATGGTCTTGGACCACATGATCAGATGACACGATAACCTAAGGGATGTGTGGCGATTAATTATTGGTGCATTTATTTGAATGTATGTCAGAACCATCATATTGCAATCAAAGAATGTGACAGAATCATAATGTTGAAGTATGGTCGTGCAAACCGATCAGCAACAGGCTAGTTTCCATCAGAAACACTGGGGTGTTCCAGTCGGCTCTGACAGCACTGACGGAACCTCGAACCCTGTGACGGGGAAATGGGCACTTCCTGTCGCCCAGGCAACAGCTCGCGTTGCATCCGTCCTTCCTTTACTTTGCGCCCGGAAGGTGGTGATGTATACGTACCCTCACAACGACACGTGTGCTTCACTCTTCACAGAGGCTGCAGTTCTGCGGTAGTCTTTTACACAATCCCTGGCGATGTTTATTCCTGTCTCCGGAGGAGTGCCATGTTTCACCTCTCCGCTATTGATCTGCATCAGATGCTGTACTTTCCCCGTATGTGTTTCGCTTTGAGATGTTGTCACTGATTAGAACACGCTCTTCACTTCGGATACATCCCCTTGCCATTGTATTTGCTTCAGCATTATCGTATTTTACAAGACTGATATATACTGTCCAATCTTCACACTCTCTAGTACTATGCCCTCAGTCCTCCACATTCTGCGTTGATCCATCGAGGGCTGGCAATGCTTGTTCCTCCTCATCCACATCCTCGCCATCCTCGCCCTCATACCCGTCGACATTACTGGTTCCCAGGTCAAACCTAATATGCCCTCAGTCCTCCACATTCTGCATTGATTCATCATCAGTTTGCAATGCTGCTTCCTCCTCATCCACATTCGCATCATCGCCATCCTCACCCTCATACCCCTCGACATCACTGGTTCACAGGTCAAACCTCTCGAGTTCAGTTGCGACCTGTCGTCGCCAGCTGGCGGTGGGGATGGTATTGCGCTCGTCGCTTTCGTCACGTTCAACTTCGAAATCCTCGCTGCCCCCTGGCCTCCCGAAATGCTGTTTGTCATCAGTGCAATTGTTGTCTATCGGGATGTTTGGGTCACTGCTTCCGATATCACGTTCCTCAAGCACCACTTCGGAGGTCAAATAGTGAAGTAGAATTGCATTGTCAACATGCGCTGTTTCCACAGGTATCACCACTGCAGGTGTTGGGTTCTCTGCCGGTTGGATCTGAAGCTTGACTGTAGGAAGAGTGTGTTTATACACCCTCTGTTCGTAGCGCTCCGGTAGTGTGTTCCAGGTATTCATCAAGAATGTATATGTGGCTGCAACGCTAGGCAAGGTTAACAACTTGCGACCCATTACAGTGCAGCAGGATCTGATCTTACAACCGTCATTCTTGTAGTTGAAGTAGTTCGAGCAAACAGGTCTGTCCGCTTTCAGCTTTGACTTGGAATCTTTCGGATGAACACCTTTGTTCTGTTGCCACACCAGGAGAGGATGGCACAACGTGGTGCAGGTAAACATGATCAGTGGCGAGGGTATATGACTGTCCTTGTCGTCAATCATGGAATTATAAAATCATTCAGCATACTTACCGCGGTTGTTTGCCCGATGATAAAATTTGATGTAGATAAACCATGGGATTGCTTCTGCCAGGAAGTAAAGTAGATGCTAGCCATTTGTTAGCAGCTTTCGACTCTCTCTGCGTTGGATTTGGACCACGTACACCACCTTCCACACGATCTGCTATAAGAAAAAGATACTTATCGTCTGCCGGAAGGGAATCAATGAATTCCAAACGCTCTGCAGCGGATTCAAAGCAGTGGAGATCATAAAGCTCTGCTATGTTGTCCCTAGCTGATTGACTAAAATGGGATTTAACCTTATCGACTTGTGCTCGAATCTGATATAACCTAGAGCGGGAAATATCCAACCTGGGCAGTGGCTTTAGCATACCTTTTTCAAGATCTCCTTTGTGGGTGCCTCGAATGCTATGGACCAAATGGTATTTTGCTGCATAGCGTTGTTCCAGTACATCTCTGTTATCTGCCCGTGTGAGGCTTCAGCCAATGCTTTCACTACGTGTTACGTTGCATTACTTACCATCTCCACGTCGCTTGCACTAAAAAATGGCCGTCTATTCCACATGTAAAGCTCCAGGAGTCTGCCCGTTGCAAATACAAGATGCGTCATGTCTGAGTGACCAAATCAATGGATGCTGCAACTGCCAGGGACCATTGATCGAGGTGTAGACACCGCCTGCGGTTGCAATTGGCACTGCATCAGTCACTGATTCCGTTCTGTAGCCCATGTTCACAGTGGATTTGTAATGATTGCGTGGGCTTCTGGATTAGGCATGGGGGTAGGCAAGTTTTCAAGACCGCTGAGAGGAGTGGGAGTGCTAGCAATGCGGAGGCAGAGCTGGATACAACGCGACGTGTTGATTCTGTCTGTGAGGTTCCTCCAGGTGTTGGTGTGCTACGATTGCTTCTAGCTGGTGGGGCGGTTGGAGTATTTATTGACCGTGGCAGTGTAGCGGACGGGGTGGAAGCCATGCATTGGGTGATATCTGCAAGGCGAGAATAGTTCTGCGAAGATAAGGGGTTGGAGTTCTGACCCTGGATTGTATAGGGTATCGAACTCCCTCCTGGGAAAGTATCCCACAGGCCAGCAAGTACGGAAACGGGTCTCTTAGCAGACCGAAGTTGAGAATTCCTCGAAGGCCCAGACTTTTGTTGATTCTGACCATTATCAAGACTTCGAACATCTCTTACGACCGTAGTCGTGTCAGAGTGATGGCTTTTGGAATGCATAGTCCAATATAGATGTTCGACGTGAAGAAGGTAGGAATAATTTCCTCTGCATGCATATGCCAAGGCAGGCGAGGTAGACTCCTATTTGAGTGACCATGCTAGGATTCGACAAAAAGAGAGGAGCAGAGTTGAACGCGCTAGACTCTAAACCCTGACAATACTCAGGGATGAGATCCCTTGAAAAGCATTGAATTATGGGGTTAACTGGCATCTGATTTAAATCAGCATTGAAATTCACTGTGAAAGCAACGTCTGAAGGTGTATTTGCACCACCTGAAGGGTGTTGATGCCTTCTAGGCGCAATTATCATTGTATTGCTATCGTTCTGGGCACAATATATCGAAGCATCGATTGTGTATATCTTCATTTTTCGGTTGAAATCCTCGTTTGGCCGAGCTAAAAGCATTGCGAAGCGAACAATGACAGATTCGTAATCCTATGACATCAGTTGCGTGTGCCATTTCCACTGCTAGGCATTGGTACCCATGTTGGATGGTTGCACAGTTGGGACAACCAGAGAACCACTCAGTTTGCTCCGGGATGCAAGAGGTCTGAGTGGTAAAAGTGGTACGAGCTGCCAAAGCATTGCCTGGAGTTGTATATTGTCCTTACTACAAGTACGATATCTCGTTTTGAGGCTCCTCATTTACGTGGTGCCCAGTGGATTCCGAGGATAAATTCTTGGCCATTTTGTGTTCGTTAACCAGCAAAACAAGCTGAACCAAAAAATTGCAGGAACTCAAGTATATATATCCCATCTTCCCGCCTTCACCTTCATTCTGTTCTCCTTTGGTATTCAACACACCGCCAGCATCGTGAACTCTCTCGACTACACGGGACTTGCACACAACAATGCGTCTCGTTCCAAGACACACCTGACAACCTACACAACTTTGTATGTTCCCTCTGGGCTTTCTTCAGCTAGATTCAACAGTGTCATAATGCTAACGCGTCCGGTGTAGATTCGTTTTTAACTTGCAGAGATGGCACGCAAGGGCAGCCTCAAAGGAAAGTGGAATGCAACTTTTAGGGTAAAAATTCCGACATCGGATATAAATCAACGCCTGTCGTTGGATCAGGACCATATCAAGGGATTCATCTCGGAACACATCTGTGGACTTATACAGATATACAATCTTTGCGGCGTCAAGAATCAGTGGGCATGCGACCTCTTTTATGATATAATCTTTCTCAATCCAGTCACAACTCGCCACTTTTCACAATTCCAGCAAATCTGGCCGCACTGCAGGAGCAGCAGGTTGCCTTTGCGGGAGTCGTGGGCAGTCTTCCGCTCATATATGGGGCAGATGTTTGACAAAACCTGTGACCAAACAAACAATTGGAGTCAGGACAACCCCCATGCCTTTGTGCATCAAGTCAATCGCTCCTGTCCGAAGTCAACCTCCTATGGGAAGATTCAATGCACCGGCGAGCGTTTCACTTGGTACATTAGCAATGGTCTCAGGGCAAAGATTGAGCCACCAAGCTGCCGGCAGTACACGCCAGGCGACTTCCTGACCATTAGACTACTGAATTGGGATGAGATAATCGACGCGGATGATTATCATGAGAACTGGGCGGAAACTCGAGCACGGAGCAGTGAAAGGAGCTGTCCTAGCGATGGCAATGCCTATGACGACAGTGAGGGTGAGGAGGACATGGAGGGCGGTGAGAAAGGAACCAGGGAAGGGAAGGATAAAAGGATGGGAAGGGCAAAGAGAAGGGGAAGGTAACGGAGGAAGGGAAGGATAAGGGAAACGGTTTAGGGAAAGGCATTGTTAAACAAACCCCAGGAGGAGATAATATCTCTCATGCCGTTGCTTTGCAGTTGCAGAAGGAACTGTATGAGGTAGACTCGGACATGGAGGGCTAACAAGAGCGGGTATATTCAGAGCCGGAAGCATCACCCGCCATGGCAATTTCCTCAGACAATGATACGGACTCTACCGAGGAGTCAGACAGCTAACTTGACTTAGAACTTGATCCTGATGTGGTTATGGGCATAGAGGATGATGTGGACGCACCGGACGGCGTTGATTTACACGGCGATGTGGATATGGAAAGGGATGGTGACAATACAGTTGAGGAAGATGAACAGGAGGAAGATGAGGAGGAGGAGGATGAGGATGAGGATGATAGCAAAGAACCTCGGACGATTGGCTAGGGAGAGATGGATAATACATCGGTTGACGATATAGATACCATGGTAGACAATCAGCCAATTGTGCACTCTGAGCAAGGCCAGGAGATGCGAGAGCATTCCCCACGGCCACAACCTCCAGCGCCTGCCCCACAGCCACACACCCTGGAACCTCGCCCACTACCAAGATCTCCGGAGACTCATCACTTCAGTGAACTGAAGCATTTGGGGCTTGTAACGCCGCAAAAACCTCGCCTGGCGGTGCCAACTTGGCGAGAATCTGGGCCTGCCGGAAACACCTCGGACGTGGTTGTGGATGAACAGCTGCCAATCCAGTCGGGAGGTGGTGACAGTCTCTCTGATGTCCCTCTCCCCGATGTCCCTCTCCCTGATGTCGCTCTGCCTGATGACCTTCTCCATGAGGCATGCCCGGATGGCTCGGTGGGCGAGGAGTGAACCAGTCCTCGCGTTGCAGAGGATGCAATGGCTGTTGTGTTTGGGTTAGGGTCGGGTTCTTGTCTTGTTTGTTTTCATTGTGCGAATCAATTTATCTCAGGCATTGACTATTACACGAGTTGCGAGGTTTTTGGATCACTTAAAATTTATTTTATTTATGGGTTTTGTACTGGTGTTATTTTGATAGGTTTCAGTTTATTCATAGTCTTATGGAACATCGGGCATGTAGCGTTTTTGCAACTTCTGGCGTGTAAGGAACCTCCTTGTTATGGTGTTGACGATCAATAATTTAGCGAAAAGTGTCGTGAGCTTATACACGAGGCTGCTCAGGCCCAGCACCAACTTTTGTCCCTGTCTACACTGTATACTCCACACCTCGCATGGTGTCTACAATGCCAGAGAACACCCCTTTCCGTTGCCCCGAATTTTCTTTCCACAAGACGTTCACCTCTGACAGCTGGTGACTTAAACATATCAAATTACACCATCCGGAACACCTTGAAGTTGCACGCCAGAAGAATCTGACTGTTCGCAGCGCACCCCGACGCGTAGAACCCGCTCGGTGATGTGAATTCAATGCTAACACAGATTCAGTCGAAAACTTGGACGTGTTTCCCTACCTCGAGCACCTTGAAAACGTCGCCAACTCGGAGTCTCAACTATTGCCACCACCTTTGCCGAGGACACAAACATACCCCGGCGCCGGCGCCCCGCTGAGCAATTACATTGCTGACCTATGCGAATGTGACGCTCTGGGTTGGCGTCAGATGAACCTAGGAAACAATGCCAACTACCCATTTGCGACGCGTGAAGAGTACAAATGTATCCTTTGTGGGATCAAGAAAAATGGCATGAAGATGTACTATGACAATGTGCTAAAGGAAGAAAACACCGCTCTGCCTTTCCCAAGCTTCAAAAACGGGGATGGCATCCAGCAGCTGCTGGCTAGCATTCCAGATGCACAGGCTCAGGGGAGTGGGAACTCCACACTGTCGAGGATATGACATGGAATGACAATCACCAACACCCTATCAAATACTGGAGTCGAGACATCAGCACACGCATGAGATGGTTGATGCGGCAGCCAGCCTACGCGGCGAATCTCATTTACGCCACTAAGCGTTGCTTTAACAGCAGTACGCCACCGAAACGCCTCTATACTGAAAAGCAAAATGCGGACTGATGGTGGGAGACAGAGGTAAGGAGAGATACTCGAGGATAATCACTTGCTAATCGACGTTTAGACAATGCTCAGAGTGGGGGATACCCTGGTTCCTTTGATCTTCATGTCCGACGGAACACATCTCTCGAATTTTGCTGGGGACAACAAAGAGTGGCCTGGATATATAATAATTGGCAATCTATTGTCAAAGATCCGCCAGATGCCCTCAACACACAGAGTCAAAATGGTTGCTCTCCTACCGATTCCAATCAAGAACCGCAATATTCCTCAGAAGCTGCAGGATAAGCAGCAGAATACAAACTGAGAGGTGCTGAACAAAGTGCTCCGGAGGGTACTCAACCCACTCACCTCTAAACAAAATCCCAGCGCCAAGAGCAGGTATTAAAATGTTCTCTGTGCACATGGCAACTTCAGGCGTTGCAAACCAGTTTTAGCAGCATGGCTTGCACATGGCCCAGAGAATGGTGACCTACATCATCTTGAGCGGCATGTCTCTGTTTCATGCGGGTGTCCAAAGAACGAACTTGGAGATTCTGTGACTCCTGACTAGCAACACCCCCGGCGGGATCATAACCTATATACAACACTCAGCGATGCCAACACCAAGGCAGCCGATGCCGAACTCTCGTCCTGCCATGTTCACCGAGGATTCAAAGTGTTTTGACATATTCCCTATGTTGTGAGTGAACTCCCTAAGCCTGACCTCCTCTATACAATTCAGATCGGCATGCATGACCACCTCCAGAAGTGCATTTTCCACTTCATGAAGACGCATGAACGGCTCGACAAGTACAATGCAATCTGGTTATCCGTGCCTGCGTACCATCACCTCACACCAAAAAATGTTACTGGGGTATTTTAAGTCCCAGTTTCAATACAACATTTATTAGACTAAATACAGCCGCCTATCTCCTTGTCCTATTCTCCTCGTCTTCCCAGACTCAATCTCTTATTCTCTAAGAATCAGAGCTTACCATTCTTCCTCGTCTGTCCAAAGTCGCTCTTCGGACCACTCTTCGTAATGTAATTGTCCGGTAGTGACGTACCTGTGTACGTTGTACCTGATATTGTTGATAATCGCAAAGAACAAAAGATGCGGGGAGATGTGGGTTAAACTCTGCTCCTTGCAATATAAGATGGTGTCGCCAATAGTTCCGATGAGACGTTGGTGTGCGTATTGAGAAGCAGTTGGTTTCCACGAACACATACAGGGCGTAGTGATGAAGCGGGAATAGAGACGTAATTGTAAAGGTATAGATAGAATTCCTAATAGTATTTGAAGGTGTTCTTCGCTGGTAATATCTGACTGTGGATTACTGCTAGAGCTCGGTTCTTTCCATCGTCGAGGACGATGTGAGCTTTTTATAATCGTTGCCACAGGTCAAGCTTGCCTTCGGCTTTCCGTCATGACAACATTATTGCTTGATAGCTTATCTTCGGGATCAACTGAAGTGCCCCGTCGATAATGCCACGAGTTCCCCTAGGTTATCGTGTTCATGCATGAGCTGTTTTAAGACGTTACGTCCCCTTGCGGGCAGTCCTCATGATCATGATATCAATTGCAAATAATGTCAGCTCATAACCTCGAGTTCGACATCTTGCTTCCCATTCGTTCAGTAGCTAGGACATCTGACGACCTTAGTCTTATCAGTGCTTATCGCAATATAATATTAATAGCTCTTCATTATTAATTGCCTCACCATTAATTTGGCTATTCGGCATTGCATCAGAGATTTATTCGGCAACCAACCGATACTCCGCTAGTGTAGATTGTAACACGTTCTTGACCTTGCAGTGCGTGCGGTCTTAACTCAATAAGCCGGTTTGCTTCTGGCCTCTTATCTTCAGCCAATGTCATTAATCCCTCAGACACTGCATGCTTAGGTCTCGACCTTCCGTAGACCGGGGAGTGCTGCAAGTGCTCTCACCACCTTTTGAGCATGAGCTTACAGATCCATCGTATTCGCATATTGCAATATCGTCTGCTGTGCATGTTGTTCTGCATTATTGCAACTTAACTATGCATTGTCCCGCTAAACAGGGTTTAATAGGTGAGGCCAATAATTATGCGCACTGCTGAAGGTTTTTTCACTTCCCAGTTATGGTGACATAATTGCGTCATCATAGTTGAATCCGCTAGTGCGACTTTTGTCATCACTAATTGATCGACATGCGGCTCAAGTGTAATCCCGCTAATGATCACTTGACTGACAAACATGTTCACGTATTCACAGGTAGGTGTTTTGCATATGAGCATCCTTAAGATTTTGTCACACGTACCTGCTTCGTTCAAACATGTATCATTACCGCTGCTAAATGAAAACCCCTAACACTACCTCCCTCTCTAGGACCGGTGACGCAACGGTAGCTCCGTCTTAAGAGGTGAACAAAACAAACGATACCACTCAGATAGCGAAACTAAAAATAATCAAAAAACAAAGTAAACAAACTTTTCCTTATCTGCGTTTCCGCGACTTTCTCTTCGCGCTTTTGGCGTCTTTCTGTCTTATTTTTTCTTTTCCAAATCTCTTGTCCCTTTACATATTAGGATTATTCTTATAATATTCTTCCAACAAATTTTCTGCATTTTCGATAACATTATCGAAATTTTCCCATGTGTTTTCCTCATGCGTATAATCTTTCCACTTTACCAGAAACTCACGTTTCGAGGCGTCATCGCTTGACGGTCCGCTGGCTAATACCTTTTCCATTGTCCATCCCGCGTCATCGGCTTCTATTTCGATTGCCTCCCACTCTGGGTTCTTCCCACGACATCTTTCCTGTAGCGATATATTAAACATTGTGTGTATTTTCCAGGTCGATGGTAATTCGAGCTTGCAATACTGATTGTTGTGTCCGACCGACAAGATTTTGAAAGGTCCTTACATTTTGTCATCTAGCTTTTTGCATCGTCCCTTGGATCATATGTTTTTGCCGTTGAGCATAACTAACTCTCCCTTTTTGAACGACTCGATAGACCTTCTCTTTGTGTTATAATACTTCGCCATTGAACTCCTGACGGTTTCCAATTGTGTTGATAATTTCTTATGTAATGCTGTCAAATAATGACCATACATTTCCGAAGCCAGATTTCTGAACTGAATATCCATAGGCCAATTTGCTCTTGGTTCGTATCCGTAATTGGCGTAAAATGGACTTATCTTTGTTGCCGAATGCTCCGAATTGTTGTACGCAAACTCCGACATTCCCAACATTTCTGCCCAGTCGTTATGTTCATAGTTGCAGTAACTTCTTAAGTATGCCTCTATTACTTGATTGATACGTTCGGTCTGCCCATCTGTTTGTGGATGAAAGGCTGTACTCATGGATCTCTTAATCCCCAGGTAATTATACAGATCCGTAAAATACTGACCTGTAAAGGTACTGTCTCGATCCCATACCACATCTTCTGGGAACCGATGGTACTTCCAGACCTTTTCCAGATAGGCCTGAGCGACTGTTGGTGAATCCTTTTTTGACAATGGTATAAAGTGCGCCATTTTAGTAAACCTATCGACTACTACTAATATCTTCGTATGTCCCGATGACTCCGGTAAGTCAGTGATGAAGTCGGTAGATATATGCGTCCATGGTTTACTTCGTAATTCAGACCGGTGTAACAGTCCATGCTTAGCGTGTCGTGGAGCCTTAGTTCATTGGCAATTATCGCACTCGTTACAATACTGCCTAACATTGTCCTCTATCTTCGGCCAGTAGAAATTCCTACTAAGGAGTTCCATCGTTCTGTCTCTTCCGAAATGTCCTGCTATTTTGGAATCATGTTCTGACTTCATGAACTTATTTCTCATTCCTTTTGGTACTTATATTCTTCCTTTCCAGGTAAATACGTCTTCCTTAATAGCATAATTCGTATCGACGTTTTCTCCCTTCGATACTGTTTTGCATAACCGAATATATTCATCGTCCCGTTTCGCATCTTGTATAATCGCTTCCTTCTGTTCCGAACTCAGCAGCCCAACCTCCAATGCTCCTATCTCGAGGTACTCCAATGTTTCATCATAAATTTCCATAGCTCCGATTTTTAACCATTGCTCTGGTCCTAGCATTGGTTTTTCCATTATCGCTGTTGTACCTCCCTGTCTACAGGTGTACGCCGGGCACCTAGAGAATATATCCGCTGTTTGATTCAAACTCCCTTTTCGGTATATAATAACGAATGAATATTCCGGAAAAAATTTTGCCCATCTTGCCTGTCGTCTATTCAGTTTGACCTTCTTGGTAAAATGTTCCAGGTTTTGATGGTCTGAAAATATCGTTATTCTATACGGTGTTCCTAAAGCATAATCTCTCCATTTCTGCAATGCATAGACTATTGTTAGCATTTCTTTATCGAAAACGTCGTAATTAAACTCTGCTGGCGACATCTTTCTCGATAAAAATGCACATGGATGAATTTTGCCGTCTTCAAATTTTTGCGATAGAACAGCTCCTATTGCGAAATCTGACGCATCCGTTTCGATCATGGCAGGTCTATCCTGATCGAAATGTCGAAGTATTGGTGTATTTCCTGACGCGAAGAGCACAACAATTTTAAAGAAGGCGGCCTCCTGAGCTTCTCCAAAATTGAAATTCTTCCCGTCTCCTCGAAGTAGGTCCGTAATAGGTGCTACTATTTGAGCGTAATTTGGAATGAACCTGCTGTAAAAGTTCCATAGCCCCAATATTTGCTGAACCTCTTTTTGGTTTTTTGATCTTGGCCAGTCGACTATATCTTGAGCGTTGGCAGGATCCATTCTGATATTTTTTCTGCTGACTATAAAGCCTAAAAACACTGATTCTGTTTGTTCGAAAACACACTTGTCCATTTCGACACAGATTTGATTTTCAAGTAGCAAATCGAATACTTTGCCTACTTGCTTTCGATGTTTTTCGAGCGATCCTTTGGTAGCAATAATAATATCATCTATGTATGCGACTACTACCATTCCTTCATCTTCATCGATATGTATGTCGGTTTTAATTACTAGCTCGATACCAAGTACTGGTTTTAATATTCGGTTTATTTCTCTTTGGAAAGTTGCTGGTGCATTTGTTCAACCGAATAGCATAACCGTATATTCATATAATCCGAACTTCATTCTGAAGGCTGTATATTTTTCATGTCCTAACAACATTCGTGTCAAATGAAAACCAGCTTTAAGATCTATTTTTGTAATAAGGTCTGCTCCTCTTAAGCGATCTTTTAATTCATCCATTATTGGTAGTGGTGTTTTATCTTTAACTGTGTGGCTATTTAGATGCCGATAATCCACACATAATCGTAACCCCTTTCCGTTTGGTTTTGGAACGAACAGGATCGGGCTTCCAACAGGACTCCAGGATGGTCGTATTTTTCCTTCCTTAATCATTTTGTCGAGATATTCTTTCAATATTTTTTCTTCTTCTCTTGTCAATTGATATATTGGTCCCATTCGTAATTCTTCCTGGGAAGATTTGAATTCGATTTTATGATCGCATTCTTTATTATCAGGTAGTTTCTCAGCCTCCTTCAGGTCGAATAATGATAACCATTTATGATATTGAACCGGTAATTTTCTGAGAATCTCAGTATTTTGGAATAATACTGGTCCGATATGTATCACATCGGGCCTTAATGCTACTTTCTCATCGTAAGGAATAGTATATTCCGGGTGTATTTGCCCATGTCCGAAACAAGTTTCTGAACATAACGGGAAATGTAATTTTCCTTCTGTTATTCCCTGTGCCTTATGTTTATTAAGGTACCAGGCTGGAATCAAAGCGTCATAATCTGATGAAGTTTTCATAACTTCGAACGCATAGTCTTTACTGTCTAAAGTTCTATGATTTCTGAAGGACAATCCTAATGGTATTGTGAAAAGTCCTTCAGGCGCAATTCTTGAACCTCCGAGATCAGATGCTTTTGCTGGTATCTCTCGTTTTACCACCGGTATTTTGTATGCTTTCGCTGCTTGCGGTGATATAACAAGAGAGGTGCTTCCTACATCCAGCATGGATCTTAACGGATAGTATTTTCCGTCACAATCTATAAAGAACTAATAGATTGGTCTTTTCCCTATCTTCGTCGGGGAAACTTTGTATACTTTGGCTCCCTTTTGAGCTGCCATATGATATACATAGTCGTTTGAAAGATTGGGTTTTTTCGGTAGTGGAAGAGCGAGCTCTTCTGTAGCTTTGCATTTAACCATCGCTATCCTTTCGACAATAGTGTAACCACAACGGATTAAGAGTGTTGGTATAAAGGTAGATAAGGATTTTTTATATGTTTTGGATTTGTATCTCCTTACTGGCCAGCAGTTTCAACCTTCCGGTCATCGTCAGAGGAGAAAAATAATAACTGCTGGCTTCCTCTCTTTTTTTTTTGCGTTTTTTATTCCGACCACCAATTTGCCATCGCTTCTGATGACTCACTCGAATCCTCTATTTCTTCCGAATTCGTTGATTCTGTGTTACTAGCGGAATCCCTAAGCTCCTCGCTAGACACTTCTGATGCGGTATCCCTTAGCTCCTCGCTATCAGATTCTTCCGTATAAAGATCCTTCTGATCTTCTTCCAATTCATATGCCCCAATCTTCAACTTTTGATATTCTTTGGCCTTAGGGAAAGTTGCTGTTCCCTTATCCGTTTTAATCGGTCGGTAGCAATCCATTGTTTTATGGTTGCCTTTCCTATCGGCTGGCCATCCGCATCTCATACATTCCCTAGACTTCTTTCTTCTGTCTAGTTCATCTTGCAGTATTCCCTGCATTTGCGTAGCAAACGTTTTAACTTCTCCTCCTTTTTTGTTGAAAATTTTTTTATCCTTAAACTCACTTCTGGGTTTATATTCTATTTTAACCCGGAAGTTGTCTTTAGGTTTCCTGAGTCGATCTTTTCTTGTCTTTGGGGTTCGGATCGCCAAATTCTTTCTGTCTTCCTCCCATCTTTCTGCGGTTCTACCGGCTTTAGTAATAATCTCGGTCATTTCCTGATCCGTCTTTCCGGTAAGATCCACTACATGCATTTGCCCGAGTACCTTCTCAGGCAGTCGGTCCAAAATCAGTTTCTTAAGGCCCGCTCCTGTTAACTGAGCCTTATTGTTATACATCTGGATTTTGGTAAACATGTCCTGTATATCGCCTTCATATCTGACTTTGTCCAAGTCTGCATATGCCTCGTCTCTGGCTTCTCAGTCTTCGAAATGTAAGACCAAATCATTTTGGTACGTTGTCCATGACCTAGGGAACACTCCTCTCAAAGCTTGTCTTTCCCATTGAACATGCTAGGCAGCTGCATATTTCCTCATAAGCCCTCCTATCCAATTTATAGTTCTTCCAGAATCGTCGAACTTCTCAGCTTGATCCTGGATCAAGGTTTGTACCGATATCCACCAAGCGTCGAAATCATCTCCTGGTTTTCCCTCAAAAGGGAAATGGTCTTTAAGTTTAATAGGCTTAACTTTTGCCTTTTTCCTTCGACGTCCTGATGGTGGTAATGGAGGGAGTGGACCTGGCAGTGATGGCAGAGGTGGACCGGGTGGTCCTGGCGGAGGTGGACCGGGTGGACCTGGCTCTGGTACATTTGGGTCTTCTTCTTCTGACTCGCTACCATTGCCTCCTCTAAGATCGTACATAACCCTTGCCTCCTGTCTGGTGCTTATAGATTCATCATCTTCGGAGTATTGGTACTGCTCCAAATACTGTCTTCTATCGGGATGTGTATAACTAGGCCCCGCGGCCGTTGTAGACCTTGGTCTATGCGTAGTGCTTTCCGAAAGCTTATACTCCTCCATGTGAATTGTTAGCCCGGTGCTAACTTCTTGTATTTTTGCTAAGGTTTCGTCCATAGCCTTAACATGATTGCTCAAATCGGTTTTAGTTGGCATTTCCTTAGTGAACCTTTCCAAACCACCAATTCTTCGTAGCATGCTCTCAATCGATATCTTCATACTTTTCGTTTTTTCCTGTCGTCTCATAATCGACCTTCGATGATTGAGAAGAGTCGACCCATTATCCGTTTGCTTTTTAAGAGGGTCTCCTATTTGCCTATGTATTCCGGAAAAGATATCTGCAGCTTCCTTGATAATTATATTATCTTGTGATTGCTGTAGCGTAATTCCATGCCGCATTTCGTTAATTACGGCTTGTTGAATTAACCTCTGGCTGCCAACTCCTGAGACATCTCCGTCTATTTTCGCTTTCTCCATTAGGATCTGCCTTTCCAGTAACTCGAGGTGTTGCCTGACGGCGACGAATTCGTCCTCTATCAGTCCCTTCTCTTCGTTGCATGCTTGTACCACATGTATCATTTGCTGCGTTAACTCCTGCAGCTTGGTTCTCACGGGATCTGATTCGGCCATTTCGACTTCTCCTAGTCCCGGTATGGGCTCTTCCGGTTCTCCGTGCTCTTTGGTTAGCCTGATCTCCTCGGCTGCTGCTTCGAGCCTCTGCTGATACTTCTGACACCATTCTGGCAACGCTCTGACTGCTGGTGACTTGTCTAAGCTCCTCTTCTCGATCCTGCAACTCGCTTTCTGAGAGGCTTCGCTCAAATACGTAAGGCTGCGCCTCGGGGTTGCCATTTCGAACGATGATCGACGGATGGTTTATTGGTATAGTTAATACGTCCGTTTCGTATCGATTTGGTTTGTGGTCTTCCTGGCAAGAGACACACTCGCAATTTGCTGTTGGGCAATGATCTGAACAGATCCTGCGTATCCTATATGCTGTCTGTCCTTGAAATTGCCCCGTTCCTACAGCAATATAACAGCAAGCGTCTCTTGCACAGAACCAACACGGTTCTTGCTCAGAATCCCTTATTGCTCTCTGCATGGTGCACCTGATGCAGTAACAGGCTATTCGAATGCAGTGTAGCCTGCAGTATTTAATTCTGTTGACGATACAGCAGTATCGTTGTTGACAATCCTGACAATCAGTCATAATTGGAGTCTTAAAATATTATACTGTTACGGGGGTATTTTAAGTCCCAGTTTCAATACAACATTTATTAGACTAAATACAGCCGCCTATCTCCTGGTCCTATTCTCCTTGTCTTCCCAGACTCAATCTCTTATTCTCTAAGAATAAGAGCTTACCACTCTACCTCGTCTGTCCAAGGTCGCGCTTCGGACCACTCTTCGTAATGTATTTGTCCGGTAGTGATGTACCTGTGTACGTAGAACCTGATATTGTTGATAATCGCTAAGAACAAAAGATGCGGGGAGATGTGGGTTAAACCCTGCTCCTTGCAATATAAGATGGTGTCGCCGATAGTTCCGACGAGACGTTGGTGTGCGTATTGAGAAGCAGTTGGTTTCCACGAACACATACAGGGTGTATTCACGAAGCGGGAATAGAGACTTAATTGTAAAGGTATAGATAGAATTCTTAATAATATTTTAAGGTGTTCTTCGCTGGTAATGTCTGACTGTGGATTGCTGCTAGAGCTTGGTTCTTTCCCTCGTCGAGGACAATGTGAGCTTTTTATAATCGTTGCCTCAGGTCAAGCTTGCCTTCAGCTTTCCGTCATGACACCATTATTGCTTGATAGCTTATCTTCGGGATCAACTGAAGTGCCCCGTCGATAATGCCACGAGTTCCGCTAGGTTATCGTGTTCATGCGTGAGCTGTTTTAAGACGTTACGTCCCCTCGCGGGCAGTCCTCATCATCATGATATCAATTGCAAATAATGTCAGCACATAACCTCGTGTTCGACATCTTGCTTCCCATTCGTTCAGTAGCTAGGACATCTGACGACCTTAGTCTTATCAGTGCTTATCGCAATATAATATTAATAGCTCTTCACTATTAATTACCTCACCATTAATTTGGCTATTCGGCATTACGTCGGAGATCTATTCGGCGACTAACTGATACTCCACTAGCGTAGATTATGACACGTTCGTGATGTTGCAATGCATGCGGTCTTAACTCAATAAGCCGGTTTGCTTCTGGCCTCTTATCTTCAGCCAATGTCATTCATTCCTCAGGCACTGCATGCTTAGGTCTCGACCTTCCGTAGACCGGAGAGTGCCGCAAGTGCTCTCACTGCCTTTTCCGCATGAGCTTGCAGATCCCTCGTATTCGCATATTGCAATATCGTCTGCTGTGCATGTTGTTCTGCGTTGTTGCAACCTAACTATGCATTGTCCCGCTAAACAGGGTTTAATAGGTGTGGCCAATAATTATGTGCACTGCTGAAGGTTTTTTGACTTCCCAGTTATGGTGACATAATTGCGTCATCATAGTTGAATCCGCTAGTGTGACTTTTGTCATCACTAATTGATCGACATGCGGCTCAAGTGTAATCCCGCTAAGGATCACTTGACTGACAAACATGTTCACGTATTCACAGTTAGGTGTTTTGCATATGAGCATCCTTCAGATTTTGTCACATGTAACTGCTTCGTTCAAACATGTATCATTACCGCTGCTAAAGGAAAACCCCTAACAAAAAATAAGTCATAAGAGGAAGTTTCTCAATGGAATGGGACGGAGATGAAGGAAATGAGCTAGTACTTGCTTGGAGTTGTGACCCAGTCTGTTTGAGGTGGAAGGCCTGCTCAGCGTCCCATATTCAATCGCGCAATTGAGTGTACACAGTCATTGTCAGTATTCTATATGTATGCTCGATATAAATCCTACGATGATGCAACATTGAGCTACATGGAGGATGCCTTGCCTCGTTTTCACAGCTTCAAAGATGTTTTCTTAATCCGGTGAGCTAGCAATTAGGCGAAGGCCAAAGCCAATGCCGTGAGAACAGAACTCGTCAAGAGGTGAAAGGTAGATGAGGAAACAAATGCTGATTCTTGGACTCCGTCCAAGAAGTGGTGCGTGATGAACGCCTGGTCAGATTATATCATCCACGAGATAGATATTTCCAAGGAGTCAGATGCCGACCTCAACTTTCCCAAGATCCACTTGATGTCTCATTGGGCCGAACAAGTTCGTCAATACTGAGCCTTGCAACAGTATTCTGCTGAGACACATGAACATGTACATAAAACGAATGTCAAGGATGGTTGGAACACCTCCAATCACAATCTCAACTACCTGCCACAAGTAATCACCTTTCAGCGTCGCATTCTCTGCTTTGAAATCAGAGAGCTCCATGTCCAAGCCCTTGGTCAGTGATGGGAGAACAGTGCTGCCACCTGCGAAATCTCCCGTTCCAGTGCTGATCTGGCTGCCCCAATGAGCTCCCAGTCATATGCGAAGCCCGAATTCAAGGGACCCAAAAACCCCCGTGATGAAAATCATCCTGACTCTAAGATCAAAGACTTCAGAGTGTTACTCGACAATACGCAAGACGCAACGCACCGTGTGGCAATATACAGCAGCACGCGGGAGTTTATGAAGCATTAGAGTCGCGACAAGACGTATATATCAGATATACATCTGCACACACTGGAGCTTTGAATATACCATCGTATCATGGTTCATGTTGAGGGTTTCGATGGTGAAGGCATGACTCAGATTTGTCGATACACAGACAGCCAGAGGTGGTGCGGAGGGGATCGACGGAACAACTGGGTATGGGTAAAGCAACGCCCAGGGAGGTGTTATGCAGTGCTGAAAGGGTGTCTTCAATGGCAACTGCACCGACAATTCAAAATCAAGCTCCAAAACGAGGGTGGAGCTTTCGTGGAGTACTGGTTAAACCTGGCGCTCACCACAATACCTGAAAACTCGGGTAACTTGGATTCCATCTCGCAATTTGTACAGGTGACAAATGCACCGGCAGCTGTTACTTTGCAAGGTTGTAGTATGGGAAAGATTGTTGGCTCAGCGAACATGGTTCGACAGATAGCTACTCCTAGTAAGACAGGAGACAGATGGAATGAGCGATGGATTGTCAATAGCCACCTAGAACTGGCGACTTGGAATGATGTGTAAAATTAGTAAAGTGAGAATAACATTTTGGGCACAAGTAGAAGGAACGCGAGGAGGGATTTTCGCAATGACATGCAATGCAATGCAATCCCGATGCAAGTGAGTACCCAATGAACCCATTCTGACAGATGGTCACTGTTGGCCCCAATGCAAGAGTGTTTGTTTAAAATAGAAGACCGACAGAGTGAGAAGAACACGTGAAAAGGCGATTGGAGGGCCATATTCAACCCGACGCGGGTGATTGAGGCTGGGCACGGAGTAATCCTCCTCCGGGTTGCGACTGATGGGTTTTAATGGAGGGTGTCCACTGTGACGGAGCTATTCCACCCGGAGGCAAATATTTTTGCCGATGCCCTTGAATACAACAATGAGGAGATCACATTGTTCTGAGAATAATGGATGAATCTCTAGCTGGGAACCGACAAAAATACCTACCAATGAAAGAAGACCTTTATTTAGTATTGTGTTTTTAAAATACCTATATCTATTATTTTATTTAACCAAAATTCTATTAGCTTTATGTAACGGTATCCACACACCATCGAACAAGATATTACCTAGCCAGACGAATCTCATCGCTTGACGTCTTCTCGCAAGACTCTGAAGGCTTCTGAGAGTCTCCATACCCATTTCCTTGAAAAATGATCACAATGTAATTCATTACTCACATAAAAAATGATATCTTTTGTGAGGAATAATCAGCATATGTTCATCGCTCAGTGCATTTGGTGGCTATCTTCAATTACACGATTACAGCAAGACGTAGTTATCCATATCGACAATCTGTGTGAGCACGCAGTCATTACCAATAGGACAATACGAGTAGTGTCGTCAACTCCAAGGGATATTGACTGAACTGTTTGCATGGGCAGCTGCCTGCACGAAAAGAAGGTACCCAAGAACTGGAATGAGTTCGTTCAGAAAGCCAAATCAAAGAGGGAGGGGTTGAACACATATCTTCTGCGGCGCAGCAGGAAAACTCAAATTCTGGCAAAACAGTTAACGCCAAGTAGAAAAATCGGTTAGTTGCAATACCGAAGTATACTCTGAATTAATATATGAAATGTAGAATATAGGGCATTGCATAAGTATATACAGTTTCAATGAAAGCACACCCTAAAACAGATCATATGCACACGCCCCCCAAAGTTCAGCCTATTATGTTCACTGATTCTTATTCCATTGTAGGAAAACACAGAGACGATTTTAATTCTTGGTGGATTTTAGTTCAAACATTGATAAGAGACCAACCCTAGTAGTTCCAAGACAAATGATGAATGGTTCATTAGGTACCAGGACTACTTACAGATTACACTCAAGCCTGTCCTATAAAATTGTACAGTGTAGCACTTCCCACATTGTTTTCCTAGATGTATACAACATATATCAGTACTCTGGTGCCAATATTCGAAGACATGGAAGTCAGAGATGTAGATATGAAGCTTCAGCCATTAAAATACCAAGGAGATATCCACAAAGTATTCACAAAAATCGAAAAGTACAATGCTCTGTATCACTTGGCAAGAGCAGCCGCAAAGAAATTGATACAGAACAAACTTCAAGGTATGACTTTTGCACCAATTTACACATTGGACATGCTGGGTACAACCAATGTTGATACAATCCATATCAGTGAACACACAGGGAGAACTTCCAAGAATTGGGAATATGCTACATATAACCTCATGCAAAGAGTGAGGTAAAAAAATTATTTCGCAGGCATACTAACAAGTAGATTTCAGGTCCTCAACCTACATATTACAAGAAGTCAAACTGAATTTAAGAGAAATTTGTTGATTGGAACACAAAAGAGGTAGTTAAAACAGTTTCATCCCAACTGGACATTATCAACGGAGATGAGATGAACAGAAGAAGAAATGCTATAATATGCATGAGGTGCGTCTGGCCTGCTGCTAGAAAGAATATGATCCAATGATCCATTTTATTGAGTGGAATAATGATGAGGAAAGAATGACTGCATTCCTAAAGCCAAAAGACTTTCACAACACCAAGCTCAGAACATATGAACAGTAATTATATAGCATAGTAGATGAAAGGTATGATGTTGAGTATTCCCCTGAGGAGCAACACACTAAGGAGGTTAGTGGTTCTGCAGAGGACAAAGAAAGTGCAGAGCTAAGGAATTCCGCTAAAGCTGACTCACAGGAAGAGCGTATAGATATGGAACAAAATGGGTGCCAATGAAAATCAGAAACTCCACATATTTCCATGCCAGCTTGCAGTGTGTAGTCTTCTCAGAAGATGAGCTCAAGGTCACAACTGCAAGTGAGTAAAGAGATTTGACTAAATGAACACTTTGTCGAATCCGCCATCTACCTATTACCAATTACCATTAACAATTACATACAATAAGATTCATTTTTGAATTGCTATTAGCAAAAGTATAGCTATGGCGGAATGAAAAGTTAACTCTAACTTCTCCAGTGAGAGCAAAATCCAATACCTCAAAACACTACATCTTTCTTTACGCAATGAAACAAGAAGGCAAGACAAGATACGAAGTTTCACCTACTAATAGTGGTAAAAGACATGAACACAAATTCCTGATTGATTGCAAATGAAGACGATTCTGAATTGGATGAAGGTTGAATATATCAATTTCTTCTATTGAGACGTCTACCCAAACTACAAATTTTACGAATTCCGGTGCCAAATAGGAAATGCGAAGCTGTGGCCTCAGTATTTGAAGGGACAAAAATGAGAATGGATGGATTGTATACCATTCCTTTAGAAGTATCTTTTGGAAACCACAGATTTTATGACATCACAGACCATGTGTTCAAAGTTATCAAATTGTCTTACAACGATAATGTCCAAATTCCAGCCCAGTATGTCCCACATCACAACCCAGAAGAAACACACACTTGACATTGATGGTTCCCTCAATGCGTGAATGATTTTATTGGACATGGAAACCTTTATCCACAATATAAAATTCAATCTGACACTAAAGTTGCTGAAAGACCATATAACGGCGATATTGGCGCAAATAATTGTTACGGGGGTATTTTAAGTCCCAGTTTCAATACAACATTTATTAGACTAAATACAGCCGCCTATCTCCTTGTCCTATTCTCCTCGTCTTCCCAGACTCAATCTCTTACTCTCTAAGAATAAGAGCTTACCACTCTTCCTCGTCGGTCCAAGGTCGCTCTTCGGACCACTCTTCGTAAGGTAATGCTCCGGTAGTGATGTACCGATGCACTTCGTATCCGATATTGTTGATAATCGCTAAGAACAAAAGGCGAGGGGAGATGTGGGTTAAACCCCGCTCGTTGCAATATAAAATGGTGTCGCCGATAGTTGCGACGAGATGTTGATGTGCGTACAGAGAAGCAGTTGGTTTCCACGAACACATATAGAGCGTATTCACGACGGTGAAGTACAGAAGGAATAACGAAGTTTGGTAGATATAATTCTTAATAATATTTTAAGGTGTTCTTCGCTGGTAATGTCTGACTGTGGATTGCAGCTAGTGCTCTGATTGTTTTCATCGTCGGGGACGATGTGAGCTTTTTATAATCGGTGCCTCAGGTCAAGATTGCCTTCGGCTTCCCGTCATGACAACATTGTTTCTTGATAGCTTATCTTCGGAATCAACTGAAGTGTTTCGTCGATAGTGCCACGAGTTCCCCTAGGTTATCGTGTTCATGCATGAGCTGTTTTATGATGTTACGTCCCCTCTCGGGCAGTCCTCATGTTCATGATATCAAGCTCCAATTATGCCAGCTCATAACCTCGTGTTCGACATCTTGCTTCCCATTTGTTCAGTAGCTAGAACATCTGACAACCTTAGTCTTATCAGTGCTTATCGCAATATAATATTAATAGCTCTTCACTATTAATTGCCTCACCATTAATTTGGCTATTCGGCTTTGCGTCAAAGATTTAATCGGCGACCAACCGATACTCCGCTAGCGTAGATTATGACACGTTTGTTGACGTTGCAATGCATGCGGTCTTAACTCAATAAGCCGGTTTGCTTCTGGCCTCTTATCTTCAGCCAATGTCATTAATCCCTCAGACACTGCATGCTTAGGTCTCGACCTTCCGTAGACCGAGGAGTGCCGCAAGTGTTCTCACCGCTTTGCGCGTGAGCTTGCAGATCCCTCGTACTCGCATATTGCAATTACGTCTGTTGTGCATGTTGCTCTGCGTTATCGCAACTTAACTATGCATTGTCCCGCTAAACAGGGTTTGATAGGTGTGGCCATTAATTATGCGCACTGCTGAAGGTTTTTCACTTCCCAGTTATGGCGACATAATTGCGTCATCATATTTGAATCCGCTAGCGTGACTTAGTCATCGCTAAATGATCGACACACGGCTCAAGTGTAATCCCGCTAAGGATCACTTGACTGACAAACATGTTTACGTAATCGCAGGTAGGTATTTTGCATATGAACATCTTTAAGTTTTTATCATATGTACCTGCTTCATTCAAACATGTATCATTACCGCTGCTAAAGGAAAACCCCTAACAATAATATCAATAATCCATCCAACGCAGCAGGTTTACTTGTCCAATATCATTGATTGCTATGGTTGTTGGACCCTAAGAATGTAGTGACGCTACCAATTAAAAAATTGCGTGATATTTGGATGGAACATAATCAACCAGAGGAAGAACTTTGTGTGGGACCAATCAAGCAGCTTTGGAAAGAAAAGGAAGGAGTATTAGAAGAATTTATTGATATGAGGATAAGGGTAGTGTTAGCAACGGTTCAAAATGCCCTTGTCGGTTACAGGTCCGATTCCGACCCGGAAACTGAACTGTTGCAACGGGTCTTACCACCCGAAAATCCGCAACATTGCAACTGGTTCGGTTTTACCACCAAAAACCCGAGTTTCAACATCACAAGTTTCGCTCCAATTAAGTATGTCAGTTCTGATCGTATCATGATATGATCAATAGGTAAATTGTGCATTTTTGTTTGCTCTTTCACCTCCCACATTCAGATTTGGGATCCGACCAAAATTCGTTGAGTCGCGATTGAAACCCCACGAATTTCACTTCAAATTTGGCTATATTTCACAGCGATTCTACGAATATTGTTCAGATTGCAAATCTGAAAGCGGGAGGTGAAAGCGCATATAAAACTGCACAATATACGTATTGACGATGTCATGAGACAATCAGAACTGAAATTTTTAATTGGAGACAAAGGTGTAGGAAACATGTAGTGGTAACTGTGGTCCGGTTCCAATCCAGCCAAAGACCCATGGTTCTATGTCCGGTCCATGTCAGAACTCCGCCAAGACAGAGCGGATCGGGTTCCTTCCCAATTTCTAACCCGGACTAGGGTCATGGTTCAAATTCCAATCAGGACGGAAGCTAGGTAGCCCTGAATGGTTGCTAACACCCGATAAGTGTAGGAAAGTTTCATCCTTTGCATAATACTGTAGAATGGCTAATACAATGTATAATAAAATACAATCGCAAAGGTTAAAGGGTTGGTGTCGCTCATTGCTGCAATATCATCAATACAGTTAAATGCAAAACCAATGTTCCTATTATGGCAGAATTTCAAGGAATAAAGGAGGGAACAGATTCTGTTACCAATGTTGAGTTACAAGTCAGTTTTCATAGAATACAAATGGCATCAGAAAGTGAGAAATATACACCATTTCATTGGAGAACCCTTACAGACAAGTTAGAAAAGTATTTAACCTACCATCAGAAAAATGTATTGTAGTCACTGGAAGTCTCCAGGAGTGTCTGAGAGGATGTGCAGTGTAAACTTAGATGCGTCAATTTCAAGAGAGTATTAGACCCTAGGAGGGCATTCCGGCCGGCCCTCGGAGTAAGTGGGATCTCTGATGACTGGTACAGGAGTACCATGGGAGTGATTGTGATAAGTTTGAGAACACCTCGGTGTGCCGGAAAGAACTTTGGGTGCACCTGGGAGCACCTGCGCGCACCGGCGACAAGTCTGGGAGCACCCACGACAAGTCTGGGAACGCCTACGACAAGTCTGGGAGCGCCGATCACAACACTGGGAGCGCCAACAACAAGCCTGGGTGCATCTGGGTGCGCCGGCGACAAGCCTGGGAGCACCTCGAATAACTGTAGAGCAGTTTCGGAAAAACCTCTTTGGGAAAGCTGCTGGTGCACCTGGAAATCATAGCTACTACTTATCATTCAACGATTTTTAAAACTCATGTAGTCAGTTTGTATTCTCATCTATGTATTTATATCACAACCCATTTACACATGATATATCTGGACTGGCTGCAGGTGGTGCTTGAGAGCAATTTGAGGTGCGCCTGGAAATGACAATCGACTGAACTTACAGATACATTCCGAGGCCGTGATCGAGCGCGTTTGGTGATGCACTTGGAGGCGGTATTCGAGTGTATTTGGACATCCACTTGGAGACCGTGATCTAGTAAACTTCCAAGCCGTAATCGAGCCAGTTTGGAGATACACTTGGGGGCTATGATCGAGCGAGTTTGGAGATACACCTGGAGGCCATGAGCGAGTGAGTTTGGAGATGCACTTGGAGGCCGTAATCTTGCGAACTTGGAGATACAATTGGAGGCCGTGATCGAGTGAACTTAGAGATGCACTCAGGGATCCTGATTGAGCGAGTTTGGAGATGCACTTGGAAGCCATGATCGTACAAACCTGCAGGCAGTAATCGAGTGAGTCCGGAGATACACTTGAAGGCTGTGATCCAGGGAGTTTGGAGATGCACTTGGAGGCCTTGATCGAGCAGGATTGGATGAGTACTTGGAGGCGGTTGATGGACGGCATGCCGCGTGCTGAGACTCTATTTATCAGTTAGTTAACATGCAACCATGGGAATATGACAGGGTGACCTTACCTTTAATTTGAGCTCTGATGGAGAGCTGGCTGATGGCAGTTGATGGTGTAGGGAGGCAAGCCGGAAGCTGAAGCTACATTCAGGGGTCAACTCGTAATCATGAGAATGATGGAAAGACAATCTGTTACGGGGGTGTATTCCCTAAGTAACTTATACAAGTATCCACTGATGATTAATACTTAGGTCCACTGCCGTAGATCCTATTCCAATAACAGATTATCAATAACCTTCTGCCGGATATTGGAAAGCTTTGTAGTCGTATCGGCTTGCTGTTTAATTCGTCTAGCCTCTCTCTGTCTAGCCTTCTTAAGTTGCTTTTTGTCTTAGGTAGAGGATTAACGCGTCCTTGCCTAGTCCTTCTTAAGGATTCCGAAACGTGATTGCCAATGGATCTCTTAGATATCCTCCTATCGGTTTCAACGCTAATATCTCTGGCGATATCTCTTGGGGTCGTAGATATTCCTCTAACAATAACTGATTGCCTTGAAGCTAGATTATCCAATCGTCTTCGTAACCCGTCGTCTAATCCGATAATCGAGGCTATCCACCAGGTGCAGTTTGCCACAAAGAAGTACTGATTTTCCCTGGCGTATGCGATGATTTTCTCAAGTGCGTATATGATAACGTCGGTATCGTTCTCAAAGGTTATAGTCATTTGTTGGAATCCTTATCGAAAGGTGCGGGGCTGCCGCTACACAAAGCTAATAGATTTTATATATATAATAGGTATCATAAAAACTCAATAATAAATAAAGGTCTTCTCCGCTGGTAGGTATCTGACTGTTCGCTGCTAGAGCTTGATTTCTTTCATTGTCGGGGAGACAATGCGAGTTCTTTATAGTCTTTAGCTGGCTCAAGTTTGGCCGCCATTCCACTGACTATGACAACAGACTTGCTTGATAGCTTATCACGGAATACCGTTCGGTGATCCGCCACGAGTTCCCCAAGGTTATCGTGTGCATGCATGATTGGTTTCAAAGCTTTGCGCTCCTCGTATGAGGCCATCATCACAACATGATATCAACCGCATCGTATGCCAACTCATAACTTTAACTTAGACATCTTGCTTCCGTTTGTTCAGCAGTTGGAACGTCTGACGTCATATAGACTGATCAGCGCTTTTCGCAATATAATAATAACATGAAGTTATTAATGCCTCACCATACTGATTTGGCTATTCCGCATTGCGTCAGAGATTTATGTCGGCGACCCACCGATACTCTGCCAACGTAGATTATGACACCCTTTCCGAGGGTTGCGATGCATACTAACTCAAACCAATGAGCAGGGTCGCTTCAGGCCTCATATCTTCAGCCAATGCCAATAATCCCTCACGCACTGCATGCTTAGGATCCAGACTTCTGTGATCCGGGGAGTGCGCGCCCGATCCCTATCTCTGAGAGATAAGGTGCGACGATCCCACGTACTCGCATATTGCATAACGCGTGCTGCGCTCTAGTCCTTAGCTTAGCTCAAGTTTGGCCTTGCCGTTCCACTGACTATTGCGTTGTCCCGCTATCAAGGTATAGTAGGTGTAATGTATAATGATGTGCACCGCTGATGGTTTTTCACATCCCGGTTATGGCGACATAATTGCATCATCTTGCGAATCTGCTTGATAAGACTGCTCTTATCAAATCATTACATACGGCTCGGATGTAACCCCCCTAAGGGCCGTCCGTCTGATCACATGTTTCGTTCCGCAAGAAGGTGTTTTGCTTCATTGACCAATGGTATCCAATTCCGAATGGTAGTCAAGAGTACTTGCTGCGATCAACATGTATCATTACCGCTATCAGGGGAGAACCCCTAACACAATCCATCTTGGGTGGATGCTGTACCCGGTGTATGGTAAACTTGGTGTATGCTGTACTTGGTGTATGCTGTACTCGGTGAATGCTGTACTTGGTGTATGCTGTACTTGGTGTATGCTGTACTTGGTGTATGCTGTGCTTGGTGTATGCTGTACTCAGTGTATGCTGTACATTGTGCATGCTGTACTCAGTGTAAACTCATTATCATGGCATGGTGAGATACAGAGGGATGACTTAACTCTGTGTTGTGCAATGATGATAGTGTTGCGAACGAGAATGAGAGAGATGGCAATGAAGATGAGAATGATGTGGAGGATACGAGCGGATATGAGAAATCAGCAGTATGACTTGCCAGAGTGGGTTGGGAAGATCTGGTATCGGTGTAATTACATGCCGGATCGGGACTCGTACCTGCTGTATCGGGGATGGTAAATTGACTCGCACACGAAATCCTCTTAAGTCCCAGTTTCTCATGATGATGTACCCCATCTCCTCTCATCTCTCTCTTTCTCGTCCTCAAGTCTACCATCACCTAAGCATACGAAATTAAGTCATCGCTCTCTATCTCTCCATGCCATGAGCAAAAGTTAACACCTAGTACAGCATACACCGAGTAGAGCATACACCGAGTACAGCATCCACCCAGTACAGCATACACCAAGTACAGCATACACTGGGTACTACATACACTGGGTACTGCATACACTGCGTACTACATACGCTGCGTACTGCATACACTGCGTACTGCATACACTGCGCACTGCATATACCACATACTGCATCATCCCAAGATCAACTCTCTCCCGCTCCTGGCCAGTCTCTCAACTCTCGGCAGTCCATGTTGTACTCAATTCTCTACATTCCCACAATCACAAGTTAACCAATGAATAGAGTATCAGCTCCTGTCGCGCCTCTCACCCGAACCACTGCCGCAAGATTGCACGCTCCGAGTACTCCTCCAATCTCACTCGATCACGGCCTCAAAGTGTATCTCTTAACTCACTCGATTATGGCCTCCAAATTCGCTCGATCACGGCCTCCAAGTGTATCTTCAATCTCGCTCGATTATGGCCTGCAAGTTCGCATGATCACGGCCTCAAAGTGCATCTCTATACTCGCTCAATCACAGTCTCAAAGTGTATCTCTAAATTCGCACGATTACGGCCTCCAAGTTCGCTCGATCACAGCCTCCAAGTGTATCTCTAAACTTCCACGATTACAGCCTCCAAGATCATCTCCAAAGTCACTCGATCACAGCCTCCAAGTACATCTTTAAGGAGCGACAGTGGGTCTACAGAGATACAGGGGTAACAGAGGTGGAAATAGTGACGGGGAGTATATATTCGGCAGACCCCGGAGTAGATAGTCATCATCTCATTTCCATCTCATCTCCATCTCATCTATTTATACAATGAAAATACATCCTCTATCTTTTCCAACTTTTGTTCTCACTGGTTCAGTCTGCAATATGGTGGATCCAGGCAATTGTGTGGGATCCTTAACACCCGGTAGTATCATATCTTCTCACCCAAGTCCTACGCTCGTTGAACCAGCACCGCTCTTTCTCATGAATTCCGTTTCGGTGTCGCGAGTGGTGCGGCAGAGTGTTGATGTTGAGCTCTCTGTCCTCTGGCTCAATTGTTTTACCAGAACAGCCTCGAAACGGTGCATTTCTAAAATTTCTCTTAATGGGCGTGGCCTGGTGATCCGCCGATTATGCTTGAGTACCATCTACGGCCAGCTCGACTGTCTGTATATATAGGGAGAATTAAATAATGCATGGCATATTCTGATGTAGCGAATCTTGTGACTGTAACAAAGATGAATATGAAAAGACAAAATGCCTTGTAGTTATGTAAGAACCACTGCGGTGAGAATACGGCATCCAGTCACCCGCAGAGCTGCACAGTGGTCTCGGCCGCTCTCGAAGTATCGCACAGAGCTGCACCACGGTCTCAGCTTCTCTCAAAGTCTCCTGCAGATCTGTGCAAAGGTCTCACCTGCTCCAAAATTTGACTATCCTAGATGGAGCACCAGAGAATGCTCTTGCAGAGTCTGAGAGCGCTTTGCTTAGCTCCAGGGGGGTCTGGGAGGGTCTGGAAGTACTTAGAAGCCCTGGTGAGGTCGCCCAGAGATTCTTGGAGGATTGGGTGTGCCTTCCTGACCAAATTGCATTTTGCTGATGTCATTGTTAAATACAGCATGTGTCTCAATATTGATAACTACCTATTTCATGCTGCAGAATTAAATGTTTGTCAGAAAAACATTGCCAATAGATCTGACAACAGTGCTGGATACAGTTGACCGGCCCCAAACTATGAATTTAAATGTAGTGCAACAAATATGTGGACTTTCGAATTGCGATTTTTCGCATATTCTAAACTATGAAACGATTGTTGCACCAATACCAGATCTGTTAAGGAGACACTGAAAACAGTTCTCATTTGCACTATTACTAGAGGCAGCATTTCCAGAAGTAAATCTGTCATTTGCTCCCGGAAAAATGCTCCTATTGAGATCCATCAACAACATTTGCCTAGCGATTATTGAAATGGTTGTGTCTGATTTGGCAATAGCCACCAGCTTCCCTCAGATGTTCGAACAGTGTAGGACACCATCTTGTAGCAATGTTCCTGCAACATGACCATCTGCTGAGTGCAATTACAATGTTTACCGCAAACTATATTCAACATACAATAAACTTTGAATAACTCAAGACATTTCAAACAAGGAGCTGAACATACAGGAACTGTCAACTTGGGTTATCAAAACTAGTCATTCTTCTTGGAACAAGTAAAACAAACTTGAACAAACACCAAATGGGCTGAAAGACACGATGAAATTAGCTTTCCTCTAATGTATTAATGAGGTGCAACAACTCAAAGAGAAAATATACAGTATTGGGTTCCGGTGTACACCTCAGGAGTGTAAGAGGCCATATCACCTGATGAACAACTGCTTCTGGGTTCAAATCTGTCGCTGGAAATTAGAGCAAACAAATTTGAGGATGATGATTATAAACAGATCCAGATGCTGTTAGTAGATATTACATCATGTATTCCAGAAAAGAAGGAATAATTGCAATGCACCACAATGCAACCTAATCAAACAAGAAATCTATGCTATATGGCATATAAAGGAGAAAAGAGAGACAACAATTATACACTAATGGACAGGTTGCACCCTTGAAAAGATCAATTTGAGCCGCACAGCAAACGAGCAAACACATCACGTTATTCAAATATGCTTTATCAGTAGCATGTCCCTTTGGCAGAGATAGGATGTTGACATTGATTCCCATGAATGTATATAGGCCTGAGATGGAAGCTGCTAGTGGCGAATACAGCAATACAAGTGATATCTGCAAAAGGAGAACATCACCAGAACATGGTGGGAATAGCACCGATGTAACCATAACTGGGTTAATGTGTCCCTGTTACCACTGTGTTCCAGTCGCTTACTACAGTTTATGGTTGCCTTCCAAGTATTGTGGCAATTAGGTAAGTGTTATGGGAATGCTATGCAAGTGTTCCCGTGTGTAATACCTAATTACAGAATAATGCAAATTTCTCATACTGCATGCATTTTATCAACCCCCTTTTTGCAATCATCATCTCCACAACCATTACCACCATTACCATTACCATCTTTACCGTCCTTACCATTGGGTATGATACTCATTCATCAATCCTCCATGGCCTGTATGTTATACACCACTGCCCACTGTCAGCCAAGCCAGATCCACCGCTACCAGCTTGCTCCAAGCAAAGTTAGATAGTGAGAGTGGTAAGGGGCTCGAAGTGAAACCACTTTCACCCCTACTAGTGAATCCAAATCCACCCCTACCAGTATGCTCCAAGCGAAGCCATATAGTGAGGGAGGTCAGAGCATGTAAGTCAGAGTGCTTGTGTGCATTTCTGGTACTCGTCGTTGAGGGTAATGAACAGTGCCGGGTTTCCGAAGTGTCGAAATACCACCTTAAAAAATCCCTCCAAGACGGTCTTGGTGTTTAATGCTGCTGGTGTATTTCCCATTGTGACATCTTCATCTATGGTGAATTTTGTCCAGTGGACCATACATACCTGTATTGCCACGTCTTTGGTTACCGTCCCACACAGCCACTCCCACAGGACGTTATTATTTGGAAAGTAGTATTCCTCATCGGCTTCCACCTTTCCCCTTACGGCCTTTTCCCAGATCCAGTAATACTGTGGTTTCGAGCCGTCGAATTTGTGCGGTTCCCTTACCACTGATCTGCTCGGCTTGGGTGGTTGGAGCACACCTGGTTCCGTCCTTAGCCTGTCCGCTATTGCCTCATTCAGTTTGGCGATTTTATTGTGCAATTGTTGGATCGTTATTAGCAGGCTTTGGACTTTTCCTGGCTCATCCCCTGTCGGTGGCCTGGTATCCAGTTCTAGTTGCAGTGCTCCCAGTTCTGTTCTTAGCTTGGTTATCACCTCCTTATCTGCCGCCCATGATTTCACTCCCTCTTTCCATTCGGTGATTTGTTCCGTGGTGGGCTTGTCTCATAGTTCCGTTTCGAGCTTGTCGATGTGTTCCTTCATTGCCTTTTGTAATGCTATACTTGTCCCGAATTGCAGTGCCGCCTCGTTATGCCTTCATAGCATGGTATTATATTGTACCGATGATAGTTGTCTTCCGGCCCCTTCGGCCCTTAGCCATCTTATAACGGCCAAAGCTCGTACTGCCGAGACCACCTTTAGGCCCGCCATTATTTCCCACGACAATGTGCCTGCCGCTTCGCTAATGGCTGGTATCAGTTCATTATACGCTGTCCAGTCAAAGGATGTTATTGCTACTGCTCCGTGTAACATGGTACATATCGTCGCTCGTACGTCCCGCGTTATCCACGCCATTACTAGCGCTCTAGCCGTGTAGCTCATGGGGTTGCTTTGGCCGGTTACCCATAACATTTCCGTGAATAATGCTATTTTGTACAGCATCTTCCGGTGTCTTGGTCGGTTGCCAAATCTTGTACGGAACATTCTTTCCAATTGTGCGTAACGGTTTCTCATTCTAGCTAAGTCCTTTCGGACGCTTGACATTGTTTCCGTTACCATCCTGTCTCCTGTATTGATTCTCCCGATAAATGCCATTTCCATATTGCCCCCGAAGATCTCTATTACCCTGATCCATAGCGAAATTATCCACCACATCACCATCCCCGATATCTGCTGCCTTGTCAGGCGCTCAGCCATTCTTCGTATGTGCGTGTCATGGTATGTCTCCACCATCTTCCTTGCCGAGGGGTCCCTAATCTTCGACGTGACATCCTTCCCAGTCGCCGATGCCTGCCACAATTTCTTGGTTAGTTCGTCCCATTCTTGATCCTGCCATACTGGTGGTACTTGCTGGTTTCTCAACTGCCTACCACTCTGGGACGTATCCCCATCTACGGCCAGGCATATGCCAGGATTCAAAGGTTGCTTCTGGGCAGTTGGTCCGAACTTCGAATGGTGCTGGTCTTGGGGTAGGAGGTGGCTCCTCCCCCTGGCTTTCCGGGTCCCAGATGTCGAGGTCGACCCCTTCGTCTTGTGCTTGCCTGTCCAGGCGCTGTTTGCTTCCTTGTCCTCTGGATCCCCTTGGCCAGCCTTGCGGCCGCCGATCACGTCCACCCTCCACTGGTCCTGCCTCCTCCCGGCGATCATTCGTTGATCCCAGGTGCTTTCGTACTGCATCCCACTCTCGTACTCCAAGATGGATGACTGTTCCATCTCTTTGTACGAAGGTCTTGTTAGACCTGCGAGCCTGGAACTCGATCTTGTCGGTGGAACCTGGAAGGGGGAAGGTGATTGACCCATTGAAGATTTGTTGTTCGGATTGAAAGTGGGAAGTCATTCGGGAGGCAGTGGTATGCTGCTTTGTGCGATGATTATCTCTGAATGCTGTTGTTTGTTTGTTGTTGTTCGAGCTTGGTGAGTCCCTTTTCCGCGTTCCATCCTTCCCTACTTATACCTACCAGTAGGTCCTGGCAAATCTTTCGGTGAAGGCAGGGTGCCGCTGCGTGTACTGATTGATTGGTAAATCCAGCATCACTGCCGCCCTAGGGATTGCGTACTCAACCCACCACTCGTTGCTATTTGGGAACTGGCACCCGATCCCTAGACGCCTGAATAGCGTCGTCATCTGGGTTGAGCTTGCCGGATTCATCCGTCTCGGATCTATCATCATTAGCCTATCGCCCTCATGACCCCACTGCTGACGACGTCTTCCCCAACACAAGGCCCAGGCCATGTCAGATGTGGTGCTGATCCATGGGGTGGGTTCCCTGTTTGAGTTTTCGATGTGTCTGAGCGCCATTGTCCGTTGGTCATAGGCTGCTTGGTGTGGGGCCATGTATGCGTTGTCCACGGCTCTAGACGCCGATCTCGTATCGTATGCCCGAAATTGTCTTGTTGAGCTGTTCCATGGGCTTCTGGTCCACCACCACATCATGGTGGATTCGAAATCCGTTAGGTCTGGCTCTCCCGTGTCCAGAAGGTTCTGCATCACCCTGGTTCTCCAGTCGTCATCCTGCTCTAACGATATGAGCAAGTTTCGCCTGGTGGTGTCTCGTGTCCAAGCTGCGCCTCCTCGGAATTCCCAGTTCTGTATGAGTTCCGGTATCCATCGGATGCCCGCCAGCACTTCACCGGTCCCACCTATCCCTCGTTGGTCGTAGATCATGTGACAAAAGTTACACCTGATCCATTGGATGTCAATGCGCGGTTCCCTCAAGCTCAGCTGCACCAGTTGGTCGCTGATCCCTTCAACCTCCCCTCTGATGGGGCACGGACTTTCGTCTGCTGCCTGACGCGGTGCTTGCATCACTCCGGTCAGCTTTTGCGTGTTCCCGGTACACGGAAGATGAATTAAATTTTTCCAACCTGCGTCGGACTTGGTTGGAAAACCTTGTCGCTGCTGACATCAGGAAGAGAATAGCTGAATTTGATCTCACGTAGTTTATCACAACTCGTCATCCGATGATAGCATGCAGTGCACAGCAAATCGGTGTCGTAACAAGAATAACAATGTATTGACTAATAGAGAACAATTCAGCTTAAGGCGTGAATAGTAGAGGGATGGCCAGCCACCTTTTAAGGTGAGCTCCGTTGTCCCTATCTGACTCACTAATCTAACTGGTTGGCTTCCTTCGCCTTCCTTGTTATTCTGCTTTACCCTAGCTGCTTCATGTCCGTGCGCGCATAACACCCCTGCCTCGGAATACGAGGTCGCCGTGCTTATGCCGCGTCACCTCCTGACTCAACGCTGCGTCATTCCTTATCTCCTACTCCAATGCCTATGCCCGATGACCCACTTATCCCCGACGGTAGATGCATTGCCTATTCCGGGAGTACTTCCAGGTCCTTAACCTCCCTCTCGGTGGGGTATATATCCTGCCTATTTCCTCCTCCGGATCTGACAATATCTCCCCAGGCTTCGTTACTGAAGTGTCTTCGTTCGAGCAATATTCCTAGGTATCTTCCGTCGCTTTGATCTAGTGTCAGCCTGGTGAATTCATCGGCTAGCGTTTCCTTCCCTGGTCGGTATTGTATCTCGATCTCTAACTCCCTGAGCATGTGATTCATCCTCCTCCATATCTTGGGCGTCACCAGTTGTTTGTTGGTGTACGCCAATAGGGCCTTGTGGTCAACGTGAAACATCACCTTCTTTCCATGCAGTGTCCAGTACCGGCGGTCTTCTACCGCGTTGGTCATGGCGAGGAACTCTCGCTCCGATGCCGTGGACTTCCCTTCCGCGTCGTTAAATAGGCCGCCTCTGAACTCCAGAATTTTCTCTTCCCCCTGATGATTCACTTGATAATATACTGCAGCCCACCCCTAATTTGATGCGTCCGTCTCTATGTGTAGTTGTAATGTTGGGTCAAATTTGTGTAATATTTCTGGGACTATTTTCAGCCAGCGTTGCCACGCTTCCTCCTGCTGTGGTGCCCATTCCCAGTTGACCCCTTTTTTAAACATCTTCATAATAGGTTCGATTATCCTTTGCACGTCCGCATAATGCTTCCGATTGAATTGTAGCGTTGCTCTCCACTTTATCCCCGTTTTTGCCGACGTGGGTCTTGGGTAGCTTTGCAATATTTCGTGCTTATCCGGATCTATCTGTAGCCCTTCCGGGCTTAGCTCGAATCCACAGTGCTTAATCGTTGTTTGGTGCAGCTCGCTTTTCTTCCAGTTCACTGTGAATCCTTGTATTTCGCACGTTCTCAGGATTATGGAATTATAGCGTCGCATTTCCTCCATCGTATTGGTGTAGATTATTAGGTCGTCCATATATACCCCTAACCATTCCACAGGGTTTTTTATCGGCCCGAATTCTTTTCGGATGTCTTCCCTCAAATGTAACGAACTAAAGAGCTTATTAACGTAGGCCGACCATATTCCAGGCGCCTGTTTAGGCACACTGACTGCTCTTTCTATGACATGTATGACATCACTCACTTAAATATTGTTAGCACATTTTGTCACTAAAATTGCTTTTGCTTTGCCACTTAACAGTCACTTGCAGAAAGAAACAGAACGTGATGGCCATCTTACAGTGCCATTTGGATTCTAGGACTTGCACATGGTGCGTTCGACCCTTGCACATGCACAGATGAATTATCATGTCTCACAATTTGGTCACTGAAATCAAGAAAAAGCTGACAAATAGCAATGTTGGTAAACCACTTCCTTTTCACTGCGATCAGATGTCAAAAATAGCAGTGTGCACTTCTATTCTTCTGCAGACGCAGGAGCCGTTACCATCTCTTCATCGGAATCTGATAACTATCTGGTAAATAGCTGGAGGTAATATGCAGGGGTAAAAGCTTGCTGGTTCAACTGGCTTTGCTTTCAGCAACATTGACGAATTGGGCTCCGCAGATGGCTCACGACTAGGTATGCTTGATTTTGACTCTGGCTTCACCGAACCTAGCTTAAAAAGACTACTTGCTGGTCGAGAAGTCCCTTGCGGCCTTTGCCATGTTCCGGGGACAATATCAAGATACTCCATCAGCTCTCCAAATGTTGTCGGTGGAGGTGCCGGAGCGTCATTATTTCTTGGCGGCTGAATGCTGGCCGGAACCCTCAATTCGGATGTGCCGGACTTCTCATCTCGTTGACGGAAGTAGTCGGCTGCATCCTCCCATCCCGGTTGAGTCAATTCATCGAGCTTTATATGATTCTGCCTAAACATCTCCATGCGCTGCTGGACTGGTTGGGTGGTTGTGCCCATCACCCAGCCGGTTTCGTCATCTTACCTCAGCTGGCACTGCTCAGTCTCTTCATCATCCTCATCTTCCCCATCCTCCCCATTGTCGGAACTTACAAGATCACTCAGACAGTCTCCAATAGCAACCAGCATCTTCTCAACCTTCTTTTCGGGCTATCTGGACGTCACTCACACGCTTTCAGCATGAGTCATATCGTCCTGCTCTTGTTGAAACGCTGCCCCTGCATCTTCAACTCGCCTTCTTGCCCTAGCGGTTTCTCTCTTAACATAATCCTCAATCCATTTATATTTCTCTTCATTGGTTGAGAAGTGCATGTCTCATCGTTTCTCCGCCGCAAGCTTCTGTTTGAATCCCAAGCCGCGTAATGCCCCAAGGGTTCGGACTCTCTCTGACTCCAAGCCGCTCTTGCCTTCATTAGCTAGTTGACGGAGTTGGGTTGACCGCTTTGTCGATTTACGGTATCTGCCTGCCAGAGGTGGGGAACAGTTCTTTTTCGGAGTATTGACCTTTGTAGTTTGTGTGGACTTTGTTGTTGGGTGAGATGTTGGATGTTGGAAGTTATGGACAATATGGAGGCAAGCTGCATCTTTTATGTCAAGGTTTGTACGTTTACTCATCATGAACAAAGCAAAATCTCTCTCTGGACAGTCGATAAATTAGGAATAGTGACGCTAACCGTACAACATGACAACATTCTTAGCATCATTTTCATGTAATATCCCGGAGATTATGTGAGACAAACATCAGCAGGTGTCCGTTCCCTCGAACTACATCCTATGAATATCTCGCAATTTGGCGATTCCGGGATTCGTACACCGCAATTGATCCCGGTTAACCAACAAACAACATCAGACTGACGTATTGCAAATTGCGGGGCGGTGGGAAACCCCTGCAACTTGCAGCCATACTCAGTAGGATTCATCTTGATCATAACAATCATGTTGGCTGCTAGTTATTCCATTCTGACATGAAGATAACTATATAGTCCTCAGGGCTTCCCACTTCCTCTCATTATCATCTTCCTCTCCTATTCCCCAACCACACATCATTCATTCCCAACCTCCTCCGCCAGGTGCGAGGGCCTCAAATACCGGCAGATTGGCGGGCGCTACATCACATATGGAAATTCTCGGCACACAACAAGAGCGCAGGCACAAGTTAGTTCACCGCGAAGCTGCCAATGCCGCCACCAAACACATGACCCTGGATGCACCTTTAAAAATCGTCCGTAAGACTGGAAGCAGCAAAACAAAGAAGCAGTCTGCAGTTGGATGTGGGTATATCCATATCGAGGCGAACAGTGGTCAATTGACTGTACAACGTACTGCGGGTGTCCGTAGAGAGCTACGTAACAAATTAGTCACTGCCCGTAATGGGAAACCTCCATGGTCAACAAATGCATTTGTCCGCAGAGTCCGCGAAATTGAACATCATGATGTTGTCAGCTCTGGCATTTTCGCAAATGAATTCCCTGATAAGCATCCCGGTGAGTGGACGATGTAGGCTTCAACCACCTTAGAGGTGGTTACGGAAGAGTACATGGTAGAGGTAACAGCCGAATTTCATTGTTAGAAGCAGCAACTAATGTCCTGTAGGTTTTCAACATGTCTGCAACTTTGGCAAGGGAAGAAGGTCGGGTACAGCTGGAACAGTCCGACATGCGCCTGGCGTTGAATATGGCCAAAAATGCCAAAGAAGGCTTCTCGCGCGCCGCAACAGAGGAAACAAAATATCTCATCCAGACACCACACCCCGAGGTCTGAGAAGAGACAAAGCGGGGTGTTGAGTGTCCAGCGCATAGAAAGGTGAAGGCTCTGATACAAAGACACCCGGCAATGCTTCGTCAAAACCAAATATCCGGCTGCCTTCCTTGCCAAAATGGCACTGCAAAGTATCCGCAGACACAATGGAGACGCAAAGGAACAGGTGCACCTCCACCCGCCCGATGCAGAGTGCCGACACCAGAGCCGACTCCACCTCAGCCCGGCACGCCACCCGCCCCAACCGGTAACACTTGCAGAGCTCAACCTTTTGAAATCGTCAATATGCCGGCCGAATATACGTATTCGCATACAGCTCTTCCGCGTGCGTAAATTTTTGATGATGATGAGGACACAGATCTCGATACTGATTTTGATCCAGACATGCTGACTGATGAAGGTTAGTACACTCTCTGTGGTGTGGTAATGCAGCTAACAATCATTTTGAAGACAAGAGCATCGGATTGAGCGATCTTGTAACTGATGACGAGCATTGAGCGAAAGACACGGGATTTTGGGGATTATTATTGTATACATCTATCTATTAATAAAGAACAACATAGTGATCAAGAAGAAAGTAAATAAAAATGCCAGAAAGGCAGCCAAAACAATGTGAATGATGAACTGTGCCAAATTAAATGATTGCATATTGTGGATACAGCCATGGCAAAATGAGCGTCAATGGAGCGTCAACGAGTTTTGGTCATGCGTCCAGGGAAATTACACCTCCGATAGGTTGTAGTCAGTCATAAAGCAATTTGTTGCCGCCTTTATAGGCAAAACAGATAGCAATACCCTCCCTGCCCCATCATGAAAATAAGCGTCAACGGAGCATCAACGACTGTTGGTCATGTCTCAAGGGTAATCTGGGTGGCAATAGGTTGCACATTGTCATAAACTGATTATTGGCTGCCTTTATAGGCAAAAGGGAAAGTGAAACGCTTCCTGCCTTATCTTCAAAATCAGCGTCAACAGAGTGTCAACAATTGTTGGCCTTCCATCATGGTTAATCACAGTGTGATGTGGCAGTTATTGTCTATATACATCGTTTTGACTGTTATTATACACTAAAAGGCTCAAGGATACTTGGTGGTAGCTCTGTAAATGAAATGAGTTGTTACTGTCCCAGAGGATGTGGCTAGAATATCCCATACATATCTGCCTATAAAGGCTGCCATATCCTTTTTTGTGGATGTTTGTGATCAAGCACCACTCATAATACCAAAGATGCAAGACCAAATATTGTTCACGCTGTGTTGACGCACATTTTGAGGGTGTGGTTGGGCGCGTGAGTATGCTTGTTTTGCACATCAAGGCGGCTAATACATCGAAAATGAACCGTGACATACCAATTTCAATATTTTACGATTTACAGTAGCATATCTGAATGCAACCATAAATGTGAAACCCGAAAGGCCGAACCGGAGATTGGAACCGACAGGTCAACCCAAACCCGGCGAAACCTGCGGGTTGTCAGGTATGGTTTTGGGTTTGGCCCGCCATGAGTGAGCGGGTCGGGTTTTTGGACAGGTCTGGAACCGAACCGACCCATTTTTGCAGTCCAAACCCGGACCGTTGGCGGGTTACCCGTACCCGTTGATAACATTACCTGCGCCTTTGGATAAGTATCACCTTTAGGAACTAAGCCGAGATTGTCTTGTTGGTTTTTGTGTGACCAAATAGAAATTTCCATAGCAAGGAGGATGTGTTTGCAGATCAGTGTCTATGGTGGCCCTCTGCATTAATCAGACTTTCCCCAACATTAGTTGTCTATTTGAAGCACAAGGAGTTTCATTCACAATTAGACGTTCTAGGGAATACTTGAAAGATCTGTACCTGCTTGTTAGAATACAATCTCCGACAGAATGCATGCCCAATACATTTGAGTCTGACAATGATGTTATCATATATGCAGTTGAAATTTTTTTCTTCTTTTGCAGAACAAATCAACATATTTTGGAGCACAGTCTGTTTGGTGGATACAATCCCTTACCTCGCTACAACAAGAATTAACAGTATACATTGATAATCTACACGAATGTACTGCAATTGTCCATATAGATATTCAAGTGATAGCTTCAACATCCAGTGATTGGTCTCAAAAGCGATTAATTGAAATCAAGTGTTAATATATAAGTGGTTTTTTACTGCATACTCAGAGAGAAAGATCAATCCTCTCCCTTTAACGAAGAAAGAATGGTTGCATGCCAGAAAGGAATATCAATGACCGAAAATTTGTAAAACTAAGATCATCGGAATTACAGAATCTGAGTCGCTGCGTAGAGATGCTGTAGATGAGTGTCAGCAATGTGCTTGGCTGCAGGACTGGAATGGAAGCCACAACACTTTGGATTGTGTCCAGATTGAAAGGGGAAGGAAAGGGTTAGAGCTGTCTTTCAGAAAATAGAATGTGGGATCTAGAACAGTGAATAAGTCAATAATCTTTCGTAATAACACCACCCAAAGAATGTATTAGTTCTTTGACAATGCGTACATTGGCTTCCTTGGGTTGTCACCATTCCAACATCAATTTGCGCTGTTGTGTTTCTTCCTCCAGCCTATGTTGTTTTTGCCTGGATCATTGTGCCACATCTAACACTGCGAGGAATAATTTGGCATTACTCAATTGCTCAAGTGCAGATCTGCTCAGGCCCGATGCCATGCATGATTATCCAGGAAAGTAAGTATCAGTTGCTGGTGTGCATGAGGGGCGTGTGCTTTATGGTATAAAAGAATCCATCATGATGATTATTCATTCATGATGATTGTGCCAAGTTCCACCATTGCAATTTGTGTCTGTACAGTAAACATGGCAGATTCAGTTATTATTAAACGCTGTTTTGGTTCAAAATTTGTTGATGTGGTTTGCTGTGTTACCACATGCATCACAATCTTAATATTAACACTTCCATGGTCCTGTATCTGCAATGCTTCTTTCAATTGAAAAACATACACACTTACAAGGGCCTCTAGGGCAGTATTCAATGCAGTATCTTCATCCCTGATATAATCAGCAGTTGTTCTCTTCACAATCCTGTACTTTGGTCATTGGGTGCAACTTACTAATAATACACACTACTGTTACAGGGGTTCGTAATCCCAATAATCAATACACTTTATACTGAAACCATCTACAGCCACCTATTCATATATCTTGTGTTCTTTATTCCTTGTCTTTGTCCCAGAATCAACATCCTGAAATCCGTTCCAGGAACAAACCAATTGCCATTCATGGTTGCAGAGATCTCTTGAGAATGAGCGTCATTCTCGTAGTTCTCATTCAGCAGGAATGTAGTTGACATGAACCAGCAGATGTGAGATTTTATGTTTGTAAATTTGCAATGGGAAGGCGAATTGTTGGCATGTGGCATTGTGCACTTCCTTGTTGAAAAATGAAAGTTTCCAAAAACATCAATCATGTGGACTGATGTGGTCAGCCAATGTTGCAAACAATAGGTTGGCATAGAATAATGTCAATGGCTAATGTCAGAATACAGATTTCTTCAAGATGTCTATAAAATAAATCACTTCTCACAATGATAATTGAATGCGATGTATTATTATATAGAATACTGAATATTATATTATGGTGCTCATCACTGGTAATGTCTGACTGGATTGCTGCTAGAGATCTGTATTGCTTATTGCTGGGATAATATGAACTCTTTATAGTTATGTCATTGGTCAGATGCTTGAATCTGAATTCTTGCTATGACACAATATTTTTCAACATAACATATCACTCCGGATGCAACAATACCTTCCTGATCTAGCTCTTAAGGGTCATGAAGTCTAAAACTAGGACATATGTGAAATTGTTATATACTGCAGGAGAAGTAATTCTCCATGGAACAAGCAAATGGAAAAAGAGTTCACAAACGATAAATGAAAAGGAGTTGACAAACGATAGATAAACAAGAGTTGACAAAGGATAAAAGTAAAGCAGTTGACAAACCATAAACAGACAAGAGTTACCAAACCATAAACAAAGAAGAGTTGACAAACAATAAACAAAACATGTTGACAAACAATAAACGGATTTGAAATCAAAGAGAAGTATGTACATGTCTTGGGTGAAGCTGGTTCTGGGTACAAACCTTATGCAAGTTCACTTCTTACAATAAAGCGCTCGTTGGATCACCGATCCTAGAGAAGTGGATGATATTAGCGGTTTTCCCTTACCAGTATCTATGGTACCTGACAAACCCAATTCGTACATGTCACAGAGTTATGCTCATGTGCCAGGCATAACACCTACAAAGGAGGGCATCTCAAAACCATTACTGGTCATGATAACCTTTAGCAGGTGTTATGGGGGTTCTTAATTCCAATAATCAATACAATATTTATTGAATTAAGTATGACCGCCTATCTAATGATCTCTTTCTTTCCACGTCTTATCCTAAGACTCAACCTCTTGTACTGTTATACAAGAGCGCGCCAAATCAAATCTTCTCCACAGTCCCTCTCCTTCGTACAGGAAGACTAAACATCCACTTCGTGGAACCACTCCTCTGCCCACTGCTCGAATTGTGGTAAGCCGGTGTTCAGACACCTCAACATCAGGTAATCGCTATTCTCGAGTTCTCAGAAACAGAAAACGTCGCGGTAAGTGCGGGTTAAACCTGCTCCTTCCAACTGAAAAAGTAGTTAGCTGAATAGTATGACGACCTGTTGCAGAGTGTATTCGGATTGTGTCAAGTGTTGTCCAGCCATACGTTGCCTGGTCGCGGAGGTGGATGATAGTAGCAATGGTTTTAAAATGATAGATAGAATTCATAATAATATTTTGAGATCGTCTTCGGTGTTCTCTGAAAGTTAATTGTTTCGCTGATGTTTCCCATTCCTTAGACCAAGGTGGGCTCTGTATAGCCTTCGTCTTTCCTCTCATATGATAGTGTTATCTCGGCCACACTCTTTGACACCTGATAATAACTTACCACAACACTCTCAGGAAATTGTACCTTTTGCAATGTAGTATGAAAGCGTTACACTCCTGATAAGAATCAGGCCATCCATCGCACGATATCATCTTACCTTTCTCAACTCAGACAACTTTGCAATCGAATAAGTCGGTAGTTGGAATATCTACCAACCAAGTTGATTATGCTTATCGCCTTGTAAATGCCTCATGCAAGTGAGTTATTTAATTGCGCCATAGATTTAATCGGCGACCAACCGATACTATGCCAACGTAGATTATTGAGGCGTAAGCTCGTATCCGATACGAGGTTACATTGCGATCCAGACTTTCTTGCTCCAACGAGTAGTGTTTGCTACAGGCGCTAGCCTACGTCATTAATCTCTCAATCACCTCATGCTCAGTTCAAGACTATGCTCCAGACCGGAACGTGCCTCTCCGAAAACCTAGCCCATTACAGGTAGGGAGAAGAGTTGTTTTAATTGCGTTTGATCAACGACTGCAGTGCATGGTTACCATGCATGTCCCGCAAAGTATCCAGGTGTGAACGAAGAACCCATTCTTCGCGCGACTAACATGAACTCCTGCTAAAGAGCATGTTACTGACCACTTGAACAATGTATGCATAGGAGTTATGCATATCGTAGATATGTATGGATTCCGTATTATTTATCAAGTATCATTTATCGCTGTTAAGGACAACCCCTAACATTACCACCTTCTCTAAGACCGGTGACCTCAACTGTGCTTTGTGATAAAACAATAACAATTATAACATCTCTAACTCTCCTGAACGATCCTTCTTTTCCGTAATTTAATTCCCTTCTTTATCTCATTACACCTTCCGTCTTTTTCTACCGCCTGTCTTTTCTTGTTCTAATCCTCCAGCAATTTCCTATTATGCTCTGCCATGTTTTCGTACGTTTCCCACGTATTTTCTTCCTGCGAAAAATCCTCCCATTTAACCAAAAACACATGTCATTGTGGATCATCATCGGAAGGTCCACTTGCTATAATTGATTCCATTACCCAGTCGTCGCCGTCGGCTTCAATTTCGATTATCAGTTTCTTAGGGTCGGTTTCTTTGTATCGTTGGAGTAAATGGATATTAAAGATTGCATGGATTTTCCAAGAATCTAGCAACTTGAGCTTGCAATATCGAAGATTGCTTCCGACCGATAATATTTCGAACAGTCCTAGCATCTTATCTTCCAACTTCTTGCACCTGTGTTTCGCCCGAATGTTCCGTCCATTAAGCAAGACTTATTCTTCTTTGTTTAAAGGTTTGATCACCTTTCTTCCCTTATTATAATTTTTCTTCATGAACTCCACCGATTCTATTAAACGTCCCTTGAGTGTCTCGTGTATGCTTGTGATATCCGGTCCGTACAATCCAGACGCCGGATTTCGAAACTGGATCTCCGTTGGCCAGATGCTTCGTGGTTTGAATTCATAATTTGCATAAAAAGGGGATATCTTAGTTAATGCGTGTTTTGAATTATTGTAAGCATCCTCTGCGATTGATAGAATCGAAGCCCAGTAATTCTGTTCGTAGTTGCAGTCTGATCGTAAAAAGGATTGGATTACTTGATTGATACGTTCTGTTTGGATATCGGTTTGAGGATGATATGCCGTAGACATACTGCGCTTAATTCGTAGGTAATTATATAGGTTCGTAAAGACACTTCCTGTGAATGTTGAATCACTATCGGAAACGACATCCTCAGGGAATCCATGATACTTCCATACGTATTCCCGATAGGCTCTGGCCACTGTTGGTGAGTCTTTCTTTTTAATCGGAATAAAATGCGCCATTTTAATAAACCAGTCTACCACTACTAGGATCATTGTAGCTCCTTCGGATTCGGGTAGGTCGGTAATGAAATCTGTACTGATATGCATCCAAGGTTTGCATGCCAATTCCAATGGATGTAAAAGGCCATGCTTCGCGTGTCTAGGGGACTTCGTTCTTTGGCATATATCGCATTCGTTGCATTACTTCCTTATGTCATGTGCCATATTTGTCCATTAGATATTTCTCGTAATTAACTCCAGCGTTCGGTCCCTTCCAAAGTGGCCTTCTACCTTCGAATCGGGTTCCGATTGGATTAGCCGCTGTCGCAATCCTTCTGGCACGTAAACCCTTCCTTTCCAGCATACTAAATCATCTACCAATGAAAAACTTTTATTGACATTTCCTTTCGTTGAAACCTGGTTGTATATCTCCCTATACTTCTCGTCTACCATAGCTGTTTTCTTAATTCTTTCCTTAGCTTCTGGTAATAGCTGCTCTACTTTCATTGCGGATATTTGAATTGCTTCGATGTCATCAGCGAAGTCTAATTCCATTGCCCTGACTACCAGCCACTGTTCTTTCTGTAACATTGTTTGATTTGTCGCGGAAGTTGTACCCCCTTCTCTAGAGGTGAACGCCGGGCACCTAGAATGTCTATCTGCTTTGGCATTGGAGATTCCTTTACGATATAAAAGAGCATAGTTATACTGCTTAAGTTCTTCCGCCCATCTGGCCAGTCTTCGATTAAGCAACATTGCTGACTTGAAGTACGTAAGGTTTTGGTTTTCCGAAAAGATTGTTGTCTTATGTTCGGCTCCTTGCAAATAGTGACGGTTCTTCCGAAGGGAGAATACTACCGCAAGCATTTCCATATCATAAACATCTTTGTTTAATTCCGCTGAGTTTAGTTTTCTTGAAAGATTTTTACGGGATGAACCTTTCCATCCTCGAACTTCTTGGATAATATGCCGGCTACTGCAAAACCAGATCCATCCGTTTCGAGTAATGCTGGTCTGTCTGGGTTTTAATGTCCAAGGATCGGGGTTTTCCCGGAAGTAAATAATATCGATATCTTAAGCAAAGCTGCTTCCTGAGCTTCTCCCCAATCAAATTTCCTATCTTGTCGAAGCAGATCTGTAATTGGTGATACTATTGCTGAAAATTTATCGATAAATCTTCGATAGAAGTTCCATAAGCTGAGCATTTGCTGTACTTCCTTTCTAGACGTCGGCCGAAGCCAGTCTGTAATTGCTCTTGCTATTTCTCGATCCCTTCGAAGTCCGGATCCGCTAACCATAATTCCCAAAAACGCAGTTTCCAATGCTTCGAAGATACACTTGTCTATTTCGATACATGTATGATTATCCATTAGAAGCTGAAAAACCTTGGATACCTGCTTATGGTGTTTTTCGAGTGATCCCTTGGTAGCTATTAATATATCATCGATGTAGGCTACCACAACCATTCGTTCGTTCTTATCTATATGAACATCTGTTCTGATAACTAATTCTAAACCCAACAGAGGACGTAAAATTCGATTAATTTACCTTTGAAATGTAGCAGGTGCATTGCAAAGTCCAAAGGGCATAACGAGATATTCATCGAGGCCGAACTTAGTACGGAAGGCCGTATATTTTTCGTGTCCCAAGGCCATTCTTATTAGGTAAAAGACTGACTTTAAATCCACTTTTGAAATATGCGTCGCACTCTTTACTCGGGCAGATAATTCCTCTATTATTGGTAAAGGTGTTTTATCTGTCTTTGTATAATCATTGAAATGTCGATAATCGATACAAAGTTGTAATCCACGGCCATTGGGCTTAGGTACCTATCAAATGGGGCTCCCGACCGTGCTGCTGGATGGTCGAATTTTTCCTTCCTTTATCATTGTATTGAGGTATTTGACCAATAACCTTTCTTCCTCTTGCGATAATTGATAAATTGGTCCCATTCTGAACATATCGTCTGCACCTAATAATTCATTTCGGTGATCGCATCCCTGATTGTCAGGTAGTTTCTCTGCTTCCTTTGGGTCGAATAACAGTAGAAACTTATGATAATGTACTGGTAGCTTCTGAGCTACAGACGGATTCCTCATAACTATTGCGCCGATATGTATGGCTTTATCGTGAAGTGCAATCCTTTTATCGTACATAATTGAGTATTCCGGATATATTTTTCCGTGATTATAACACTCAGGTTGGCAATGTGGAAAGTGATAATGACTAGTTGTCGTTCCTTGGGCCTTATGTTTCTGCATGTACCAAGCTGGTATTAAAGCATCATAACTTTCTGTTAGGGGTTGTCTCTTAGCAGCGATAATGATACTTGAATTGAAGTTACGAGATGCATACATATCTGAGATATGCATAATACCTATGCATGTACTATTCAAGTGGTCAGCAGCAAGCTCTTTAGCGGGAGTACTTGTTGGTCGCACGAAGCGTGTGTGCTTTGTTCACACCTGGATACTCTGCGGCACATGCGTGGTAGTCACGCACGGCAGTTGATAGTCAAACGCGATTAAGAGGACTCTTCTCCCCTACCCATAACGGGATAGGATTAGGAGCGCCACGTTCCGGTCTGGAGAAAAGTCTCGACCTTAGCATGACGTAACTGAGGGATTAATGACGTAGGCATTTGGCCTAGAGCGAACACCACTCGTTGGCTCGAGTGGTCTTGTTCGCAATGTAACCTCGTATCAGATACGAGCTTATGCATCAAAAATCTACGTTGGCATAGTATCGATTGGTCGTCGATTAAATCTATGATGCAATTACATAACTCATCTGCATGAGGGATCTCAGACGCGATAAGTATCACCATCGTGTTGGTGAATGTTCCAACTACCGACTCGTATGATTGCAGAAGATGTCTGAGCCAGGAAAGGATAAGCTGATATCGCGCGATGGATGGCCTGATTGTTTTCATGAGTGATACGCTTTCAAATCACATTGCATGCGGCACAATTACCTGAGGGTGTTGTGGTAAGTTATCACCGGGTGCTAGTGAAGCATGGCTGAGATAACTCTTTCACACCTAACAGGAGATTGAGGGCTATCAAGAGCCAGCGTCAGTCGAAGGAATTGAGGAGCATCAGCGAACAGATTAGCTTTCAGAGAACACCGAAGACGATCTTAAAATATTATTAAGAATTCTATCTATTCAAAATTACCTCCCTTATTCACACTAGAGATTGGGTTCTGTATGCCTGGACATCACTACACACCAGCCAAGTACGCACTTCAACGAGTAGTCGAGAGCTTCGGTAATTTGCTTTTCGAATTGGCCGAGCACCATTTAACCCACACCTATGCTGTGGTTTTTCGTTTCTGCGAACTAGAGAATATCGACTACCTGGTGTTGAGGTATCTCAACGCTGGTGCTTTACCCTTCAAGGAATTTTCCGAGGAGTGGTTGCACGACGGGGAAACCTGATTTACGTTTATATCGGAGATGGTAATTGGCACCGTTTCGATTTAGTCGGGCTTGAGGACGCAGCGCTAGAGGTAGAGCTAGAAGAACAGTTTGCTCTTGCAAGACGGGCAAGAGGTTGAGTCTTTGGATAAGACGAGGAAAGAAAGAGATTAGATAGGCGGCTGTACTTAGATTGAATAAATATTGGATTCGTTATTGGGATCTAAACACCCCCGTAACACTTTCGGATGTCTTAATTACTTCGAATGCATGATCTTCTTCGTTATAGGATCGAAGATTGCCGAATGATACTCCTAACGGAAATGTAAACAAATTCCCGGTTGTAAGGTTATTTCCCGAAACATTTCCTGACTTAATTGACCTCAGTCTTTTTACCACTGGCATTGAAAAGGCTTTCGCTGCTTCAGGTGATATAACAAAAGAGGTGCTTCCTAATTCATGCATGCATCTCAACAGAAAGTATTTTCCGTTGTAATCGAGAAAAAAGCGGTCGATTGGTCGCTTGCCGACTTTCGTGGCTGACACTTTGCAAATGTTTGGGTGAAGAGCTGGTTGATAATATACAAAATCGGTAGAGCTGTTGATTTTCTTTGGTTTTCTTTCCAAAGGTTCTAATGCTTTTCGTTTTGCCATCGCTATTCTTTCGACAATAGCGTAACCACAACGGGTGAAAATGCCTCATATACTATGTCGGGATTGAAATGGATGGTAAGTATAGTAGGTCGTATTTCCTCACGGTCCAGCCGTTTTGATCTTCCGATTGTCCTGAGAGGAAAAATACTTAAAAAATGGAAAAGGTCTTCCTATCAAGATAGGTGTGTTAAAACATTGATTTTTGTTACGGGGGTGTTTAGATCCCAATAACTAATACAATATTTATTGAATCTAAGTACAGCCGCCTATCTAATCTCTTTCTCTCCTCATCTTATCCTAAGACTCAACCTCTTGCCCGTCTCGCAACAGCTATCTCTTCTCGTAGGGCTAACCTTAACGCTGCGTTCTCCAACTCAGTTAAATCGAAACGTTGCCAACAACCGTCTCCGATGTAAACGTAAATCAAGCTTCGCCGTCGTGCAACCACTCCTCGGAAAATTCCTCGAAGGGTGAAGCACCCGTGTTGAGATATCTCAGCACCAGGTAATCGATACCTTCCAGTACGCAGAAATGAAACACCACAGCGTAGGTGTGGGTTAAATGGTGCTCGGCCAATTCGGAAAGCAAATTGCCGAAACTCTCGACTACTCGTTGTTGTGCGTACTCGGCTGGTGTGTACCGATGTCCAGGCATAAACAACCCAGTCTCGTGTGTGTATAAGGGAAGTAATTGTGAATAGATAGAATTCTTAATAATATTTTAATATCGTCTTCGGTGTTCTCTGAAAGCTAATCTGTTCGCTGATGTCCCCTCCAAATCCTTCGACCATTGCTGGCTCTTTATAGCCCTCGATCTTTCCTTCGGTGTGATAGTGTTATCTCGGCCACGCCCCTTTGTGCCCGATTATAACTTACCACAACACCCTCAGGTAATTGTGTCTCTGCAATGTGGTTTGAAAGCATTACGCTCCTGACTACTATCAGGCCATCCATCGCGCGATATCAGCATATCCTTTCCTAGCTCAGACATCTTTGCAATCGTACGAGTCGGTAGTTGGAACAGTTACCAATCAAAATGATAATGCTTATTGCCGCTTAAATCGCTCACACAGGTGAGCGAATTAATTGCGTCATAGATTTAATCGGCGACCAACCGATACTATGCCAACATAGATTACTGATGCATAAGCTCGTATCCGATACGAGGTTACATTGCGATCCAGACCACTCGAGCTAACGAGTAGTGCTCGCTCTAGGCACTTTTGCCTACGTCATTAATCCCTCAGATACGTCATGCTAAGGTCGAGACAATTCTCCAGACCGGAACGTGCCTCTCGGATCCTGGCCCGTTACGGGTAGGGGAGAAGAGTTCTCTTAATCGCATTTTGACTTAACATCTGCCGTGCGTGGTTACCACGCATGTCCCGCAAAGTATCCAGGTGTGAACGAAGCATCTACGCTTCGCGTGACCAACATGAACTCCCGCTAAAGAGCATGCTGCTGACCACTTGATAGTACACGCACAGGTGTTATGCATATCGTAGATATGTATGTGTTTTGTAACCAATAGTCAAGTATCATTATCGCTGCTAAGAGAAACCCCTAACAATTTTTGACCTTCAAGCTTAATGTGGCTTTTATTAATCTGACTCCGATGGTGAATCCCACCAATTCCTTTCTTCCTGTTCCTCTTCCAATTCTTGTTTTCCGTCCTCATACTCACCTTCCGATTCCTCATTTGTTTTCTCTTCTGATTCCTCATCTGTTTCCTCTTCTGATTCCTCATCTGTGTCCTCGCTGGAATCCTCCGAATCGGAACTATCGCAATCTGAGTCTTCTTCTAACCTTTTCCCAGCAACCTTCATTTTCTGGTACTCCTTGGCCTTCGGGTAGTTTGGTGTACCCTTATTGAGTTCAGTAGGCCTTACGCAATCCTTAACTTGATGGTTGCCATTCCTATCTGCAGGCCATGCACATCTGAGGCATTCTCCCGCTGCTTTTCATCATTCAATTTTGGAAGGCTCTATTCCTTTGGATTTTGCATAATCTTTTCCGAGGTTTTCGTTCTGGTGGATCCTGTTTAAACCTGTTTTGGTCTGAACGATCCCGTTTATTTCTTTTTCGATGATCTCGTTTAAAATTTCTCTGTTGTAGCCTATCTGGCTTACATCACTCCAGATTGGGATGTTTTTTATGGAAGGATTTTTTGAGCCCAAGGTTCCTTCTTACAGCGTCCCATTTCTCCGCAGTTCATCCTGTGTTAGTGATAATCGATATTATCTCTTGGTCGGTTTTTCCCGTTAAATCCACATAGTGGATTTCATCCAGGATTTTTTGAGGCAACCTTTCCAGGATCAATTTCCTTAAAGCTGCTCCAGTGACTATAGCTTGGTCGTTAAAGGTTCGAATCCTTGTGATCATATCCCGGATATGTCCCTTGTATCGGACCTCTTCGAGATCCGTGTAGGCTTCGTCCTTTGCGTCCTTATCTTCAAACCTGAGTTTAAGCACATCGACACAGCCTGTCATTGACTTCGGGTGTACTCCAGTCAAGGTTCCTTTGAGCCACTGGATGTGCCATGATGCTGTGTAACTATCCTTTAAGGATCTGATCCAATTGATGGTTCGTTCGTCTTTAGGAAACGTCTCTGGCTGATCCTCTATATAGACCTGGACTAATATTCACCAGGTATCAAAATCTTCGCCCGAATTTCCGTAGAATTTTTTGGGTTCTTTAATTTTGATAGGTTTGGCGAATTGCAATTCCTTAATTCACCTCTTAATCCGAGACATCCTTCTTCCTCCAGGTCCTCCATGGTCAGATGGTGGTGGATCCGGCGGTGGTGGTGGACCTCCACCTGCTCCTCCGGCTGCTCCGCCGTCTGCACCTCCTGCTGCTCTGCCGTCCGCTCCTCCGGCTGCTCTGTCGGCTGTTTCTCCGGCTCCCCCTCGAATTCTTGCATGCCAAGAGTATTCACTCTCGGTATCCCTTAGACTAGATACTGACAGGCTTTGGCGATTGATGGCTGATTGCCTTTGAGGGTGTACAAACTGCATTCCCGAGGGACCTGCTGTGACCGAAGTTCTTCTAAAATCGTATGGTGAAGATTCCCAAAATTTATATCCTTCTATGGCAGTAGTTAACCCGGTATTCACGTTGGCTACTTGCATCATTTGTTCGTCTATTTTTTGCGCATTTAAACGAAGCTGTTCTTTCGATGGAACATCTGTTAATGAAGTTGTAATAGTTGCCATAGGTTTATTTACTTCGTCAATTCGTTTCGTTAATACGGATATCGCATTTTGTACTGTTTGGGCAGTGACTATAACTGCCGATATCTGCAACGTATTGTCGGATATTCGTTTACTTAATGCTTCCAATTCTTGTTGCATCCCATTAAACAGATCTGTCGCCTCTGCCACTATCTGGTTATTGTGTAACTGCAATATATGGACGCCTGAGCGAAGTTCTTGCAACATTGCATCTTGTTATTGAACCATTGATCTTACTCCTAATAATTTGGAGTCCATCCTAACCTTCTCAGTCTGAAGCCGTCTTTCCAAGAATAGAATTCCATTTTTAACTGAATGGAATTCTTCTTCAAGTATGTCTATTTCTTCGTTATGTGCCTCGATAACATGGACAATTTGTTGAGCGTGTCCCGATAATTGCCTCTGAACTAAGTCGGTGCTCGCTTGTGTCATCTCGAGTTCCCCTTGCCCTTCATCTGCCTCCTTGGGTTCTTCTTGCTCTTTTAGTAGCAAGTAATCCCTTCGGGCCTCTTCTATTCTTCTTTGATATTCCAGACACCATTCTGGGCTAATCTTTGCCGCAGGGGATTGAGGCTGCTCTATTCTCGAGCTGCTGGGCGCTAGTGCCTTACTGGTGTATGTTAACCGTTTCCTTGGGGCTGCCGTTATGAATAAGATGGCTATAATCGGGTGGTGAAATAAGTCTATTCAATTCAACAGTTGCCTCGTCCTTATGTGGACAATTATTGAGTTGGCAATGATTGATACAATGCCTCTGCAAAATATGGGAAGCTCTGCCATTCATTTTGCCGAGGTACTTATAAGCGTAACAATCCGACAAGAAGTTACACTTCTGGCAGATAACTGCAGGGCTTTTTTCCTCGATATTGAATTGCTGGCAGCTGACGCAAAAGCAATTCTGTCTGCGGCAATGTAGGCTGCAAGTCCTCTGGCCCAAATAAATACAGCAGAAGTTGTCTTTGCACTTCGGGGAATCCGAACTCATTAATAATATGAATCGTTGGTTTGTCGATGATGATTAAATGTAATCCTGGTTTATTGGGGTTTTGATAAAAGTAAGCTCCGGTCTTATAGAGTGCCTTATTCAGGTGTAGTAACTCTGGTGACACGTAATTCGAAGCTGTATGTCATATAATCCACTCTCAGATAACAGCGTAGAGTGGTTAAAATATTATACTGTTACGGGGGTTCTTAATCCCAATAATCAATACAATATTTATTGAATTAAGTACAACCACCGATCTAATGATCTCTTCCTTTCCACGTCTTATCGTAAGACTCAACCACTTTGCAATCGTATAAGTCGGTAGTTGGAACATCTACCAACCAAGTTGAAAATGCTTATCACCATTTAAATTCCTCACGTGAGTGAGTTATTTAATTGCGTCACGGGTTTAATTGGCGACCAACCAATACTATGCCAACGTAGATTATTGATTTGTAAGCTTGTATCCGATAAGAGGTTACATTGCGATCTTGACTTTCTCGCGCCAACGAGTAGTTATTGCTTTTGGCACTAGCCTTCGTTATTAATCCCTCAGTTACGTCATGCTAAGCTCAAGACTATTCTCCAGACCAGAACATGCTTCTCCGAAAACCTTGCCTGTTACAGGTAGGAAGAAGAGTTCTTTTAATTGCGTTTGACCAAATACTGCCGTGCATGGTTACCATGCATGTCCCGCAAAGTATCCAGATGTGAACGAAGAACCCTTTCTTCGCACGACTAACATAAACTCCCGCTAAAGAGCCTGTTACTGACCAGTTGAACACTGTGTGCATTCGTGTTATGCATATCGTAGATATGTATGCATTCCGTATTATTTATCAAGTATCATTTATCGCTGTTAAGGACAACCCCTAACAGCAGGGCAATTATGGAACATGTCTCAGCTGGATGGACAAGTCGGATTGCTTAGCGGATTGAAAAGCAATGATGCAGCATTACAGCCAGAGCAAAGGAAGATTACTTCTACCGATGGTGTTGTTTTCAGCTAGATTCATCTCCCAGATAGTAAGCGGGACATATCTGAATGCATTGAGAATTGTTACAAGGGTATCTTAAGTCCCAATAATCAATACAATATTTATTAGTCAACATACAGCCCACTATCTCCTTGTCCAAAACTCCTTGTCTTCCCAGACTCAATATCTTATTCCTTCAACAATAAGGGCGTACCAATCTTCCCCATCTGTCCAAAGTCGCTCTTCGGACCACTCTTCGTAAGGCAACGCACTGGTAGTAATATACCTGTACGCCGCGTATTCAACCCGTTTGATAATGGCCGAGTTGGAAAGTGCTCAGCAGTTGTTGGTGAAACCACGCTCATTGTAGTATATAATGAGATTGCGGAAGGTTGAGACAACCCTCTAGTGTGCGTACTGAGAATGTGTTGGTTTCCACGAACTCATATAAGGCGTATTCACGTAAGAGGAACTGCAAAGTAATTTGCAAAGTAGATAGAATTCTTAATAATATTTTAACGTGTTCCTGGATGGTAATGTCTGATAGTGGATTGCTGCTAGAGCTTGGTTTTTTTCATCGTTGGGGACAATGTGAGCTTTTTATAATCGGTGCCTGAGGTCAAGCTCACCTTCGGACATCCATCATGACACCATTATTGCTTGATAGCTTATCTCCAAGTGCAAATGGTGTGCCTCATCGATATTGCCACGAAATCCCCTTCGGTATCATCTTTATGCATGAGTGGTTTTAAACGTTACATCCCCTTGGGGCCATCCTTATCATTATGATATCAATCGCAAAAGATGGCAGCTCCTGACTTCGTGTTCGACATCTTGTTTCCCATTTGTTCAGTAGCTAGACAATCTGACGACCTTGGTCTCATCACTGCTTATCGCAATATGTTTTAATAGCTCATCACTATTAATTGCCTCATCTGTATTATACCTATTCGGCATTCGGTCAGAGATTAAATCGGTGACCAACCGATACTCCGCTAGCATAGATATTGCCAGGTCAACCTCGTATTCTTATCAAGTAACATATTCTACAGTCTAACCACGCACGGCCTACGAACCGATCATGCAAAAAACCAAGAAAGCGCCCGGAGCAGGGTTGTTAATTACCCTGCTCAAACACTCAATTTTCACTCTTGCCCCGCAGCAACGCAACCATGGGAAGACTGAAGTGCAGAGATGCAGCAATTGACAGAGAGAATGAGATTCGCGAAGCCAAACATGCATACCGCACAGATCTTGAACCAACTATATGCGCTGCTGCTTCACCATATGGTATACGACACAGAACCTTGCGAGACTGATTCAGAGGAGCACAGCCAAGGGGTGCAGCACATGAGAAGGAGCAGCTGCTGACTCCAGAAGAGGAGAAATCAATTGTTAGGTTTTGTGAGACTCTAGATGACTTGGGACATCCGTTGCAAGGGAAGATGGTTAAGGCATTTGCGATGTCCCTTCTACCTTCAAATTGGCGACGACAGCTTGATATACACTGGATGACACACTTTCTCAACCGCCATCCTGCCATCACTACCAATTCCAGCCAATGTCTGGATAGACAGAGAGCTAATGCAAATGATCATGCAATTTTGAAGGACTTTTTTCGCAAGGTATATCATTTCAGTATATACATTAATTTTCAGCTAATGCTGGTCACTGTAGCTTGGAAAACTTGTCAGAAAGATCAATGCACAACCAAAAAACATATACACTATGCATGAAAAGGGGAATCTACTTGGTCAGGCTCACAAAGTGAAGGTGATATGGCGTAGAGGTCGAAAGAATCCCTGCTACACCCAGGTTGGAAATCGCGAAATGGTTACAGTTATTGAGTGCATTTCACCAGATGTTAGAGTTATACCACCCATATATATCTACACGGGGTCTTAGCATCTACTAGGATAGCATGCTAGCTTGCAAGATAAACAGCAAGCAACATTTGCATGGTCAACTAAAGACTGGACTGACAATGAACTGGGACTGGAATGGATGGAACAGAACTTTGAGAAATATACTACTAAGATGTTTGTACCATGAGATTGATCTCCTGCTTATGCTGACTATTACAGTGCAAAGGGCAAGCCACGTATTCTAATCCTTGATGGGTATGGCTCTTATCTAACATGGCAATTTTTCGATTTTTGGTTGAAAAGAAATATCCACCCTATTTGCTTTCCTGCACACTCTACACACATCCTTCAACCTCGAGATGTTGGGCTGTGTGGTCCTCATTCGCGCTGCTACAACAATGAACTGGATATATGGGTTAGAAAAGGAGGAAATGCAATTAAGAAAGGACAGTTTTATAAGTAAGTCCACCTGCTATATCACTGTATACTCCACTCTAACTCTTTTCTACAGCCTTGTCACACATGCTAGAGCTGCAGCATATACCAAGATCAACATCTTGAGTGCCTTTGAGGCAACTGGGATCTGGCCTCTAAACGCAGGCATGGTTTTTCTTCGGCAGTCACGAAATTTCCTTCGATTTGAATCTCTGCCAGCCACTCCCACTTCACTCCACAGTGCAACCCCCCGACAGCCCAGAGCTGTAACCCCAATAGCCCGCGGTGCACTTCTCCTTGTCACTCAACAATCTCCTTTCCCTCTTAAGCTGAAGGCTCTTACAGCACAGCTGGGAAGGTCAGCTCAGGGTGAACTTGCAGATAAGGAATTAGGAGATGAAATGCTGAGAACACTTCGCTCAGGGGCCAAGGACACCAATGTGGTATCAGCAAATGACCGCCGCCACCTTGGTAAAGCTCGTGTATATACAACTGAGGATGTGGATCAGCTCAGGGAGGAAAGAGAGAGGCTAGCTAGAGAAAAAGTGACCAAAGCCAAAATGCGCCAACAAACGGCTGCAGCAAAGGTAGTATCATCTGCAGAGGGATCAAAGAGCTCTAAACATGTGGAAAAGAAGATCATAGGTACAAAGAAGGAACCTGTAATTGTGATTAGTGATTGGGAGGTTGAGGAAGAAGATATGGTGGGTGGAGTGGGGTGGGATGAGGAGGAGAATGGGGGGGAGGAGGACTCTGTTGTATATATTGGTGATATGCTGGACCTAGAGGATGCTATGGAGTATGGAAAAGAGAGAGAAGGGGTTACTAGTCAACCCCCAGTAGTGACTAGGTCAGGGAGAGTGGTGAAGACGGGTCATTTGGGTCAATAAATACAGCCCGCGGGTGGTCCGTTTCCCAGCCATGGGCGGTGAGCCGGTAAAATATGTTATGGCGTTGCAATGCATATGGTCTTAAACCAATTTTTCGGTTTGTTTGTGGCCTCTTATCTTCAGCCAATGTTATTGATTCCTCAGACACTGAATGCTGAGGTCTCGACCTTTTGTATATGGGGGAGTGCCGCAGGTTCCCTCAGCGCTTAGCACCTGAGCCTGCAGATCCGTCATACTTGCATATACTAATACTGTCTGCTGCACACATAATTCAGCGAAATTGAAACTTAACTATGTGTTGTCCCGCTGGACACAAATTAATAGATGTGGCCAAACATTATGCGCACTGCCGAAGGGTTTTCACTTTCCAGCTACGGTGACATAATTGCATCATCATCATTGAATCTGCTAGTGCAACCGTAGACTTCACTATTGCATTGACATACAGCTCAAGTATTATCCTGCCGAGGATTACTTCACTGACACAATGTTTACATATTCGGAGGTAGGTGTTTTGCATTGGAACATCCTCATTGATTTGTCACATGTATCTGCTTTGTTCAATCATGTATCATTACCACTGCTAATACAGACCCCATAACACTTCCTCCCTGTCTAGGACTGGTGACCCAATGGTTGCTCCGTCTTAAAAGGTGATCAATACAAAAGATACCACTCAGATAGCGAAATGAAATAATATCAAAGAACAAAGTAAAAGGACTTATTGTTTCTTGCAGTTCCGCATCTTTCTTTTCCTGCGCTCACCGCTTCTTCCTCTCTTAACTGTTCCTTCCAAATCACTTATCTTTTTCCATATTTGTGTTCTCCACATAATATTCTTTCAACAACTCTTTTGCATTTTCATTTACATTGTCGAATGTTTCCCATGTAGTTTTCTCAGGCAAATATTCGTCCCATTTGACCAAATACCCATTTTTTGATGTGTCGTTATTTGAAGGGCCGCTGGACATTGTTATTTCCATTCTCCATCCCATGTTGTCGGCTTCAAATTCGATCACCTCCCCCTGAGGATTCATCCCTTGATATCTTTCTAATATGGCGACATTAAACGTCGGATGGATTTTCCAAGGTGTAGGTTATTTCAGTCTGCAATGTCGATTGTTGTGTCCTGTCGACCAGATTTTTAAAGGTCAGTACACTGTATCATGGAATTTTTTGGATTGTCCTTTTGACAGTTTATTCTTTCCATCGGGCATAACTAACTCTCTTTCTTAAACAGTTCGATGGACCTTCATTTTGTATCGGAAGATTTTTGTATCGATTATCGGAATATTTCCAACTGCTTGGACAGCCTATCGGGTACAACAGTCATATAATGCCTCAAAATTTCAGAAGCCGGATTCCCGAACTCAATTACTGTGCACCAATTGGTCCTGGGTTCATATCCGTAATTCGCCTATAAGGGCGTTATCTGTGTTGCCAAATGCTTAGAATTATTTTGGGCGAATTCGGCCATTGGCAGCATCTCTGCCCAATCATTCCGTTTGTAATTGTATTCGCTTCATAAATAGGCTTCGATGACTTGAATATTTTGTTCTGTCTGTCTCTCAGATTGCGGGTGCAAAGCTATCCTCACAGATCGCTTAATTCCTAGCTAATTGGATAGGTCCGTAAAATATTGGCTAGTAAACGTTCCATCCCTATCCGGTCCTGCATCTTCTGTGAAACCGTGATACTTCAATACATTTTCCCGATATGCTTTAGCCAGTTTTGGAGGATTATTTTTCGATAGTGGTATAAAGTGAACCATCTTTGTAAACCTGTCAACGACTACCAGAATCATTGAACATCGAGAGGATTCCGTTAAATCTGTAATAGTAGCGGTTGAAATATGCGTCCAAGGTGTACATTGTAACTCTGAAGGATGCAGAAGCCTGTGCTTCACATGTCCAAGTGGTTTTGTCCTTTGGCAATTATCGCACTCATCTCAGTTTAGCCGAAAATAATCCTCCATCTTGGGACCAAAGAAATTGTGACTTATTAACTCCATGGTTCTAGCTCTGCCGTACTGCCCTGCTACCTTTGAATTGTGCTCCGACTTCATTACTTTCTTCCGCATGGTCTTTGGAACAGATATCCTTCCTTTCCATGTGAGCACTTCCACTTGGATCGCATAATTGCTATCGATATGTTCTCCCTGGTTACTACTTTGCTCAACTGAATATATTCATTGTCCAACCTGGCATCTTGTATTATTGCTTCCTTCTGATCTGAACTCAGCAGTGTAATTTACAATGTTCCTATATCATTGTACTCCAGAGTATCGTCGTATATCTGCATTGCTTCTATTTCCAACCATTGATCTGGTCATAGCATTGGTTTTTCTGTTATCGCTGTTGTACCTCCCTCTCTAAAGGTGTATGCTGGACACCCAGATAAAATATCTGCCTTTTGAATGAGAGATCCTTTCTGGTAAATGATAACAAAGTCATATTCTTGTAATACTTCCGCCCAGGAAGCTTGTCGTCTATTTAATTTTACTTTCTTGGTAAAATATTCGAGCTTTTGGTGATCTGATAAGAATGTAGTTTTATGTGCAATTCCTAACACATAATATCTCCATTTTTGCAACACAGAAAAGATCGCCATCATTTCTTTATCGAAGACATCTTAATTAAACTTCAATGCACATAATTTTGTTGAAAGGAAAGCGCATGGATGTATTTTTCTGTCCTTGAATTTTTGGGATAAAACAGCTCCTATCACAAAGTCCAAAGGATCCGGTTCGATTAACACTGGTGTTTCTTGATCGATATGTCAAAGAATATGTGAGTTTCCAGAGGTAAATAGCACAGTGATCTTAAGGAACGCAGCTTCCTGTGTATCTCGAAATTGAAAATCCTTGCTGTTTTCTTTTAACAGGTCAGTTATTGGTGCCACTATTTGAGCATTATTAGGAATAAATCTTCGATAAAAATTCCATAATTCTAATATTTGTTTTACTTCTTTTTGATTCTTAGGTCTCGGCCAATCCACTATATCATGAGCCTTTGCTGGAGTCATCCAAAGAGACTGGCCGCAAACTATCAATCCTAAAAACATCATTTTGGTTTGTTCGAATACATCTTTATTGATTTCAACACACATATTATTTTCTAGTACTAGGTCGCCCACCTTGCCTACTTGGCATCTGTGCTTTTCAAGGGATGGTTTTGGTGCTATTATGATATTGTCGATATATGCAACCACAACCATTGTTTCGTCTTCATCTATATGTATATCAGATTGAATAACTAATTTGATTAGCTATACTGGTCTGAGGATTCGGTTTATTTCTCTTTGAAATGTAACAGGTGCGTTTGTTAAACCGAAAGGCATAACTGTATATTTGAAAAGTCTGAATTTGGTACGGAAAGCCGTATATTTCACATTGGGTAGTAACATGCGAATTAAATGAAATCCTGCCTTTAGATCAATTTTGGTAATGGTGTCCACTCCATTCAGCCAATCTTGAAGCTCCTGGATTGTAGGCAAAGGGATTGTATCTTTAACAGTATTTTGATTAAGAGATCGATAATTGACGCACAATCTTAATCCCTTCCCATTAGGTTTTGGAATGAATAATATTGCACTTCTTGTCGTGCTTGAGGAAGGCCTAATTTTCCCTTCTCGTATCAGGTTGTCAAGATATTCCTTTAGAAGCTGTTCTTCTTCCAATATCAACCGGTATATTGGTCCCATCCTAAGTTGATCTTCTGCCGCCTTGAGCTCTATGTGATGGTGGCATCCTTTATTGTCAGGCAGTTTTTCGGATTTCTTTGGATCGAATAACAACAACCATTTATGATACTGAGGAGGTAACTTTTGGAGTAAGTCTGCATTATTAAACAAAACTGCTTGAATATGTATAGCGGCTGGTCTCAAAGCTACCTATCTATCATAAGTAATTGTGTAATCCGGATGTATTTCCCCATTTCCAAAACACTTTTCCCAACACAACAGGATATGGAGACGTCCATTTGTAATTCCCTTGGCTTTATGCTTCTTTTAGTACCAGGCCGGAATCCAAGCATTGTATTCTGCAGAAGATTTCCTAAGTTCGAATACTTGATGTTTTTTGTCTAAGGGTCTGTGATTTCCGAAAGGTACCCCAAGTGGCACTGAGAAGAGTTCTTTAGTGAATATTTTCCATCCTCCGACGTCTAAAGCCCATTCTAGCATATTTCTGTTCACCACTGGCATCCGGAATGCTTTAGCTGCTTCTGGTGAAATAACACAGGACGTGCTTCCTCAGTCTAACATGCAGTAGCAGGGAAAATATTTGCCCTCATAGTGAATAAAAAATTTATAGATTGGTCTTTTCCCAATTTTTGTTTGGTGAAACATTGTAAACCTTTGCTCCCTTTCTTGCGGCCATACGGTAAACAACATCATGTGAAGTATTCAATTTTTCATTCGTAAGAGGAGCGTGCTCCTCAGTTGCTTTGCATTTTGACTACGTTATCCATTTGACAATAACGTGACCACAACAGGTCGATTGAGGTGAAATTGGTTGGTTATAGGTTGTATTTTTTAGTGATGTGATGGTAATGTGGTGTTTCAATCATATCTCCTTACTGGCCAGCAGTTTCGACGTTCTGGTTATCCTGAGAGGAGAAAAATAAATTTTTTCATTCTGCTGCCAGCCCTGTTCAAGTTTTTAATCCAACCACCAATTCGCAATTGTTTCTGATGGTTCTCCTGATTCATCACTATCTTTCGAAGTTTCCTCTGAACTGTCTTTCGACTCCACTGATGTGATATCCCAAAGCTCTTTACTATCAGATTCTTCTGTGTAGAGAATCTTCTGATCTTCTTCCAACTCGTATGCCCCCACTCTCAACTTCTGATATTCCATTGCTTTAGGACTGGCGGCAGTTCCAGAATCTGTTGTTACCGGTCTATAACAATCCATTGTTTTGTGGTTGTCTTTTCGATCTGCCGGCCAAGAACATCTCATACGTTCCTGTGCTTGTTTTCTTCTATTGAGTGCATCTTAGGAAACTCCTTCTGATTGCGTAGCGAAGGTTTTGACCGATCCTCCGCCCTGCCAATCCACGAACATTTTCTCTTTAAACTTGCTGGGTTCCTTGCAATCCTTTTTAACCTGGAAGTTAGCTCTTGATCTCCCCTCGGGTTGTTCCTTAGTCATTGGCGTCTTCGTTCCACAGTTCTTTGTAGCTTCTTCCAACTTTTCGGCAGTTCGTCTGGCTTTGCTGATGATATCGACTATTCCTTGATCAGATTTGCCTGTTAGGTCCTCTTCATGCATATGGCGCAACAATTTCTCGGGTAATCAGTTGAGAATAACTTGCTGAAGGCCAGCTTTCGTTAACTGAGTCTTGTCATTATACATTTTGATCTTTGTGAACATATCCCTTCTGTGTCCATCATACCAAACTTTTCCAAAATATGTGTATGCCTTGTCTCGCGCTTCTTTATCTTCGAACCTAAGCATCAAATGTTCTTTCTGGATGGTCCAAGATCTTGGGACCTTTCTGGCCAATGCTTGCCTTTCCCATTGTACATGCCATGCTGCAGCATAATTTTTCAGAAATCCACCTATCCAATCAATAGATCTTCCAGAATGGTCGAACTTTTCCGGTTGATCTTGTATAAATGTTTGAAGTATAATCCACCAAACATTAAAGACATCCCCCAGTCTACCTTCAAATGCGTAAGGATCCTTCAACTTAATTGGCTTAACCCTAGCTTTTCTTCTTCTGCTTCCGGAAGGTTGTGGGCCTGGAGGATTAGGTGGTTTAGGAGGGTTTGGCGGACCTGGAGGGTTTGGCTGACCCTGAGGACTTGGTGCTTCTGGAGGGTTACGTGGACCTGGGGGATGATGTGGTCCTGGAGGGTTGTCCTCAGGAACATTAGGATCCTCTTCTTCCGACTGACTTCCATTTCCTCCCTGCAGCTTGTATTATTGTCTTGCATCGTATTGTGTGCGTCAACAAGATTCATAATCATAATGGTCATCTTAAACCTGGGTTCTTCGATCCGGGTGCATATGGCTTGGTCCTGCCTGAACTGACCTAGGTGCATGGGTCATACTGCTGGACATTTCATATTCTTTCATATGTAATGTATGTCCAGTACTAAGTTCTAGGATTTTTGCCAATGCCTCATCCATTGCCTTTGTGTGTCCTCTTAAGTTTTCCTTTGTAGCATCAGCAACAACCCTAGATTCCGTCTGACACACCCGGGTGTTGGGGACGGCTCTGACGGCTCTGATGGAGAATTAAACGCTTCCCGTTGCATACTCACCTCCATTACTTTGCGCCTGGTATACACAGCATCAGAATGACACGTGTGTTACACTCTTCGCAGGGGCTGCAGTTATGCTGTAGCTGTTCACACAATGCCTGGCGATGTTTATGCCTGTCTTCGGCCAATAGCCAAATTTTACCTCTCCGCTATTACTATATATCGGATGCCTCACTCGCTCCATACATGTTTTGCTTCGCATATTTCACTATAGTCTTCGCTTCGGATACCTCACTTGCCGTTGCATTTGCTTCCCCATTATTGTATTTTACAGGTCTGAAATATACAGACCAATCTTCACACTCTCTAGTACTATGCCCTCTGTAACACCGGGAGATCCACCCTAAGTCCACATCCATAAAAGCCCTTAATAACTTCTAGACTAATAAGTAGAAGAATGATTAAAGCTTCACTCAGGATGCGTATAAGGATTACCACCCAAGAACACAAGGTAACTTTTCCGTTCTCTGCTCCTGAAAGATAGTATCGACTAGAGAGTATCGTCTTTACACTATCAATGTACTGGAGCACCCGATTCCAAAGTATCCTACTCAAGAGATCCTCTGAACAAACACACTATCGTGTCAGTCCTCAGACTCCCTTCGGACTGAAGAGTATCGGCCTAGCAACCGGCACGTATACCCAAGGATCGACCGTCCTCAAGTGCAACAACTCCAATTATGGACTTGTCTTATAAGAAACAGCAAAGTAGTTTTGGCTCAGCAGAAGGAGTAGTGCCGACACAAGAGTATCCTCCAAACCACCACGTTTATTGGGACTGGTCCTTCGGACTCTAAAGTATCGTCTTGCTCTCTTCCCGATCAACGACTTGCTTCGACGAAGGTACTAAGAATAACCAAGTCTAAAGAGTGATGAGGTTTTATCTGTGGGATAGAACTGAAGAGGAACATACAACTCAGGACTTCACGGGAGAAGTATTCTTGTTGACTTCAATACAGACTCAATAGATAGTACACGGGAATAAAGTTAAGGCTTAACCTCCAGGTCGAGAAGGTCAATAGGTATCCGAAGATAAATCTGAACGCAGAATGTATGTTCAATAGAACTGTGATGGATGTCCTTCCTGCATATCGGTATCGCTGATATATATCAGACGATCCACACCGTTAACAATCCTAAGACTGCCAAAGCCTGTTTTGGACTTCTCATTCGCGACTGCCTTTGTCATCCTTCCTTCTACCATTGATGGTCGAGTTCTAACTCCCAGGAGTGCTAACTACGTCATCAAGGTAATGAGCTCGTATTGCGACACTATTGCTAATGGCGATACCTTGTATGAACACGAGCTTATCTGAAGCCAATCATCAACTAATAGGTTTGTGTCACCAAGAGCCAGTGAGAGTGGCCTCTCAGATACCCACTGGGTACGTAGCGGTTTAATGATTGCGGCAAACGACAGAACCCTTAATTTGACTATGCTTTATTGGAGCCAAATATACAGTATTCTGCAACTGAGCTATTTTGCCATATATTGAACGGAGAGTATCCCGTGCCACTTAGGAGATATGAATCATAAGTCTCATTAGCCCCAGACCAAGAAGGTGTGGTTGAAATAAGGGTTGATTCGTATAAGTCCACTCGGTCGACAGGACTCTGATATCTCAATCATTGGTTATTGACTTATCCCGTATATGACTGTGCATATGTTGAGATGTCATAATCGTTTGATGTTGACGACACCTCATCTCCCTAGGACTAAACCAGTGGAGCATGAGAGAAATGTTGTTTGTTCGGCGTCTAGGAATATGGTTTCCTGCCGATAAGGAATAGCCATTGACAGTAGAGATCATACAACCAATACAGGCATAAAGATACAGACTATCTTAACTGCGCTCGGCTCGATCACTGTCATTGGTTTATTGATATGAGGGTAGGGTAATGAAGACATTACCAATAGGTGAACAGATCCGGAAGGTTGATCCAATGAGGACATCTGAGTGATATTTATGAGTTCGGATTGGGTATCCATATTTGGATTATCGAGTGATCCTATATGATCCCGGAAGTCTTCCTGTAACACCAAAGGCGTAACACCCTCAGTCCTCCACATTCTGCATTGATCCATCATCGGCATGCAATGCATATTCCTTCTCTTCCACATCCGCATCATCACCATGGTTGCACTCATACCCGTCGAGATCACTGGTTCCCAGTTCAAACCTACGATGCCCTCAGTCCTCCACATTCGGTGTTGATCAATCATCGGCTTAAGATGCTTCTTCCTCCTCATTCGCATCCGCATCGTCACCATCATTGCCATCCTACCCGCAACACCACAGGTTCCGAGGTCAATCCTCTCGGGTTCAGTCGCGTGCCGTCATGGCTGGCTGGTGGTGGGGATGGTATCGCGCATGTCACTTTCATCACCTTCATCTTCGTAATCCCCGCTACCCCCTGGCATCCCAAAATGAAGTTCATCATCCGTGCAATTGTTGTCTATCGGTATGTTTGGGTAAGTGCTTCCGATATCAGGCTCCTCAAGCGCCACTTCGGAGGCCCAATAATCAAGAAGATTAGCATTGTCAAAATGCGCTGCTTCCATTCTAATCCCCACGGCAGGCGTTGGGTTCTCCGCCTGTTGGATCTGACCCTTGACTATAGCAAGAGTGTTGTTGTACACCCTCTGTTGGTAGCTCTCCGGTAGTGTGTTCCAGGTTTTCATCAAGAATGTATAGGTGTCTGCAACGTCACGCTAGGATAACAACTTGCGACCGATTGCAGCGCAGCAGGATTCATTCTTACCACCGTCAGTCTTGTGATTGAAGTAGTTAGAGCGATCAGGTCTATCCGCTTTCAACTTTGACTTGGAAGCTATCAGATGAATGCCTTTGTTGTGTTCCCACTCCGGGAGAGCATGGAGCAACGCGGTGAAGGTAAACATGATCAGTGACGAGGGTATATGACTGTCCTTGTCGTCAATCATGGAATTATAAAATCCATCAGCATACTTACTGCGGTTATTTGCCTGATGATAAAATTTGATGTAGATCACCCGCGGAATTGCTTCCGGCAGGAAGTACACTGGACACTAGCCATTAATTAGTAGCTTTCGACTCTCGCTGCGTTGGATTTGAACCACGTACACCACCTTCCACACGCTCTGCTATATGAAAAGCTACTTATTGTCTGCCAGAAGGGAATTGATGAATTCCAAACGCTCTGTGGCGGATTCAAAGCGGTGGAGATCATCAAGCTCTGCTATGTTGTCCGTTGCTAATAGAAAAAATTAGATGTAACCTTGTCGACTTGTGTGCAAACCTGGTATCGGTTTGAGCATGTATTATCCAACGTGGGCCATTGGTTCAGCAGACCTCTTTCAAGATCTCCTTTGTGCGTGCTTTCAAATGCTATGGACCAAATGTTGTTTTGCTGCATTGCGGTGTTCCAGTACGTCTCGATTATCTACCAGTGTGGGGCTTCAGCTAATGTTTTCGCAATGCGTCGCATTGCACAACTTACCATCTCCAAGTCGCTTGCACTCATAAACGGCCATCTGTTCCGCATGTAGAGCTCCAGGAGCCTGCCCATTGCAAATACAAGATGCGTCATGTCCGAGTGACCAAACCGATGGATGATGCGACCGCTGGAGACCACTGATCGAGGTGTAGACACCACCTGCGGTTGCAATTGCTACTTCCTCTTTTTCTGAGTTCTTGCTGTTGCTCGCGTTCGCAGTGGATTTGTAATGCTCGCGCAGGCTTCTGGATTAGGGATGGGGGTAGGCAAGTTTTCAAGACCGCTGAGAGGAGTGAGAGTGCTAGCAATGCTGGATGCGGGGCTGGATACAACGCGATGCGTTGTGTCTGGCTGTGTGATTCCGCTGGGAGCTGGTGTGTTACAACTGCTTGTATCTGGCGTGGTGGTTGGAGTAATTATTGACCGTCGCTGTGTACCGCACAGGGTGGAAGTCACGTGTTGTGTAATATCTGCAATGCGAGAATTGTTCAGCGAAGATGAGGGGGTGGAGTTCTGACCTTGGATTTTAGAGGGTACGGAATGTCCTCCTTGAGAGGAATCCCTCTCACCAGCCGGTACGGAAACGCGTCTCTTAGCTGAGGGAAGTTGAGAATTCCCCGAAGGTACATGCTTTTGTTGATTCTGAGGATTAGCAAGACTTCGAACATTTCGTATGACTGGAGACGTGAAAGGGTGTGGGCTTTGGGAAGGCATCATCCGATATGGATGTTCCAAGTTAAGACTGTAGGAATAATTTGCTCTGCATGCATATGCGACGGCAGGTGAGGTAGACTCCTATTTGAGCGACCCTGGAGGGATTTGACAAAAAAAGGGAGGTGCAGTGTTGACCGCGCTAGACTCTAAACTGTGAGAATAATGCGGGACGAGATCCCATCAAAAGCATTCAATTATGGGGTTTAGTGCCTTCAGATTCAACTCAGATTCAACTCAGCATTGATATTCACTGTTACAGCAACATCTGAAGGTCTATTTGCACCGCTTGAAGGGTGTTTATGCCTTATTGGTGTGATTATCATCGAATTGCACTCATTCTTGGCACAATACTTCGACCCATCGATTGTGTATAACTTCAGCTTCCCAGTGGCAATCCCTCTTTGGCAGAGCTAAAAGCATCGCAACGCGAACAATGACGTATTCTCTATCCTATGTCATCAGTTGCGTCTGCTTTTTCCACCCCTAGGTGTTTGTAGCCATATTGGATGGTTGCACAATTGGGACAACTTGATAACTATTCAGTTTGCTCCGAGATGAATGAGGTCTGAGCGGTAAAAGTGGTATGAGATGCCAAAGCAATGCCCGGTGTTGCAAACTGTCCTCACCGCCAGTACCAAATACCATCCCGAGGCTCCTCATTCTTGAGATGCTTGGTGGTTGTGCAAGACGAAGATTGGGCCGTGTTGTGTTCATAGACGAACAAAACGCAGGATATGAATAAAATCGCAGGAACTCGAGTATATATATCCCTTCTTCCCGCTTACACCCCCATGATCTTTTCCTCCCATATTAAACACACGGGAAGCATCCTGAACTATCTCAACATCACGTGACTTACACAAAACAACACCTCTCCGTTCAAAACACATCCGATAACCTACTCAACTTTGTACATGCACTCTGGGCTTCATTTCAGTTTGTTCAACTGTATCATAATGCGAACGCCTCGGATGTAGATTCATTTTCAACTCGAAGCGATGGCACCAAAGGGCAGCCCCAATGGAAAGGGTAAGGCAACTGCTAGGGCAAAAATGCCGACATCAGGTATCCCTTGGATTGTAACAGTTCCCAGCCCAAACGGGCCGCCCGCGCAACCACCTCACCACATGTCCAAAAATGGTCATCAGAGTCCATCCTTTTAATCAAGTCTTCTTTAGTAGCAAATAAAACTTTCTGTCAAAGTGAATTGTAAATTATATGTGACGTGACTTTATAAGTCTTACTACCCCACCAAAATTCGCTCTCTGAACTGGCAACCCACCCTATGTCTATGCACCACTACCCACCTTTCTTCTTTACAAGTGATTGAATTCCACAAAACGATGCATTTCATCATTGAGACACCACAGTTACTTGCATTTTGAACATTCTTAGCAAAGTTCGGCTGGAGATTTGGTATTTCTGGCCGTGCTTTCCTGCTGGCAAAGCCAACATCCCAGCTACTGTCCCTTCTCAATGTGTACTGAAAATTGCCCATGACTCCAGCTCTGGCTGAGGGGTAAAGATATGCCCTCTTTGATGTTTGACAAAGTGGGTTTTGGCCTTGTTCACTATGAGAACTGTGCAATGGGTATTGGTATCCCCCCTCTGAGCCTCAACTCTTGGGCACATTGCAGATGGAATTCCTTGTGTGCAATGATATTGGGACTTCAGAGCATGTCCTTAGCACTTAGCTTGAAGGATATTTTGGGGTGTTATGGGCAGAGTTGTCCATCTGGGCTGCACAGTGACATTTTCGAGTTTTTGGGGAGCTGATCTTGAGACAACCCTCCCAACAAAAACTGCCCTTTTTATCGGCACCCCATTCCTGTACAGTCCTTAATTTTGGCCAAAATGCTCTCAAGACATAAGTAAGTCAGTTTATAATGCTCCCAGGCCACACCCACAGAGTTGTGGTTGCATCGCTAAATATTTGCAGGTGGGGAGTCGGTTGCCATGCCCAAACAGGCCGGAAACGCCAAAGTTATGATCCACAGGATAAATCGCTGCCTGTCATTGGATCGTGACCAAATAAAGGGATTCATCCCGGAACACATCCGTGGACTCATACGGATATCCAATGTTTGCGGCGGCAAGGATGAGAGAGACGGGGACCTCTTTTATGATGTAATCTTTCCTTATCCAGTCACAACTCGCAACTTTTAACAATTCCAGCGAATGTGGCCGCACCTCAGGAGCAGAAGTTTACCCTTTTGGGAGTGGTGCGCAGCCATCCGCTCATGTATGGGGTAAATGTTTTACAAAACCCGTGACCAAATAAACAATTGGAGGTTGGACAACCCACATGCCTTCGGGGATCAAGTTGATCGCTCCAATCCGCACACAACCAGCTCGGCAAAGGTTAAATGCACCACTGAGCATTTCTCTTGGTACGGTAGCGATGATCTCAGGGCAAAGATGGAGCTGCCAAGCTGCTGGCAGTACAAGCCACACAACTTCTTGGCCGTTAGACCACTGAATTGGGATGAGATCATTGACGAGGATAATGATGATGACAACTGGGCGGATCCCAGAGCGCCGAGCTGTGGATGGAGCCGTCCTGGCGATGAAAATGACAATTACAACGCCGAGGGTGGGGAGGACACGCGGAGCGGTGAGAAAGGGACCAGGAAGGGGAAGGGAACAAAAGTTGGGAAGGGGAAAGGAAAGGGGAAGGGGAAGGGGAATGGTAAAGGGAAAGGTATTGTTAAACTGTATGAGGCAAAGTCAGACACAGAGGGATAACTAGAGTGGGTATATTAAAAGCCGGAAGCATCGCCCACAGTGTCAATTTCCTCAGATGATGATACAGACTCTACTGAGTCGGAGGGCGAATATGACTCAGAACTTGATCCTGATGTGGATATGCGCATGGTGGATGATGTGGATGCACCGGACGGTGTTGATTGAGATAGAGATGTGGATATGGAAAGGGACGGTGACGATGAAGCGGAGGAAGATGAAGAGGAGGAAGATTAAAAGAAGGACGATCAGGAGGAGGAGGAGGAGGAGGAGGAGGAGGAGGAGGAGGAGGAGGAGGTGGATGAGGAGGAGGATAAGCTGCATAGGCCTTGGTTGGGAAACCAAGCATTGCTGACGTCAGGAGGCAAGTAGCTGAATTTGATCGCACGTAGTTTATCACAACTCGTCGTATCCACAGCGTGAGCGTCTAGGATCTGTAACAACAATAACAATGTATTGACTAATAGAGAACAATTCAGCTTAAGGCTGGAATAGTCGGGGGATGGCCAGCTCGCTTTAAAGCGAAGCTCCGTTGTCCCCATTGACTCACTAATCTGACTGGTTGGCTTCCTTCGCCTTCCATTAGCTTCCTTCCTATTTAAGCTGTCATGTCCGTGCGCACATTTGCTCCAGGTCGCCGACCCCCTGCATATCGCGCGCCGCGTCACCTTATGAGTCCGATCCTTAAATCCGAGCGCTTATCGGCGTTATCCTTTATCCCTGATGTAGCTCCCTCTCCTGATCCGGTAGTCTTCCCTCCTAGGGCAACTCACCGCATCTATGGTGCGGATTCCTTTATATACTCCTTCTTTCCTCCTCCTAGTTGTATGATATCCTTCCACGCTTCCTCACTGAAGTGCTCTTGTCTCAGCAGTATTCCCCTATATCGTCCATCGCCGCCATCCGTGCTGAGTCGAGTGAACTCGTCCGCTAACATCTCCTTTCCTGGTCGGTATTGTGTCTCCATCCAGAGGTCTTGTAGCGGCCCTTCCATTCGTCTCCATAGCTTGGGCGTGCTTATGTTATCATTGGTGTATGCGAGTAGAGCCCTGTCATCCACGTGGAACATTACCTTAAACTTCCCCAGAGTCCAGTTGGGCCGGTCTTTTGCCGCGTTGGCCATGGCAAGCAACTCCCGTTTGGATGTTGTGGATTTTCGTTCGGCCTCATTAAATACCCCGCGTCTGAACTCCAGGATTTTTTCTTCCCCTTCATGATCTACTTGGTAGTAAACAGCTGCCCATCCTGAAGTGGACGCATCCGTTTCGATATTGAGTGGTAGATCTGGGTCGTATCTGTGTAGTATCTCCGGCCCTATTTCTAACCAGCGTTTTCACGCGGTTTCCTGCTCCGTGCCCCATTCCCATTTGACCACTTTTTTAAACATCTTGGTTATGGGTTCTATGATGGTATGCAGACGCGCATAATGTTTCCTATTAAACTGCAGCGTTGCTCTCCATTTTATCCCCATCTTGGCCGATGTAGGTCGTGGGTATTCCTGCAGCATCTTATATTTGGCCGGGTCAATCTTGCATCCGTTTTGCCCTATCAAGACTCTACAGAACAGTGCCTCTTGTACATGCGGTTCGCTCTTTTCCCAATTGACCGTGAACCCGTGCAACTCGCATGTTCGTAGGATGATGGCGTTGTACCTTTCCATCTCTTGTCGGGTGTTTGCATAGGTTAATATGTCGTCCATGTATACACATAGCCATTGGTCCGGATTCTTCACCGTTCCAAACTCTTTGGTGATTCTTTCGTCCAGGTGTACCCTGTCGAACACCCATGCTGCGTATGCTGACCATATCCCTGGGGCTTGTTTCAGTCCGAAAGGCATTACGTTCCATCGGAATGTTCGTCCTAGCGCCTCGAAGGTGGTGTACTTCTTTGACCCTTCATCCATTCTAACTGTGTAGAACTCATCCTTGAGATCAAACTGTCCATACTCCTTCCACCCTGTAGCCCTTTGGATCATATCTTCCATGTCCTTGATCTTGTACGGATAACTCTCGGTGTTTTCATTAAGCCCTTTGTAGTCCTGGCAATATCTCGTGCCTCCGCCTTTCTTCTTTGCGAAAACTGTCGCGCAAGTGACTATAGGGTCCCATATCTCCTCGATCGAATGCCTTTTCAGGCAATCCTCGATGATATCTGCTTCCACTTTCTTCTCGGCTTCCGACCTGTCTGGTGTGTACTGTGCATGCCATCGTTTCCATCCGGGCTTCATGGTGAGCTTACAGTTGAACTGCGTGCTCCTTGGCAATTCCCCCCTATCTGATGGTCTATCGAATGCTTTGGCGTACTTATGGTATATCTTTGGGATGACTTGTTGCCACGTCTTCCCTTCCATGGCCTTTTTCTTATCGATGTGGGCCGTGTGAATCATCTCTTTAGCGATCCTGCTTAGGGTCTTTCCTATAGGCGTATTTCGTCCTAGTTCCAGATCCCCGGTGCCAAAGTCTTGCTTCACTTCCCAATCTCTTAGCCATGTGTACCCTAGTACCGCCTTGTCTGTGCCCATTTCGGGCAATACTGCGAATTCCACCGTCATCTCCTGACCCAGTATTCTGGTTTCCCACCAGGCGGTTGCTGTTGCTGTGACCCTTGTTCCGTTCATTTGCTCATATGTCCTTAGCCCACGCGGGCTTTTATCGATGACCATATTATGCCTATTGGCTAATGATTCCGAGCACATATTGTCGGTGCTTCCGCTATCTATGAGGAGTTTCGTGTTTGCGTTGCTTTGGTAGTGGCATGAATAATCTCCCATGGCCGCCAAGAATTTTGCTGACCCTCCGCTCAATCTTTTTACCGCGTATCTATTGCGCCGTTTCGAGCGCTGTTTTTTGCCAGTCCTTTTATGGCTCACCCCAAGTTGTCTGGTCTTCACACCTGGGCACCCCTAATGCTGCCTGTAGCATGTCCCGCTCTCTTTATGCTTGCAGTCATCGCCCCGTGGGCATGGCTCCTTGATGCTGCCCGGCTCTCGAGTGGGTCTGCTCCTCTTCTTGAACTTCCTTGCTTCCTTCTCCGGTTTTTCAACCGCTGCCTTTTTCAGGTGTTCGATCTCCTTTCGTAACTGTTCGTTGGTTGGTTCCTCGGCCGAATTTTCATTCGCCTTCTTCCCACTGGGTTTATTTAGCAACCTGTATCGTCCGACTGTGTATCTCAAGTCTTCCACGGCTTCTTCGACCGTTTTATAAGTCTTATTGACTACCAGCATCTTTAGATAATTTGCCGTCCTGTATTCCAGTATTCCTTTGAACGTGTTATCAGTTGTTGAGAACCCGAGTTGCTTGGCTAGGAGTGAAAGCTCTTGGTAATATTCCTGGAATGTTCGGTTCCCTTGGGTGCATTGTTGGTATCGATCGTTGAGGGTGAGGTAAAGTACCGGGTTGCCGAAGTTCTGGTATACCGTCCTGATGAACCCGTTTATCACTTGGCTGGTCCTTAAGTCTTCTGCGTTCCCCATCACCACGTCGTCGTCCTGGATGAATTCCTCCCACTTGTGCTGCCTCATATGGATGGCTACCTTCCCTTTTACCGTTCCGCATAGGTATTCCCATACTGTTACCTGATTGTGGAAATAGAAGCTGCCGTCTCCCTGGATCTTACCTGTAACCGCCGCCTTCCAGACCGGGAACTCTTCTGGTTTGGTTCCGTCGAAGGCCGTCGGGTCTTTTATTACCGACCTAGATGGTTTTCCTCCCTCACTTGGCGCGGTGATCCGTGTTAATGCTTCCGTCAGCCTGGTATTGCTTTCGTTAAGCCTTGTTTGCAAGTCGGTTATGCTTTCGATGAGCTTTCTCTCCCTTTTGGTGGCGTTGCCTGTCGGGGCTTTCGCTAGTTCATCTTTCAGCCTATCGATTTCCTTTCGCATATCCTCTTGTACTGCGTTGGCCTTTTCCAGGTCCATGACCGCCTGCTTCCAGTCGCTGATCTGAGTGACTGAGGGGTTGTTGGCCATCTCCGCTTCTAGTCGCGTTATATGGGTTTTCATGCTTTCCGCCAATACCACCAGGCTTGCAAACTGAACTTCCGCCTCGGCCATCCTATTCCTGGTATTTGCCCATTGTGGTCCCGTTAATGCCGTAGTCTGTGCTCGGATGAGTCTTACTATGGCCGTCAGGACCCTGCTGGCTACTATTGCCGATGCCGTTGTCATGGTCGCTATCATGGTCCATGTTATTGCTGCTTCTGCCGGCGTATCCGCTGTAGTTTGGAGTAGCCTGTTGAATTCTGTCCAATCGAAAGGGTCTAATGCTTGTGTTCCCGCCGCCATTGCTAGCGCCGTCATCCATTTATCCCTGGTTACCCATGCCATCACAATTGTTGCTGCCGTGTGGTTCATTGGAGACTGTCTCCCTACCATCCATAGCATTCCTGTAAACATTGCGACCTTATACATCCCGTATCTATATCTGGGTCTGTTTCCTATGCGCGTTCTGAATAGTCTCTCGATCTCGTGACGGGTCGTATTTATGTTGTACTTTATTCTAGCTAAGTCCTTTCGGACGCTTAAGTACTTTCGTAACATATCATTCCCCTTGTCCGTATTGATCCTTCCTATAAACGCCATTGTCATATTTGACCCGAAAATTTCTACCACCCTGATCCATAGCGAGATAATCCACCATAGCATCATGGGCCACATGGCTCCTTGCCGCATTATCATGCGCTCAGCCATTCTTCCCATGTTCTGGTCGTGGTATATTTCCACCATTTTCCGTGCCGTGGGGTCCCTAATCTTTGACGGGACATCCTTCCGAGTATGTAGTGCTGCCTGCCACAATTTTTGTGTTAGTTCGTTCCATTCCTGGCCTTCCCATACATTGGGTGCTGGTGCAGGACTTGATTCTCTGCCCCCGGCTTCCCCTGGGCCTGCCTTGCGGCCGCCCCACGCGTCCATTCTCCACTGGTCCTGCAGTCTGCCTCTGATCATTCTCTGATCGTAGGTGCTTTCGTAATGCGTCCCACTCTCTGGTTCCGATGGTGATGGTGGTTCCGTCTTGTTGTGCGAAGGTCTTGGTAGACCTGCGAGCCTGGAACTCGATCGGCTCGGTGGAGTTTGAAAGGGCGAAGACAATTGAGCCGTTGAATATTTATTGTTCGGATTGGAAGTGTGAAGTCATTCAGGAGGCAGTGATGTTCTGCTTTGTGCGATTGTATTATCTCTGAATGTTGTTGTGAGGATGTTGTTCGAGCTGGTGGTTCCTCTATTGCCGTTCCTTTGCCCCCTTCTTATACTTACCAGTAGGTTCGTGCGAACCTATCAGTGAAGGCTGGGTGTCTCTGCGTGTACTGGTTGACCGGTAGTTCTATCAGCACCGCCTGGCGCAGAATTGCGTATTCTATCCACCACTCGTTGCTGTTGGGAAACCTGCAGCTCTGTCCTAGTCGCCTGAACAAGGCAACCATATTGACTGTGCTATCAGGGTTCCTACGTCTCGGGTCTATCATCATCAGCCTAACGCCCTCATGCCCCCACTGCTGACGACGTCTCCCCCATCTCAAAGCCCAACCCATGTCAGTTGTGGTGCTGATCCACGGAGTTGGTTCCCTGTCTGAGTTGTGGATGTGTCGAAGCGCCATTGATTGTTGGTTATAGGCAGGTTGGTATGGGGCCATGTACGCGTCATTGGTGGCTCTAGACACAGACCTCGTATCGTATGCCCGAAACAGTCTTGTTGAACCCGATCATAGGGGAGTCGTCCACCACCACAGTAGCGTCGACTCGTAATCCGTTAGGTCTGGTTCGCCCGTGTCCAGTAGATACCGCATCACCCTGGTCCGCCAACCGTCGTCTACCTCCAATGATATTAGGAGGTTCCGCGCTATGGTTTCGCTTGTCCACACTGGTCCTCCTCGGAGTTCCCAGTTCCGGATTAGCTCCGGAATGCATCGCATGCACGTCAGAACCGCTCCAGTCCCGCCTACTGCACGAGTGTCGTATATGGTATGACAGAAGTTGCAGCGTGTCCAGGTGATGTGTTGTTCGGAGGGATCCCTCAGACTCTGTTGCACCAGTGTGTCGCCGAGCCCTTCATCGTTTCTACCGACAGTGCGCGATCTTTTGCTCCTTGCCTGATGGCTGGCCATCTGTCCCCGATTTCGTTTTATCGTGCGCTCGGTGCACTGTGAAGCTGAATTAAATTTTCCCAACCTGCGTCGGACTTGGTTGGGAAACCAAGCTTTGTTGATGTCAGGAGGCAAGTAGCTGAATTTGATCTCACGTAGTTTATCACAACTCATCATATCCCCAGCGTGAGCGTCTAGGATCTGTAACAAGAATAACAATGTATTGACTAATAGAGAACAATTCAGCTGAAGGCTGGAATAGTTGGGGGATGGCCAGTTCGCTTTAAAGCGAAGTTCCATTGTCCCCGTTGACTCACTAATCTGACTGGTTGGCTTCCTTCGCGTACCATTAGCTTCCTTCCTATTTACGCCGTCATGTCCGTGCGCACATTTGCTCCAGGTCGCCGACCCCCTGCATATTCTGCGCCGTGTCATCTTTTGACTCCGATCCTTAAGTCCGAGCGCTTATCGGCGTTATCCCTTATTCCTGATGTAGCTCCCACTCCTGATCCGGTAGTCTTTCCTTCCAGGCCCGCTCACTGCTTCTATGGTACGGGTTCCTTTATATACTCCTTCTTTCCTCCTCCTAGTTGTACGATATCCTTCCACGCTTCCTCACTGAAGTGCTCTTGTCTCAGTAGTATTCCCCTATATCGTCCATCGCCGCCATCCGTGCGTCCTCGAGTGAACTCGTTCACTAACAACTCCTTTCCCGGTCGGTGTTGTATCTCCTTGGTGAGGTCTTGTAGCGGCCCTTCCATTCATTTCCATAGCTTGGGCGTGATTACATTATCATTGGTGTATGCGAGTAGAGCCCTGTGATCCACGTGGAACATTACCTTAAACTTCCTCTGAGTCCAGTAGCGCCGGTCTTTTGCCGCATTGGCCATGGCAAGCAACTCCCGTTCCAATGTTGTGGATTTTCGTTCCGCCCCATTAAATAGGCCGCCTCTGAACTCTAGGATTTTTTCTTTCAGGATGATGGCAAAGAACCTCGGACAATTGGCCAGGGAGAGATGGTAAATTCATCGGGTGACGATTTTGATACCATGGTAGACAATCAGCCAATTGTGCTACCTGAGAAAGGCCAGCAGATGCGCGAGAATACTCCATGGTGTGGCGGAAATCCCGGATCAGGAGATCGCACTGCAGCTTCCGTAGCAAGCGATGAAAATGGAGGTTTCATTTCGAGGAGCGTAGGGATGGAGTAGCCGCAGTGAGATAGTTGATTGGCTAGAACTAAGAAACCAAAGAGAGAAGAAGGAAAGAGATGAGATGATAATTGGTGAGGTCTGTCTGTCTGTCTGGATGGTGGTGTCGGATGCCGTCCAGCGAAGGTTTTTCAACCTTGTCGATGGCGTGATTATGAGCCGCGATAACCCTAACCTAGTCACGTGCCCACGCAATTGTGTGGCTCTGCAGTGGTGGGAGCCGTTTTCCCACCACAACTCCTCCCCAGCCATCTGGTGCGAAGCACGCGGTTCTCCTCTTCCGCCATCCTCCTCCTCCTTACCATCATCTCCATATCCCTAAGATCCCACCTGTTATCCATAACATGCAGAATTAGCTCCGAAAGCAACCCCAACCAGCCAACGAAACAAGCAACAAGAAACGAACGAGAAACAACAACGAAACGACAATACAAACGAAAACCCGGCCCAAAAACCCACTTCATCGAACCTTCCACCGAAGTCTCCTCAACTCATATTCCGTCCCGTTTGCAGTCGGTGCTGATTGTCGTTCGTCCCGGTTTAAACAAACGGTGCTCACAATCCTCCACGGCGGCATCCACCCTGTATTCTCCGCTCCAGCCATCTCGGCCCGGTTTAACGACATGGTGCTCACTATCCCGTGTCCTCGGTGCCCCTACCTTCGTCCCGGTTTAACGAGACTGTGCTCACGATCCTTTGTCCCGGTTTAACAAGACAGTGCTCTGAATCCTCCAGCGGTTTCGTCCTGATTTCACGAGATGGTGCTGACAATTCTCCTACGCAGCCGCTATATCGTACCGGTTCAACGAAACGGTGCTCACAATCCTCCAGCGGTTTCGTCCAGGGTTCACGAGACGGTGCTCACAATTCTCCTCCGCAGCCACTATATTCTCCAGGTTTAACGAGACGGTGCTCACAATCCTCCAACGTCCTACCTCTGCTCTAGCCAAGCTCTGTACCCGCCCCAAAGTCCCAGTTTAATGAGACGGTGCTCACTCTTCCAGCCTTATCCTCTGTGCCTGTCAAGTCTGCTTGACCTCCGTATCCTCTGGGTGCGCTTCTCGCAGTCGTATCCTCCAAATGCACCATTGTCAAGTGCGCATCGCTCCCGCATCCTCCAAGTGTGCTTCTCACTCCCGAGTCCACGTCTCCTCCGAGTCCACTTCTCTCCTCCAAGTCCACTTCTCTCCTGCGCTACTATCCAGTGGTGGTGAAAAAATAATGAAATTCCCCTCTCTGGCCCTTTGTGTGAAGCACACATTGCGTTCCCGTCTTCGCTCGCCGTCTACAAGCCTATGCTCTACCGAGTAGAAGGCGTTCTGAGCGTGACTGCTCTCGCATTCGTTCCAGTCATACGGCGAGCGGTGGGCGGGCAGTGTATCTCGGATAGGGTTGCACGTCGACTTTGACTTGCCGAGATCATGCGAAATGCTCCAAGACCTCCTGCATCAGCTGCGTCAATTGTTCCGTTGAGAGCAGCGGTGCGGAGGGACGTGTCGGTCGAGCTGGAGATGGGGCTGGTGACACTGGACGGGCTAGTGGCGATGGCGGGGCCGTGAGCGATGACGACGGTGGCAGCGGTGGTGATGGTGATGGCGGTGGCGGTGGTGGGGGTGTCGAAAGAACTGGACTCCCTGCACGTGTATAGTCCCTCATCGTGCGGTCACCGCGGGCAGCCGGTGCCATTGGTATCTCCAGCCCTGCACGCCCAGGCACAAGTCTACCACGGTTATTGATACTTACAACACCATTCTCCAGGTCGGTATGCAAATCGAGACAGTTCCGGAGGTGATGCTGAGCGCTGTAGTAATGGCATTGGGTAACATCTCGTTGCTGCGGTGGCCGTACTGGATCTTGATGTGACGGCGGTGGGGCGGGCTTCTGATTGAACGGCGAGGTGGGTTGTTGACGGTGCTGCTGGTCGGGCACTTGACGTGGACGGTGCTGCTTGTCGGGCACATGACGGTTCGGCAAAGAAGCCTCCTGATGGTGCTTGGGCTGCACGAAACAGTGTCGACGGACTTGCGGGCCTCCAGGTGGCTCAACAGCGATTATACCCAGTCGTACAGTCGGTCCAGCACGGATGGTACCTTGTCTAGCCGCGGGAGAAGGAGCCGAAGGGAGTGTAGTAATTATCGCCGTGGTCAAGGGAACCTTAGCTGCCATGGGAATTGTCGTGGTAGTCTCGGCAGCTGCGGGAGCGAAGGGAGCCAGAGAAGCCAGGGGCGCCGGACAAGCTATCGAAGTCGGAGATGCAGTGGGAGCCGGAGATGTTGCGAGAGCCAGAGAAGTCGTGTGAGTCTTGGGAGTTGCCGGTGTCGAAGAAAAAGGGAAACCCGAAGTACTTGTGGGAGCCGTGGAAGAGGTCGAAGCCGGTGGAGCAAGGGGCGCAGGAGAAGCTATCGAAGTCGGAGATGTTGCAAGGGCCGGGAAAGTTGTCAGGGGCGCAGGAGCAGTTATGGAAGTCGGAGATACAGTGGAAGCTGGAGATGTTGCTAGAGGCGTGGAATTAATGGAATATATGGAAGCTGGAGAAGTTGGTGGTGCGTTTGGTGAAGTCAAAGTCGTCGGATTAGCGGCAGCCGGAGAGAGAAATTCAACCATGTCAACGGCCTCGGCTGCAGAGATCTTGGAGGTTACCCAGTCATTGAGCTTGCCGTACTCGAACGTACGCGGATCGAGCGGGTTGAGACCGATCTTGGTAATCGCCTTCCTCCAGAGTCGTTTGGGAAGCGCACACAGCAACATCTCTGTCCTCTCATACTCGACCATCATGCCGCGCTCGGTGACTACTCCACTGATATAGTCGTAAGTGCGAAGGAAAAACTTGAGGGTCTCCGGATAGTCTCGACGTTCGAACTGGGTGCAGAAATCCTCATGATGACGACGCGTGTAGATGACGTCCCGGGATCGACTGTCGGCCAGCCGAAACGCATCCAACATCTCCATCCTGAACACAACCCAATCTCGTTGCACGTATCCGCGCATCATCACAACGATGTCTCGAACATCGGAGCCTTCCACCCAGTAGTACGGGTACATCGTAACGACATCGGAGCTACAGGGGTCAGTACTGGTGAAGGCGGCGAGGCTCTTGTACTTGTGGAGAAATGTCGTCACGTCAGAGCCAAGAAAGATAGGCGCGCCTGGACTAAGCGGTAATGGCATCTGATTCCAGTGTTTGGTCGCAGCCGAGATGGCCTCAATGTGTAGCCGTGAGATCTCAATTCTTCCAAGCCCTCTTTCTATTCGTCGGTCTGTCGTTGCCTAGTGGTCCTCCGTGCTTGATTCGTGTTCAATTGTCACTGTGGTGTAGTGTATGCTCGCAGCCCAGGTTTCCATGACGCGTTGTTCCAGTCCCGTCGTGTCTATTCCATCCACGTCTATGTCGTTGCGCTGTCGTCTGTCTCTCGCTGCAAGCTTACTTTCCTGTGCTCTGCCTTCCGAAACGACATCTGAGTCAGAGCACCATTTGGGTCAGAAATCCTGGATCAGAAGATCGCACTGCAGCTCGCGTCGGAAGCTACGAAAATAAAGGTTTGGTTTCGAGGAGCGTAGGGAGCGAGCAGCTGCAGCGAGACAGTTGATTGGCTAGAACTAAGAAACAACAGAGAGAAGAAGGAAAGAGATGAGATGATGATTGGTGAGGTCTGTCTGTCTGTCTGGATGGTGGTGTCGGATGCCGTCCAGCGAAGGTGTTTCAACCTTGTCAATGGCGTGATGCAGAGCCGCGATAACCGTAACCCAGTCACGTGACCACCCAATTGTGTTGCTCTGCAGTGGTGGGAGCCGTTTTCCTACCACAATGGCCACAACCTCCGGCGCCTGCCCCACTGCCACAAATCCGGGATCCTTGCACACCACCATGAACTCCCGAGAGCCATCCCCACAGTGGGCTGGAGCATGTGGGGGATGTGACGCCGCGAAAACCTTGCCTGGCGGCGCCAACTCTGCGAGAAGCTGTGGCAGCCGGAAACACATCGGATGTGGATGTGGATCAGCAGCTGCTGATTGAATCAGCAGGTGTCAACAGTCTCCCTGATCTCCCTTTCACTGATATCTCTCTCCCGAATGTCCCTCTCCCCGATGTCGCACTCCTCGATGTCCCTCTCCCAGTTGTCCCTCTCCCCGATGTCCCTCTCCCAGATGTCCCTCTTCCTGATGCACGCCCGGATGGCTCGGTAGGCGAGAAGTGAACAAGTCCTCGCTTTGCAGAGGAGCCGATAGTTGTTGGGTTTGGGTCAGGGTCGGGTTCTTGTCTTGTTCATTTCCTCTGTTCTAATATATTTATTTCAGGCATTGACTATTACACATGTCGCTAGGTTTTTGGATCGGTCAAGGTTTATTTTATTTATTGGTTTTGTATCGGTTGAATTGTATTGGTTTTAGTTTATTGATAGTATTATGGGATATCGCGCATGCAGTTTTTTTGCAACTGCTGGCGTGTAAGGAACCTCCTTGTGATGATATGGAGGCTCAATAAGTCAGGTGAAAGTATCGTGAGCTTATACACAGGGTTGCTCAGGCCCAGCACCAACTATTGTCCTTTTCTACAGTGTATACTCCACTCCTCGTGTGTCGTTGTTACGAGGGTACCAACACCTATGTAAAATACTTCGGTCAAGTACTTAGTATATGCCGACGTGTGTACGGCCGCAGATCCTATTTTTCCTTGGAGGTAAGATGGGCTCCGTCTCGTTTGGATTTAGGATACTCTGCTGTTCCTTTACTCAATTTGATAGTACTTATGCAGGTGCTAACACTGTGAGCTCCTTTTCTATCAGATGGCCAGGCACAGCGTAAGCACTCTCCTTTGGATTTTCTCCTGCTTATTTCTTGGGGACAAAATCCATCTGTCTTTGAATAGTATTTAGTAATGGTTAGCTTCCTATCTCGTAAGGTTCTCTTCGTAGATTAGAAGGGATTAATGCGATCGGCAAGGTTTTTGCCGGTGGATTTAAGATATGCGATTTTCCATAGATGTCGTGAATTTCTTAGGATCTCCTCGCACTCTCTTAAGATTTGACCTTGTCTTCTTGAATTGAGATCTTCCGGGTCTTCCCGATTGCTATTTGAACTCCAAAGTACACATTGTTCTTCTTGAATGTCTCGAGACGTTGCTGACACTTCCCTCTTTTTCTCGGAGGATACTTTACATTGTTTCTGTTGATTATTGATCTGCCTTATCAGTCCTTCCTGTAATCCGATGATCGAAGATATCCACCAAATGCTTTGAGCCAAGAAGATGTACTGATTATCTCTTGCGTAAGAAATGAGTTTTTCGAAGGGGAATATTATAACGTTGTTATCGTTTTCGAAGGTAACCGGTATCCGTCCTCTGAGTATTCTCACAGGTGGATTCTTCCAAAGGTGAGGGGCTGCCGCTACAGAAAGCTAATAGATTCTAATAATATAATCCTGGGTATAGGTATCATAAAAACGCAATAATGAATAAGGTTCTTCTTCCGCTGGTACGTATCGATGATCATCTCCTGGTAGAGCTTGTTCTTTTCATTGCCGGAACAATGTGATCTCTGAATAGTCTTTCGGAACCCACTCCAGACAATGATTTAAATCCCTCAATAATAGCCACGTATCTGTGCGCCTTACATTCATACAATGCGCGTGGTAGAGGCGGCCACGCATCCCATAGGTTATTGTGTCCTGCCATGTGGTTTGAAAGCGTTGAGCTCCTGATAACAATCAGGCCAGCCATCGCATAATATCATTTTGGTAGTTAAATCAGACCATAACTTCAACTTTTACATCTCGCAATCGTCTTATCTCTTTATTCTGTAGTTGGAATGCCCACTTACTGGTGTCACGTCTGGGTTATTAAATCACCCGAATTAATAACTCATAGCCTTATGTCGCGCTGTAACCGTCTGCTATTCCAATGTAGAACTTATGCGTGTAATCTATTCCAATAGATTATCATTGCAGAACCATCTAACTCAAATCAATGAATGATGTCCGCTTTTGGCTAATGCCAACACCATATTCCCTCAGTCATTTGTGCTTAGGTGTTCCATAACTGGGACGTGCCCCGCTGAACGGAGAGCCCACTAACTTGCATGACTGCCTCCCTCATAGTATCTCAGATTGAACCTAGTTGAAAATAACCCGCTTGGCAGGACTACGTCATTACGATCTGGCAAGTTATTCCATCGTCAAATCAGCTGCCACAGCACTATGCTTTCAATGAATCTGCTAATCCCCGTGCTTATCCAATCGAGACGTGACTGATATGTACCCCCGCTAAAGTGCATATCCACTGGCTCACTTCCACATCAAGAACCATTGGCAGTATCAGAAGAGAACCTCTGACAGTTGTCGACAATGCTTGAGAAGACCCCGTTCCGTTTCCCCGCATTGCCATGCCGAAAGAAGTTCACCTCTCACAGTGGGCAAATTAAACATATCGAATTACACTATCCTGAACACCTTCAAGTAGCACTCCAGAAGAATCAGACTATCAGCAGCGCGCCCCGACGTGTTGAACCCGCTCAGTGTGTTGTATTCAACGCTAACAAAGATTCAGTCAAAGACTTGGACGCGTTTTCTGACCTCGAACAAGTTGAAAACATCCCACACATGGAGCCTCAACCACCGCCACCTTTTCCGCGGACGGAAATACACCCCGGTGCCGGTGCTCTGCCGATCGATTACATTGCTGAGCCATTGGAACGAGACGCTAAGGGCTGCCTCGAGACGAACCTACAAAAAAATCCCTACCACCCATTTGCGAAGTGTGAAGAGTACAAATATATCCAGTGTGGGATCAAGAAGAAGGGCATGAAGACGTACTATGACAACGTGCTGAAGGAAGAAAACACCGTTCTGCGTTTCTCAAGCTTCAAAAATGGGGATGGCCTCCAGAAGCTCGTGGCTAGCATGCCAGATAATCAGGCTCTCGGGGAGTGGGAACTACAAACTCTCGAGGATATGAGATGGAATGACAATCACTAATGCCCTGTCAAATAGTGGAGTCGAGACACCATCAAATGCATGAGATGGTTGATGCGGTAGCCTGCCTACACCAAGCATCTGATTTTCGCACCTCAGCGTTGTTTCCACAGTGACAGACCCCCGAAATGCCTCTTTACCGCAATGCACACTGCGGACTGGTAATGGTAGACACCGGTAAGGAGAGATACTCGATCATAATAACGTGCTAATCGACGTCTAGTCAATGGTCAGAGTTAGGGATACACTGATTCCCTTGATCTTCAAGTCCAATGGAACACATCTTTCTAATTTTGTGGGCGACAAGAATGACTGGCCTGTCTATATGACAATTGGCAATCTATCTTCGAAGATGCACCTGACGCCATCAACGCACAGCGTGGTAATGGTCGCTCTCCTACCGATTCCAATCAAGAACCACAATATACGTGAGAAGCGGCTGGATGAGCTGGGGCAAAGAGTCCGAGAGGTGCTGAACAAAGAACTACGGTGGCTACTCCAGCCACTCATCTTTACACCAAATCCCAGCTCGGGGAGCAGGTATTACAACGTTTTCTGTGCAGATGGCAACTTCAGTGGTTGCAAACAGGTTTTAGCAGCATGGCTTGCAGATTGCCCAGAGTATAGCGACCTACATCATCTCGAGCGGCATGTCTGTGCTTGGTGCGAGTGTCCAAAGAATGAACTTGGAGATTATGTGCATCCTGACAAGCAACGCCCCCGGCGGGATCACAACCTATATAGACCGCTCAACGATAGCAACACCAAGGCAGCCAATGCCGACCTCTTGTCACCTCATGTTCACCAAGGATTAAATGTGATTCATAATATTACCTGTACTGTGAGTGACCTCGCTAAGTTCGATCTCCTCCATACAATGCAGATCGGCATGGTTGACCACCTCCAGAGGTGGATTTTCCACTTCATGAAGACTCACGAATGGCTCGACAAGTACAATGCAATCTGGTTATCCGTGCCTGCCTGCCACGACCTCAGACCAAAAAATAAGTCATATGAGGAAGTTGCTTAATGGAATGGAAAGGAGATGAAGGAAATGAGCAGGTATCTGCCTTGAGTTGTAATCCAGTCCCTATGAGGCGGAAACCCCGGTCCGGGTCCAATATTCAATCTCTGAATTGAGTGCAAAAGGGCATTGTGAAAATTCAATACGTATGCTCGATATTAATCTCACAATGATGCAACATTGAGCTACATGGAGGACGCCTTGCATTGTTTTCACACCTTCAAAGCTGTGTTCTTACTCGGGTGAGCCGGCAACAATGCGATTGCCAAAGCCAATACCCTGAGAACTGAACTTTTAAAGAAGCGAATGGTACACGAGGAAACAAATGCCGAAACTAGGACTCCGTCCAAGTAGCAGTGCGAAATGGACGCCTGGGGGGAATATATCAGCCACGAGATAGATATTTCCAAGAAGTTAGATGCCGACTTCAACTTTCCGAAAATCCACTTGATCTCTCTTTGGGCCGAACAGGTTTGTCGATACGGAGCCTTGCAACAGTATTCTGCTGTGAGACAGGAACAAGCACATAAAACGAATCTCAAGGATGGTTGGAATGCCTCCAATCACAATCTCAACTACCTGCCACAGATAATAATCTTTCAGCGTCGCATCCAATGCTTCGAAATCAGAAAGCGCAATCTGCAAGCCCTGGCTCAACATCGGGAGAACAGCGCTGCCGCCTGCAAAGTCCTCTCTTCCGGTGCTGATCTGGCTTCCCCACTAAGCCCCCATTCATATGCGAAGCCCCAATTCATGAGAACCCAAAACCACCGTGATGGAAAGTGTCCTGACGCTATGAAGAAAAACTTCACAGCATCACTCAACAATGTGGAAGAGGCAACGCACTACGCGGCAATATTCAGCGGCATGCGGGAGATTATACAGCATAAGAGTTGTAATAAGAGGTATATATTGGATGAACAACTGCATGCAATGGAGCTCTGTATTTACCATGGGATTAATGTTCCAGTTGAGGGTTTAGAAGATGAATGCATATCTCAGATGTGTGGATGCACAGGAAGCCAGAGTTTACGCGGCGGGGATCGACTGAACGAGTAGATGTGGGTAAACCAACGCCCGGGGAGGTGTGATGGCCCTGAATGGGAATCTGCCGTGGCAACTGCAAAGACTATTCAAAATCAAGCTCCAAAACGAGGATAGAGCTTTCTTTGAGTACTGGTCAGCCCTGGCTCTCACAACAAAACCGGAAAACTCGAGTAACTTGGATCCCGTCACGAAATTTGTCCAAGTGAGAAATGCACCGCCCAAAGTTGCTTTGCAAGTTTTCAGTGTGGGAACAATTGTCGGCTGTGTGCACATAATTCCAGAGATAGCTACTAGTAGTAAGACAGGAGAGGGATGGAACGAGCGATGGATTGTCAATAGCCACATAGTCCTGGCGACTTGGAATGATGTGTATAATTAGTAAAGAGAGAATTGCATTTTGCGCACAGGTAGAAGGAACGCGAGGACAGATTTTCACAACATCACCCATCACATTCCAATTCCGATGCAAGTGCGTACCCAATGAACCTATTCCAACGTAATGTCACATTTGGCCTCAACGCCACAATTTTCGTTTCAAATAGGAGACCGACAGAGGTAGGAGAAACGGTGAAACAGCGATCGGAGGGGGATATGCAACGCAACGGGTGGTAATGTTCCCGGGCGCAGAGTAATCCGCCACTTGGGTGCCTCTGATGGCGCTGATGGAGCGTGTCCACTCTGACAGGGCCATTCTGCCTGCACGGAAATATTTTTTGCTGATGAGGTAATGCTTTTACACATTTATCCAGTGCTTCCATGTTGGTCGTAAGAATGGTATTGGATGTTCGCATTACTTTGAAGTCCTCCTGAAACTTCATAATAGATCATTAGTGATTCAATAACGTTAATCCAGTTTTGTGTCTGTTTTTTCAACGAATCATGTATCTGTTTATGAATTCCTTGGAAGATGACTCCAGCTTGTTTGATTATGAAATTATCTTGTTTTTCTAATATCGCAATCCTTTCCATCATTTTGTTAATCATCGCCTGTTGGATTAACATCTGGCGACCAACTCCTGAGACTTAGCCTTCGATTCTGGCTTTGTCTGTGCATATCTGCACCTTCAATGATTCTAGGTATTGTAAAGTTGCGACGAACTCATCCTCGATCAGTCCCTTCTCGTCGTTGCAGGGCTGTACTACATGTACCATATTCTTTGTAAGCTCCAGTAACTTGGTCTGAACCGGATGTTGTTCTTGCATTATGACCTCTTCTACTCCTAGCGTATCTTCCTCTGGTTCCCCGACTTTTCTTATTAGGCACTGTTGATCGGCTGCCGCTTCCGGTCTCTGCTGATCTCGCCAATACCATACTGCAATCTGTTGAGCTGCTGGACACTTGTCTTAGCTCCCCCTCTCGACTCTGGAGGGTCTCTGGGATAAGGCCCCACTCAAATATGTAATCCTGCGCCTCAGGGTAGCCATTTTTCACCGGAATCAATGTGTGATTGATGGGTATCATGAATACGTCTACCTTGTATATAGCCACTTCTTGGTGTGCTCCTCATGTTAAACCCTCACAGTCCGCGGTTGTGGAATGTTCCTGACAGATCCTAGTGATTCAGTATGACTATTGTCCCTGGAACTGCCCTGTCCTGCCGGATATATAACAACATGCTATGATGTCGCAGAACCTACACGGTTCTTTCTCGGTATCTTGTTGACTTTCTACGTTGGTACACCATTTGCCGTACCCACTGATTCTTCTGCAATGCTGGTCACAAAATCATTCTCCGTTTGTGATGCAACAGTTCCTGTGTTGACAATCCTGACAATTGTTCATCAAGCAGAGTCTTAAATATTATACTGTTATAGGGGTATTTCAATTCCCAATAATCAATACGACCTTTATTAGACTAAATACAGCTGCCTATCTCCTTGTGGAATACTCCTTGTCTTCCCAGACTCAATCTTGTATTCCTCTAGGAATAGAAGCTTACCACTGTTCCTCGTTGGTCCAAAGTAGCTCTTCGGACCACTCTTCGGAGGGCAACCCACCGGTAGTGATGTCACTGTGCACGTGGTACCCAACCACTTTGATAATGGCGGAGTACGAAAGTGCTCGGGAGATGTTAGGTAAAATCCGATCATTGTAGTATATAATGGGGTCGCCGAAAATTGCGACGACCCTCTTGTGAGCATACTGAGAATGTGTTGGTTTCCGCGAACTCATATAAGGCCTGTTCACGTGAGTGGAATAGGGAAGTAATTTTGAAAGTTGATGAAGTTTTAAATAATATTTTAACGTGTTCATGGCGGGTAATGTCTGAGAGTGGATTGCTGCTAGAGTTTGGTTGTCTTCATTGTCGGGGACAATGTGAGAGTTTTATAATCGGGGCCTCAGATCAAGCTTGCCTTCATTTTTCCATCATGACACTAATCTTGCTCGAATGGTTATCTCCGAGTGCAACTGGTGTGCCTCATAGATATTGCCACCAATTCCTATTGGTTATCGTGTTCATGTATGAGTGGTTTTAAATGTTATGTCCGCTTGGGGCCATCCTCATGATCATAATATCAATCACAAAAAATGACAACACATAACCTTGTGTTCGACATCATGCTATCCATTCGTTCAGGAGCTAGAACATCTGACAACCTTAGTCATATCAGAGCTTATCGCAATATGTTGTAATAGCTCGTCATTATTAATTGACTCACCTACAATATGGCTATTTGGCATTGCATCAGAGATTTAATCGGCGACCAACCGATACTCCGCTAGCGTAGTTAATGACAGGTCAACCTAGTATTCATATCGAGTATGACGTTGCGATGCTTATGGGTTTAAACCAATAAGCCAGTTTGCTTCTGTCCTCTTATCGTCAGCCAATGTGATTAATCGCTCAGAGACTGCATGCTTAGGTCCCAAAGTTTCGTAGACTGGGGAGTGCTGCAGGTGGTTTCGCCGATTTGGGCATGATCCTGCAGATCCCTCATACTTGCATATAGCAATAATGTCTGCTGCACACGTAATTCTGTGTAAATGTAACTCAACCATGCATTGTCCCACAAGGCAAGGTTTAATAGGTGTGGGCAAAAATTATGCGCACTGCTTAAGGTTTTTCACTTGCCCGTTATGGGGACATAAATGCATCATCATAATTGAATCCTCTAGTGTAAGTGTAGTCTTCACTATTTGATTGATATAGTGCTCAAGTATTATCCCGCCAAGGATTACTTGACTGACAAACATGATAACGTATTCACTGGTAGGTGTTTTGCATATGATCATCCCCCCAGTCAAAGAGGATTGTCTTGGCCTTTGCAGAGTGTGACTGAGGAATTATGACATTGGCCATTGATGCGGCCAGAAGCAACTCTGTGCATTGTTTTAAGTCAGTTAGGTAATGCAAAGTCAGACTCAGATGTGAATGTTGAGCTACATGTCATTAGTCTACATTGCCAGAGTTGTGGTGGGTCGCCACATATTATGTACTCTGAGGCAATACCAAATGATCAAGAATGGCGATGGTGCTTATTAACTTTGAGTTATTAAATTATACTGAAATGAAGCAAAGTCGACTAGGAATGGCTGGTGTTTCAATTACTGAATCATTTATATTGCAAGATATCCAAGTTGAAGTTGTGGACTGATTTGTTGACCAAAATGATATCATATGAGGGATGCCCTGAATCTGGTCAGGAGAGTGTTGCTTCAAATCATAATGGTATCAGACGATAACCAAAGACATTCCTGGCAATTAACACAGGCCACATTCGTGAGAATGTATGGTGCCGTACATTACTGCTACTATCAAGAGTAGAGGAATTATCTTGTTGAAGACTGGATGTACACACGCAAGAAGACAATTATAAAAAGATCCCATTGTTCCGGCAATCACAAGGACAAGTTCTAGTAGCAAACTGTGAGAAATACAAACCAATGAAAGTTGAATCTGAACTATTCTTCAGTGTTTATGACACCAATATCAATTCCTATTTAAGTATAATCCATTCACAATTTGTAACGGCAGCCCCGCACCTTCCGATGTGTATTAGCTTCCAGAAAGCAGCCCAGATTGGTGGCTCAGTGCCCGTTGTTGCTGACTATATTAAACCAAGTTAGGCTGGACTTAGTTTTCTAATTGTTGTATGAGTGATTTCCTTTCGAACTAACAGTCCAAGACAATGCTAGCAATATCCGTACCAGCTCGATGGGAAATAATCCTGGATACAGTTTATGCCCATTACATTCAAATTTGTTGACGATGCCATCGCATATGCCCCGGAATACATCATATTGTTTTGCAACACAAATCAACATAATTTTGTGGGATGGTGTATTCAGTTTCCCGCTTCCTGGAATGGGCTGTTAACAGCATTAATCATACACATGGAAAATATACAAGAATGAATTACAATTGTCAATTAAGATATTGAAGATATAGTATCAACGCCTTGGGATTGATCTGAAACCCGGTCAGTTGACCTCAAGTCAGACTCTGCATCAGCAAAAAATGATTCTGTCTGGGCGGAATTGCTCCGTCAGAGTTGACACAGTCCATCAGAGCAGTCAGAGGCATCCTGGTCGTGGCTGCCTCTGCGCCCGGCGTGAAGACCATGCATCGTGTTGCATTTCGCGATGCCATCGCAGTTTCACCTGTTCTTCTCGCTCTGTCGGTCTCCTATTTTAAACGAATACTCTGGCATGCAAGGCCAACTGTGACCATAAGTAGGAATGGGTGTACCGGGCACGCACTTGCATCGGTATTGGAATGCGATGGGTGATGCTGTGAAAACCTCTCCTCGTGTTCCTTCTACCTGCACGGAAAATGCAATTCTCTCTTTACTAATTATACACATTATTGGAGGTCACCTGATCTATGTGGCTATTGACAATCCATCGCTCGTTCTGTCCATCTCCTGTCTTACTTCTGGTAGCTATCCCTGTAATTTTGTGCGCGCAGCCGACAATGTTTCCTACGCTGAAAACTTGCAAATCAACTTCTGCTGGTCATTTTCTCACCTGTTCAAATTAAGAGACAGGATCCAAGTTACCCGAGTTTTCAGGTATTATGGTGAGCGCCAGGGCTAACCAGTACTCAACGAGTGTTCAATCCTCGTTCAGGAGCTTGGTTATGAATAGTCGTCGAGGTTGCCACGGGAGAGAACAATTCAGCGGACCATACCATCCCCCTAGGAGTTGCTTTACCCACACCCAGTTGTTCTGTCGGTCCCCTCCGCGCCAGCTCTGGCTTCCTGTGCATCAACATATCTGAGATATATGTTCACCATCTAAATCCTCAACTCCAACCTTAATAGCATGGTAAATACAGAGCTCCATTGCGTGCAGTTGTTGATCCGATATATATGTCTTGTTACGACTCTTATGGGTGAGAAACTCCCGCGTGCTGTTGTATATTGTCACATGGTGCGTTGCGTCTTGGGTATTGTCAAGCAATGCTCTGAAGTCTTTGATCATAGCGTCAGGATGCTTTTCATCAGGGCAGTTTTGGGGTCCCATGAATTTGGGCTTTGCATATGACTGGGAACTCAGAGGGGCAGCCCGATCAGCGCCGGAAGGAAGGATGTTGCAGGTGATAGCGCTGTTCGTTCAACGCTGAGCGAGGGCTTGGAGATTGAGCTGTCCAATTGCGAAGCACAGATTGCAACGCTGAAAGGTGCAGCACGTAGTTGAGATTTTGATTGGACGCGTTCCAACCGAGCTTGAGATTCGTGTCATGTGCTTCTTCATGCCTCTTGGCAGAATACTGTTGCAAAGATCGGTATCAATGAATCTGTTCGATGCTGTGAGAAATCGAGTGGATCTTCGGAAATCTGCTGTTGGCATCTAACTCCTTAGAAACATCTATCTCGTGGCTGATACAACCACGCCAGGCATTCGTGTCACGCTGCTTCTTGGATGGCATCCAAGAATCAGCATTTGTTTCGTTGTCTAGCTTTCGCTTCTTCACCAGCTCAGTTCCCAGGGCATTGGCTTTGACTTTCACCTATTTGCCGGCTCGCCAGTGCAAGAAAACATTTTTGAAGGTGTGAAAACGACACCAGGCGTCTTCCATTTAGCTTAATGTTGCATCATCGTGAGATTTATATTAAGCATACATAGTGAATTCTAACAATCCCAGTGCGCACTCAATTGTGCGATTTAATATGGGACGATGAGCAGGGCTTCCCCCTTGTAGAGACTGGGTTACAACTCCAAGCAGGTACTGGCTCATTTTCTTCATCTCCTTTCCATTCCATTGAGAAAAGTCCTCTTATGACTTAGTTTTTGGGGTGAGGTTGTGGTAGGCAGGCACGGATAACCATATTACATTGTACTTGTTGAGCAGTTTGTGAGTCTTCATGCAGTGGAAAATCAACTTCTGGAAGTGATCAAGCATGCTGATCTGCATTGAATGGAGGAGATCGGGCTTCGGGAGGTCGCTCACGATTCAGGGAATATGTCCAAACAGCTTGAATGTTTGGTCAACATGGCACAACAAGAGTTGGGCATTGGCTGCCTTGTTGATGGCATCGCTGAGTATTCGATAGATGTGGTGATCCCGCCCAGGGTGTTGTTTGTCAGGAAGGTCATAATCTCCAACTTCATTCTTTGAACACTCCCATCAAAAACAGACATGTCGCTCACAATGGTGTAGGTCGCTATACTGAGGGCAATCTGCAAGCCATTCTGCTAAAACTGGTTTGCAACGCCTGAAGTTGCCATCAGCACAGAGTACTTTGTAATTCGCGCTCTCAGCGCTGGCATTTTGTTTAAAGGTGATCCGGTGGAGTGCCCGCCGGAGTACCTCGTTCATCATCTCTCAGTTTGCTTCCCGCTGCTCATTCAGCCGCTTCTGAGGAATATTACAGTTCTTGATTGGAATTGGCAGGAGAGCGACCATTACCACGCTGTGCGTTGAGGCCATCTGGTGGATCTTCGAAGATAGATTGCCAATTGTCATATATATAGGCCACTGTTACTTGGCGGCAGCGAAATTCGAGAGATGCATTCCGTCGGAAATGAAGCTCAAGGGAACCAGTGTTTCGTCCACTCTGCGCGTCGACTTGACATCGGATAGCACATCATGATTCTCGCGTATCTCTCCTTAGATGTGTCTCCAACCACCACTCCGCAGTTTGTATTTCGTTATAGAGGCACTTCGGTGGCGTATTTGTGTTGAGGCAACGCTCAGGGGGTTAAACAATATGCTCGGCGTAGGCTGGCTGCTGCATCACCCATCTCATGCTTTTGATGATGTGTCGACTATAGTATTTGATAGCGCGTTGGTGATTTTGATTCGATTTCATATCCTCAAGAGTTTGTAGTTTCCACTCCCTGAGTGCCAGATAATCTGCCATGCTGGCCACGAGCATCTGGACGCGATCCCTGTCTTTGAAGCTTTGCAAATGCAGAGCGGTGTTTCCTTCATTCAGGATGGTGTCATAGAATGTCTTCATGCCCTTCATCTTGAGCCCGCACTGGATATGTTTGTACTCTTCACCCATCGCAAACGGGTAGTAGGGATTGCTTTGTAGGTACAACTCAAGGAAACCCTGAGCATTGCGTTCCCATGGCTCAATAATGTAATCGCTGAGCGGAGCACCAGCACTGGGGTATATTCCCATCCGCGACGCAGGAGGGGCCGGTGGTTGGGACTCGAAGTTTGCGATGTTTTCAACGTGTTCAAGGTAGAGAAATGCGACTAACTCTTCGACTGAAACTTTGTTAGCATTGAATTGACGTCGCTGAGCGGGTTCAACACATCGGGGCGCACTGCAAACAGTCAGATTCTCAGGCGTCCAACTTGAACGTATTCAGGAAGGTGTAATTTGATGCGATTAAGTCGCCGGCTGTCTGAGGATAGTGTTCGCAATGGGTCCGGGTATCCTGCCAGTGGTCCGGGTTTTGACCCGCGGTTTGGCTCAGTTCGGTTCCAGACCTGGCTGACAACTTGAACCGCTTGTGTCTTGGCGGGATGGTACCTGGCCTGGACGTAGAACCACGGGTACTTGGCCAGGTAGGAACCTAACCGGGGATCCAAATTTACGGTTCCGACCTCTTTAGCTCCAATTCAGTACGTGAGTTCACCTCGTACTGTGACGTGATCAGTACCTAGATTGTGCAAAATTATGATCTCCTTCACCTCCACCAGTCAGATTTGCGATCCGACTGACATTCGTTGAGTGGCTGTGAAAAAAGACCCAACTCTAAGCGAAATTTGCGGGATTCGATCACCACTGCACAAATATTAGTCGTATCGCACATCTGAAACCGGGAGGTGAAAGACCTCGTAATGCTGCACGATCTATGTACTGATCATATCACAATACGATCAGAACTCATATACTTAATTCGAGGCAAAGTTGGGAGGTTCAAATGCCTGATTTTTGGTGGCAAAGCCGGCCCAATTGCAAAGGTCCGGGTATTTGTGTGGTAAAAACCGTTGTAACGGTTCGGTTACTGTCCCAACCCTAACCCGGAACCCTTGTAGCGGGTTGGAACCGTTGCTAACAGTATCTAAGGTGAACATCTTTCGGCATGAAAATTCGGGGCAATGGAGAGGGCACTTCTGTGGCATTGTTGATAACACGCGATGAGTGTAGTATTTACTGTAGAACGAAATGAAAGAAGGTGCTGGGCTGCAGCAGTCTGGTGTAGGAATACGCTCACAATAGTTGAGAGATTTATTGAACTGCAATACCATTACAAGGAGGTTCCTTACACGCCAGGAGTTGCAAACCAACTCGATTTGCGATGTCCCATAATACTATGAATAAATAAACAATTTTCCCTGAGCAATCCAAAACCTTGCGACGCGTGTAATGATCAATGCCTGAGATAAATAGATTTGAACAAAGGAAACGAACATGCTCACAACCCTAACCCAAACAAGCGAAACAACTCCACGCGTCCCTTAATCAGTGCTTGAGAGGAATGGATTACAGCAAAGGAAACTCACAAAACAAAAATCCGACCATAGAACGAATGCACACCTCCTCTCCTATCCCTGGACTGGTTCCCTACTCGCGTACCAAGCCATGCGGGTGCTCCTCAGGGAGAAGAACATTGGGGAGAGGGACATCCGGGAGAGGGACATCCGGGACAGGTACAGATGGAAGAGGAACATCTGGGAGACAGTCGCTGACTACTGATTCGGCGAGTTGCTGCTGCTCGGCATCGACATCCGAGGTGTTTCCGGCTGCCTCAGCCTCTCGAACAGTTGGCGCCACTGGGCGAGGTTTTTCCGGGGTCACAGGACCCAAAAACTCCAGCCCAGTGAGGGTATGAATATCTGGAGTTCGTGGTCGTGGGTGAGGCTCTGGGGTTTGAGGCCATGGGGCAGGCGCCGGAGGTAGTGGCAGTGGGGTATACTCCCGCATCTCCTGGCCTTGCTCAGGTAGCATGGTTGGCTGATCGGCTATCATGGTATCAGCATCGTTAGCCTATGTATTTACAATGTATCCCTGGCCAAAAGTCTGCAGTTCTTTGCTATTATCGTCATCCTCATCCTCATCCTCCTTCTCATCTTCCTCCTCTTCATCTGCCTCATCTTCACCCTCTCTTTCCATATCCAAATCGCCGTCAAAATCAACGCCGTCCGGTGCATCCTCCTCATCCTCCATGCCCATATCCACATTAGAATCACCTTCTGAGTCATATTCGCTGTCCGACTCGGTAGAGTCGGTATCATTATTTGACGAAATTGACACGGTGGGAGATGGTTCCGGCTCGAAATGTACCAGCTCTAGTGAGCCCACTATGTCCAGTTGGCCTTGGGCATTTCGTTCTGCAACTGCAAAGCAACCGCACGAGTGATATCATCTCCCTCTGGGGTTTGTTTAACAATACCTTTCTCTTTATCGTTTCCGTTCCCCTTCCCCTTCCCTTTGCCCTTCCCGTGCTAAGTCGCCTTCTCTTTCCCCTTGCCATTCTTTGGTCCCATCCCTTTCCTGGTCCCTGTGTCACCGCGCTGTGTGTCATGTTCACCCTTGCCGTCGTCATTTTCACTGCTATTGCCAGAACGGCTCCTTCCACCGCGCGGCTCTCCGTGAGCCGTCCAGTTCTCATCATCATCATCCTCGTCAATTCTCTCATCCCAATTCAGTGGTCTAACTGCCACGAAATCTCCTGGTTCATCCTGCCGGCAGCTTCGCGGCTCAATCTTTGAACTGACAGCATCGCTACCGTACCTAGATGAAACGCTAACTGTTGCGTGTAACCTTCCGCAAGCTGATTGTCTCCACTTTGGAACAATCGGCTTGATCCCCGAAGGTACTAGCGTTGTCCCACGTCCAAACCTTTCGTTGGGGGCAGGTTTTGTCGAACATTTGCCCAATGTATGAGCGCAAGGCAGCCCACCACTCCCGCAAAGGCGAACTCCTCCCCCTGCGGTGAGGCCACATCAGCTGCAATTGTAAAATGTGGCGAATCGTGAATGCATCAACAAAAGGTCATATCCTAAATGAGGTCCCATGCCCTCTCCTCCTAAATGCCGCAAACATGTTATATCTGTATGAATCCACGCACAGGTTCTGAGATGAATCCCTTTATATGGTTCCGATCCAACAACAAGCATCGATTTATAACCAATGTCGCCATCTTTGCCCTAGCCTTCCCCTTTCTTTATCTGCTGCCATTTGGTGCCATCGCTGTGAGTTGAAGATGAAGCTACATCCGAAACATTAGCATTATGATAAATTGCATGTAGCAGAAGGATGCGCAGAGAGAAAGTACAAAGTTGGGTAGGTAATCGGGCGTGTTTTGGATCAAGAGGCATTGATTTGTACAAGTCACATGATGTTGAGATCAGGATGCTGTTAGTGTGTATAATACGGGAGGAAATGGGAAAGGAGGTGTAGGCGGGAAGAAGGGATATATATACTCGAGTATGGGCGATTTCTTGGTTCAACTTGCGAGTTTTGTTGGTTAACAAAGTCCAAATAGCCCAGCCGTCATCCTGCAAAACCACCAGGCACGTCATGAAGGACAACCCTCCAGATGAGATTTAGTACTCCCGGAGAGGACAGTTTTCGTCACTGGGCATTGCGTTTGCATTACACGTCATTGATACGGCTCAGGCCTCGTGCATCTCGAAGCAAACCGAGTCGTTCTCAGGTTGTCCCAACTGTGCATCCATCCAACGTGGGTACCAACACCTAGCAGTTGCAAAAGCACACGCAACTGATGTCATAGGATAGAGAATACGCCACTGTTTGCTCTAACATGCTTTTAGCTGAGCCAATGGGGAATTTCCATCGGGAAGCTGATGATTTACACGATCGATGGTTCAAAGTATTGTGCCAGGAATGTGTGCAATACAATTATAATCGCGCCAAGAAGGTATAAACACCCTTCAAGCGTTGCAAATGGACCTCCAGACGTTGCTGTAACAGTGAATGACAAGGCTGAGTGTAATCTGAATTCAATCTGATGGCGGTTAACGAAATAATTGAATGCTTTAGAAGGGATCTTGTCCCCGAGTATTGTTACAGTTTAGAGTCTAGCGTGGTCTACACAGCGCCTCCCTTTTTTGTTGAATCCCTCAATGGTCACTCAAATAGGATTCTCCGTTGCGTGCGGTTACATATTCATGCAGAGCAAATTATTCCTACAGTCTTCATGTCGAACATACATATCAGTTGATGGCTTCCCAATGCCCTCACCCTGTCATGTCTCGGGTGGTACGAAATGTTCAAAGTCTTGCAAATTGTTAGACTCAACAAAAGCGTGGGCCTTCGGGGAATTCTCAACTTCCCCCTGCTAAGAGACAAGTTTCCGTACCGGCTGGCGAGAGGGATTCCTCTGAAGAAGGGAGTTCTGTATCCACCACAATCCAAGGTCAAAACTCCACCCCCTCATCTTCGCTAAACCATTCTCGCATTGCAGATATTACTCAGCATGTGACTTCCACCCTGTCAGCTACATAGCGATGGTCGATAATTTCTGCAACCGCCATGCCAGGTACAAGCAGTCGTAACTCAAAAGCACCCAGCGGAACCACCCAGACAGACTCAACTCGTTGCATTGTATCAAGCGTGGCATCCGGCATTGCTGGCACTGCTACTCCTCTCAGCGGTCTTGTAAACCTTCCTACCCCCATCCCTGATCCAGAAGCCTGCACGATCATTACAGATCCAGTGCTAACGCGAGGTACAGCAAGGAATCAGAGACATTGGCAGTGCTAATGGCACAGGCAGGTGGTGTCTACACCTCGAACAGTGGTCTCAGGCAGTCCCAGGATCCATTGATTTGGTTACTCCGACATGAGCCGTCTTATATTTGGAAAGGGCAGGTACCTGGAGCTCTACATGTGAAACAGACGGCCGTTTACTAGTGCAAGCGACTTGGAGATGGTAAGTTATGCAAGGCGATGCGTTGTGATGGCCTAAGCTGAAGCTCCACACTGGTTGATAATAGATACGTATGGGAACACCGCAATGCAGCAAAACAACATTTGGTCCATAGCATTTGAGGCACACACAAAGAAGATCGTGAAAGAGGTATGCTGAATCAACGGCCCACGTTGGATATTTCATGCACAAACCTGTATGAGGTTCCCGCACAAGTCGATACGGTTAAATCCGATTTTATTCAATCAGCAAGGGACAATATTGCAGATGTTTATGATCTCCACCGCTTTAAACCCGCCTCAGAGCGTTTGGAATTCATTGATTCCCTTCTGGCAGATAATAAATATCTTTTTCCGGTAGCCAAGAGTGTGGAAGGTGGTGTATGCGGTCCAAATCCAACTCAGAGAGAGTCAATAACTGATAACAAATGGTCAGCGTCCACTTTACTTCCAGGCTGAAGCAATTACGCGGTTTATCAACATCAAAGTTTATTATCAGGCGAATAACCGCGGTAATTATGCTGATGGATTATAATTCTATAATTGACGACAAGGATAGTCATATACCTTCGCCACTGATCATGTTTACCTGCACCGCATTGTGCCATGCTCTGATGGAGTGGCAAAAGACCAAAGGGGTTTATCCGAAAGCTTCCAAGTCAAAGCTGAAAGTGGCCATACCTGATCGCTCGAAGTACTTCAATTTCAGGAATGACGTTGGTTAGAACACATCCTGCTGCGGTGCGCAAGTTGTTCACCTCGCCTGGCATTGCAGACTGATATGCGTTGTTGATGAATCTGTGGAACTCACTACCGGAGAGCTACCAACAGTGGGTGTATTATAACACTCTTTGCCACAGTCAAGCGTCAGATCCAACAGGTGGAGAACCCAGTGCCTGTCGTGGTGATCAGCGTGGAAGCAGCGCATGTTTACAATGCTATTCTTCTTGATTATTTGTCCACCAAAGTGGCGCTTGGGGAGCCTGTGATCGGGAGCCCTGACCCAAACATCCCATTAGACAACCATTCCACGGATGATGAACTTTAGGTCAGGATGCCAGAGGGCAGCGGGGATTAAAGAGATGAAGGTGATGAAAGCGACATGCGCGATGCCATCCCCACCATCAGCCGGTGATGACGGCCTGCAACTGAACTCCAGATGTTTGACCTTGGAACTAGTAATGTCGACAGGTATGAGGGCAAGGATGGCCATGATGCGGATGCGGATGTGGAGGAAGAAGCATTGCAAGCCGATGATGGATCAACCCAGAACCTGGAGGACTGATGGCATGGTAGGTGATGTCGACAGATATGACTGTGAGCATGGGGACGATGTGGAACCAGATGAGGAGGAATCAGCATCGCTAGCCAATGATTGATCCACGGAGAATGTGGAGGACTGAGGGTATAGTACTAGAGAGAGTGAAGATTGGACAGTATATTTCAGACCTGTAAAATACAATAATGGCGAAGCAAATGCAAAGGCCAGCGATGTATCTAAAGCGAAGATTGTATTGCAACATGTGATAAAATCTCAAAGCTAAACATATATGGGGCGAGGGCGGCAACCGATATATAGTAATAGCGGAAAGGTAAAATGTAGTTATCAGCCGCAAAAGGGCATAAATATTGCCAGGCATTGTGTAAATCGATACAGTACAACAGCAGCCCCTGCCAGGAGTGTAACACACATGTCGTTCTGATGGTGCATAAACCAGGCGGAAAGTAATGGAGGTAAGTATGCAATGCGGCCCATGGCCTGCGCGATGGGCAGAGTGTAATTCTCCGTCAGCGGGTACGACGTTCAGTCAGAGCCGTCAGAGCCGTCCGGAACACCTGGGTGTTTCAGATGGAATTTAGGGTTGTTGCTGATGTGTATGTTATCCTTTAGGTCGTACCAGGAAAGGAAGGATCAATCCTCTCCCTTGAACGATGAAACAACTTAATCACGCCACAATTGAAAACCAATACCTAGGAACTTATAAAACTGTGACGGCAGGCATTGCACAATGTGTGTTGTGGGGTTGGATGGCTGCAGATAGGTGTGATCATTGTGCTTGGTCAATAAACTGGAAAGGAAGTCATAACGCATTAGATTTTTCCGTACGAATAGGATAGAGACAGGATCAGGGCCGTTTCCCCGCAAAATCAACTGGGAATCAATGGCCATCCATAATAAATTATACTTCATTACAAACACCCCTGGAACGGTAGCCACAAGTGCCCCAAGGAAATTTCGTTCATGTTGAAGAGGTTTTAAAACATATCATTTCCGACCAACACCAGCCTGAAATATGACATTAGACATCAGAAATGTGGCAGCCTGTAACTGCAATAAAGACATCATTCTGCGGTTAGTTCATTTGTCGAATCATCTGCACATGGAAAACTCCCATTTTGGAAAGTGTAACTGATAGCGAATCTCTTTCTGGGACGATAATCCATAGCATAATTTACTCGTGGCACTATGAGGTCCTATGGACCTACATATTGACTATATAACTATGATACCCAGGTGATCTTATGCGCTGGATACTATACATCACACTGCATTCAACTTGAAAGCAAGCCACCAGATGCACTTTGTTGGACTCTCCCATCTACACTCTGAAGTACTCTCCTGATTGCACTCGATTGCACTCTCCTGGCCTGTTTGACCATACTCTACCAATTGCTCCCAATCGAACATTCCCGGCCTGCTTGACTTATTCTCCCAAGTAAACCTCCGAGTATGTTCTCCAGTACACTCCAGGGCACGCTCTCAAAGACGCTGCCAATTGCACACGATGGCACACTCGCAGGCTGTTTAACTGTATACTCTCAAGTATCCTCTAGGGACACTCTCAAGCATACTCCCAATTGCACTCGATGACACACTCCCAGTCTGCTTGAATATCTGCTTCCAAGTAAGCACTCAAGATACTCCTAACAATACTGCGTACGCACCTAAGTCTACATCCAAGTCTCTTGTGAGTACACTCCCGAGTGCACGCTCATGTACACTCCCCATTGTTTTCGATGGCACACTCCCACCCTGCTGGACTGTGCGCTCTCAAGTCAGCTCGCAAGATGCTCTCAAGCAAACTCTCAAGCATGCTCTCTAGTACACTCCCAATTGCACTAGATTACACACTTCCAGCCATCTTCACAGTATGCTCACAACACAGCTCTCAAGACACTACCAAGAACACATCTGAGTACGCACCCAGGTACACCTCTGAGTCGTTCTTAAGTGCACTGCTGTGTAAGCGCTCAAGTTCTCTCCACGTTGCGCTCGGTGACATACTCCCAACTACACTCTCCACAGGCAAGACACTCCCAATCTCACTTGACAATATGCTCCTATGAATGCTCCGGTGTGCTCGGTCCAGGAACTTGCTGTGTTGCAGTCACTAGGCACCAGGAGGCATGAGGCTAGTGGGGGGTGGTGGGTGGTAAGGGGATGCAAGCGTATGGTGGCCGAAATCATGACGTTGGTCAATATGATAGTCTGAAACTTATCTTGCGTGCGCCCAGCAAGTCGAAATCGCATGATGCTGCATGGTAATGGTGTTGACAATTGCAGCGTGAGATTCGGCAGGAAAGGTAGACAATTCGAATCTGGGGAGAGCAGATTTCCGACTGAAATTTTCCAACACAGGCTGCGCCCTGCTTCCCATCGATTGTGGGTACATGGGTGCCTAATCCGTCTGGGGCTGTAGGAGTTGATGGCAATGGGGATGGCAATGGCAATGGCAATGGCAATGGCAATAGTGATAGTGATGGTGTTGGTAATGGTGGTCATAGTATCAGAAGCACTTAGCCATTTAGGTTGGCTACATCAACATCAGCATCAAAGCTTCCATAGACTTAGATCCTTCTACTAGCCAAAGCTTCCACAGACCTAGAGTCTTCCACTAGCCAAAGCTTCCAGAAACACAGAGTTTTCCATCGGCCAAAAGCTTCCCGCGGAGAACTCTACTCCTGCTGAATATGCTCCTGCATGCCCAATCTGGATTGTATTTGAGTTGCAGCTGCAAGTTTGAGGCATGTGGCTCGTGGCAGGTGGCGGCCAGCCGACTTCCTGACTTCAGGCAATATCACACTGTGAACCTTATCTTCAGCGCGCCCACTGAGCGGAAATCTCACCATTCGTCATAGCCTTGAGGTTGACAATTTCAAAGTTTGATTCTGTAGGAATGGTAGACAATTGGGTCTCGGGGAGAGCAGATCTCCGACTGAGATTTTCGAGCAGTATCTGATGCCTGCTTCCCATCGATTGTGGGCGTATTTGTGAGCATTCTCTCTGGGTCTGATGGTGATGACAACGAGGGTGATGGCTATGGCAATGATGATGTTCCCAATGGTGATGGTGTTGGTGATGGTGATTCTAGTGCGAGAAGAACTTAGACAAGTTGGTTGGCTATATCAAGGTCAGCATCGAAGCTTCCACAGACCTAGAGCTTTGTATTAGCAAGGGCTTCCACAAACACAGAGTTTTCCATAGCCCAGAAGCATCCCGGGGAAAACTCTACTACTCCCAATGCAAGTCCCTCTCATGGCTCTCAAGCAAGCTTTGAAAGAGGCTTTCAGGCAGGCTCTCAGCCAGGCACTCAAGCAGGCACTCAAGCAGGCTCTCAAGCAGACTCTCAGCAGTAGTGTACAGTTCCCGTATAGCCGCGAAGACTGCAGGCATTGAAGACATGGCAGGTCCATCTCCAGCTGCCAGCCTGATATAGTTCAATGGGCGCACACACACATCACTATGAATCGACTATACATGACTACAGGCTGTGCATTGCACAGGGGTTCACATCACGCTTGCTATGAGCTGCACGTGTACGCGTGTTCACGTAGTGCAGTCTATAGTTGATTTGCCCTTCTGCGAACGTGCTGAGATGTACTCTAACAATTCTGATTGCGATTTAATTAGTACCTGACCATATTGTGAGTATTGAGCAATTGCATCAGTGATTTACTCAGCAACCAATCTGTAATGTGCAAAGGGAGGTTGCAATACAGAAGTAGTCTTGCAATATATGTTAACTGAATTCAATCAGCCAGGTCATGTCTCACTTTATATCTTCTACCAATGACATTGAACCCCAAGACTCTGCATGATGGCCTTTCGAAAATATAATGTCCAGTGAGTACATTGATGTTTTCTTCTCCTTGTCACATTAGCACACAGATTCCACTTACTTGATGATTCCATGACTTTTGGTGCTCATATAATTAAGTATAGTCACAACTTAAGTTTGTGTTGTCCTGGTTGAACAAATATAGTAGCTGTGGTTGACAACTATGTACTCTGTACATATCTCTTTCAACATTACAGCCATGGTGCTATAAGAAAATCATTATAGATGACTCATCTAGGACCCGCTTAGGTTGTTCTGATCAAACAACTAGTATCTCAAGTGGAATCCCATGACAGAACACCTAACTGATAAAATTAATGTTGTTCCGCAAATGGATGTAATGCACATTCAATCACATATCTAGGTTGCATATGATGTGTTCTGCATTATACCATTATCATTGCTCAGGGAAAACCCCTAAGAGATTATTGGTCTTTTGGACGTAAGAACATTAAGCTTTGAATTGGTCAATGGCTTAGACCACTCTCGGAGATATATTGCCAATTGCACAGAATGCAGTATTCCGTTCACACAATATTTGAATTATTCGGATGAAGTCATCGATGTGCCACTGGAATTCATCATGCATTTGAAACTACCAGTGTTTCTCAGCATTGGTGCACAAGCTTCTCCCCACACAGTGATGAGTAGTACATTACCACATCCCATGAATACCAGTATGTGAACAAACACAATGTCTATGCTGCCCAGAGGAAAGAGATTTGTAGTAAGTTGGTCTTTGTATGGAGATGCATTTAATTACAATCCCGCAGATAGTGCTGCCAACCTGAATACATTGATAGGTTGGGTGGCTGAGGTGATGGTGAAAACTGAGGAGACAGGTGACTACTTCAAGAATATCTTTCAGTTCACAGGAAATGTTAAAATATGAGGTTTTACAATGATTTGAAATTTCACTTTTTTGGATATACAAGACCCATGTCTTGAAAGGATCATGTCATGGCAACATTAAGTTGGAATCTGCAGAGTGACCACAAAGAACCAAGCAATACAGATACATCTGGTAATAGATTGTAGATCCTCTAGGAGTGAATTGATAGATCACTGTTATTTTGAATATAATCATGTTTTAAAATCATGATTAATTGAAAAAAGATAAGTTGATGTTATTCATATTAGAACAAACACATCTGGTGATCTTACATATAACAGCAACCTTCCAATGGCCATTCTGATTCAGGTGGAAAAGTTAACAATATGTGTTACTACACCCAGCAATCGGCTAAATGTAGATTGAATATCCTGACCTCAACTATCATATGCTGTACTTAGTATGTGATTCTGAATAGTTACATCGCATCATCCGTAACATACATAACTTCATTATGTGGTGTAGAGGGTAATGCCGATTGGAACCGCCACAGGCGATGTGAATGGATGTGTATGGCAAGTATTTTGTAAACCCACCCTGATCCTCGGTAGGTGCACTTGGTCGTGTGAAGTGTCCAATTATCGTGAATTGACTATCAGTAACAATGAACCGACTCGACTTGGCAGTAAGCATTCGATTGGGCTGGCTGGATAATAATCAAACTAATCTCGAAAGAAATTTGGGCATTACCAGTCACGCAATGCTCATGGACACGTGAGCTGTAACATTATCCCAGCGATTGTCAACTGGCTCAATTGGATGGTGTCTTATCGAGTATCATGGATGCCACTATTGAATGCCTTCGGGTTCTCGTGAGAATATGTTGCAATTGACTTCAACTGACTTGGTCGCTGACATGTCTCCCAATCAATTGGCCTCTGGAAACAACTAGCAATTGTCTCTACCATTAACCTCAATTGGGCATAGTTATCAATCTTCTTTGCTTCTACAATCTGCAACTGTCAAATCGGGATGAATTCTCTATCTCAGAAATCCGAACCCATCTCTGACCAATTGAACTCTGGAATCCACACGATATTGTCTAGGTTAACGTTAACCTCAATCGAATCAACTTATCAAGACTGTCTGCAGAAGCGATCAGCGCCTTCAAATCAGAATGATGTCTCGCGCATCGGAAATGGGACATTCATGAAATCCCTTATGCGTAATGTATTTGACATTGTAAAAGTGACATTAGTATAGAGGCATAAGCCCATGTATGGTTCCATATCATAGTCAATCGGTACATACGGTTGGAAATGGGAATGTTGATATTGTGTAGTAGTATAAACGTAAGCTAAGGTAGGACTATTGTTTAATATCTAAAGCTCGTGGAGATCCGATTATATAAAGTGGGTGTTACCTGGCCCTGGACACCGCACGAGCAGCCCTACCATTCCACGCTGATAAAACCAGTATTATATCATGAATCCATCCATCTTAGTTGGAGTGAGGGCATTAGATATTTCGCCGCACTATATCTTGTGGAACGTGGCTGGGGAGGAAGGTATCAAGAATATCATCATCTGATTATTGAGATGGCTCCTCAATGTGCGAAGTTTTATTGCTGGTTATGAGGCTTTTGCTATGGTGACTACGTTTAGGGTGTTTTAGGCTGTGTTTGGAAATCGTGAAAGAGTTTGTAGAATACATCGTGCGAATGTAGATATTAGCAATAGCCGGGCTCATAATCTGATGAAAGTATATTGATTGCTCTCTCTCCAGGGCCAAAGTCCGTATATGTACAATCTACCATATGCGTACACATATCCTGTATCTGACATTAGATGCATCACCCTGGTCCTGATGCATATCCTCATACAGTCTCCATCTCCATACAAGTTCTCATTCTCATACAAGACTTCAGACGATGCTGGGACTCACGATCCAAGTACACATGCAACAGTCACAGGCTTGTAATACGAACACCCAACTCGTCAGATAATAGAATGAGATCGCTTCTTCTCAATGATTCCACCAGTCCAGCAATTGACCAGTCCGGACCGGGTCCGTCCAAGTCCAGTCCAATCCAGTCCGAGAAATTTTTGGACCGGGCTCGGACCAATCCCCAATCTTTCGGGACCTGGACTGAACTGGCCTGGACTGCTTTGGACCAGTCCATTCGGGCCGAATCGGCCCGAATATGCTGGGAGTTACTGATATACTTGGTCAACATATAGACTCATAAATATAGACTCATACATGTAGACTCATCTTGCCATTTGCAAGTCACCATGCACGTCTCACCCCTCACCACCTGCTACTTGCCACTCACCAGTCACCACTGTAATCTTCTGAGTCACTGAATAGACTCATAAACAATAGCTCACTTGCCATCGCCAGTCACCACTCTCCACCACTTACCACTTTCTATTCCGAATTTCACTGATCTTGTTGACTAAAGATTTGGCCTGAAAGGCCTACCACTTTCTAGAAGGCCAGCGAAGCTGCCGGAATGCACTGGAGAGTGGTTACTGATGATCTGTGTCGCCAAGTAGACTCACACAAGATGAGTCACTCGCCACCGACATAGCCATTGACCATTTGTAATGCATCTTCGCAATGGTTTCTCCATAGAACCTTAGTTTTCCTTGTGTATATATGTTGAAAGCAAAAGAGAAAGGATGAAGAAGCTCAATTGTCTGTCGATCCAAAGAGAGGGAAAACTATAGACTTATATACGAAAGAGAGAGAAGGAAAAGCCCAATGCCGACTGCCAAAGCCGGAGCCCAATGCCGAGTACCATTGCCGAGCTCACCTCCTCGCCATGGGGGCAGGCGAGGCCAATGAACGCCGTAAGCCACTGGCCACATGCCGGAGCCCGCCAGCACCAAACACAAGGGAAGCCACCGGGCCAAATCCCTAGTCAACAATATAAAGCATAGATCTCTCCTGCAGTGAGAGAGGATAGACAGACAGATTAGATCTTCTCTTCCTACCCTCCATATCGTCTCAACTCATCGCTGTGGGACCCTCAGATTCAAACTGCATATATCGCACAGTCTCTATCCAGAAACTGTAACGGGTGGGTTCATTGTGATTGCTCGCAGCGGGTGGTTGTTGTGAAGTGACGTTGTGTCTGGGTTCGGGTTACAGGGATTACTATCTCACTTCTTTAGTTTTCGATCTACTTTGATATTGATAAAGATTATCCCGTTTGGACTGGTCCAGACCAAGCCCGTCCAGTCCAAGACTGCCAGTCTGGGGCCCGGTCCAGTCCGACCTTCTGGTGAGACCGGACCGGACCAAGCCCTGCCCCAGACTGGGTCCGTCCGGACTGGTAGAATCATTGCTTCTTCTGCTCAGTATTCCTAAGCGGCCCGGCCGGCCGCCCGGCTTTTTAGCAGCCTGCACATGATTTAAAAAGCCTGCATCGGCCTGCTTAAGCCTTGGTCTGGTTGATGGATGGAATACGGCAATGGCAGGGCTACGATGATTGCATTGGATATGGCTTATGTTTCGTACTTTAGAGACTTTCTTAGTAAACAAATTATTCTGTTTAGGCTTAGTCCGCCAAGAAAAGCCGCCAGGCCCAGCCCGGCCCTCATTTGAAAGCCGCCGCTGAGGCCGGCCTGGCCGCTTAGGAACACTGCTTCTGCTCGGTGGGGCATACGGTGCGGTAATTAAATTTCTATTTGTAGATTTACGAAAATTTTGTTCATTCATTTCAAAAGTGAAAGACTACTCAGGCCCGAGATCCGCGGAGAAATAGGACCAGTACGAAGCCCGAGGCTAAGTTTAGTGCCCGCTTTAGTTCCGATAGCCTTCAGGCTAAATCCTTTGCCAACTGTTGCTATAGTACGTAAGGGAGAACCGTATGGGCAGATTGTATGATACAGAGAGAAGAGAGAAGGAGAAAGACTCGCCTTATATACACAGGGTCATCAAAAAAACTTTGATGCTTCGCCACTCTCAGTCACTTGCCACCTGATATGCAACATCAACTGTTGTATGTGTACCTGCATCGTGAGCCTCACTGTTTAGGTCCGTTTGATATGCAGTTGGTGTATGAGGATATGCCTCACGAGAGTGGTTCGTATCAGCGCAAGCGGACATGCAACGGGATATAGTTATGGAGACGAATATGGATATGGATATGGGAGTGAAGTCAGTATATATAGGGGCCTTTGGCGCTCGAGTTAAGTCAATCAATCAGACCTTCTAGCATCCACAGTAACATCAACGGAGCTCGGATTGTTGGGAGATAAGCGGTGATTCAGGGTTCGCAATTTGGTGGTTTAACCTGATTTTGCAACAAATATCTTGTATACATATACCCGTATAAAGCATGAAATTGGAGATTACAGGTAAACTAACATGTGACCACCAATCTCGGGATCTGTCGTGATTATGGACCGTCACTCGCTTACTCTTGCCTCACTGGACAACTGCAATGTTTGACGATACTATTAAGAGTAAGAGAAAGCCAGTGGGGAAAGCCAGTGGGGAAAGCCAGTGGGGGAAGCCAGTGGAGAGGGGTGCATATTACATGTATATAGCAGCAACGGAGGAGAAATATATATAGGAAATTCTAATCCTACAGCTACATATCTCCACCTTCACTATAAGTTGCTATAGTACGATTCCTCAAGTGCAATGGCGGTGTATACACCAGCAAGTAATCTTTGCATCTGTATACCGGGATCCCTACATTCGCATAAGTAGCCGTGACCACTGTCCTATTGGAAGCGGTTTATTCTCGGTAGTGAATACCAATCTCGAAGTCAATGCGGTACGTCACGGGTGACATGAAAAACACGGTTAAAAAGGGAAGTTTGGATTCACATCTCCAGGAGCATGGCTTGTTACAACTTGACAAATACTCCTAATACTAGTTATAATACCGCCTCACCCCCGAGTTCACGAGTGTCAGCAATTTCTAAATGCCCACCCGTGTGCATATAACACCCACCGTAAAATCTGATAGCATTCCATTCCCCCCCTTCCCTATGCCTCTCCCTCACACCTCTTCGCCCCCCGGTTTCTGTCTATGAATCACATGACTATCTCCCACTCACCGTTAGCGCTCAATCTTTCTTTCTCCCTCTCCAAATCAATATCTCCATTCACAAATTACACCAAACCCTACACAGCTCATCCCTACACCGCTCGTCCCCTACATCCCCAACTACATCTCTACACACCTTCTCAGAATTCTCCTTCTTCATCCCCAAAATCCTCGGAATTGTGCTATTCACCTGCATCAGCCTTGGCTCTCCCCACATTGGTGTATCTCACGTACCCATTCCATAAGCCTCAAACCCGCTCCTCGCGGACACTAAACTCATCCCGCCAACGACCCATTCCATCTCTACCTACATTCATGGGCCTCTCGCCTCCCGATGCGTTTCTCCAACAGCCCCCACATACCCGCCTCATCCTGCAAAAACTTCCGTCATATCCACTCCGTTATATGTACCGGCCTGTTTAACACATCCATCGCTTTATGCAACAGCTCCAGAAACCTCTTAAGCGCGGGAAAACATCAAGATTGCACAGTGTTCGCGTATGCCGTCGTGCCTATTTCGAAGCTTCCCAATAGTCCGTCCCATCTGTCCAAAGACATGCCCGAGACCAGATTCAAGTTTTCGGGGCTCAAGATGTTAGAACTGGGCAGACCAGGGCACTCCATAACAAGACTACAGGACTGTGGGCCCCTACAGTTCAAAGTGGTCCCCACAAGAATTAAAATTCAAAGTTAATGAAGCTTAAAATCCCCCGATTCAGTACAAATTCATCTCGGCTGACGATGGATTCCGGGATGCCGTGTCCCGGAACCGACATACCGGAGCCGGATTTACTATATCCGACCCTAGTCAAGGCTACCATCATTAATACTGGGCCCTAGTCCTGGAGTTTTCTGCCTGGGACGGACCGGCCCCTCTACACATGTGCCCCAGACGGGACGATGATTTTGGGCTCCCTAAGACAATAGTCCGGACGGACGGTTGGGAACCCTGCCCATTTCTGCGAGCTCGATGTAGCTACCGGGAGAGGTGCAAATGTAGGTGGCGGAGACGATGGAGGAGAAGGACCCGGTCGACTGCAATTTGCAATAGGTAGTGCGTATGGATTAGGTCGTCTATTAGGTCTAGTGGCAATACTACAATAAACCGTGGTGGTATTTGCAGTGGCATTTGTAGCGCCATTCGTCCAGAGGTCTTATTAGGTAATGACACCCAATGTAATTGGCCAATTGGTGGGGCCATCCGATTCTCACAATAAAATTGTGTAAATCACAATGTTGTTCAATCCCTACTTCTGCCACTCCTACTGGCAATGGGGAAAATTTAGATTAGGTGGCACTCGGGTACACGACTCAGGGGGCTCAGCGTGGCTGGCTGTGCAACACTGTCACCGTCACCGCGAATGGCACCTATACGAACGTTGGGACCAGACCAACAGTACTGGTTCAATTTTTTTAAGAGACTGATTCGGGACTGGTTCGAACCAGTGTCATTGTGGCCACCCATGTTCAAAATCGGTGACTGAATGATCTATAAAATAAGGGGTTATTCGCTCGTGATTTTCATCACTACTCACACAATGACCTCGGCGCAAGATATCACGGATGGAATGCCTTTTGATACCTTCGATGGTGAGTCGTGACCCCTTCAAGGGTATGGACTTCTATTTACCGTCCCCAATGCTAACTACAATTTATCTGAGAGGAACCATTCAAGGAATAGTTCGAACTAGTCGAAACATGGACCGAACGGGCAGTTAGATGACCGGACAGGTGTACTACTCGGACCAGACCATTGGAGGTGGTTCACGCCTCGCACTAGGTCTGATTCGAACTGTTGAGACCACTACCCCTCTTTGTACCAATCCTATATTAATTACTCCTCTTGATGACAATTGGCGAAATTTTACATCAACTCTAACCTCCTGAGTACTAAGGAATGGAGGACCTTCACATCAGTTCTTCAACTTATCTACAAATATCATCACACAAGTAGTATACGGAAGGGCAAATGTACGAAAGGGCACTTTCCAAATCTTGCCCGACACCCATAATACCAGGGGCAAAAAATAGACCGGAAACCATCCTATCAACTACAAATAGTAATATCAGGTGAGGCTCAAAATACTCTATTTTGTTTACTTGAGTAAAGATTATTTTTTCAAATTCTTAACTGTCCCCCCAAAAACACAGATTTTTTGTGGGCAAAATTGCTCAAAATTGAACACAGTATTTACATGTAATTTAGCGTGACTTCTGAGAATCTGGAGGGGTGTTATCATACTGTTTTGTTTCTTAGTCGCTATGAGAGACGCATTTCTTGGCACATTTGCTGGCGTGCATTACCTGGCTGATTTCTAGCTCCACTTCCCGGCACAATGCAACACAACAAAACTTCATTAAAGAACAAAAAAATTACCAAATTACACACAAATATTTCCCTCAATTTAGAGACCGAAGTTTTATAATGTAATGTTATCGATAAGCGCCAATGCCAGCTGGCTTTTTGTCGTGCTGAGAAACGCACCTTACTTGGTTACCTTGTGTCAGCGGCACTGCAACATTGTGGTAACAACCTCAATAATTACGAAAGTCATACTGATTTACATGTAAATGCTGTTTCATTTGAAGCAATTTTCTCTTGAAAAAATCCGCATTTTTTTGCCAAGAGCCTTAGTAACAGCATCAATAATTAGCGTTGATCTCCGAGCCCAAGTTGGGCACCGAGTCCGGCTTGGTGATATAGAAAAGAAATCGTTGCTACTACGAAGGGGAGAATGAATACGGTGGAATCGGGGGCAAAGCCATGGGATCGGCGCAGACTGGCTTCGAACGGTACTACTACGGAAGGGTGAATGTACGAAAGGGCACTTTTCAAATTTCGCCCGACCACCACCACACATCTGGATACAAGGGTTAAAAAATAGACCGGAAATTAATTTTAAAAATCCTACCAACTGCAAATAGTAAGATCAGGTGAGGCTCAAAAAAATCCCTTTTACTTGAATAATGCATTGTTTTCTAAATTCATAACTGTCGGGGGAAGTAAACCTCAGCAAGTCTATGAAGGATATTAGTCTCAGTTAGATGAAATGGCATGACCTTGGGTAGGATTTGAATTACTTTGGATTGCTTCGGATTTGGGCTCGGAAACTCAGTTGAAGGTGGAAGTCATATGTTGATTGCTTTTGGATCTTTTCTTCTCTTCTCTATCTTATTGCTTTGATTTTCTCTTCTCTCTTTGATTGCTGATGACCTTAGACTAAAGGGAGTCTGACTAAGGATTTAGCCCGAAGGCCATCGGGATTGGAGTGAAGGTTCTCGACTCTCAGATAACCTCGCGTTTAGTACGGTACTTACCTCGGCCTTGGTACGGTAATCAGCTCTCAGGTCTGGGAAGGTAGTGACAGGGGGATTACCAGAAACTTGACCCCTGTTCACACTATCACCGAGTAAGTGTTGAGAAGAATCGAGAAAGAATGAAGGTGCTCAATTGTCTACCGTACAAAGAGAAAGAAAGACAGATTTAGGGTTGGAGAAAGAAGGCACTAGACTCTCGGATGTCGAGTGTCATACCCGAAGCTGAGTACCACTACCGAGACTAGGCCTCCGGGTATGCGACCAGTGGCTAGTTCTCCTCGGGAAGAGGCAGATGGTGCCATAAGCCACCGGCCACATCCTCGACAGCCTTCGGCTCCACTATACGGTTCTGGGTGAGTAGGGAAGCCACTGGGCCAAATCCCGAGTCAACAGTAAGTAGACGCAGAGAAGGCTGAATACGTAACACAACGGAACTTGGTGACACGCTGCACCAGAGACTAATGTGTAGCCTTATAGGGTCTCATTCCCAAGAAATTGATATAAGGATGCAGAAAACCCGAAAATTCAGCAGGTGGTATCCCGTATTGGTATCAATAACAGCGGAAATGATAGGTTGTAGCTCGGCAATTCTTTCACCGTATCTAACCTTGCAGGTAAGTTTTACATCATGCTTTATTTACTATCAATGCTAGCACGAGTAGAAGCGCTATCCTTAACGCCATCACATAGTTTCAGCTGAGAGAAGCCCTGTCAAATAGGTCTTTATTAGGCATGTTTTTGACTCATTGCACGAAAGTTACTGGGTTTATAGTGCGCCATCCTATTGAGAGTAATGAATGACAGCTAGTGTCATCACTTCCCGTGCTAATGAATTAACAGTACTTTGACGATATAAAACATGTGAATTTCAAGTTTCAACTGATAAGGTGTAATGCCGATATATCAAGCATAGAGTACATATCAGAAGTCGGTAAATTGGGCATCCTGCGCAGTCAACTACTCTACCTTGTTCATACATACGCAATTTCATCCACTAGATTAGACTTTAATCCTTGCACAACGTGTGAAAGCATTACCGTATCCCCTGACCGGGAGCTCCCTCCAAATTCACATTCATTCAATTCGATTAAGTTGACCATCGGTGCAGTGCCGCATCCCTTAATATACTAGCAAATATAGAACTAGGCGGGTAAGATATCCTATACTTAGGCGTCGCAGCTTCCCGTCCACAAACTCTAACTTCCCTTCACCTCCGCACCTGTCACCATGAAACTCAACACCGCCATTCTTACCGTATTCTTCGCCGACGCACTGGCTGCCGCACAGAATGCGGTGGGGAAAAAGAACAGCAAGCAAGCACGGGACACCGACAATAGTTGCCATCTGAATATAATGTATGTCCCTCCATCCTCTGAAGACAAGATAACGCTAAATTTGGGATTGCTACCGCAGAATGTGGACTGGAAGCAACTGCAACGGCAATCAGCATCCCCACGACGACATTTCGTACCCAGGCTGGTACGGGAGCAGTCAAGAAAACCACTCGTTGGAGCTTGTAATGAACCGGAAAGACTGTTACCTTGATCCGGATGTTGCAAGGCTGTGGTTGAAAGGGAAAACATGCGACAATGACCTTGCGTTCTACGTCTATGGTGCAGCCGGGTGTGTGCACAATTTGCCGGCGTTCACGTGCATTGAATTCAGGGGGCAAGCGAGCAGTGGAAAACCGACAGCTGTTGGAGCGAGCGGTCCTGATCCCACGCCGCAGTAGAACCTAGGAAACCCGGGAGTTTAATCACAAGTGTCATGGCATGCGTTAGTTGGGACGGCGAAGCAGACAGGGGATGTGAGAATGCTGGAATAATTACATATAGAGAAGCGGGGGCGTGTGTAGTGAGAACTTTGCTATTTTTTAGCACAAAATTATTCTGTGTTGCCTTTGGTGTCACAACTCGGGAACGGTTGAATTGCATTGCAAGGTCGCGTGACATCATGCTTGGGAAATCATCACATGTACAAAGACTAACTGTCCGCACCCCCTATTGCATATACAGGTCTCAGCCGGAGATGAGTCTTCTATGGCCGGAGACGGTGTCTCGTATGGCCAGAGATGATGGTGTCTTGTATGGCAGGATATGATGATGTCTTGTATGGCCGGAGACGGTGGTGTCTCGTATGGCCGGAGATGACTGTTGACTCTGATACGGGCTGATGGCATTCAGCCGTACTTGTACTGATATATATATGTGGCCTTGTGGCCCTCGTATATAGGATACAATCAAGCTTCTCTATCTCTACTTTGAACAACCCCGATAGATAGTAATCGAGTGATTGCTGTTGCTTCTCCAAATCTCTGCATTTCCGTCCACTATCGCAACAAAATGGAAACAAGCTAGCCCGGAGTTTGCACCGGTATCAAGTGGCCACTCATACAGATGTAATTCAGTGAGCGTAAGTGAGAAAGGAGAAAAATGCGAAAGCATACGCAAATCTTGATTTCCCGCGCGACTACACCTAGATAATACAGATTAGGCACGTTAGCAGCAACATTTACCTTCACACTCTAACGCCCCAATGAGATTTCTACCGCAGGCCTCCACCGTCAGAATTCAGAACAGCATACTGTAGGTTCATTATGAATGAATTTCTCGTTTTATGTTCATCTCCGTCATCTTGCTCTAATAATGCCGCCTCCACCGCTTGACTTCCTTTCCCTAAATTTACGACGTCTGTCACCCCACACTGTCGTCCCACAAATAAGTAAAAGCGGTTTCATTAAGTCCATCAAGCGGTTGGAGATTTGCATCGCCGCCATATAACTTAGAATGAGGGTGCTGCGTAACTAGCTATTATTGATCGAAGTACGTGAGGGGAATATGTACTAGGTATCTCTCAGGACGTAACAGATGGCCCGGGAAGGGCGATCTCTCCGAGTCGGGCGATTCATGTGCATGGCCTGTGGGTGCTTCGGCAGGATCTCTAATAGCCGGTAGTTCGGGAAGCAGGGAGCTTTCTTGCACGGACTTAGTATCCTTCCGTTGGCGGTGTTTTAAGCGAATGATGCATAAGATTCCTGCAGCAGTAACTGCAAGAACGCAGACCCCGACAACTATTCCGGCGATCTTCGACTGCCCCAGTTTGCTGGCCCAATGTCTTTGTTGCTTCCGAAACCTCACCCCACTGATCCAGGACCCGACGCTGCGGATGCCGAGAATATCGTCTCAACTTCGTTATAACTCCAGCCAGGTAGAGGTGTCCGTCTGGCTGCATCACCAGTTGTTCTGCAATACCAATGTTTCAGCATTGGTTGTCATCGCAATCTATGAGAACATCTACTCTCCGCCGATCGTATCGCTGATTGCCAGCGCTCGGGGTCAAATACGGTGCCCCAAATCAATTTCACCATGTCGAAATAAACTACAGTTGCTCGCATTTAAGTGATCTGACAATACCAGACAGACAGGAACATAAAGCAGCTGCCGGTAGTTGTTCCGGGTGAGCCTGATATGGGTTACTGCGATTGAACAACCAATACACGAGGAAAGCTTTGGTAGCTTTATGCACTTTATTCAAGTGAAAGATGGAATGAGCAGCGCCCAGATATCTTCATAGCGTGCTCCGTCACCTTGACTGCCATACCTGTAAATGTTATCCCCTGGATCATAACTTTGGCATTCCCGGCCCGTTTGGGCAAGGCAACCGACTCCCCACCTGCAAATATTTAGCGATGCAACCACAACTCTGTGGGGGTGGCCAGGGGGCATTATAAACTTACTTGCTTATGTCTTGAGAGTAATAGAATATGGTGTGAAAGTACGAATAGATTTGTTAGAATCTAAAGAAGAAGATCCGAAACAATAAGAGGATGATAGTAACGATGTAAAGAAGAGTTCGAAACAAGATCATATACTGACGGAGGAGGTATCAAGAAGATATTATCAAATTCTTATCGATGTCAGAGCAAGTCTAAAGAACTGTTCTCTACCCGGAGAAATAGTATTTATATATACATAAAAAAACAGGAGATTGTCCGTGTCCTTGGTCGCGGAAAAATATCCTAAAAGAGTACAGAAAAACTCTTCACCTGTACATAAATACATAAGAACCGTAAAGAAAATAACAGAAACATCTAGGCGGGTTCTATAAAGATAAGAGCTGATAAATCCTTTCTGACAGAACAAAAAGAAGATTCTGGATAAGTTCTAACCGGAACTTTCTAGATAACTAAAGATAACAGATAACAAAAGTATTAACACACCACTGTTATGGGGGTGACAAACCCTAAGTAACTATACTCTCAAAGTAAGTACCGAGTTCACAGCCGTAGATCCTATTTTCTATCTGCCAGGTAAGCAGAAATATTTTCTTTAGGAATTGATGTTAGGTAATTCCTCTGCTTCGTAGTTATAGGTTTCACAATGAACTTTCCTGATCTTGTGCATCATAGAAGATCTTGTTTCTTCTTATTGAATGCTTTCCTTTCTTTCTGAGATACTCGAACAAACTGCTTAGCTTCTTCAACGATCTGAGACTGTCGATCTATCCCTGATTTGCAAAGGTCTAAATCGCTAATATCGTTATACGTATTAACTTGTCATATTCGTTCTGGATGTATATGCGATGCTTCGATGATTGGCCTGGAATGCTCCTGAGTATCTCATGGCATTGCAGATACTTTCGGAACTGATGTATTCTTAACCTCCGGGCTTAGAATTCGTTGTGATACAATATCTGCTTGAGTCTTCAGAATATCAATGTGGATAATCAATTCTTTCTGAAGTCCGAAAATTGATGATATCCACCAAATACTGTGTGCCAAGAAGATATACTGATTATTTCTGGCAAAGGATATAATCTTCTCAAGAACGTATCTGATAATGTCGTTATCGTTCTCGAAGCTAACCGGCATTTGTCTTCTGAATATTTTCGCAGGTGGTTCTTTCCGAGGTGCGGGGCTGCCGCTACAGAAAGCTAATCGATTATAATAATATAATCGTAGGTATAGGTATCATAAAAATGCAATCATCAATAAGGATCTTCTTCCGCTGGGAGGTATTGATGTTCTTCTGCAGCCAGAGCTTGTTCTTTTCATTGCCGGAACAATGTGATCTCTTTATAGTCTTTCGGAACCCACTCCAAACAATGATTTAAATCCCTCACTAATCGCCATGTATCTGTGCGTCTTACATTCATACAATGCGTATGGTAGAGGCGGCCACACATCCCATAGATCATCGTGTCTTGCCATGTGGTTTCAAACATGTTACGCTGCAGATAAGAATCAGGCCATCCATCGCGTTATATCATTTCGGTAATTCAATCAGACCATAACTTCACCATTGACATCTCGCAATCGTCATATCATTTTATTCAGTAGTTTGAACGCCTACTCACTGGTGTCACGTCTGCGTTATTAAATCACTGATTTAATAACTCATAATCTTACGTGGTGCTGTAACCTTCTGCTTTGCCAACATACAACTTATGCGCGTAATCTATTCCAATAGATTATCATTGCAGAACCAGCTCACTCAAGTCGATAAATGATGTCCGCTTTTGGCTAACGCCAAAGCCATATTCCCTCAGTCATTTGTGATTCGGTGTTCAATAACCGGGACGTGCCCCGCTTCATGGAGAGCCCACTAATTTGCACGACTGCCTCCCGCATAGTATCTAAGAATGAATCTGGTTGAAAATAACCCACAAGGTAGGACTACGTCCTTTTGATCTGGCAAGTTATTGCATGATCAAATCAGCTGCCGCAGCACTAGGCTTTCGATGAATCTGCTAAGCCCCGTGCTTATCCAATCAAGATGTGACTGGTATGAACCCACGTTAAAGGGCATATCCACTGGAGTACTAGCGCATCAAGACCCATTTTCACTATCAGAAGAGAACCCCTGATAACCACATTATTCTTATCTGCAGAGACCTTCCATAATATGGAGAATAAAAAGAAACGTACATATATTAGTAAGTGAAATGTAGATACTTCCGTATTTTCAATAGAGAGCATTTTGGCAAAAATTAAGGACTGTACAGGAATAGGGTGCTGATAAATAGGGCAGTTTTTGTTGGGAGGGTTGTTTCAACATCAGCTCCCCAAAAACTCGAAAATGTCACTGTCCAGCCCAGACGGACAACTCTGCCCATTAAACCCCAAAATATCCTTCAAGCTTAGTGCTAAGGAGATGCTCTGAAGTCCCAATATCATTACACACAAAGAATCGCCTCTGCAATGTGCCTGAGAGTTGAGGCTCAAAGGGAGGATACCAATACCCATTGCACAGCTCTCATAGTAAACAAGACTAAAACCCACTTTGTCAAACATCAAAGAGGACATATCTTTACCCCTCAGCCAGAGCTGGAGTTGCAGGCAATTTTAAGTACACCTTGAGAAGGGAAAGTAGCCGGGATCGTGGCTTTGCCAGCAGGAAAGTCCAGTCAGTAATACCAAATCTCCACCCAAACTTTGCTAAGCATGTTCAAAATGCAAGTAACAGTGGTGTCTCAATAATGAAAGGCATTGTTTTGTGGAATTCAATCACCTGTAAAGGAGAAAGGTGGGTAGTGGTGCATAGACATGGGGTGGGTTGCCAGTTCAGAGAGCAAATTTTGGTGGGGCAGTAAGACTTACAAAGTCACATCACATAAAATTTACAATTCACTTGACAGAAAGTTTTATTTGTTACTAAAGAAGACTTGATGAAAAGGACGGCCTCTGATGGGCATTTTTGGAGGTGTGGTGAGGTGGTTGCACTGCCGGCCCGTATGGGCCGGGAACTGTCACGATCCAGGGGATAGCTTGAATTGTCCAGCGATGGTGCCATTACTGAACACCTATCCCACCGGTTTGGAGGAATCGTGTACTGAATTCTCTAGGACCCTAAAGCTGTTTGGGAATGCCAAGAAGCCGTGTGAATGTCGCATGTATCTATTTCAGACATATTTCTCTAGAAAAGAATGTGTCAGTAGCCCGATGCCACATAGACTCGCGGTGAATTTGCAAATCACCGATATCCATGCTCCATTGAAACTTGCTTGTGGATATCTTATTCCTCCAAACGAAATCAAGACGCCTCGCTTGCCCAAGGGGACATACTGGAGAAAACCTTGGATTACTGAAGCCCCAACCGGTATTGTCTGCTTCTTCCAAACAGGGTGCGGGTCCGTTGTGCGGAGTGAAAGTAAGCCGTCGACTGGAAGTTTCCCTTGGGGGAAATCTCGGACAACCCAATCATTGTATTGACCTTGCGCATAATATATTACCCCTTCCCGAAAATGGACTGTTCCAGCTCCACCAGCGATCCATTAAACCTTAGCATTGTTGGATGTTTCAATTTTCCATCTGTTTTCTGAACCATTGTAAGACCATAGATCGCCTACGTTGAGTTCCAGTGGTTGTTGATAGAAGTCCGAGCTTATGTTGCCATTTGGGTAGGCTCCACTGAATACATAAAATTGTCGTCAGATATCTTGGGAACAAATGCTTCGCCACTTTCAGTGAGTGCCTCTAGATGTTTCGTTGCATCGCTGAATTTGAAGTTCATATAATTGAACGGCGTCTTTAAATCGATCCAAAGTAGATCGCTGTCTGTGTGGGTAAATGACAGTCAGCAATGATACAATGGGTGATGTTCCGATGAAATGTTGGTTTGCTTGGACTCTCTCGCACCAGGCACCAGCGGGAATATGGAACATTGCAGATTCTGCATCTGGAAAACATACTAATCCCTAAGATAATAGTAGAGGGATCGTTTTTAGGATATACTCTCAAGCTTCCACCATCAATATATAGCGTGTCTCCGGCTACAGCCACTGAAGTCGAAGGTATATTAGATCATAGAGAACAGAGGACTGAAGTCAGACTAGAGGCTTACCGCGTGACCGATTGATACCGAAATATGTACGTGTCGTTTGGTATTATGGCGCGATTTGCTTCGGTACTGTTGAAATTCTTAGTGCAAGGGTTTGATGGAGGAGTGGGTGTTGTTGCTATGAGTGTTGATTAACAGTACGAACATTTTTGAAGGCGGTTGAAATATCCCAACCCAGGGCGGGAGTGAGGTTGCTGAGAAACGAATTGGCCGTAGTAATTAGATGCTACCTCGTTTACCTTATAATCTGGCCCAACTCGTTGTCTCTACTCGTCTGGTTGCATGCTCCGACGGATTGTCAGTTGGCTTCAAGCACCAAGGCGGACAACTTCAGTATGCAATGCTTCTAGAATACAGGACGCTAAACAGAAGACCTCAGCTATGTGCAGCCAGATCTTCGTTCTGACTGGGCCATGATTCGTGTAGCAAAACATCATGAAAAACTGTACCCCGCAAACTGGCAAGCCATCGGGATAGCTCCAACAGTGCAAGGAACACTCGAACGAGCCCAGGGACAAATCAAACTCCACACCACGACTGAGACACTACACACACATTCGACGACCACACTCAACGCCTGGTCTTGCCAAGCTTTCCATCTTTGGGGGGGAGCGGGGTTTTACTTTGGCTTCACGATTTCCCTTCGTCTGTGTCCGCTTGCTTTTGCAAGTGTATCTCGTCGTTTTGAAGCTCTCTTTACTACACAGCATTGACGGATGATCGGTAGTCTACCTGTGTGGAGCAACTCGCCTTTTACGACGCCTTACGCCAGTTATCGAAGCCTACGACATACTTGTGGACATACCAGTACGTGAGGTCCGGAAGCGTGAAAGCCATGGCCTATCAGCGGAGTATCAGTGAAGTTCCATCAAGCGGCTGCCTTGAAAATCCCGCAAGACATCAGTGCTGAGAGACACGTTCCGTACAACCTCTTTGAACCGACTACAACTGACAAGACCCGCTTCTCGGGTACCGCGAGGATGAACTACAAGAGTGGCCTTCAACCTATTATCTCGCAATGATAATATCACTCTCAGCCCTCCCATCCCAGCGAAGCCCAATAATGGTCAGCGCGTCGTGTATGACCTAGGGAGTCCTCATTACCGGACCTCCGAGAGCCCTGCCTTTCTCTAACTGTCCCCTGAGTTAGGTGGTTGGGGTATTCCACTGCGATAACATCAAAGAGACCCTGGGCCAAGCGCGAGCGAGGAATCTTTAAGTGGTGGTCGTCAGATGATGGGATGTGCAGGTTATCCTCCAGGAAGGGGGGCCAATTAATTTGAAGTAGTGATATGGGGGAGAGTGCAGTGTTTCCGGGGAGAGTGGCGGTCGCATCTTTGCCGTGTGGTTTTCATTCTGGGGCTTTCGGTAGTTGTCAGATTCTTGGGGTCTTGTGGGTTAATCTGCGCGGAAGCGGCAGCGGAGGGGAATTCTGTAGCATTATATAATATGCCATGGCCGCTTAGCGGCCGAATGCAATATGATTAAAAGAAACAAACAAACGACTGGGACACTAAGCGCGTTGCGTATCACATAATGTGGCCTTCGACAAACTCGGAATAGTAATGAACATAACGAATCAATGTATATATTTCGCACATTTCCAATTTATGGTACATGAATAGAGAGATTTTGTAAACATATGTCGTGGTACATTTGTGCTGTATCTAGAGCAACACACTTTTGTGTTACCACTCCGCTACAGCGCTAAACAGCACAACACTAACTTGATATAGAGCTACAAAACATCTCAAATGATGTCGCCTCTGTAGGTAACACGAATGCAAGAATTTCTAAGACCGCTTTGAGGTGGGACAGCACGTCGACCAGTCTTAGAAACACCCAGTTAACGATGAAATATGTTGTATCAATTGTTAATACAAAGGGCTCAATATTCTGCACAAACTACTAATCTGTCGCGCACCATGAAGAAAATCTATCGCATTCCAGAATGTCGCGCAATTCCTCCCTAAGTTCAGACCCTCCACCGTATGATACCTTGCTGCACTTTTTGAATGGCCAAGGAAAAAACTGTCTGTCGCACAACCTGCATGTTGTTGTAACTCCAGCTTCAGCCTCAGTTTTATCTCGTGGCAACGACTTTATAGAGCACTCGTCATGAGCTGATGGCTGACGGTTGGGCATCAAGGCTCACAACGTTGCCATCGTTGGGAACCCACCAGTTCGGCATCGATTCGCAAACGGCCGACTGGTTCGCGGTATTTGGTCTCGTCTGTAACCGAATAAGAGGCCTCGCTCCTAGGATCCGACGTGATCTGCCTATGTCCGTTTCCCGTCCAATCCCGCCCGGGATTTGAATTTTTGGTCCTCTCAATACTGTAGTTGCATGGGATAACAGACACTAAATGCCGTCCCTTACCATCCCGTAGTTGACGCTCATCACTGCGCAAGTTTTTGGTGTGTCACAACGGTTGCCACGCAGATTTTGATTGCTGCAGGGATTATTGCGCACACTACACAAATATGCTCGTTTGCACTCGATCGCGACGAGGCGCACACGCCCCAAATCCCCTTGAACCGAGTACTGTACCTTCGGCTACCAAAATCGCTTATTCCTACAATAAGTATATCGTATAAACTAACCATTCAACTAACTTAAGCACTAGGTAATTCAGCTGGATTTTGCACGCTCTTGCCATGTAGCTCTGCAGCCGCTAGAGGTTTTGAGTCCAGCTCCAGTCGCATGTTGTCCGGTGGCATTTCAGCTGGTAAAGTACGCCGCTGTCGTCGGAACCAAAAAGCTAATCCAATAACGAGTACAACACCAAGAACTCCCCCAACAACTCCTCCAGCGATTGTACCAGTATTTGTTGCAGAAGAGCCGTTAGTATGTAGCTCCCCGCCAACGGCGTTAGTGGGGTGTGGATTGGAAGCTGTCTTCAGAGGCGGTTGTACAGTTTGTGAGAAGATTGTTGAGAGACGCCGGTTTTTCCATCCACTCGCTGGGGCATTCTCAGTCGCTTTCCCGGAAGAGCTGAAATTTCTTAGCACTCATCACAGCGTAACAAATTCGACGAAGAAATGGTGACCTACTCGCCACCAATGATATCGTACACAGCTTTTGGTACAAAATATGGTTTCCGTGAAGAGGTCAGGGAATACTGCGTTTTCCAGGCCAACTCTGATGTGTCTAGAATTCGGATAGGTGGGTATGACTCGTTGCATGCTTTGGTATTTACGTCCCATAGATCCGTCCCAAGGTTAATATTTCCACCGATGGCGAACATTGTTCTTTCGTGCCAGGCAATACAATGTGCTAATGCCTTTCCAGTGCCGGCGCCAAGCTCTGCCTCAGCATTGTTTGCTGTGGCCACTTTGATCCAGCGAAATGATGGGACTGTAAGGATATATACCTCTTCATTAGTTGAGCTAGAGTTGTAGCGCCACCCGCCGTACATGTAGACCTGAAACGAAGAAGAGTCGGGCGATGAAAACGCTGCGGCGCAAAACTGAGCTTGACCACCTGGGATGTCTCCCGTCGCAGTTACAGTATACCTGAGGCTGTTATATGAATGGTCAAGTCGGACAAAAACGGAGCTTACCATGAAGATGATTCGATATCGTAAACAGAGATTTCATCCATGGGCTTGTAAGCGTAACCATCAAAAACGGCATCTTTGTCAGCCTTTTTCGAAATCTACCGCACTGTCAGCATCGCACGATTGTAACTGCGCCAAGGCATCCTCAGACATACGTCGTATCCACCTATCCCCAACAAAACGCCTTCCTTCCCCATCCCCACATAAACCATCCTACCCTCCAAATTATTCGGCACAGTTTCCCCATCATCAGCCACAGACGATGTTTTATTCATCCACGCCAGACTTCTCGGATCCTGCGCCTCAAAAACCAGCAATCCTTTGACGCTTCCCCCAATCACCCCTCCAGTAACGGTGCCACCGCCGAGATAAAATGACCTCTTCCAAGTAAGTTCGCTCGCAAACCACGCGTTACGTCTCGACCCGAAATTCAGCTTTCCACCAACTACCGTGCCCTCTGTCCACTTATCAGTTGATGTGTTGTAACTCCACACTGTATCCACCGGCGCCCCCGTCTCCGGCATCCCTGCATATAGGTACAGTGTCGTATCGTCGTAGAAAAATGCCCCGCTATCTTGCCATGGTGATCCAGCCGGCGCATCTATTGAATTGATGACATCGCGAGACAATGAACCGGAAAGCGAAATATTAGTCGTCAGATCCAGCCAGTAAAGCTTTTGTTCTTCAACGAGTTGTGAGTAAGTAGCGAACAAATATACTCTCTTAGTACATACGGGGTTTAATTGCGTCGCCACCGTCGAATGTGTACAGTCCGCTCATCCAGAATAAGCGCTGGTTGACTATTGCAGCTAAACAAATAAATTCACTGTTTGATATTCAACTGAACTTAGAAACATACTTCGATGATCGCGTAGATAACATAGATCTCCAGGCAACGCTCCAGTGAGGCAGCTGAACAAGAGAAGGAGGACCCATGATTTCGCCATAGTTGAAGGGAATACAGTTTTCTGTTGGGAAGCCCTACCAATATATTAAGACGCATGGTCAAAACTTTAGAGTTGCCACAGATGAATTCTTGGTATTCAGGGGCTGAGTGCTTGTATCCCTGAGCACTAACAAATGTCGGTACCTCACGACGATCTCGTTTTACTTCTACAGTCATCGATCAGTTGATTGGTCCAAATAAAATGTGTGTGGGTTTCGGTAAGCGTGTGGGTTTCGGTAAGCGCGAAGAAAATTTATAAAAAGTGGTTTAGATTGAGATGGACATTATTAGTTTAAGTTGAACTATGGTGGGAGACGGCTGAGACCGGTACAGTTTGGCGATCGCGAACACCACTTCTTGCAGCCATAATTAGTCAAATACAACGACCCCTTTTGCAAATTATGGGCCTGTCAGTCTGTAGAGAAGATAGGATAGATAGATGTGACAGAGTGCTTCTGATAATTAGGGAGCTGCTGGTGGAGGAATTGTAATCCACTGCCATGGTATTTTGGGTGGGTGCGAAGTAATGTCTGCGATGTGATGAGCATGTGTTGCAATGGCAACAGGTCGAGTGATGGCTTCTGAATCCCAGCGACTTCATTTTTGATGGGGTTTCCGTGCCCTCTTTCGCACCCCAATTACCACTCCCATCCACACCACTAACACCCTTTTATAGCCATGCATCTAAGAACTTGGAATACACCTGAATGGTATCCTATCTATCTCTGATTAAATTTTTATTGCATAGAGCTAACTCTTATAAGTTATAGAAGCTATCCCACACCGTACCATCACCCCTATTAGGACCATGGCTCGCGTAGGTTCCAGAGCAAGGCAATTGCGAATTGCGTTGGCTGCAAAGCAAGTGGCAGCACCTGTGTGACAGCCGGAGGACTGGGAGTCAGCTGCTGAGCGGCCAGAAGCCCATTGGGAAATGGGGGAAGAGTCGGAAGGAGATGACACAGAGGATGAGTGCGAGATGCCAGATCCAGAGCATCATCAAAATGTATTTTAGTGTCTGGGAGCCTCCAGAAGTATCTGAGAGGATGTGGAGTGTACACTTAGATGCGTCAATTTCAGGAGAGTATCAGACCGTAGGAGGGCATTCCGGCCGCCCTTCGGAGTACCTGAGATGTCTGTTGAAAAGTACAGGAGTACAATGAGAGTGATTGTGATAAGTTTGAGAACATCTCAAAGCGCCGGAGAGAACTTTGTGTGCACCTGGAAGCACTTAGAAGTGCCTGTGACGAGTCTGGGAGTGCCGATGACAAGTCTGGGAGCACCTCGAATAACGGTAGAGTAGTTTGTGAAAAACATCTCCTTTGGGAATGGTGCAGGTGTGCCTGGAATGCTACAGGTGCGCCTGGAAATCAGAGCTACTACTTATCGTGCAACGAGTGTTAAAACTCATGTATTCAGATTGTATTCTCCTCTATGTATCTATCTATCAATGTATCTATGTATCAATGTATCAATGTATCAATGTATCTATGTATCTATATAGTTACCCATCTACACACGATATATCTGTACTGGCTGCAGGTGGCGCTTTAGAGTAATTCAAGGTGCGCCTGAAAATGATGATCAAGCGAACTCAGACATACACTCTGAGGCTGTGATCGAGCGAGTTTGGAGATGCACTTGAAGGCGGTAATCGAGGCGAATTGGAGACACACTTAGAGGTGGTCATCGAGTGTACTTAGAGATGCACTCCAAGATCGTGATCGAGCGAGTTTGTGGAGGCAGTTGGAGGCCATGATTGTGCAAAGCAGGAGTCCGTAATCAGGCGAGTTTGGAGCTGTACTTGGAGGACATGATTGTGCAAACTTGTAGGCGGTAACTGTGCGAGCATGGAGATACACTTGGAGGTGGAGATCTAGCGGATTTGGAGGCCGTAATCGTGCGAGTTTTGTGATCCACTTGGAGGCCATGATTGTGTGAACTGGTAGGCCGTAATCGAGCGAGTTTGGACGAGTACTTGGAGGCAGTCGATGGACAGCGTGGTGAGTTCTGAGACTCATTTGAACAGTGAGTTAACTCGCAACAGTGGGAATGTGACAATGTGACTTAACAATTAAACTGTCATGGGGAGCAGGCTGATGGCGGTGGATCGTACAGGGAGGCACACCAGAGGTTGAAGCTACATTCAGGAGTCAACTCCTAATCATGAGAATGAAGGGAAGACAGACACTCTTTAGTGGATGCTGTACTCGGTGTATGCTGTGCTTGGGGTATGCTGTACTCGGTGTATACGTTTACATCAGTGTCAACTCATGATTATGACATAGAGAGATAGAGAGGGATGACTTAACATTGTGTTCTGTGATGATGGCAGAGTTATGGATGAGGAAGAGAGAGATAGGGGATGAAGATGAGAGTGATGTAGCGGATACGAGCGAATACAAGAAATGATGGGTACGACTTGCCTGTTCAGATTGGAAAGATGTCATATCGGTGCAATTGCAAGCCAGATCGGGACTTGTACCTCCTATATCAGTCATTTTAAATTGACTCGCAGACGAAATTCTCTTAAGTCCCAACTTCTCATAATGACTTGTCCCATCTTCTCTCATCTCTATCTTTCTCGTCCTCAACTCTATTATCACCTAACAACATCAAGTTGAGTCATCCCTCTCTATCTCTCCATGCCATGATCAAGAGTTAACAATGAGTACAGCATATACTGAATAACGCATACACCGCGTACTGTATCATGCTAACACCAACTGTCTCCCGCTCCGAGCCAGTCTCTCATCTCTTGGCAGACCATGTTGAACTCAATTCTCTATATTCTCACCAGCACGAGTTAACCAATGAATACAGTCTCAGCTCTTGTCGCGGCTCCCTCCCAAACTGCTGCCTCCAGATTAACCACCTACAAGTACTGCTCCAATCTCGCTCGATAATGGCCTCCAAGTGCATCTCTAAACTCGCTGGATCATATCGTCTAAGTATATCTCCAAACTTCCTCGATTATGGCCTCCATGTTCGAATAATCACCGCCATCCGAGTTCATCTATAAACTTGCTTGAACAGGGCCTCGGTGTGTATCTCGAAACTGCCTTGATCACATCCTCCAAGTTGATCTCCAAACTTCCGCGATTACGGCCTCCGAATTAGCACGATTGTAGCCTCCAAGTGCATCTTCAAACTCGCTTGATCACAGCGTCGAAGTGTATCACCCAACTCGCACGATTGCGGCCTCCAAGTGTATTTCCAAATTCACTCCATCACAGCCTCCAAATGTATCTCCAAAATCACTTGATCACAGCCTCAGAGTGCCCCCCTAAGTTCACTCCATGGCATTGTGAAATGTTGGAGCAAGAAGGTAGACATACCATAATCAATAATCCGCTGCACCTCGCATGGCATCAGAACGGAACTCCTTAGAAAGAGCGGTTCTGTCTGGAGGAGCGTACAAGGAGCGTGAGAGGATATGAACGGATACCCGCCACGATGAACCACACAAATTGCTTGGATGTATGAAAGCTCGGCAAGAGTGCATGAGACCAACAGTTGGGAAAGACAGAGTGGGTAATATTGTAGAACGCAATGATGTCGATCTACACCGGGGTTGTCCAAATATATACTTCCTGTCACTGAGTCGATCTCTGGTATTTCTGTATCTCAGTATGTATATATATAGAGAGACTTAGATAATTCATGCCATAGTATGATGTAGCCAATGTTGTGACTGTAGTAAAGACGAATATGACAAACAAAATGCCTTGTGGTTGTGGAACACTAAGAACCACTGGTATGAGAATATGGCATCAAGTCTCCTGCAGAGCTTGTGCTGAGGTCTCAGCAGCTATCGAAGACTGCTCCGGACCTGTGCTGAGGTCTCAGCTGCTCTGGAAGTCACCCGCAGACCTCCGCGAAGGTCTCAAGAGCAGCAAAATTTCGATATTCTAATCATCCATCTCGTAGCATCCTGAATGAACCACCACAACTGCAGGTGGTTTCAGGAGCACCTGTGAATGCTCCTGACGAGTATGAGGGCACTTTGTAGAGCTCCAGGGGGGGTTGCGAGCATCTGGAAGTACGAAGAAGCACTGGTGAGAGCTACCGGAGTGTCAGGGAGGTTTGATTATGGCTTCCTGTCCGATTTACATTTTGCTGATAATGTGGTGGAAGAAACAGACCTAGATTCATTTGATGAGCTTGCTAATGGCATTATCAAGTATGCGTGGTGAGAGTTGCTGGAAGGTCATGTGAGGTATCCAGTGCCGGGTAACTGCCAACCTTATATTGACATCGCGATGGAGACTTAGCTCCATACCGAATATCCTACTACTTTCTTCTACACTTGCTCTCACTTGCGCCCGTGTGCAACCGTATACTATACCGTACCCCTACACTGCCGACCGCTGGAGTAAGCACCCTTACACTAGATGCGGTTTTTCAGAAATCAGATACGTTTAGCTAACGAGATCCCGCGAATTTACCCCTTAATTGATGTGTTGCGACAGTCACGAAATCAACATTTACAGCTAATTACCCTCCATTCCTCCAAACAGAATACAGAGAAGCCAATTGTGTATGCCTCACATGCTTGCGAGCATTGAATCCCATCGAGCATCGCCCAGCCAAATGACCCATATTCCTCTGGGCCGCGTCTCGGTACCACCAGATGACGAGATCAATTATGACAATGCCGGCGATACCCAAGTTCACGAGGAAGCCTGCGATCCTGACGAGGAAGATGATGACGAAGACGAAGATGATTCAACCTTTCCAGAGCGTGAGAATAATAGTGGCAGAGACGACATCTTGTCAAAGATCACCGAAGACGACCAAAAGGAGATGCTCAATCAGAACTGGATGCTACTTAAACTCCTATTTGAACAACTAGCTGACTGGAAACAGGAGAGAACCCGAATGCTCACCTAACTCGACCACAGCCAAACCATCGACAGACCGGAGAATCCCAGAAATCAGTCACAGATGTTTTAGATGGTTGACCCAGTACGGTAATGTGTCGAAGCGAAAGAGCTGGATACGTTCCTCGAAACATTAGCGTCAAACTTTGCTTCGCACAAGGACCTATTCCCAAGCGGTGACCCCGACCAAGTCAAGTATGCATTCTGTTTTCTCGACACCTGGAATAACCAGCCGGACATGACTCAGCGACAGACGGAAAATACGGACCCAGCCCACTGGGCTGGCGATCAACAAGAGGCCAAAGGACCCGTGTTTAGATGATTTCAAACTCTTCGCGAACGACCTTCAAAAGTTGTAAGGAGATCAAGATAGATGCCTCAACTCAGCGACGAAAGCCATGCAGAAGTACGAACAACTTCCAAATGAAGCAGTCCGAGTCTATGCCAACCGCTTGACAGCAAATTGGAGGAGAGCCGGCTGGAATCTAATAACGCAAGAAGTGGTCCTATACGACATGGCACCCACGGTCCTGTGGTACCCACTTAAAAGAAAAGTGAGACCTTGGATCTATAGCGGCAGAGACAGGTTCGACACACTAGACCAACTCTTCGACTGTGCGGTGGCTTTAGAGTTCAAACTGGACGACAAGAAACCCGGAGGACAACAACAGCAAAGGCACACAGGAGAGTCCCAGAATGGTGGCAACAAGAAACGTAATTTCCGACCATCCATCTCTGAACCTGCGGAAAACACTTCCCGCAATTCTAACACTTCCGGCAATTCCAATAACTCTGCCACCGGTAACTCAAAATCGGACAAGTCCAATAAGTCCAGTGGAGGCAGCCGTGCGAACATATCACCAGCGCCATGGCTCACAATAGAAATCTAAGAAAGCAGACAGGCAAACCGGCAATGTACTCGCTGCAGCAGCGGAGCCCACAAAACCTACCTTTCTACCACATACGAGGAGTGATGCCCACCTGACCAGAACTCCAGCAATAACAGCGGCTATGACAGCAAACAAATCAAGCGCCAAAAGTCATTCGACACACAGTAGCAGAAAAAACTAGTCTACCTCTCTCGATATCTAACTCCAAGGGCGAGGCTGGACCAAAAAGAGTTAGGATTGGAGCACTTGGAAACCTGAGCCTTAATTGCAACATTGGAAGAGATCCCACCGCACCGAATCGCCTTAAAATCAAGAGTCATTCTGGATGGTCGGGCTCTGATGTCAAGTCAATACCTATGCGGCACAGAGAGACCAGATTCAGCACATATCATCCGTGAAGTCCTTGTATGAAACATACATGGCAACATGCAGTGAGTCAAAGAACTAATCAACTGGGGTGCAATGAGTATCTTTAAATCACCGAGCCTACTCAGGAAACTCGAATTTCCCCATGCTCCAGCACTCACCTCCATACATGGTCTCAATGCCCAGGTGATGATGTCTGCAAGGGAGAGCTGAAAGGCAAGTCTCTTGGTTCAGTATTTTGAACATCTTAAACCGGTTGACGAATTGGAGGTTTTAGTCATCCCACCAAAGGCATACGACCAAGTGCTGGGCTTGCCATCGTTTAAGGCGAGGAACCCGGAAATCGACTGGACCAAAGGTTGATTGACAGCCCGGCGAATGCCAAATGGACCGCCATGGGCGAAGATTCCAGAAGCAGATCGCGCAAGCCCCCCACGGGAAAGCGGTGAAGGAAACACCCATGATGAGCCTCCCCCGGATATGCAACTACTCGGGGCTACCGCATTCAGTCACCGCTTCGCTAGCGAGGAAGTGGTCGAGGTATTCACCATATGACTTGGGGAATGTCAAGGGTTGTTGGGAGCATCTCTGGAAGCCATCACGGAAGGTGAGGGAAACCCCAGGATGCTGAATTGGCGAGCAGGAGCACCGGCGATAGTTGTGGCAGAAGAGTGACACAGTGACAGTGCTTAAATGACTGCTACCGGCTCAGCGAAACACGAGGATAGAAGCTGGACACCGGGGGTGGTCTATTGCCACGAATGGTCGGAACCAGCTATCCCGCTACCCCTACCCATCTTCAATTTGCCAAACACGCTACAATGCAAACCTGGCTAATGAGAATATGAACCAACATATATAACGTGGAGATGGTAACAACAGATGTTGGGGGTGAGGTCCCAGCACAATATCAGCAATTTGTGGAGGTCTTCACCAAGGAAAAGGCCGAGACACTCTCACCGCACAGGCAAATTGACCACGCGATCAATCTGGAACCCGACTACAAACTACCACAGGGTGGATCCACAACCTCTCTCAGTTCGAATTGCAGACGCTTAAGGCTTACATCAAAACAAACCTGCCGAACGGCTTCATTCAATCGTCATCATTCTCGGCTGCAGTGGCTATCCTGTTTGCAAAGAAAAAAGATACAGGACTACGGTTGTGTGTCAAACATCAAGCTCTCAATTTAGGCACAGTAATGGAAAGATACCCCCTTCCTGTAATCTCAGAACTACTCGAGCATGTGTGCGAAGCCCGGATTTTCACTAAACTGGACCTCCAGAACGCCAACCACCTCATCTGAATCAATGAAGGCGCCGAGTTCAAGACTGCATTCCGAACCCACAATGGTTAGTTTGAATACCGACTTATGCACTTCGGGTTGACAAATGCACTGGCCACGTTTCAGGATTACATCAACAATTGACTACAGCCTTATCTTGACGAGTTCACCGTGGGTTACCTTGACGATATGTTCATATACTTGACCAATCAAAAGGAGCACGAAGACGCCGTCCACAAAATTCTGCAACGCCTACAGGAATGCGGACTCTATTGCAAAGCCGAAAACTCCCACTTTGTAGTTCATGATGTTGGCTTCCTCAGATATGTCATCAACTCAGATTGAGTCGGCATGGAGTCAGACTGCATATCCACAATCGGAGACTGGCCGACTTCAGAATCAGTTCGTGATGTGTAAGTGCTTCTTGGTTTCAGAAACTTCTACCGGAGATTTTTTGCGAAATATACAAAGGTGACGGCTCCCATATCCAACTTGCTAAAGACACAAGGTTCAAGGAAGTGGGAATGGACTCGGAATGCCGAACTCGCATTTCAGAAGCTCAAAAAGGCCTTTACTGTAGCACCGATCCTCCAGCATATCAACCAGCAAAAACCGATCATTCTGCAGACCGATGCAAGCAGCTTCGCAATTGCCGGCATCCTTAATCAGTATGACGGATTCAGCATTCTTCGCATAGTCAATTTCTACACTCGAAAATGCTAGCCGCCCGAACAGAACTACGATACTTAAGATCGGGAGCTCTTGGCGATCGTCTCGACAATGAAACAATGGAGACCCTATCTCGGGGGCGCCAATCACAAGGTACTGATCCAGTGCGAGCACAAGAACCTCCAGTACTTCAAAACCTCTGAAGTGCTCTTCCAAAGACAGACCAGGTGGGTGGACATTCTGTTCTCTTACGGCTTTGTCATCGAACACTTGGAAGGAAGGATGAACCTGGCAGATGCACAATCAAGAAGAACCGACTACAAGATAGGCTACGAGAGACCGACCGCACGACCACTGGGAACCTCGGCAACTCCAACCGTTGAACAGTACGAAGACCTCGTTAAAGAAATCAACACAGCCCTGGCTATTGACGGGTTGGCTGTCGAAGTGAAACACAGGATTTTCGGCACTCAAATCGTCTATATCCATGACCTGCAAAGAATAGACGACTCAGTGGAAGAACCGAGAAACGAATGGAAAGTCACCACCACAGTTCTCACCTACCAAGAAAGGATTTACGTACCCAAGGATGACCTACATCCCGACAAAGTCATGAGCCTTTTACACCACAACCCAGAATCCGGCCACTTCGGATCTCTCAAAACTGCCGATTTACTATCAACGGATTTCCACTGGCCCGCAATGGACGCCACTGTACAAAAATACATTGCCTGAAGGGAACTATGCCACCCATTCAAGGAACCACGGCAGGCCCAGCACGACACAAACATGCCACTACCACCACCGTCACGACCTTAGGAAGGAGTGATGATGGACTTTATCGGGGATCTCCTTGAGTCAACTGCCTCCGGGTATATGGGGATCTTGGTAAACCACCATTGATTGACGAAAATGGCAATCTTCCTCCCATGCAGGAAGGATATTGACTCATCAGAGCTGCATGAATGTTTTTCGAACAAGTGATTTGCATACGCGGCGTACCACACAACATTGCTATCGATCGCGGAAACTAGTTTAATTGCCCATTCTGAAACCCAGGTTGCACCCACCAATGTATTAACCACAGGCTGTCGACTGCGATCCATCCACAGACCAATGGCCAGACGGAACGGCAAAACGAGACCATGGAACAGTATTCACAAGCCTTCTCCAACTACAAGCAGGATAACTGGGTGGAACTGTTACCTTTGGCAGAGTTTGCTTACAACAATTCCGTCCATCACTCAATGCCGATGACGCCATTCTCGGCCAACTACCACTACCACCTACCAATGCAGTGCAAGCCACCGTAAGTCCCATCAGATCTGAAGACGGAAATACTGCCGGTCGCAACGGTATCGGGACTGGAAGAGGCTCACCCGCTTTCCAGGGAGAGCTTGTTGGAAGGCCAGCTACGGCAGGCAAAATACGCTGGCGGAAAGGACGTGACCTTCGAAGTTGGTAACAAAGTGTGGCTCTTGACTTGACACTTCCAAACGACTAGACAGTCAAAGAAGCTCGACTACATGCGCACTGGGCAGTATCTGATAAGTCTGATCATCAATCAGAATGCTTACAAACTAGACTTGCCGAAAACATTGCAGAATCACAACATCTTCCAGGTGGCGCGGGTCGATGAATACACACCGACGGTCGTAGGAAAACCATCATTGGATCGCAATCCAGTAATTGTCGATGATTCGGGGCAATGAGAGGTTAAACGGATTCTTCACTCAAAGTAACATTACCGGAAGCTGCACTGCCGTATTCAATGGGCCGGGTACAATCACCTATGCACAAGCTGGGAGCCGCTTGAAAACCTCGAGAATGCTGGTGAACTGATCGACAAGTTTCACCGGGACCACACCAACAAGTTGTGGAGATGAACGAAATCCGATATTGGAAGTGAAGGTATTGACGGATTGGACATGAGGAGGCTTTGGTCATTTGAGCATTTCCTTCTTTCAATTTCTTTTGCTGGGGCCCGGTCCAGCACAAATGGCGTCAGCACTGGTTTTACCACCTCCCGAAATCCGGTCAAATGGAGGTGGGGTTTCCTGGTGCACAGGAAGGTCACCCTGGACGCTGTTGCTCAGTGGTGGGATGTATGAGATCGTACTAAGCTCTATGCAGGTCGTTTCTTTGGGTTCTACTTGTACTCAGCAGCCCGGGAGTTGTGCCCTAACAGAAGTGGATGATGTAACGGGGTTGTCAGGTATGGGTGGTAAGGGGTACCGCACGGTCATGTGAGGTGTCTAGTGCCGGGTAACCCCCAACCATATATTGAAATCGCGACGGAGACTTACCTCTGAACCGAATATCTTACCACTTACTCTGTACTTGATTTCACTCATGCCCGTGTGCAACTGGATACCATATGATATCCCTACAGTACCGAGCACCGGCGTACGCGCCCTTACAAGCTTATGCAAAACGCTGCGACACCTGGGGCATTTGATGTAAAGTTCAGGTACTAAAGAGCACCGATCGATTCACAGAAGACCAGACCACCGCCGGAGAAACAGATTCAAGCAACGATGGAAGAGTCTGAGATGTGCAAGCTTCTGACATCATACCTGCTACAGGTCCAAAGGAAAGTAGCTGCTATGGACTCAGTGGGTGTGGCACATAGACAGCAGCTAAATGAGAAGGAACCGGAGACTGCTTACAAAGGGAGAATGCGCGATACTGCGTGGATATCAACAGTGGAGGTTCATCCGGTAGTCAGATAGGTGAAGATCTCGCAGTAGGAAAAGCCCATTCGGTCTACAGACACGACACACTGCGTAAATGGCAAACACCACAACCGGCATTGGAATGTTCTAGCTTTCCTGTATTTATAGAGATGGAAACAGCTGGGGGATAACAGGGCAAGCATGGCTACTGTTGTTGCATGCACATTCAATAGAGGGGCATACTTTGCACACAAGATAGTCACCAGGGAGATATTTTGGTTAATGAATGGGTTCATTGAAGAGGGCAGGCAGGGCTGCTTCGTAAAAATACGCTGTTGGTTGAATGATGAATGTGTAATGCTTCATGTACAAGAGTGGATTTCTGGGGTTAGGGAGTGTAAGGTTCCCTTCTGAAAAATGGAACCGAATTTTGCGCTGATCGCTTGCAGATATCACTGCGTATGGCCTTGCAAAGACTGTAGGAGAATATTTAACTTCTAGAAATGCGGAGAATGCAATGCCAACTGTTCTCAGTAATGCAGCAGAACAGGTACCAGATACACAGAACAAGCAAGAGGCCAGTCACCTTCCAGAATCAAGTTAACAGTCACAATCCAGGTCAATCAGAATTCGCACAGCCCGTGGATGGCTCAAGAAACTTGTGCCAGAGTGGGGAACTATGGGCGAGGGTGTTTATGTGGATGACCATGAGCGAGAGGATGTGAGAGACTACCCTCAGAAGGTGTTCATTGCGCAATGCTATGGCTCTCAACCGCGACTAGTTCGCTTTGATGAAAGTGGAGCGTGGTGGATACCAGATACACTTCCACCAGGGGAGAAGCCACTGATTTTGGTTACGCATGATGAATCAACCTTCAATGCCACGGATGCAAAGCGGCAGCTATGGATATTCAATGCGAAGCCCCCATTGCGACCCAAGTCTAACGGAAAGGGTATCATAGTCTCAGGGTTCCTCACACCTTGAGGAGTTCCAACAGATCCCACTGCTGTTCAGGATACTGAGCGTCAAAAAGACCCGATGAGGTCAATGCTTGATGGAATACCAGTACGAGAAGCAATGCAGTATCTCGAGTATGGGAAGTATAACTACTGGACTGGAGACAAGATAACAGATCAAGCCGCTCAGATTGCAGAAAAGATATTCCCATCTGAATTTCCTGGTTGTCAAGTTCTCTTTGAAATTAATAATGCATCAAACGATAGCTGTGATGCACACAAGGCTTTTGTAGCATCACAGATGAACCTCAATCCTGGGGCAAGCCACCAGTTATGCGCGAAACCATTGCACACAGCTTGAACCCACCCCTGTCCATGGTTGATCCCCGCACAGATGTTGGTACAATCCGCATATGGGCCAACCCCAAAGGTGCTAAATGGATTATAAAAGAGATACAACTGTGGCCCAAGCCACATGGATTACTTTTGCAGTGCCTTACAACCAACAAGCGTACTGGCTATGGAGCCAGGGAGGAGGGCTGTTGCGTGGTGAGGTAGTTCTCACACCTGGGGGAATTTGAAGAGCAAAAGGGCCGTTTGGAGGATGAACTCAGAGCACTACACCATGAAGTCTTATTCTATCCTAAGTTCCACAACAAACTGAACTTTATTGGGTGGTAACTACCCTGCAAAAAATACTCAGCACCTCTGCTAATGATTCACCATTAGCTTCTAGTGTGCCGCAAAATACTACTCCCATGAGCACTGAGATTACACTCTGGATGGAATGCGTGCAACACTCTCCAGAGCACTTGCATCAGTCACTACACCTTCAATTTCCTTTACGACACCAACTGCAGGAAGGTTCTAGATACCTACCAGTCTGGCTTTACCTATGGAACCAATTCTTAAACAGATGCTGTACATAAAACCTATCGTCGCCTCGATATTAAGAGTCAATATTTGAAAATTCCTGCTGGCAACCATCAAGAAATTGCACTCTCAATTCCCCCTTTGGGCGTAGTTTTTGGTACAAGAAAATGTCCGTCCTGCACCAGTTTTACCTGTCCCACACCATACAGATGACTTCGAAGCCAACCCACCCAGGTACGAGGTAGCACACCACTGTCACCAAACGATCTATTTATGTTCTGTTGGACTGTAAGTACCCTACGGACTTTGCCAGTTTGAGGTGTGTGACAACCACGCATGGATTGTCTGAGATTGCAAGTTATAGGTTTGGTTGCCAGGTGCCCTACTCGGTATCTAGTTAGTGTTATCGGTTCGCACTGGATATTTTTATTCAGCAAGCATACTTGTCTGACTGTGGCAGAGGTTGCAACTAGCATGAATCTGAAGTGGTATTTAGACCCAGTTGACCACATTGGGGGTTTGTATTGCGCTGAATACGCCAATTTGTAATATCTGGTTATTAAACCATTTGAGTGAACAGTAAGTTGGATCTGGGAGACAGTTGATCACCCTAGTATAGCTGATAATCACAAGGGTACATACAAAATCATAGTATTTGTCATAACTAGAAATTCTTGATTCTTGGCATTGTGACCACCCAATATTTTGAAAGTACTATGACAGCTGGCAATACAAATTATTATAAATATAGTGATGAGTTGATAGTGTGATCTTTTCTTGACACCTGGAAGGCACATAGAAGTCTTGAACAAATAGTACAGTTACTACACCCAATCAACTTGTCCGTTCACTGTATGAAACTTCATAAAACCCCCTGACATAGTGTGAATATACTGACATGTGACTCAAAAATTTCAGTCAGAGTTATATAATATCATCTTTCGTCATAATTAGTATTCAGTACCAGAGTGCTTACATAGCCATTTTATGTTACTATAATTGTAGGGAAGCATTCCTCAGTTCCAAGCTGATTAAATTTCAGTATATCTATACTCAATTAGTTGTTAAAAATGATACTTGGTAACTGTTGAATATTGAACTAAATATTGGTTAATCAGTTGTCCTTGAAGACGTTTCCCTGTTTTAGTCACTGTGTTAAAAGACACAATGTGGTACTTCTACTATCTCTTATGAAGTACAAATTACACTTTCCACAGTGAAAATCCCATTCCAATAGACATAATCAAGATGCTATTGGTTTGAGATAGACATTGAAAAGGGAATGTGGCAATTAGTAATAATTCTCTGAATCTTCCATAATGCATCGCATATCCATCGCTGCTGGTTAGTGTTCCCATACAGGCCGATCATGTTAGCAACAGTTCCGTTTTGGGACCATCTCGATTATAGCGGTTCAATGAAAAGCTGGACCAAGCTGGTTCGGTCCGGGTTTGTGCCAATTGGTTCCTTCAAATAAGTCCTTGAACATACATCCGCTATTTTTGTGTTTGGCACATGAAATATGGAGCTTGAGACAGCGCATCTTTTGATGGAGTCCGATTTTTGATATCTTCAAAACTCAGCAAGCTGCTCTGGAATTATTGTCATTTTTGGCCAAAAAATGTGGTTTTTGAACTACTGCATGCTGAGATTGAATGATATAGAAAATCGGACACCGCCAGAAGTTGCGCCGTGCTGAGCTGCATATTATACCTACCAAACACGAAACTCGCTGATCAATATTTGTGGCCTTAAAGTGATTGTTTGCGAATTAAATCATCGATATTTGATCCGGTGAGGCCGCTGCCTTGCAGGGGAATAAAACTTGCCTGGTCGAAAACTCGAACCGTTGGTAACACTATGCCGCTTATGTAACATTTGATTCTTACCATTGTATTAAAAACTTGCACTATCTTTCTAACCATTCTTCCTAGCGAACTATACAGCTTCAAGTATAATACAAGTTGTCCCTTAATAGTGGTTATGGTACATAGTGGATTGCAAAATGAATACATTGGAAGCCCCCAGATATCCAATACATAACACCTATTTATAACATCATCAGATTTGCCAGTATGGTAAGGTTGTGTAAGATAATACTGGAGATGCATGTCAATGGATTATGATCAACTTTTCTAGCCACAAATGGGTTCTTATATAATGGTGCAATACTGTCCGTATTACCAGAATGTCAGCATTATACGAGGTCTACATTATGTATAATAATTAATTAGACTGAATATATCTTTTCGCGCTGGACAGCATTGAGTTATGGTGCAAATGTACAGAATATCAAATACTGCAGATGATAAACCATACTAGAGCAAGAGGAACCCTGGAGTCTGTCCACCCAGAAGGGGTAAGACCTCACCACACTCCACCACCCCTATTCAGACGAGATATAAATCTCGAACTTGTTTCGCAATATTGATTATTCATTGATAATGAACACCCAGTTGAGAAACAAGTTCATGAGTTAATGTGCTATGCATCGCAATGCCATGTACAGGTCATCACTACTGTTCATAGAGTATTTTGTTGTTATCCTTACTCTCTCAGAGACAATTGTTAATATATGTGGTGTACACCATTAGGTTGAAGTTATTTTGTGACATGTGAAGTTAGGTTGTATGGTGGCAGATTATGCACCAACCACAATGTAAGCTGTATACTATATAGTGATGATCTGCAAATGGTGAGGACTTGATATCATGCAGCGAATAAACAGATAGTAGGGACAGTAATTTATTTACATACTTATATACAAAGGCAGTAGAATCTATCAAGAACTAGCATTTGAAATTAGAAGTAATGAGTCAGACAAACTGGGTATTTTTGGAAGTGATACTGTACTCAGTGAGTTTCATCCCACACACCTAACTATAAAGTGATGACTTTATTCTGTCAATGAGAACAACCAACCTGTAGTAGCAATATGCTGTCAAATACTAGCAGCCAAAAACTCATTAAAACATTACCAAAATTACAACTAAAAATCACGTCCCTCAATTGTGCGTGGAATTAATATTACCTACCTCTTGACAAGCACTTACACCCTCCACTTCTACTTATCCAATATCCAGCTGTGACAATGGCACTACCACAGCTGAACTTCAAATTTTCAACCTTTCTTATTCTATTCCGGGTGACTGAATAGCCCATCCCACAACAGAAATCTTTTCTTGTGTGTCTCCATTGGGTTAACTTGTACCAGGTAATATGCTTTGCAGAAATTAATGTTTCAAAGATGATTTGACTTTTGCAGCCATATTCATTATTTCGCAGAGTAAAATCAAAACAAACTACTTTTGAATCTTGTTCCAGATTGTATCCTACTATATAAAGCCAAGTTACCATTATCAGTCTGACAGGTTTGCAAATTACATATTTACAGCAAAGGACATCCAGTGTATATGTATCAAGTTCTGGGTAGTAATTGCCGTAAGCTATTGGTTCAAAATGCTCTATTCTGATCTAGTACTGGAATGATATTTGCAAATTGTAGATATCTCAACATTTGTACAGCATGCTGAATAGTAATAGTATTGGGATCGCAGTTAGCAGTAGGTTCCCACCAATGGTATCAGACATGTCCAGGATTGGGTAACTGCAACCTTACATATAAGACCCATGATAATCTCTCCTATCGACTTCGCAATTCCATTACCACATCTGCATTGATAACCGAATCTTCTCATAGGCTCTGTTACATAGCCGCATTCAGATATGTGGCCTGAAATTTTGATTGGTTTTAATCAATTTGATCTATTTTGTATACAGAATCTCACAATGTGCCTCGATTGATCGGTTGCCTTAAATTAGCATGTTTCATACCAAAACCTGCCTCTGAAGAAGTTTACCAGAACTCAATTGTGCTTCACTGACACCCATGAGTGTTATATCACTCTGCAGGCAGCGGCATCGGCATTCAAAGGTACAACTCAAGCGGTCTTACCTGAGCTCATGATTGATGAATGGGTTCACCGTGAAGGAGACCTTGACAATTTCCTTGATGAGTACTGTGGAGGTCTATGAGATGACAATAGCCCGATATACAACAATTGTTGTGATCGGCATTCCAATTTTACTGATGAGTATAGTGTTGATATGGCTACTCAACACCTGTTGATGTTGGAAAAGCGGCGTGAAAACAAACATTAGGTGAAAACTGTAAAGGCATATGCCAGTGTATGGCCTGGTACGAAGGTATATTAGAAGATACGGGTGCAAAGATGGATGTCAATTGTGTAGAGCAGTATAATGGTATGAGTATTGATAGAGATCTCAGGCTCGTGGCGAGCCGACTATATACCATGGGTGTTACTCGGCCCTGGACAAGTCACGTGCAGCCGTGCCATCACATCATCCCCCTCTTTAGGTGCAGATCCCCTGGGCTGCATAAATCCGTACAAGAGTAGAAAGGAAACAACCAAACATCCGTTCAACGTACGCCAAGGTACAAACCGATTAATCCAACAACCGATCAGTACCGGATGGTATCCATCTGGCAGATCTGGCGCACAGGGAAACTCCACCTCCACTTGACTTGTCTCCGGATGTGGTAAAATCTCCGGCTGATGCCATTTGTACTGGGCAGGGATACACAAAAGTACAGAAGTACAGTTGAGAGAAGAGAATAACGAACATCCAAAGTAACACTGTCCTCCAATCTCCACCTCCGAATTATCCGGCATCTGAATATCCAATTTTGCACTCGTAACTAATACCAAGTGTAGGTCATTGTCGCAATTCGACACAGTAATCTCTGTGAAATCCCCACTCATAGTATGAGCCTCGTCTTGACTAGGCGGCATTGATTTGGCTTCCACTCAGTACTCATCATCACCATCGCCATTTCAGTGGTATAACTAATTCGCAAGCATTCCAGTAACCGGTCATCCTCATGATTCCCCATAATGCGCTAGGGATCGAGGTTTCCCAATTCCTCGTGAACAACTTCGCAAGCCCAGTACATCAGTGATCATTGTTGCTGCTTTGGACGCTGCTTTGGTAGTCATTCACGCTCAGTCAGCACGGATGAATCGTGCATGACTTCTTGGTATGGATTGCAGCATCTGCTCTCGGTATCATAGACAGCGTTGGTGGTCAATCATATAGACCTCGTATCTGTCTCGTAAGCTTCTCATGATATGGTCATTCATACAATATATAGTGAAGCGTGTTTGCACACTCTTGACCATCGTGCAAAGCTTTGTAGGCCAGCCTTGATATCTGACATCATCTCTTGCAGCCGGTAATTCTCACACGGTACCCATCAGCAGGTATATTAATTTTCCCTCAGCATCAGCCAAGCGGGCTTCTAGCCCTCCAGTAGGGTCGTTTAGCATTCATTTCTTTAAGCCGTTTGGTAAACATCCCCGTCGGTGCCTTCGGTAGAGGGATCCTGATATTCCCCTAATTCAATCCCAATGGTGAGTGCTGTGCCAGTGATCTTGCTCGGGTGCCATTCAGTGACTGTCTCTCACGATCCCGTTTAGTAGACTATGTATTACGTTCCGAGATACTTTTCGGTGTCGTTCGGAGCTGCTTCAGTTGACATAAATTCCCTCATTCGGCATGAATGAAACTCGTATGACTTCTCATCATTTCTCCAGTGCTCTTGCAGTGGGACTGATCATCCTGTAAGTCGGTGGACTGGTAGGTACACTTGAAATCCGCCCTGTGCTCGGTGCACTGATCATCTCCAATTGCTTGGTGCGCTTGCAAGCTTTCCCCCAAGAATGTTTTCCACTCCTTCTCCAGGTGTGCTCGCTGTCACTTGTCTGGGTATCCACATCGTCCTGTTTGCTTGCTGACTCTTCTCCACATTCACATATTGACTCTGCTAGTGATGTTTTCCAAGGTACACTCATGGACTAATCTCCAGCTGCGATTCGCTGCCGGTAAGTGCGTTCAAAGCCGCTTTCACCCAGCACTTCCGGTATGGTCATTGCTGGCAGTAGGGGTTGATTTAGATTCGGGTACGGTCATCCCCCATGTATACTATGTAGCTACGCCAACGACTAATCAATTACGGGTTCTTCAGGTGTCATATCCATTGGCTAGGATTGATTCGGAAGTCAATTTCCAGTAGCAGCTTTGGATCTTGGGATTGTGGAGACCGAATTGGGATCACCGAGACTGTGTCGGGATCACATTAGAGTTTGTATCTTGTCCATGCAGCGTCTGGATTGAGCTGTAGGTGCGTTTGCGATCACATCCTTGAGTACACTTTTCGCCGTTCTTGGAGTACAATTGTTGTTTCATGTCCATGTGAACATGCTGCTACCAGCCTTCCCGATTGGTGAATGCATTTCACGGTGCGTTCTTCCTGCACTTCTGGTACAGTAATTGTTCGCGGTTGGAGTTGTTGCGAATCTAGTACTGTCATCCCACTCTGTAAAGATCGTTTCACCTCTGACGACTTATCTCATACAGCTTCGAGATGTGCGGTAACGGCCTTGTAGCGGTGTGACTCGGGATCAGTGAGGCTGAGTCGGGATCTGATGCGCAATTTTACTCGGCATCATGTAGCTGTTTAATTCAGTATCTTTGAATGGTGTCCTGACTATTGCTCAGAATAGTCGTTGGTATCCTATTGACTGGAACCATACCATGGGCAGTATGTCGTATGTCTGCAAATCCTCGCTCGATTGTAACTTTGTAACTTCATGTCGGAATGGTGATTGATTGTCAACTGTCTCCCGTGATACATCTTGGGAGATCCATCTCCTATCATCCCTCTCTGCTCATGCACCTCCGGTTATGCACCACCGGATATGAACCTGTAGTCACCCATCAATGTGTGGTCGCAATCCATATCGGCCCGGTCACGATCTCCACCCGGGATCTATCTCTCGTCACCCATCTGCTGCCGGACTCCTTCTTCTGCCGAGATCTCTCTGGTCACTATATGTTTGACTTCAAACATTTGTTCCTATCCGGAGCGTAAATCCGCTCCTATGGGCTGTATTCCATGACTTCTTGTGTAGATCTGTAGAGTTAGCAACGGGTCCAGGTTTTCGCCCGCGGTTCAGGTCGGTCCTGTTCCAGATCCGGCCAAAAACCCAACCCGCTTTGTCTTGGCGGGGTTGTTACCCGGACCTGACACAAACCCGCGGTTTTTTGGCCGGGTTGGAACCGTACCGCGGTTCCATTTTACGGTCTATCGCACTATGCCAGTTCTTTGGCTCCGATTCAGTTTTTGGGTTCTGATCGAATCATGACATGATCAGTACATACATAGTGCAGTTCTGTCAGCTCTTTCACCTCCCACAGTCAGAATTGTGATGCAACCAATATTCGTTGCGTTGCTGTGAAATAACAGGAAATTTGATACAAAATTCGCGGGTTTTCGACAGCGACACAACGAATATTGGTCGCATCACAATTCCCAAACAGGGAGGCGGAAGATCACCTAATTATACACAATCCATGCACTGCTGATGTCACGATACGATCAGAACTCAGATGCTTAATTGGAGTGTAAGTTGTGAGGTTGAAATGCCGGGATTTTGGTGGTAAAACCAGCCCTATCACAACGGTCCAGGTTTTCATGTTGTAGAACCCGTTGCAACGGTCCGGTTCCAGGTTTGAACCGGATCCGGAACCGAACCGGGACTTTGGACCTGTTCTTAACACTATAGCCCTGTAAGTTTTCTAAAGGTCATTGTTACTAACCTCCATAATGTCCGTCTTCCGTTGAATCTTCATTGCAGTCCCATAATCTGATGATATGTTGCCCATCCTAAGAAAATACCCACTCACCGATCCGTCCCTATGGCATGCGACCATCAAGTCCAAATCCAATTCTAAGATCCGGCCTCGTAATCACATGATCTTAATCCCTGCAATTACCTGGATATCACTCCACCCAAACTCAAGAAATTGTAAATCCGCCCAGATAGCAAATCGTAGCCGGGCTCCAGATTCATTGCAATTGACTGATGTTGCGGGACTGTCTGAGCCTTGGCTTTCCTGAACGTCCACAAAATCTCAGTATATTACTGGATAAGTCATCCATCGGCTGTTGACACCACCTGTCGCGGTGCTGGCTCCATCTGTACACATTAGTTCTGAATTCATAATAGATATGGAGCGGTAGAGGATTATCCAGGAGTCTGGATTTAACACGATTCCCCCATTGATGAGCCAAGCCCAGCTGTCCTGTACTCCCTTCCTGTCTTGGTGTGCCGACAAGATTTACCCAAGTACATCTTGACGAACCATTTTATGGCCGTTGCCACCACTGCTCCCTGCTCGCCTGTCCAGTGCCTGGTGGCTATCTAACCACTTGAGAGTCTATCCACGGTCACTCCCAGCAGCGCTATATGGACTTCCACACTTAGGAAGAACTTCCAAACGACCTGCTCACTGGCCAGTAGATCGTCAATACCAGTAGCTCCATGTATTTGTATCTATGAAGTACTGATACATGGGTGCTTTACCCTAAGTAAGTATACTTCTATGGGTAGGTAAGTATTAGGTTCATGGCCATAGATCAAATTTCCTATTCACTAAGTATTCTGATATGGTATTCTTTCGAAATGACTGCAAGTAATTCCTGTGCTTCTTTGATAAGGGTGTGTAACGGCCAGGTCTTAGACTAGAGGTTAGGGTTGTTACACTGGCACGTCATGCCGCCGGGTAAGCGACAACCTTAAATAGACTACTTGTGAGGATTATGATCCTTACCGAGAATCATATCACATTCTCATACACGTGCGATCACTCTGACTGTCTGCAACTGTATCCCTACAAGTATAATCTATTCTCTTACTTAGCCGGGCGCGGGCATACGTGCCCGTACACTATTCTCGGTCTTTCAGTCACCGGATACATTTCGCTCATGGTTGTTCAATTTTACCCCTTTTCAGACCCGTCGCAACACGCCCACAACCTGCAAATCTAAGCAATTGACCACTCAATACCTCCCAAACGGACGAATAGACTTCCTCTACGCAGTGCCAATGAGCATGGGAGCGCAGAGACGATTCGCACTTCGATCTTTTGCGATACTGCGAGCCTCGCCAGTCGGATCAACCCTGGATCAGTGACTCCAAGAGTTCAAGCAGAGGTTGAAATCGAAGAAGATTCCGATTGCGGGAACGGAATGATCAATGACGACGTGGACCCACTTTCGGACGAAGAGAGTGGTCAGGACGATGACACTCCAGAACCTAACAAGTAGGCGGATGATAATGACGAGCCAACTGCACCATCCAGGATTAACCAGCAGGACATGGTGGAGCGACAGCAAAAGATGATCGAATTCCTCTTCCACCATAACACCAAACAACTAGAACGACGCGGATCATGGAGCTCAGACGTGAAGGACAAGTTCAACATGGCACAGCCGAAACGCTATTGCGGCGGCACTCGAGAATTGGAAACCTACCTCGGCTCACTTCGGTCGAATTTCCGGACCCATAAACACCTTTTTCACGACGACACGGACAAGGTTTAGTATGTTCTAGATCACCTTGGAAGCTGGGCCTACCACACCGATCGCGACATGCAAAAGACGACTATGATCGACCCAATTACCTGGGGCCAAGACCTACAGAAGAACAACTCGCCCTGCCTTAACAATCTTGACCTTTTCGTTGCAGAAATACAGAGGATGTACGGCGATAAGGACAGAAGACTCGACGTGACTAGGAAACCATTCTACGAGTTCCAACAAGGCTACCACAACGCGGACGGGAACATACGAGCATACGCCAATTGTCTACGGTGCAATTGGAGGGAAGCAGTGTTGAATGAATTGCAGTTCCAACCGATGCTGTACGATATGGTCTGGGCGGGCTTGATGGCCAACCTACTACCCAAACTCAAACCGTTTACCAAAGAGAATGGGAAGTTCAATTCCATTGAGGAACATTTTGATCGAGCAGCTGATGTTGAAACTGAACCGGAAAAGTACGACAAACAGCAACAGAATCCGCCGGGCGAGTCGTCTCTTCCGGGCAGGAAAAAGTACAATTTCCGGCCATCAATCTCAGAAATGCAGGACGTTCCCAAGAACCCATCCAACCCCTACCAGCCCGATAAGTCATCTGGTGGTGGCAGAAAAGGTCTACCTCCGTCACCATGGGTAACCGGGATCGTCTATGCATCGCGGAAAGCCAACGGGAAATGCCTACTGTGTGGCGGTGAAGGTCATAAAGCCTTCCAATGCCCGAAATACACCAAACCTAAGTACCAAGATTGTCTCGCCCCCGGAGATGGCAAAGGCAAAGACACAGACGGCAAGGGCGGCAATCGGCAAATCAAGCGCCAATGATGATTTGCTACTCAGCAAGCAAAAAAATTACATACCTCTCCCGGAATCTAGCACGGCAGGGGAGGTTTGACGAGATGGAGCTTGGAATGGACAAAGTGGGGGCACAGGCACTAATGGCGACTTTGGAAGAAGTTCAACCTCATCGGATTTCATTAAAATCAAGAGTCGTCCTGGAGAGCCCGAGGGGAAGAATGTTAAGTCAATATCTATGCGGCACCGAAACACCAGATTCGGCACACTTAATTCACGAAGTAGAAATACTACACAGTAATGGCGAGATGCAGCGCGTACGTGCTCTTATCGACTGCGGCGCAACCAGCATTGTTATGGCACCGAGGCTTCTCAAGCGACTCGGGATATCACATGAGGCGGCACACATCACCTCCTTCAGCCTAGACGGAGGAGTGATGCAACCTGCGAAGGACAGCCGGAAGACGCAGATCAAAATCCACTATTTGGACTATCTCGCACCGGTTAATGAATCAGACGTGCTCGTCATACTAATGCGCGCATACAATCCAGTTCTTGGCTTCCCATGGTTTCACAAAAGAAATCCTGACATCGACTGAGATCACAGTCGATTGACTGCCCTACGATCACCAAGTGAGAGTGGAGTAGAGGAAATTACACCAATGACTACTGCAGTGGCATCGAAGGTCTCAGAAGCCGAAAATGACAAGCTCCTGGGGCGCGGTCCGAGTATACAGACATTCGGAGCAACCGCATTCAACGACCTTCTCGCTGGCGAAAAGGTCCTCGCAGCGTTTGCCCTACAGGTCGGGGAATGCGCAGGACTGCTGAGAGCGGCTTGGGAAGACATCAGCTTGGATCAACCAGGTAATAGAACCCAAGCACTGGACGTGACGAGCAGGGAGCAGAGGCTGGGGTTGCGCCCGAAGAGTGCCTCCTAGGAGACACTTGGATGACTGCTACCGGCTTGCCGAGACCCTAAGGGAGTGACTGGACAGCGAGTCTTGGCTTCTTTGTGGGCGAACTGTTAACGACAATGCCTCCTGGATTACTCCTTTCTTCTCCTTCACTTCCTTGCTCTGGAATACTCGAGCTAACGCAGATCAGATGCAGCAGACAGGATAGTACCGACTGATGACGGGAACTTCATCCCAGCAAGGTACTCGGAATTGGTGGATGTCTTTAGCAATACAAAGGCTGAAAAACTGGCACCGCACCGCCCAATTGACCATGCAATTGACCTGGAACCGGGGTTCACGAGATCATACGGACGGATCTACAACCTCTCAGAAGTCGAACTCCTAACTCTGAAGGCATACATTGAGATCAACCTATCAAACAGTTTCATCCAGTGGTCATCATCATCAGCAGCAGCACCAATATTATTTGTGAAGAAAAAATACGGCGGCCTACGGCTATGCGTGGACTACCGGGCGCTCAATTCAGCGACACTCAAGTCCCAGTACCCCCTCCCCTGTATTTCGGAGATGCTCGACCAAATGTGTGGAGCCCGGATATTCACCAATCTTGACCTCCGGAACACCTATCACCTAATCAGAATCAAAGAAGGTGCTGAATATAAGATCGCATTCCGGACATGCTATGGCCAGTTCGAATACCGAGTCATGCCTTTCGGATTAAAGATCGCGCCAGCCACATTCCAGGCCAACATTGACGACTGCTAACGACCGTACATTGAAGACTTTTCCGTATGCTACCTAGACGACATACTGATCTACTCGACCAACGAGAAGGAGCACGCGGATCACGTAACAAAGGTACTAGAAGGACTACTCCAATTCGGCCTCTATTGCAACGCCGAGAAGTGCCACTTCGGAGCCTTGGAGATCGGCTTCCTCGGATTTATCATCAGCTCTGACGGAATCGGCATGGAATCAGACCGCATATCAACCATCGAAGACTGGTCTACGCCCAGGTCAATCCGAGAAGTTCAACGGCTTCTAGGCTTCACCAACTTCTACCGACGATTCATCTGCTAATACGCCAAAGTAACGGCACCAATTTCCGACTTACTAAAGAAATCGACAAGCAAATGGGAATGGACCCGAAAGGCAGAGCTCGCATTCCGGAAGCTCAAGAAGGCATTTAGGGAAGCACCTATCCACCAGCATTTCGACCTGACAAAGCCTATCATCCACCAGACGGACGCAAGTGGCTTCGCAATCACCGGTATTCTCAACCAGTATGACGGTTCTGGCATCCTCAGACCACTCAACTTCTACTCGCGAAAATGCTCCCCTGCCGAACAGAACTATGACACGTACGATCGGGAGCTACTGGCCATCATGGACACTTTGAGGCAATGGCGACACTATCCCGAGGGAGCCAATCATAAAATCCTAATACAGTGCGACCACAAGAATGTCGAGTATTTTCAAACGTCAAAAGTGCTCTCCCGGAGACAAGCGAGATGGGCTGAGACTCTTTCATCATACGACTTCGTTGTTCAACACTTGGAAGGAGAAAGGAGCCCTGCAGACGCACCATCAAGACGACCTGATTATGACGAAGGCTACGAAAGACCTACTGCACGACTCTTGGCAACCCTGGTGGTCACCACTGTTGAGCCATTCAGTGATCTCCTACCAGTGATCAAGGCAGCCCAGAATACCGATCCACTAGCGACTGACATGAAGAATAAAATCGGTGGGCAAGACGGATCCAAGAATCAGGACACAGACATGCAGTGGAAAGTCAGCGCAGGAGCTCTCACATTTGAGGGGAGAATATACGTGGCAGAAGCACTCCGCAACAAAGTGATAAGTCTTTTCCACAATAACCCTGAATCTGGTCACTCTGGAGCTCTAAGAACTGCTGAACTTGTATCGAGAGACCTGTATTGGCTAGCACTAGACACCACGGTACGGAAGGACGTCGCTGGTTGCACAGTATGCCACCGAATCATAGCACCGCGCCATGTACGATATGAAGCTAATATTCCGCTGCCACCACCGTACCACCCCTGGCACCGAGTTACTATGGACTACGTCACCAACCTACCGGAATCAACCAAGTCAGGATACACCAGCATTTTGGCCATAGTCGATCAATTGACTAAGATGGCGATCTACCTGCCCTGCCGAAAGGAAATCGAGTCACCGGAATTGGCATGTATGTTTTTCGAGCACGTGATCTGCAAGCACGGCGTACCAAACAATTTTATCACCGACGGCGGAACGCAGTTCACCAGCCGATTATGGACTCGAGTCTGCTGCCTCATGAGCATCGACCACCGACTCTCGACCGCCTTCTACCCTCAGACCAACGGCCAGACTGAGCGGCAGAACTGGACCATGGAACAGTACCTCCGAGCCTTCAGCAACTATGAGCAAGATAACTGGGCCGAACTCATTCCCCTGTCGGAATTCGGGTACAACAACTCAGTCCATGCTTCGACGAGAATGATACCGTTCTTGGCCATGTACCACCACAACCCTGAGATGCAGTTCAAAGGACCCAAAGCGTCACATCTGAATTCGGAGGGCTAGGCGGACGCTACGCTCAAGGGATTGGCAGAGACGCATCGGACTCTCCGTGAAAAGTTACTTGAAGCACAGCAGCGACAGACTAAGTACGCCGGCGGAAAAGAAATTACGTTTGACGTTGGAGACTCAGTGTTGCTCCCGACCAAGCACTTCCGGACAACCAGCCCATCTAAGAAGCTCGACTACAAACGAGCGGGACCGTACACTGTGAGTAAACTCATCAATAAGAACGCTTAAAATTAGACCTGCCAAAGACAATGCGGAACCACAACGTTTTCCATGTGTCACAACGTGATCGATACTCACCCCCAGTCTCACGCCAGCCCTCGAGAGAACTTCACCCAATGATCATCGACAACTCGGAAGAATGGGAAGTTGATCGCATCCTCGAGTCCAAACAGCATTATCGGAAGCTTCATTATGTCGTTCAATGGGCCCGATACAGATATGTCCGTACGAGTTGGGAGCCAGCGGAACACCTTGTGAATGCTCAGGAGATGGTGGACAAATTCCATCACAGCCACCCAAGGATGCCGTGGTAGTGGAAGAAAAGGGATCAAATTGGCATTCTTTCTCTTTTCTTTTGTGATAGGAAGCGGTCCAGTGCAAATCGCCTTGGCACGGGTTTTACAGACTTCGGATCACAGTAAAGTGGAGGTGAAGTTTCCCCGTGCACCGTATCCGCAGGACGATCGTGGGATTTGTTTCTTATTTGTTTCTTTGTTTGCCTTTCTCTTTGTATGCGGATATGCAGCCCAGGAGGTCTGCAGCTAGAGAGGGGATAATGTAACGGCGAGGTCTTAGACTAAAGGTTAGGGTTGTTACGCTGGCACGTCATGCGGCCGGGTAAGCGACAACCTTAAATAGACTGCTTGTGAGGACTGTGATCTTTACCGAGAATCTTACCACGTACTCATACACGTGCGATCACTCTGACCGTCTGGAACCGTATCACTACAAGTAGAATCTATTCTCGTACTTAGCCGGATGCGGTCATACGTGCCCTTACTGGGTGTCGTAAGAATCCTTCCTGATCTTGTGTACCACAATGGACCATGCTTGTTATTTACTGCTTTCTTTTCCTTCTGAAATTTTTGACTGAACCTGTCGATTTCATCAATGATTTGATAAACCTGATCAGATTCCGAATCGCAAAGCTCTGACTCGTAATTGACGAGAATCGTATTGAGAACTTGGCATATGCTCTCTGGATGGATATGACCCGATTCAATAAGCGATCTGGAATATTCCTCGATATCTTGTGGTACTGCTCACACCACTCTATCGCACAGTACCACAATCTTATGCGTAGCTTGTCGTGAGCCCTCCGCTACCTGTGATGATTCCTCAATAATTTGAGTGGTAACTTCTGTTCGCGTCCTGAAATGATTGATATGGCTCCTAGTCCTTGATGTAATCCGATAATAGATAATATCCACCAAATACTCTGAGCCAGGAAGATATATTGATTATCCCTGGCATGGGATATAATCAGCCCAAGGGTGTATAAAATAACGTCACGATCGTTTTCGACGGTACTAGGTATTTGACAAGAGTACTCCCATACCAAGGTGCAGGGCTGCCGCTACAGAAAGCTAATAGATTCTTATGTATCAGATAATAGATATAGGTATCCTAAAAACGAAATAATACACAAGGATATTTTTCCGCTGGTAGGTATTATTTTTCTCTTGCTGCTACAGCTTGTCCACTTTATTGCCAGAACAATGTGATCGCTTCATTGTCTCCCAAAACCCTCTTCAGACTAGGATATAATCGCTCATGCTAGCCACGTAACTTTGCTCGTTACATTCAACAATGCACCTTGACATAAGTGGCTACAAATCCCACCGATTATCATGTTCATGTATGATACCATCTCGTCTGATAAATTTGACCATAACTTGGACTTAGACATCTCACAATCGTATGATCTCAGTGGTTGGAACATTCAACCAATTTCCCCATATTGGTAATGCCTTATCGCAATTAATAACTTCTCTCAGTTATTGACTATATCATCATAGATTTACTTGGTGACCAACTGATACTACGCCAAAGTAGACTTGAGACACTTTGCCACTAATGCAGCTGAGACTAGTGAACCAGTGTTTGCTCCAGGCTCTCACCAACGTCATAAATCCCTTAGTTACGTCATGCTTAGGCCAACCGGGCCGGGACGTGCCTCACTGAATCCTGCCCCGTTACAGTTAGGAGTAAGGAGCCCACGTACTTTCATATTGACAATCAACTGCCATGAATGTATCCTTATGCATGTCCCGTATAGTATCCAGGAATGAAAGAAGATAGATACTACTAATGTTCTCGCGGCTTGCATGAACCCTCGTTAAAGAGCATACTAATGACCATCCTTCGCACATCTTGCTTCGTCAGAATACATTCCCAACTGTTCCAAGTATCATTATCGTTATTAAGAGAGAACCTCTAAAAAGTACAGCCTCCTTCGGAACGTGCCTCCTCCCTAGCCATGATCCAGGTACATTCCCAGGGGATATCTTATCGCCTGCCCAGTCCACTGCCACCTCGTCCGCTCACCCGGGGGTTACAGACCCACAAGTCGATTGCTCTGCAAGTCGACACTATGATTCCTGGCCTGGTACCTAGGCGATTCCTCTCAGTCTCCAGCTCACAGTGTATGCACCCTGGCTGCCACCATGTGTACAAATGAGCTCATGAGGCAAATCACATACTTGTCACGCCCGATTGGGACTGTCTAACAACCAAATAATGACCTTGCCTCGCCCAATTGGAACTGTCTGACAAGCATATGATGTCCATTGCCACATGGGGATACAACACATCAATTGAATCTCCCCGTCGTAAATAGATGCTGCATCCGCTGGTCAACTAAGAATGCCCTGACGGTCCATTCTCCGTTAGCCCCATGGTTCCTTTGAATCCCGGATACATTATCACCATGGTATTCCCAAAATCCCACTTCTTATGCCATCGTATGGGCACAGCCGTATTCGCTCCTTGGCGATCAATTTTCGTTGACATGTGTGAAGATATAGAATAGAGTTGGCACAGATGGCTCTCTCCCCTCACGATGATCCGATTTGGTCATCCAATCAGGTGGCACAGGCAATAATTGACAATGGTAATCATGAATCGTACCTGCTAGCCACTTTACAACTCTCGGAGTTATGAAACTTCCCATTTGGAGCTGCCACACAATCTGTGATCGCCGCTGCACTCTCTTGAACTCTGGCTATCAATGGACGAAAGAAATCAGTAATCATAGTTGTCTGATTGCATGGCAGTTGACGGTATATTGCATTGTAAGACTTCTGTGTCCACGTTGGTAGACTCCTAACACCATCAGCAACGTAGATAACTCCATTGAGTCTTGTAACAGGTAATTGCGATTGGAACTGCCATCAGTGGGATCACTAGAAGTGAATCGTGTGTATCGCATATGTCCACTCTGATCGGCCGCAGGTTCACATTGTCCATGACCGTTGATGCTCTTCCCAGATTCGATTTCTCTTGTCGCATAAGGAATGAAGAAATCGCAGGAAAGTGCCGGCTTCCGCATTTCAGGAGGGGTGAATCTTTTGCACTTTTGGTATCAGCAATTATCCCTGTAATCGTCAATTGACTCAATTGGATTGTAACCTATCCAATCTCATTGATACCGCAATTAGGGGCCTGTGCGTTCTCGTATGATTGATTCGTTGCAATTGACTTTGACAGACTTGGTCACTGACGTGTCACCTGGCTGGTTAGCCTCTGGTATCAACTCAGATTGTCTCGACTACTTTTAACCAAAATTGGGTGGACAATTCATACCACTTTTGTATCGGCAATTCATAGATCTCAAGTCTGTATGATTTGTCATTCTTAGGTGTTGAGACCCATCTCGAGCAAATTGGAGTCAGGAATCCGCACAATATCGTCTCTGTTACTGTTAACCTAAATTCAATAAACATATCTAGACACTTCGCTGATGCAATTAGTGCTCTCAAAACTGTATGATATCTCGCGTGCAAACTCTGTGTCTTGACGGGTCAGAAAGGAGTAATTCATGAAATCCAGTATGTGAAATGTAATCGAAATTGTAAAAGTCACAATAGTGTAAAGGGAAATTCCGGTGTATGGCCTCGTAGGATAGTATATTAGAATATTCGGTTGCGACTGTGCTTGTCAATAGTGTACAGTAGTATAAAGGCAATATTATCGCTAGAGATCTAAGCCTGGTGGAGAGCCGACTATATAAAGCGGGTGTTACCCTGCCCTGGACATGTCACGTGCAGCTGTGCCGTTACAAGAGCTGAGCTGAACATTGAGAGGGAGAGGATGGTGGCCAAATGGAAAAGAATGACTGTTTAACAGGATCAATGAGCGGTTGAGTGCGGTGAATATTGCTACAGTGCTTAATAGCACTGAATACAGCATCACAGGCCGAAAGCCGATTATATACAAGATGGTTGATGACAAATCTAATTGGGGCAGTGCGCACATCAGTAAAAAATATTTCCATCAGGGCAGAATGGCTCCGTCAAAGTGGACAGGCTCAGTCAGTGGCTTCCGAGGCCACGCGGTGGCGGATTACACCCCGCGGAGGGTCAATTCAATGCGGCGCGTTCCTTATTCCCCTCTCATCGCAGTTTCACCATTTCTTCTCGTTCTGGCGGTCTCCTATTTTATATAGTCACTCTGGCAATGTTGCCAACTGTGACCATACGTCGGAATGGGTTCATTAGATAAGTGCTTGCATTGGGATGCCAATTGGATGGGGGACACTGCAAAAATCTCTCCTAGTGTTCCTTCTACCTGTGCGGAAAATGCAATTCTCTGTTTACTAAGTATACGGGATTGCAAGGTGATGGGTGACTCTGCGAAAATTTCTCCTCACGTTCCTTCTACCTGAGCGCAAAATGCAATTCTCTGTTTACTAATTATTCACATCATACCATGTCACCAGAGTTATGTGGCTAATGACAATCAATCACTCGTTCCGTCCGTCTACTGTCTTGCTACTTGTCGCTATGTCTGGAATGACGTGCATGCAGCCAACAATATTTCCCACGCTGAAACCTTGCATAGCAACCGCTACCTGTGGTTTTCTCACTTGTACAAATTACGATACGGGATCCAAGGTACCGGAGTTTTCATGTATTGTGGTGAGCATCAGGGCGAACGTGTACACAACGAAAGCTCCATCCTCGTTTAAGAGATTGATTTTAAATAGTCGTTGTAGTTACCACGGGAGACGCCCAGTCAGTGCGCAATAACACCTCCCTGGGCATTGCTTTACCGATACCCAGTCATTCTGTCGATCACCTCCGGCGCAGCTCTGGCTTCCTGTGCATCGACATATCTGAGATATTTGTTCGCCATCTAAACCCTCACCGTGAACCTTAATACCATGGTAAATACAGAGCTCCATTGTGTGCAGTTGTTCATGCCATATATACGTCTTGTTAAGACCCTTATGCTTGATAAACTCCCACGTGCTGCTGTATATTGCCAAGTGGCACATTGCATCATGTGTATTGTCGAGAAATACTCTGAAGTCTGTAATCGTAGTGTCAGGATGCTTTCCATCCCAGCGGTTTTGGAGCTACAAGAATTCTGGCTTTGCATATGACTGGGAGCCCACTGGGGCAGCCAGATCAGCACTGGAAGGGAGGACATTGCAGGCAGCGGTGCTCTTCCCCCCACGGTGAGCGAGGGCGTGGAGATTGAGCTCTCGAATTTCGAAGCTGGGAATGTGGCGCTGAAAGGTGATTACTTGCGGCAGCAAGTTGTGATTTTGATTGGAGGCGTTCCAACCGTCCTTGAGGTTCATTGTATGTGAATGTTCATGTCTCTCGGCAGAATACTGTTCGAAGGCTCCCTATGGATAAATCTGTTCAACCCAATGAATCATCAAGTGCATCTTCGGAGATTTGAAGTTGGCATCCAACTCGCTGGAACCTTCAATCTCGTGGCTGATATAATCCCGCCAGGTGTTTATTTCGTGCCGCTTCTTGGATGGCGTGCATGTTTCAGCATTTCTTTTCTCGTGTACCTTTCCCTTCTTAAAAAGTTCCGTTCTCCGGGCAATGGGTTTGGCCTTAGCCATTTTACCGGCCTGCCCGTGTAAGAAACCATGTTTGAAAGTGTGAAAACGATGCAACGCATCCTCCATGTAGCTCAAAGTTGCATCAACGTAAGTGTTTTATCGAGCATACAAACAGAATTCTAACAATGCTCGTGTGCACGCAATTGCTCCATTGAATACGGGATGCTGAGCGGGGTTTCTGCATCGTAAAGCCTGGGTTACAACTCCACGCAGGTTCCGGCTCATTTCTTTCATCTCCTTCCCAGTCCATTGAGAAACTTCTTTATATGACTTATTTTTTGATGTGAGGTCATGGTGAGCTGGCATGGAAAACCAGATTACATTGTACTTGTCAAGCTGTTTGTGCGTCTTCATGAAGTGGAATATCCACTTCTTGAAGTGGTCAAGCATGCCACTCTGCATTGTATGGAGGAGGTTGGGCATCGGGAGGTCGCTTACCATACGGGGAATATGTCGAACGAGGTTCAATCCTCAGTGGTCAGGGCGTGACGAGAGTTCGACATCGGCTGCCTGTTTGTTGTCATCGCTGAGTATTCAATACTGGCTGTGATCCTGCCGGGGGTGTTGCTTGTCAGAAGGGACATACTCTCCAAGTTCATTCTTTAGACATTCAGACCAAAAACAGACATGCCGCTCGAGATAATGTAGGTCGGTATACTCAGGGCAATCTGCAAGCCATGCTGCTAAAACCAGTATACAATGCATGAAGTTGCCATCTGTACAGAGAACGTTGTAATACCCTCTCTCGGAGTTGCGATTTTGTTTAAAGGTGAGATGCTGGAGCACCCGGCGGAGTACTTTGTTCAGCACCTCTCCGTTTATTAGCCGCTGCACATCCAGCCCCATCTGCGAAATATTGCGGTTCTTGATTGGAATCGGCAGGAGTGTGACAATTACGACGCAGTGCGTTGAGGGCATCTGGTGGATCGTCGAAGAGAGATTGACCCATGTCATATATACAGCCCACTCTTTCTTGTCGCCAGCAAAATTCAACAGAGGTATTCCGTCAGACATGAGCATCAAGGGAACCAGTATATCCCCTAGTCCGAGCGTTGCCTTAACCTCAATCAGCACGTTATTATCCTCGAGTACCTCCGATTTCATGTGTCTCCCACCACCAGTCTGCAGTGTGCATGTCAGGATAGGTGGGTTTCGGTGGCATATCGCGGTGAAAGCAACGCTGAAGGGCTTAAATGTAATGCTCGGCGTAGGCTGTATGCTGCATCAACCATCTAATAGTTTTGATGATCTCTCGACTCCAGTATTTGATAGGCCATTGGTGATTGTCATTCCATCTCATCTCCTCGACAGTGTGTAGTTCCCACTTCCTGAGAGCCTTATCATCTGGCATGCTAGCCACGAGATTGTGGACGTCATCCCCGTTTTTGAACATTGGGAAACGCACAGCAGTGTTTTCTTCCTTCAGCCTGTTGTCTTAGTACGTGTTCATACCTATCTTCTTGATCTCACACACGATGTATTTGTACTCTTCACACGTTGCAAACAGGGAGTTGGGATTGTTCTGTAGGTTTGTCTCAAGCAAACCCTGAGCTTCGTGTTCTTATGGCTCACCAATGTGATCGCGCAGCAGTGCGCCGGCGCCAGGGTATGTTTCTGTTCGGGATACAGGCGGTCGCGGTGGTTGAGTTTCTGAGTCTGCAATGTTTTCAATGTGTTCGAGGTAGGGAAACACATCCAAGTCTTTGATTGAATCTTTGTGAGAGTTGAGTTCACGCCGCTGAGCGGATTCAATACGTCGCGGAGCCCTGCAAACAGTCAGATTCTTTGCAACCTGAAGTTGCTCAGGATGATATAATTTGATGTGTTTGGGACGCGAGCTGTCTGAGGTGAACTTCTGTTGGCATGAAGATTCGATCCAACAGACTGGGATCTTCTCTGGCATTGTCAACGACATGGGAGGAGTGGAGTATTCACTGTAGAAACTGCCGAAAGTTGAATCTGGGCCTGAGCAGTCTGGTGTGGGTATTAGCTCACGATACTTGAGAGATTTGTTGAACCTCAACACCATCACACCAGGAGTTGTAAAACCACTGCCTGTGCAATGTCACATAATACAATGAATAAATCAAAACAACCCCTGAGCAATACAAAAACCTTGCGACGTGTTTAATAATCAAGAACTAAGATAAATAAATTAGGACAAAGGAAACGAACAAGCCCATAACACTATCCCAAACGAACAAAACCCCTCCATGCATACCATAATCAGTGCCTGAGATGAATAGATTACAGCAAAGGAAACTCACAAGACAAGAACCTGACTCTAACCCAAACGCACACCTCCTCTGCAACACAAGGTCTGGTTCATTCCTCGCCTACCGAGCCATCCGGGTACCCATCAGAGAGTAGGACATTAGGAGAAGGGACATTGGGGAGAGAGACATCTGGAAGAGTGACATCAGCGGGAACGAAATCGAGGACAGAGCCATGCGGCAGAGAGACATCCGGGATAGGGACATCCGGGACAGGGCCATCAGCAACAGGGACATGCGGGAGACTGTCGCCACCTGCCGATTGACCGAGGAGCTGCTGCTCCATATCAACATCCGAGGTGTTTCCGGCTGCCTCAGCTTCCCCCAGAGTTGGCGCTGCTGGGCGAGGATTCTGGTCCTTCCCAAGTCATAAAAACTCCAGCTCACTGAGGATATGAGTCTGCGGAGTTTGAGGTCATCGGGGAGGCTCCGTGATTTGTGGCCGTTGGGTAGGCGCCAAAGGTTTTCGCCGTGGGGTATGCTCGCGCATCTTGTGGCCTTGCTCAGGTAGCACAGTTGTCTCATTATCTACCATGGTATCCGCATTGTGAGCTGATGTATTTGCCATCTCTTCCTGGGCAATCGTCTGAGGTTCTTTGCCATCATCCTTATCCTTATCCTCCTCCTCATCCTCATTGTCCTCCTCCTCCTCCACCTCCTCCTCATCTTCCTTCCCTTCATCTTCCTCCTCTTCATCTTCCTCCTTATCATCGTCACCATCATTTTCAATATCCACATCACTGTCTAAATCAACGCCATCGGGTGCATCCACATAATCCTCCATGCGGATATCCACATCAGAATCGTGTTCTGAGTCATATTCGCAGTCCGACTTCTCACTAGAGTCGGTATCATCATCTGAGGAAATTGACCCCGCTGATGAGGCTTCCAGCTCTAAATATACCCGCTCTAGTTAGCCCGTCGAGTCCGAGTCTACCTCATACCATTCTTTCTGCCACTGCAAAGCAACAGCAAGAGAGAGATCATCTCCCCCTGGGGTTTGTTTAACACTACCTTTCCCTTTACCGTTTCCCTTGCCCTTCCACTTCCCTTTCCCCTTCCCGTCCTTTGTTTCCTTCCCTTTCCCTTTCCCATTCTCACCGCCCTGCATGTCCTCCACACACTGGCCATTGTCATTGTCATTACCATCGACAGGACGGGTCCATCCACCACTCAGCACTCCGGGATCCGCCCAGTTCGCATCGTGATCATCATTGTCGATTATCCCAGCACAAATCAGTGGTCCAACAGCTAGGATGTCGCCTGGCTTGTACAGCCGGCAGCTTCCTGGCTCAAACTTTGCGCTGAGGTAATCGCTATTGTACCAAGAGAAACCTTCCCCGGTGAATTTAACCTTTTCCGAGGTCGTTGTCCAAGGATTGCAGCGATCGACTCGATACCCAAAGGCACTGGGGTTGTCCCACCTCCAATGTTTCATTTCATTGCGAGTGTTGTGAAACATTTACCCAACATTTGAGCAGAATTCTGCCCACCACTCCCCAAAAGGTGAACTTGTGCTCCTGCGGTGGAGCCACATCAGCTGGAATAGGGAAAAGTGGTGAGTCGTGACTGCATCAAGAAAGATTTTATTGTAAAAGAGGTCACACGCCCAATTATTCTGGATGCCGCAATCATTGTGTATCCGTATGCGTCCATAGGTGCGTTCTGAGGTTGATCCCTTTATACGGTCCCGATCAAACGACAGACGTCGATTTGTAACCGATGTTGGCATTTTTGCCCTAGCAGTTGCCGTCCCCTTTCCTTGGCGGCTGCCCTTTGGTGCAATCACTGCCAGTTTGAAATGAATCTACATCTGAGGCGTTAGCATTATGATAAAGTTCAACATGGTGAAACGAAGCCCAGAGTGAATGTACAAAGTTTTGTAGGTTATCGGGTGTGGTTTGGAATGACTGGGGTTGTTTTGTGCAAGTCACGTGATGTCAACATAGTTCAGGATTCTGGCGGTGTGTTGAATTGCGCGCAGTGTGTTCAATACGGGAGGAAAAGAGAATGGAGGTGTAGGCGGGAAGAATGGATATATATATACTCGAGTTGTTGCGATTTGGTTGATATCCTGGGTTTTGTTGGTTAATGAACACAAAACAGCCCGGCCTTGAACTTGCACAACCACTAGGCACCTCATGCATGGGAAGCCTGGAGACGAGATTTACTACACGCGGTGAGGACAGTTTGTTATGCTGCACGTTTGTTTGGCATCAGATCCCACTTTTACCGCTCAGACCTCATGCATCTCGATCCAAATTGAGTAGTTCTCAAGTTGTCCCAACTGTGCAATCATCCAACACAGCTCACAACCCCTAGCAGTGGAAAACGCACACACAACTGATGCCATAGGATAGAGAATATGTCATTGATCGCTTTGCGATGCTTTTAGCTCTCCCAATGGGGGATCGCCACTGGGAAGGTGATGATATACACAATTGATGGTTCGAACTATTGTGCAAAGAACGAGTGCAATACGATGATAATCGCGGCAAGATTGCATAAACACACTTCAAGCTGTGCAAATGGACCTTCAGACGTTGCTGTAACAGTGAATATCAATGCTTTGTTCAATCTGAAGTTTATTTGATGGCAGTTAACCCCATAATTGAATGCTTTTGAAGGGATCTCATCCCCGCGTATTGTGTGGGTTTGGAGACTAGCGCGTTCTACACTGAGCCTCCCTTTTTTGTCGAATCTGTCCATGGTCGCTCAAATTGAAGTCTACCTCGCCTGCCCTTGCATATGCATGTAGAAGATATTATTCCTACAGTCTTAAACTGGAACATCTATATCTGAATATGCCTTCGAAAAGCCCTCACCCTGACACGACTCCGGTGTTACGAAATGTTGCAAGTCATTCTTAATGTCATAATCAACAAAAGTGTGGGCCTTCGGGTAAGTCTCAAATTTCGCCTGCGATGAGATGCATTTTTGCATCGGATGGCGAGAGGGATTCCTCTCAAGGACAGAGTTCCGTACACTGGACAATCCAAGGTCAGAACTCTACCCCCTCATCTTCGCTGAACAATTCTCGCGTTGCACATATCACTCAAAGTGTGACATCCCCCCAGGCTGCTACACAGCGACGTACAATAATTACTCCAACCGCCACGGCGGGTACAAGCCATCATAACACACTAGCTCTCAGCGGAACGATACTGACAGACTCAACCTGTCACACTGTATCCAGCCCCGCATCCGGCATTGCTAGCACTCCCACTCCTCTCAGCTGTCCTGAAAACCTGCCTACCCCCATCCTGAATCCAAAAGCCAGCGAGATCATTTACAAAGTCACTGCGAACGCGAGCTACCGAAAAGAATCAGAGACTGAGGAATTGGCAATTGCAACCGCATGCGGTGTCTACACCTCGATCAATAGTCTCCGGCATTCTCTGCATCCATTGATTGGATCAGCCAGACATGCCGCATCTTGTATTTGCAAATGGTAGACTCCTGGAGCTTCACATGTGGAAGAGACGGCCATTTATGGGTGCAAGCGCCTTGGAGATGGTAAGTTATGCAATGCGACGCGTTGCGAAAGCCTTAGCTGAAGTTCCACACTGGCAGATACTAGAGACATACTAGAACCCCGCTATGCAGCAAGACAACATTTGGTCCATAGCATTCAAGGCACGCACAAAGGAGATCGTCAAAAAGGTATGCTGAATCAACGGCACACAGTGGATATTACACGCTCAAACTGGTACCAGGTTTGCGCACAAGTCGATATGGTCAAATCCCATTTCATGCAATCAGCAAGGGACAACATTGCACAGCTTTACGATCTCCACCACTTTGAATTCGCTGGAAAGCGTTTGGAATTCATTGATTTGCTTCGGGATGGAAATAAGTATCTTTTTCCAGTAGCAGAGCATGTGGAAGGTTGTGTATGCGGTCCAAATCCAACGCAGAGAGAGTCCAAAGCTGATAACGAATGGCTAGAGACCAATGGACTTCCTGGCGGAAGTAATCCCGTGGTTTATCTACATCAAATTTTGTCATCAGGCAAAAAGCCGCTGTGAGTATGCCAATGGATTTTATAATTCCATGATTAACAACAAGGACGGTCATATTCCCTCGCCACGGATCATGTTTACATGCACCTGGTTACGCCATGCTCTCCTGGAGTGGCAAAAGAACACAGGTGTTCATCCCAAAGATTCCCAGTCAAAGCTGAAAGTGGACAGACCTGATCGCTTGAACTACTTCAACCAGAAGAATGATGGTTGTAACATCGCATTCTGCTGCGCTGTAATGGGTCGCAAGTTGTTAACCCCGCCTGGGGTTCCAAACATGTGTACGTTTTTGATGAATACCTGGAACACACTACCGGAGAGCCAACAACAGATGGTAAATTACAACGCTCTTGCTACAGTCAAGCGTCCGATCCAACAGTCGGAGAACACAATACATGCTGTGGTGATCAGCATGGAAGCAGCGCGTATTGAAAATGCTATTCTTCTTCATTATTTGGCCTCTGAAGTGGCGCTTGAGGAGAGTGAGCTCAGAAGCAGTGGCCCAAACATCCTGATAGAAAACAATCGCACGAATGACAAACTTCATTTCCAGATGCCAGTGGGCACCGGGGATTACAAAGATACGGGTGATGAAAGCGACCATCGTGTTGCCATCCCTGCGGGCAGCCAGTGACCACGGCCTGGGCCAGACCTCGAGAGGTTTGATCTGGGAACTACTGATGTCGACGGGGATGAGGGCGAGGATGGGGTTGATGCTGATGCGGATGAGGAGGAAGAAGCATCGCAAGCCGATGATGGATCAACGCAGAATATGGAGGACTGAGGGCATAGTACTAGACAGTGTGAAGATTGGACTGAATATTTCAGACCTGTGAAATATGATAATGGCGAAACAAACGCAATGGCAAGCAAGTTATCCAAATGCAAGACTGTATTGCAATATGTGACAAAATCTCAATGTTAAAGATATATGGAGTACGTGCGGCATCAGAGATATAGCAATAGCGGCGAGGTAAAATGTGGCGATCTGGGTAAGAGAAGCACAATCATCGCCAGGTGTTTTCTGAACGGCTACAGCATAACTGCAGCCCCTGCAAAGAGTATCACACACGTGTCGTTGTGATGGTGCGTATACCAGGCGCAAAGTGATGGAGGTGAGTATGCAGCACAACCCGTTGCCAGGGCAACAGGAAGCGTGGAATTCTCTGTCAAAGGGTTCGAGGTTCCGTCATAGCCGTCAGTGCGGTCCGGAAGACCCTGTCGTTCCTGACGCAAAGTAGGGTGGTTGTGTTAGGGGTTTCCCTTAGCAGTGACAATAGTACTGGAATGGAATCTGTGACAGCATATACCGTGCCGAGATATTCAAGGCGGGCTAGTGGTGTACCATTTAGCGGGGGTTTATGCCAGTCACGAGAAAAGCTCAAAAGGGGGCCAGTGGCAGGGAGGGCCAGGACCATGAGAGTTTTCTTTCACTTCCCAAAAACTATGCGGGACTTGCTTGTGAGCAAGCACG